>Ga0208116_1000039_pt1 | contig 86353 bp, 81 predicted proteins | sample LakWasMeta9_HOW4_2_FD_183859 | JGI IMG/M metagenome (GOLD analysis project Ga0208116, IMG submission 183859) | Freshwater sediment methanotrophic microbial communities from Lake Washington under simulated oxygen tension - Sediment Metagenome... | ecosystem: Environmental > Aquatic > Freshwater >... | reverse complement strand
TTAAGCTTTGTTTTAACTGGATACGATCTTGATTCAGAGTGGCCAAAGAACAGTGGAATTAGTTACCTCCAATATTTTGCACCAGATGCCTTTGCAGATGGGCGTCGTTTGAGCGAATGCGCAGAATCGATTTGGACAGCGTTTGAACAATTACTTCCACCTAGCATAAAGACAAAGCCAAAAATATCAGTTGAAATTCCAATGCTACACATCTCATATGCGATCGAACTAGCGCTTCGAAGGCTTGGAAATAGTGAAGATTGGCAGTCGGTTACTGAATATAAAAGCTGGCTTAATATGATTTCCAAATCAGGGTTTACCGATCACATGCGAAAAATTTCTTAATGATGTACATACTTTAAATAAAAAAGAATCTAAACGCATGGATAAAAAAAGATACCAGTGCGCTTCCCAATTAAACATAAATTGGGGGAGGGGGCGTTTAAACAGACATGAGTCTTTCTTTGGATTTGCAGCGAAATTTTGTCGGCTTAATTGTCTAAAGCCAAAACAATTTAGAGAGTTTTGGAAGTCGTTGTTTGTTAACCATGAAAATAGACTTAATTACATGGCCCGTATGCTGGACGAGCCCCTCCCGGTTGTAAAAACTGTTTTTTGCGATCGATTTATCGATTGGTCAAGACTCACATACGAATTAAATAATTTTAACATTAATTTCGATAAAATTACATTTTGCCCAGAATGTATAGCTGAAGGTTATCATGGAAATTTTCACGAAAGCACCTGGCTAAAAAAATGCCCAATACATCGAATTGATCTTGCTAGTGAAGATATTTCTTATTCGGTAATCTTTAAGTTGGATCGATATATTGTAAAATTGTTATCTTTACTGGATTTAAAGTGCCCCGGCTGGGAAACTTTAGACGGAAAGTATTCTTCTCGTGACAGCATAAGTCAGAACATTCGTTTTATGAGATTCCTAGATTGGCGAAGAGCAACTGAAAGCAATATAAAAAATCACCATACTTTTTTAGCAGCATTTGGCTGTAATACAGCTTTACCTTATTTTCCCTTTTGTCAGTTTGTTAGTGATCATGATCAGCTCATGATAATGATTAAGTTAGGTTTAGCACATCCCATGGAAGATGACTTATGCGAGCTATTTGTTGATAGTGTTCTGAATACTAATGTGGAAATCATCTGTTTTTTTAGGGACAACACAAATATTTTAAAAAAAATATCAGGATTATTTAATTATGGCGATTTATTTGATTTGTTTATATTCGTTAATTCGCTAAGATGCGAGCCAATATTGGTAACGCAACTAGTTAAAAACGAAATTGATAAAGTAAAACTCACTCATGAGAAATGCAATTGCTGTTGGGGGATTTTTACTCATGGTGGTTTGGTGAAATGCTTGCCAGGAGAACTTAAATATTATTCTAATTGTTTATGCCCTTACGAGTATGCAGCAAAAGAGCTAAATGATAAATGGCTGAAATTATCTCAAGACGATAGCATTTTTACTGCTGAAAATTGGATTCGCTATGGTTTGCTTGCACATAGAGCCAATGATATTGGCATGACATCAGTTGTAGGTTACACCACGAAAGAACGCAAGCCGATTCTAGTGTTTAATTGGCCTGATCAAATAAATGATGCGCTAAATGTTATATTGGAAAAAATAGTAATTGCTAATATAGAAGAGCTTAGAAATTGGTTGTCATCTATAGATACGGGAAATGCACCAAACCTCCGTGAACGGTTTGGCCCAAATATCTATCTAGTCCAAAATCAAGACTTAGACCTACAATTAATCAGCTGGCCGCCAAGAAAAACAAATAGAGGTTCCCATTTGTCAGATCGTTTATCAAAAATTTGATGAAACAACATCCGGTGAACAGTTGGGCCGGAAGGTGCTTATGAATTACAAAGAGTAAACGGTTATGAAGTGATTACCAATCTGGGAAGTCGCAGCATTGTTTCTTTAAAACCGATATCTTAGAGGTGGTACAGAAAAATTGAACAGCCGGTTAAGTGGAACACCTGCGACTTTTGAATGTCCAGAAGGACGATAAAACGGAGCAGAAGATGTCAATCAAAACGAGAAGAAAACATTTACCGGCTTTCAAAGCCAAGGTTGCCATGGCTGCGCTGGCGGGTGATAAAACCCTGGCGCAACTCACGCAGGAGTTCGAAGTTCACCCGAACCAGATTACCGAGTGGTAAGCGACAACTGACGGAACGGGCGGCCGAACCCACAGAATCGGCGTCGCCCGCCGTCGATCTGCAGGCGTTACATGCCAAGATCGGCCAGTTAAAGCATGATGGCTTCAAGAAGAAACGTTTTAGCCGCACTGTTGCGAAAGGCGGATCGGTCATTTAATCCCAAAATTTACAAAAATGACAGACGGGATGAATTCCGGAAAACGTATCTCAAAAACGGCCATTTTTGAGAGATAGCAACGGGAAAAAATCGGCCCAAAACTGCCTTTTAAGGCTTTGTTTAAACGACAAGAAAGGGGGCGTTAGCGAACATCCAGTTGATTCGTGCTAGCCTATTAGACATGGCCGGACCAACTAAAAAAATGATGCCGAAAACATCTGGTAGAAAGAAGCAAACTCCCGCGACTCTGCGGTCGCTGAGCGGTGCGGGATTTGAGTTTGAGGATCTGATTAGCGCTTGGCTTCAGGTGAAGATGCTAATAGGTGAACCGATTCCCGAAATCGGTGGTACCAGTACCCAACTTCAAGCGCAGGTTTCATCACTTGGTTGGCACATCGACGACCTTTTGTTAACGACACAGAGTAACGCAGGATCAATTAGGAGACTGGCTATCTCAGCGAAGGGTAATTTGCAAGCCACCGCTTCAGGCCTACCAGCAGACTTCGTGAAGCGTGCGTGGGAACAGTGGCATGATCCGCAGAGCCCCATGAACCGATCGAGCGACAGCCTAGCGCTGGTGACACGCGGGACCGATTATCGTGTTTTCTACCCGAACTGGAGGGAAGTGAAGAACGCATGCACCGGCACCGACGTCGCGCTCACCATAAGCCGTATCCGGAGTAACCCAAAGCAATCAAAAGTTTTCAGCAGCGTTCAGATGCCGGACCAGAGCGGCCTCGCGGCATCCGACGAAGAAACAATTGAACTCATTCGGCGACTACATGTGTTGCCTGTAGATTTGCAGTTTGCATATTCCGAGACGAAGAACCAGTCGATTGCACAATGTCGACAGCTTTTGGAGAGCAAGGACGCAATGGAAGCGGAAAATCTCTGGCAAAGGCTCATCAATGTTGCGACGGAAGTGCGCGTTAGCCGCGGTACTATTACACTCCAATATCTATGGTCATTGCTTCGCGAGGAGTTTGACCTTCGCCACCATCCTGACTACGCGCGCGATTGGGAGACGATTTCCAACATTACATCCGACTACAAGGCGCGGATAGAGACGGAGCTACTATCAGGCTACAGCGTTCCGCGGATGGAAGAGAAATTGAAGTTCGAAAATACGATTTCCGCGAATGCGATTACAGTGGTATTTGGAGAGTCGGGATCCGGAAAATCGGCGCTTGTCAAGAACGTGCTCGACTCGCAGTTCGAGGAATGGACGCAGGTTTGGTTTGGTCCGGAGGAACTAAAAATGGCGCTCAGTGCAGCGCGTCGTGGCACGCTTCCCCTCAGGCATGAATTGGCACGTGTTCTCAACGCGACGGTTAATCCGAAAAATATTCTCGTTGTGGACTCCGCAGAACGAATCGACCCAGCAGAGTTCGGCATCATTCGGCAACTCCTCCAAATCATCCTTGCTTCCACTGGACAGGTCGATGATTGCGCATGGCGTATTGTCATTATCACCCAGACTCAGAGCTGGGTTGAAAATGCCGAGGTCATGCTTGGGGGGCGTCAGGCCGCGCCGGTTGAGTTGGAGCTTCTCAAAAACTCAGATGTCAAATTAGCGCTACTAGTGTCACCCTCCCTTGGCTGGCCGACGGGTCATGACGATACCGTCTCAACGCTTACAAACCTGAAGACCTTGGCCTGGGTAATCAAGGCAAGTACAGCGTTTGGCTCTAATGTGAATGGCCTGGTATCTCATAATGCTATTGCCGATCGCTTGTGGAACTACTGGACGGGAAATCAACCCAGCCTTATGAGGCTTATGATGAGTCTCGCGAAGCGAGAAGCATCCTTCGAAAGAAGCTTCGCGCTCACTGATCTGGATGCGGCCGACGTTGTGATATTGGAGCCGTGGCCAGACAAATTACCTCTCCACCTGAACCAGTGTACCAACCGCATTGAGTTCGAGCACGACCTTGCGGCCGATTGGGCTCGCTTCCAGTTCCTCAAACAGATTTGGACTGACACTACTCAATGGTCAGCGCTTGCAGAAAATCCCCTCTGGACCAATGGGCTTCGGATGCTGGGCCAGTTTCTATTGCGGAAGCCTGCGGGGAGCGGAACGGCTTGGGATATTGCGTTTCAGGCTACTCAAGAAATCGAACTGTACTTGGCGGGAGATATCCTTCTCGATGCGCTTTGTCTCGACCCTGAGGCCGAGCGGTTCCTGACCGAGCGTGTCAACTTGCTTCTGGCCAATGATGCGAAGCACTTAACGAGGCTGCTCATCCGGTTCCACCACATCGGCACCGTGCCAGCTGGCGGCGTAATGGGCACGGCGGCGTCGCTCGGCTTGTACCTGGAGACGCAGTATCGCTCGATCATCATCGGGCGCTGGCCTCCGGTCCTTCGATTCCTCATCTCGCAGCGAGAGAAGCTGAGTAATCTGGCGTCATCCGCCGTCGCCAAGGTCATCCAGACTTGGCTTACCGGGATGCCCCGCGAGCTCGGGAATGGAACGCCGGTGCCGTTTCGTCGCGAGCTGGCCGATATAGCCTTGGCCATGGCGCGTACGGTCCAGGTAAAAAAAGGGCATAGAGACATGTTTCTGACCTATGAGTCACTGCTCTATACGGCTCCGCTCGCTGGAGCTGCAGATTTGCCTGACGAGGTCGGGGCCTGGGCGCTTGAACTTGCTGGCCGGAAGAAGGTGGCCAGCGAAGTCAGCACGAGGATTGCCCAAGCTCTTCATCAACAAGCGGAGCAACATGAAGCGCGTCTGCGAACCGACCCTGCATACAAAGCCAGGCATGAGGGAAAGCGCCAGATTCCATTTTCGCTTAGTTCGTTCCGAGAACATTTGATTCCATGGCCCTTAGGTGCGCAATGGCAGGTGGACATAGACTTCCGGGAAACCTGCTTCAAGAAGAACGGTCTTCAGCCATTGATGTACACTTGTCCAGATGTCGCGGCTGAGGTGCTGCTTGCCCTCATAATCGAAGACCAACCAGAGCGAGAGCACGGTTCAAGCCGATATAAGATCGAGTTAGGACTTGAATGGGCACGGGATGGCTACCCGACAGCCTTCTGGAAGAGCCCGTTCTTCACATTCCTTCAGATTGCGACGGATGTAGCGCTCAAGGCACTCATCGCGCTTGTCAATTTCTGCACCGAGCGGTGGAGTACGGAAGTGATGGGCGAGCGCGAGGGACCTGTTCCTGGGCTAAAGATCCAGCTTGCAGAAGGTGGAGAGAGAACCTTTGCCGGTGGGTGGCAGGTTTTCGATTGGACCCAGACCAATTCGCACCACAACGGCAATCTTTTTTGCGCACTCGACGCGCTCGAGCGATGGCTTACGCTTCAACTCGATGCCGGCATCGATGTCACGCCGTATGTCGAGCAGATACTCCGAAATGGTGAATCGTCAGCTCTTGTTGGCCTGCTGGTCAATGTGGGAAAGTTCCGTCCGTCTCTTTTCTCGGGTGCGCTTGCACCGTTATTGACGGACCCACACGTGTTCTTTTGGGACAGTTATCGTGTAGAAAATATCGGTGCGAAGTTCGACAACTGGAGCTGGGCTCGGGCTGGCGAAGAGATATCCAATCTCGCTCGTGATTGGACGCTGGCGCCCCACCGACAGAAGTCTCTGCAAGACGTCGTTGTTGAACTCCTAAAAACCAATACCACCGTTTCAGATCGACTCCTCACGCTGATTTCGAGTTGGGCTCTTCCTGAAGATCCAGAGGCTGCCTGGGAGTTCAGGCTACTTTTTGCGGCGCTCAACCGCCACAACTACAGACCTATCACCCACCCCGAAACGGGCGAGGAAGTTCTGGCTTTTGCTTGTCCAGCCGATCTGAGCCTTGATGTCCAATCGTGGCAGGGCGAGAATGCAAAGCCTATGCAATACCTGCTGCTGCCAAGACGCTGCGAACAGCTACTCCAGGCGCAGCAAATTGTGAGAGATAATAATGACGCGGCCTACTTGTTCAATTTGCTGAAAGAGTGTGAGGCCGACTTGGTAGTAGATGAAAACGAAAAGGCCAAATGCATGCTCGCACTTGCGGCGACACTGATTGTATTAGCAGATAACTGGCTGGAGAAGACGGCGGGCGCGAAGGAGGACACCCAGTCAATTGTCCGAACAGCCGTTGACGAAATTGCCTCCACTGCCGAAGAATTCCGCAGCATCCGGGTCGGGCATGCCCGCGACGATCTGAAGTTCGCGGCCTACGCAGCCATGCATCTTTGGTTGAAAAATGACGAACAGGCTCTCGAGTGGGAGGCGTCGGTGCTTCGGCTGCTCACGAGCGGAGACTCCGCGACTGCTGGCACGATCGTTAGTATCGCCTATGCTTATCGCCAGCAGCTTGGCTCCGCATGGTGGCGGCTCTTACAAGCGGGTGTGTTGTGGTCGGGACTGGTCCTTTTGTTGCCCCATCACGGAGAGATTGACGGCATGAAACGGACGTGGGGTATCTGGCTATCAAGGCTGAGGCGCTTTCCCTTGCGGGGCAAAAATGCAACGGTCCATGACCTAAAGCCAGCGCGTGTCGCCGCCGCCTCAGAACGGCTGGACTTTTACCGGCGCATGCGAGCCTTCATATCCGGCGATAAACTGTGGTTAGGTAATCCGGAACGTCGGAGTGGAATGGGTCTAGACGGGAACTTTCTCGACGTCCTGTTCCATTGGCTCATCAATGGGCCTGGCACAGGTGATTGGGCCGAAGACGCCAAGCTTTTAAAGCGGCTTTGGACGTACGAGGCAGAGCGCATGAGGGCGCGGGCGAAGGAAGATAAGGGTGAATACGGCCTTCCGAGCCAGAATTTCGGATATGACCTGCTCCTGAAACATGCTGAACTATCGCTCACCGCGCCCAAAACCCAGGCGCGGGCAGTCTGGGAACTGGTGTTGGAGCACGGGCCAGAGGCGCACTACGCGCTCCAGCATTTTATCCACGGCCTTTTCTTGCGCCTCTCGAAAGGGGATCACTCGGGTGCATTCGAGCAGGTTTGGCGGGCGATAGTGGAATACGGACTTTCTGCCAATTGGGGGCAGCAACGCCTTTGGTTCTACGGCGAACAATTGATTTGCGACTTGCTTGGGTTCGGTAACGAGGAAGCACTCCGGCGATTATCACCGGGCGCGGCCCAACGGATGCGTGACGTCTACGAGCGCTGGGCAGAGCTTCACTTGGAGCGCGACGAAGATTGCGTTAAGCGCTTCTGTTACTTCCTGACAACAGAGTTTGGGGCCCCCCTGCGCCTCGACGGTTTGCGCTGGACTGCTGCTATGGTCAAGGTGCGCAAATCCGACTATTGGTGTCGCGGAAGCACGGGGGACGCTCTCATTGAGCTCATCAATATATCACTGAATCAAAACGCGCAGGCTTTGGCCAATGATTGCCAAGCGCGACAAGCGCTTGTCGAAATCGTCGCCACGCTAACAGCCAGAAACGTTCCCGCCGCACTGGTTCTTCAGGAACGAATCAAGTTGTTGCGATGAAAACATATCTGCAGAGGATCAGATCTAGTGCTAAAATCATCCATTGATAGTCAGTTGGGGATTTGTTGCATAAATCGGCACAATCCACAGGCTCTTGTTTTCTGCTGAATTGCCCATAGTTATTGTCATTTAAATTAACGAAGGGGGCATCATGCGGCTGGAATCATTTCGAGTATGGAACTATCGCTCTATCAATGATAGCGGAGAGATTGCCGTCTCTCGTATCACATCCCTCTTGGGTCGAAACGAAAGCGGTAAGTCAAATCTGTTGCGGGCGCTGCATAGCCTTAACCCAATCGATGGGTTTGAACCGCTGAAGCCTATAAAGGACTTTCCTCGACACAGGCGTTTAGAAGAGTGCAAGGAGAATACTCCGGTCTTGTCCACGACTTGGATATTAGACGATGATGATAAAAAGACTTTACTTGAGAAGCTTCCTCGCGCGACAGAGGTATTTAAAGTCATTATCGACCGAAGCTACGGAACAAATAGAACAGTAAGTTTCCCTGAACTTAAGTCAATACATTTCGACGATGCCTTGATCAAGAGCAAGGTGAAGAAGGTGGCAGCAGCGGTTCGTGCCGCAGCCCAGAAGCATGAGAATACCACTTTGGATACAGCAGCTGATGCTTTTGAAGCGGCGGCATCTGTTACAACAGTATGTGAGACTTGGGCTACTCAGGCCGCCGTAGCAGCCAAGTCTCTGAGAACCGCTCTGGCTGGTGTAGATGCTGAGTTGACTGATAAGCAGGAGGAGATGCTCTCTGAACTCGAAGATCTAGCCAATAGCATCGCGTCAGACAAAAATGCTCTGCAGAATGCCGAGAGTTGGGTCATCAGTTCCATTCCTAAATTTATCTATTTGGAAGAATATCCAGAACTTAAAGGATACCAAGACATTTCTGCCTTCCTTCAACGAAAATCGCAAAATCAGAGGAACGAGGCAGATAAGAACTTTGAGAAACTCTGTAAGGTCGCAGGGCTGAATCCGGAAAAGCTGCAAGAGCATCTCGGTCAAAACGATCACGAGACTCGAAATCAACTTGCAAACCGCGCCAGTGCGGTCGTCACTGCTGAGATAAAGCGCTTATGGAAAGATCGTCCGCTCAAAATTCGGTTTAATCTAGATGCCCAACACCTCGAAACGATCATCTCTGACCCGACTAGTACCTACGACGTTGAGGTTAATCTCAACGAAAGAAGCCGCGGTTTCCAATGGTTCTTTGCTTTCTACATCACGTTCTCGGCCGATACGGACGGTGGTAGAGCCGAAAACGCCGTGCTCCTACTGGATGAGCCCGGACTGTATCTGCACGCAAGATCTCAGTCTGACCTGCTGCGGCATTTCGAGGACGACTTCTCTAACCAGATCATTTACACTACTCACTCGCCATTCATGGTGCCTACACACGCGCTCGATTCAGTGCGCACGGTCAATATTGCGGAAGACACGGGGACTACTGTAACGAACGATCCAGCGGGAGACGCTAGAACATTATTTCCGCTCCAAGCGGCACTTGGTTATGATTTGGCTCAAAGCCTATTTATCGGCCCCAACAATCTCGTCGTCGAAGGTGTCACCGACTTCTGGATATTGAGCGCGGTCAGCGCCTATCTGGGAGAGAAAGAGAGGAGGGCACTTCACCCAGAACTCACATTGACTCCCGCCGGAGGCGCTCAGAAGGTTTCCTATATGGTCGCGCTGCTAACGTCTGAGTCCCTCAATGTGCTTGTTCTTCTAGACACCGAGCGTGATTCTAAGACAACCAAAGAGGAACTGTTGAAGGCGAAGCTCATCCGTGACCAAAACGTCGTTTTCGTTTCGGAGGCGTTCGTTTCCCCACCGAAGGAGGCCGACATCGAAGACTTGATGGGCACTGCGGTTTATGAATCCCTCGTACAAGAGAGCTACCGCACCGAGCTAAACGGCAAGATATTGCACCTCAATGCGAACATTCCGCGGCTTGCTAAACGTATTGAATCTGGCCTAAGCGAACTCGGGATTCCGTTCCACAAAACTCGGCCAACACGCTTGTTTCTCAAAAAGATGGCTTCAGAGCCAGAGAATGTCTTACCGGAACAGAGCCTTAAGAAGTTCGAAGCTCTATTCGCATTGATCAATGAGCGGCTGGATAAGCAGCTTATAAGGGGATCCAAACCTTTCGAAGGTTAGAGAGGCAAAAGTGCCTACCCCTGTTTCTCTACATCAAGGGGAGAGCAAGCAGTCGTGTCACCAACCGCCATGAGGCATACAGGAATACCTTAAGGCGAAGTTTTCGGATGAAGTGTCTTCCCGACAAGGTTTAGCGTACAAATGAGGACAATTGATGCTAACCAAAGACCTACCCGTAGCAAAATCAGTACATGAGACCCAAAAGAAACTTAGAAGCTATCTCAAAAGTCATTGCAGCCGATCTGCGCGGCGACCCAATGAATCTCAAGAAACCTCTTTATATTGAGCAGAACACTTTTGACATTGCCCTTGATACTCCGATTTTCCGTATCGCTATAATTAATGATCTTTTGGGCGATATTGAAGATAATCGTCTGACGCACACAAGAATTGGTCCCATGATCTGGGGAGACCCGGCCGAAAATCCTTTGCTCGAAAAGAGATTCACTGATGAGATGACCGGTGGCGAGTTATCGCTGGAGCCACTCATAGAAGATCTTTTCGGTGTTTGTTGGTCTCTCTCACCTAGTGCAACACCCGAAATGTGGTCCTATTTTTCTTATGGTGGTGAATCAATACGTATTCAATCAACACCGAGAAAACTTCTTGACGGAGTGATGGACTTGCGAAACCCTTATTTCATGCTGCAGCACTTCATAGGCAAGATAGAGTACGTAACTGAGGCAGAGTTCGACACTTTTTACGAAGATAAGAATTTCACTAAATACCTAGATAGCCTAGGGCAGAGTATTGCGCTTTCCATATTGAAGCTGCCGGACGATGCTGCGGCAGAAGAAGAAGTCAGGCTTGTGTACAGGCTAGAAAGGGACCAAGAGTGGTTCAGAAAGAACGTCAAAATCAAAGGTGACGGCCATGTAGCGGTCCCATTCTGTTGGGATAGCGTAATTGATGGCATAGTAACAAACTGTACGTCTTCAACACGCGATTTACTAGAGGCTAAACTCCACGATTTCGGTATCTATACTGCTTTGGTGCCTCGTTGAATGACCCATTTTTAAGAGATAGGGATCGATGTTTAATTCTCAAAGTGACCTCCTGACAAACGCTAACTTTCTGTTATATCTATATTTCCTATAACTATGTCTTGAAACTTATCTCTGAATAACTCATACTGCGACTGAGTTTTCGGAGGTTTTATGCTTGTCGGTTATGCCCGCGTTTCCACGCAAGACCAAAATCCCGCCATGCAGCTGGATGCGCTGAAGGCCGCAGGCTGTGAAAAGCTGTTTGTTGAGAAGGCTTCCGGTGCCCAGCGCGATCAGCCGGAGCTATTAGCCGCGCTGGACTATCTTAGGGCTGGGGACAGCCTGGTGGTCTGGAAACTGGACCGTTTGGCCCGATCCCTGAAGCAACTTATCGAAACGGTAGAGCTACTGGAAAGCCGGAGTATTGGGCTCCGCTCCCTGACCGAAGCGATCGATACCACGACCGCCGGCGGGAAATTGATCTTTCATGTGTTCGGCGCCCTGGCGGAGTTCGAACGCTCCATCATCCGCGAGCGCACGAGAGCCGGCCTGGAGGCCGCCCGTGCCCGAGGTAAAAAAGGGGGCCGTCCCCCGGCGTTGAACGCGAAAGACTTGGTGGCCGCCAAAGCGATGCTGTCCGATCCGGAGATTACGATGGAAGAGGTGGCCAAGCGCCTCCGGGTGGCTCCTTCTACGCTGTATCGACATCTGCCGGGAGGCCGGGGTGCGCTCCGCGAGACCGAATCATGCTGACGCCCGTCGCTTATCTCGAAGCGAAGGATGCCAGCCGCAACATTCACCGCGCCTATTCGATCGCCTACGGCCAGGATCTCTTTGGCAACTGGGTCGTGGAAACCACTTACGGACGAATTGGCGGCAAAGGACGAACGATCGTCACGGTCGTCAACAACGAAGAAGAAGCTATCCAGTACGTACAAAAAGCGCTTAAACGCAGGCAATCTTCTCCGAAGCGCATCGGCGTCGGCTACGAAGAGCGGATGACAGTGGGGCTTGATTGATAAAAATTAGATACACAATGTGTATCTATCGTGTTAGGATTCATCCTTAAAGCTTATGAAAGAGGTTGCCATGCCGACTAACCATCCTACAAACGATACCCAAACCCATGCAGTCAATTTACGGGTGCGTAGTGATATTCGCTCTTTGATTGACCGAGCGGCCAAGGCCCAGGGTAAGACACGCTCCGATTTTATGATTGATGCGGCGCGGCGTGCCGCCGAAGAATCCTTACTCGATCAAACCCTCGTGCGCGTCGACCAAAAAACCTATGACCATTTTCTCGAGGTGCTGGATCAGCCGCCGAGCGGTGAAGGCTTTGAACACCTGATGGCGGCGGCCAAACCTTGGCAGGAGTAATGCTGTCCGCGCCGGTTCCGCTCTCGGCGGAACATCGGCTGGATGACTTTGCCTGCGGGGTCGATAGCCTGGACGACTGGCTTAAGCGGCGGGCGCACCCTAATCAGGTAAGCGGCGCATCACGCACCTATGTAGTCTCCGAAGGAACTCAGGTCGTTGGCTATTACTGCCTGGCCTCCGGTGCGTTGGCCTTGAGCGATGCACCGGCCTTAGTGCGTCGCAATATGCCAGACCCCGTGCCGGTCGCCATACTCGGCCGTCTTGCCATCCATCAAACATGGCAAGGCCGGGGTGTGGGCGTCGCACTGTTGCAAGACGCCGTGTTGCGCACGCTCCATGCAAGTGAGATTCTCGGCATCCGGGGCCTTCTGGTACACGCTCTTTCCGCTGAAGCCAAGGCTTTTTATGAGCATCATGGCTTCGTGGCTTCGCCGACCCAGCCCATGATATTGATGTTGTCATTAAAGCGAAAAGTCGCAGAACACGATAAAAGATGACGCTGGAACGCTGCATGCAGGATTCCAATAACGCGAAACCCTCAAACGCCCATCCAGCGGTTACCGAGGAACTGGCTCCACTTTTTAGCGATATTGCCGCCATTATCCTGCAATCCCGACAGCAGGTACAACTGGCGGTGAATAGCGCGATGGTCCAATGTTACTGGCAAATCGGCCGCCTGATTGTCGAACATGAACAACGGGGACAGGCCCGCGCCGCTTATGGCAAACGCCAACTGGAGGCGCTGTCGGAACAACTGACACGGCAATTTGGCAAAGGCTTTGATGCCACCAATCTGCGCAATATGCGGCGTTTTTATTTGATGTTTCCGATTCGGGAGACGGTGTCTCTCGAATTGAGCTGGTCGCATTACAATGTCTTGACGCGCGTCGAAAACGCCAACGCCAGAAGCTGGTATCAACAGGAAGCGATTCAGCAGCACTGGAGTGTCCGCGCATTGGAGCGACAAATCAGCAAGCTCTATTACGAACGCCTGCTGTCCAGCCAGGACAAAGCGACGGTTCAGGCCGAAGCGGAACAAAAAATTGTCGAGATGGAACCACAGGCGTTGTCCGCCAAAGATTATCTCCGCGATCCCTATATCCTCGACTTTCTGAATCTGCCCAGCCAGCGCCTTTTGGAATCTGACCTGGAACAGGGCTTGCTCGACAATCTGCAGGCTTTCTTGCTGGAACTCGGTAAAGGCTTCGCGTTCGTGGCCCGGCAACAGCGCATCCGGACCGAAGACCAGGACTTTTACATCGACCTGGTGTTCTATCACTTCAGACTGAAATGTTTTTTGTTGATCGACTTGAAGCTGGGCAAGCTGACCCATCAGGACGTCGGCCAGATGGACAGCTATGTGCGCATTTACGATCAACAGCAACGGGCCGCGGACGATAACCCCACGATCGGCCTGATCTTGTGCAGCCAGAAAAGCGAAACGGTGGTGAAATATTCGGTGCTGACCGACAGCGAACAACTGTTTGCGGCCAAATACTTGCCTTATCTGCCGAGCGAAGAAGAGCTAAAGCGCGAACTAGAAATGGATCGGCTTAAAGTGCAAGCGCAATTGCTGAGTAAAACGGATGAAGCTGAGAATGATTGAGCAGATAGAGAAAATGCTGAAAATGGGTCTTTGGCCCGGAAATGTGACAGGGTAGGGCCGTGCCTGGAATCGTACGGGAAGCGTGGACTGAGATAAGGATAAGGCGATGATCAAAAGCCAGAGACTGCGTGGCTACTGATTTTTTTCTCACCTTACGATCTGGCTCCAAACCTCCATGGGATAGGGCGAGAAAGCACGATACTGGCAAAAACATAAACTATACTCAGATTCTAGCGTTCAAACCCAATCGAACCTTATGGCCAGAAGAAGAAACAGCGCATTTGAAGATCTCATTGAAATCGCGGCGGCATTGCCCTGGTGGCTGTCGTTGAGCCTGGCGGCGGTTTCTTATGTCGTCATGCATTATTATGCCGGTATCCCCGTGCCTGTGATCACCGATACGAAGCAGCTCGGTTCGATGGTGACGGGCCAGATGATCAAAACCCTCGCCACCTTCGGCCAATATCTTGTGCCGCTGGCCTTTGGAATCGGCGCGTTCGTTTCAATCATCAAGCGGAAGAAACGTGCGAACCTCTTTCAGTCGGTCACCAAGCAAGCCGGTAAAAGCGCTCTCAACGGCATCACCTGGCGTGAATTCGAGATGCTGGTCGGCGAGTGGTTTCGCCGGCAAGGCTATACGGTTACTGAAACCGGCGGCGTCGCCGATGGAGGCGTGGATCTGATCCTGACAAAAGCGGGAGAGACCTACCTGGTACAATGCAAGCACTGGAAGGCCTACAAAGTCGGCGTGAACGTCGTGCGCGAACTTCTGGGCGTGATGGTCACGCGGAGCGCGGCCGGCGGCTATCTCGTCACCTCCGGCGTCTTCACGGACGAAGCGCGGCGTTTCGCGGAGGCCAGTAATATTGTCTTAATCGATGGCGAAAAATTAGCCTACTTGCTGAGCGAAACCCGCGCGGCACAGCCAACACCTCCGGGCCGGCCGCTCGACGACCGCTACACAGCCGCAGGCTTCACCCTCATGCCCCAAATGTGGATCCACGATGGTGATCCGCCATGCTACAAAAGGCACGCATGCCGGCAGCACCTTCTGGGGCTGTTCGCGCTTTCCCGGTTGTCGGGGTATTCTCTCGCGCTCTTAAAGTCCCATAGCTCTGCGGATATCCTTAATCAAAAGGAAGAGGTGATACGGGTCGGTTGCAGAAGGGAAGAAATTAAAATGTTCATAAAAACTTTTCGCCGAGTCGTCCTTGGCATGAACCAATAAGGCCCGAATGCCGACAATATCCGCCGCCTGCGCGGTGCGCTGCATGGCGTCCCGCAAGGGGCCGGCGCCGACCCCTTTGCCTTGCCAGGCAAGATCCACCGCGAAACGGCCTAATAACATCGTCGGAACGGGCTGACGAGAGAGGCCTTTGGTCAAGCGCTCGGGGGCCTCTTCATAGACGACGCTGCCGGCGAGCAACGTGTAGCAGCCGATGATGACATAATCCGCCAGGCCCACGTAAGTCTGCGCCCCGTCCGCGCGTTGGCTCATCAGCGCATAACGCTGCAAATACAGGTTGAGATGTGCTTGCCCGCAATCGAAAGCCTCAACGTTATGGGTGCGTTGCAGCTTTTCGATGCGCGGATTAGTTTTCCGCGGCAGGGGCATCGAAGAAACTGGGCTCCCTCATCAAGCGTTCAAGCCGTGGCAGGGCGCGCGTCGGGGCGTCGAGCGCCGCCTGAAAAGCTTCCCATTGTTCGGCGTTCAGCCCAAAATGTCGGCGATCCGCCAAAACTTCATTGGCCGCGCTGAGCGCATTTTCCAGAATGAAGTCACTGACCGATTTATGCTTGAGCAAGGCGGCCGCTTGCAGCGCTTCTTTGGCTTTCGGATCAATCCGGAGATCAATCCGGTTGCTGCGCTTGTTCGTTTTCATATCGGTTACCTCCTCTTTGCTAATTTAGCACAAACGTACACACATTAACAGTACATCATCCGCATCTCAAAAACACGATTTTTAGAACAATCTGCGCTCTCTCAAAAACAAGGACTATCGTAACGGTCGTCAATAATGAAGAGGAAGCACTTAAACATGTGCAAAAAGCGCTTAAACGCCGGCAGTCTGCCCCTAAGCGGATCGGCGTTGGCTATGAAGTTCGCGCGACATTCGATCTGGATCAGTAGCAGACTTTTAAAATCCTATTATTAAAACCAGCTATTGGGATTGCCAGGCAAAAGTCGACCCCTTTCTGCCGTTCACCCTCGTCAATAAGTTATGACTGATGTACTTCAATTAGCGGTCATTCTTTATATATGTTAAGTTTTGGATCAGACTGGTTTTAGCTTTCAAGAATTGCAGGCGTGGGACAAGGCGACGCCGGCGAAGCTTTCAACGTGGTCCCTTGCGGCGTGTAGCAATTGGGATCCGCGGGCGCGTCTTCAGCGGTCCGGCCATGGATGCCCCAGGTCAGCGGTTGATCCTGAGCGTAGCGCTTGCCGAGTTCCTGCGCGATTTGGGCTCTTGCCAATTCGACGCCCAGATAAAAAGCATGCCCGCCATCGTTCTCGACGCCCAAATGCGGATATAAGGCAAAAGGATCGTTGTCGGACCATAATCCGTCACGATTGAAGATGTGAATTCCTTCGGCTGTAATCATGATGCGAAAACTGGGGTCACGGATAGCGGCCTGTAATTCCTGTATTTCGGCCAGCGACAACGGAAACGGTGCCCGTTCATGCAGTACCATCAAGTTATCATCAATATGCTTCGGCAATCGGTTGCTTTCCCGTGCGGCCAGCATGATGCGGCGAGCCAGATCGGCTTCCTTGATGGCCTTGCAGGCATGCTTGCTCACTTGCGTCGCCAGAATGTGGCGTACGTGCAGTTCCGAACAAATGCCCAACAGCATGGCATTCATCCCGGCGGTATCGGCATGGGTCAGTTCGGTGAGATTCCCTACGCCCATCATCATTTCCACGTCCGGGTGCCGCCGCCGTACTTCGTGGTAGCGGACAATAGAATCGGTGAAGCCAAAGTGGATGGGGTCGATAATCGGATCGACGATGAACGACCGAGCCTTGGCCTGCATTTTGGCGATAACGCGATCAAGCGAATCCAGATCGGCGTGCGGTGTGGAAATCAGCACTGGTGTCGAAGCCACCTCATCGGCAATCCATAGTGTTTCTTCATTAAGGCTCAACAGAAAATCAGCACCCGCACGTCCCGCCAACAATAAATTCTCGGGGTCAAGCGAATCCACGCTGACCAAAAAACCTTCGTTCTTCAACGCCTTGATGGCGTCGGCCAAATGGGGAAACGGCGTCGCCGGCAAACACCCCAGATCAATGACATCCGCACCGTCACGCCGGTAAGCCTCGGCGCGGTGAATGATGGCCGGGACATCAATGTGAGGCGCCTCGACAACCTCACCAAAGATAAGCAGTTCATAACGGCTCAGGTCCGAGCGTTTTCGCGCTTTGCCAAAGAATTCCGGCAAATCGTTCAGCTCCTCCGGTCCTCGTTCTACCGGTATACCGAGTTCTTGAGATAACGATTCTAAATCACCTCGGCAGCGGCCGGGAACCAGAATCCGGTCGGCACCAAAAGTGTCGGCCAAACGACGTTTAATCATATCGGCGGTCATCAGCGCAGCCACCGTAATGCCCAAGACATGAACGGTGTATTCAAATTCCGGCGCCATGTCTTCAATAGTGCGCCGCAATTGCTTTTCGGCCAATTTGCCGGTAAGGAACAGAATATGTTCAGCCATCTGTTACGCATGCTCAAAGACGACGCCACAGGCAACACTCAACCTGTTCCGGTTAAGGCGGTTGGATGCGTATTAGCCAAATTGATGCGTTCGAAATATTTTTTTAACTCCACCTTGATCGGCATGAAATACACATGCCAACCGTTCTCCGCCGCCGAGCCGATCAGCCGGTTGGCGAACGCGACATTCCAATCGTAATCGGGCCGGAAATGCTTGGGAAATTTGACATGATTCTTCACTTCCCAATAATTCTGCGAGGCCGACGTCACCACAGGGCTGATACCGATATAGGTTTCCAGGCCATCCATGTGCTCGGCAAACAGTTCCACCAGACGATGATCGTAGAACGGTTGCGAAAAAAAGCCGTTGGCGCCGGCATCGGCCTTGCGCTGGATATAATGGCATTCGTGTTGCATGCCTTGTCGATGCGGATCAAACCCGGCATAGATGTTCAGTTTTGGAAAGCGCCTGCGTACCGCCCGGATCAGGTCTACCACGTCGGTATTGCAGTAGCTGCGTTTCAGGCCTTCAGGAGGATCGCCAGTCACCAGTAACACGTTGTCGAGCTGGTAATCCTCGATGATGCGATACAGCTCGCCGCTTTCGATTTTGAAATCGATGGCCCGGAAATGCGGAATAAACCGGTATTGGTTTCGATCGACATGTCTCGCCAGTTCCCAACTGCGCATATCGAAGCGCTGGATATCCGGTACGTTGATGATGTTAATGCAGTCATTCAGACTCTGCACAAACGCATATTGTTTTTCAAAGGCATCCAAGTTTCTGGGGACGATTTCAAACGAAATATTCATTAAAACAACCCACTGATCACGCCGTCGTCGCTGATGTCGATCCGTTCTGCGGCCGGAGCTTTCGGCAGGCCCGGCATGGTCATCATATCGCCGGCAATCGCGACGATGAAACCGGCACCGTTGGCGAGGCGCACTTCGCTAATTTCGACGGTGTGACCGCTCGGTGCGCCCTTGTTGTTGGGATTGGTCGAAAACGACATCTGGGTTTTCGCCATGCAGATCGGGAAATGACCGTAGTTGGTCTGCAAGGCTTTAATCTCGCCCATGATCTTCGGGCTTGCGCTGACGCTGCCGGCACCGTATAGCTTGGTGGCGATGGCTTCGATCTTGTTCCACAGCGGCAGGTCATCGTCGTAAACGTAATTGAAGGCCGGCTCGCGGCTGTCGACGATGTTCAAAATTTCGCGTGCCAGTTCTTCCGCACCCGCCCCGCCGTGCGCCCAGTGTTTGGCGACCACGCATTTCGCGCCCAAGGCCTCGCATTGAGTTTTGAGCAATTCGATTTCGGCGTCGGTGTCGAAGGTGAAATGATTAATGCTGACCACGCAAGGCAGGCCGTAGTGGCTTTGGATATTGTGTAAATGGCGCTCCAGGTTGGCGAAGCCTTTTTTCAAGGCTGCCAGGTTTTCCTGATTCAATTCATCCTTGCCGACGCCGCCATGGAATTTCAGCGCCCGTACCGTAGCGACCAATACCACCGCCGACGGCTTCAGGCCGGACGTCCGGCATTTGATGTCCAGAAACTTCTCGGCCCCTAGATCGGCACCGAAGCCGGCTTCGGTGACCGCGTAATCGGCCAATTTCAACGCGGTTTTGGTGGCGGTGACGGTATTGCAGCCGTGGGCAATGTTAGCGAACGGGCCGCCGTGAATGATTGCCAGATTATTTTCCAGGGTTTGCACCAGATTGGGTTTGATGGCATCTTTCAGCACCGCCGCCATCGCGCCGTGGGCATTTAAATCTTTGGCGTAAACCGGCGTGACTTTATCGGATTTGTAACCGATGACGATACGCCCCAGTCGTTCTTTTAGATCGGCTCGGCTGGTGGCCAGGCACAGAATCGCCATCACTTCCGAAGCCACGACGATATCGAAGCCGTCCTCGCGCAGATAACCGTTGGCAGCGCCCCCCATGCCGACCACGATCTTGCGCAGAGCCCGGTCGTTCATGTCGATGACGCGCTTCCATTGAATGCGGCGTGGGTCGATATCCAGTGCATTGCCATGGTTGATGTGGTTATCGATCAACGCCGATAACAAATTATGCGCAACGCCGATGGCATGAAAGTCACCGGTAAAATGCAGATTGATGTCTTCCATCGGCACCACTTGCGCATAACCGCCGCCGGCGGCACCGCCTTTCACGCCGAAGCAAGGGCCGAGCGAGGGCTCGCGCAGACACATGATGGCTTGCTTACCGATGCGGTTCAAGGCGTCGCCGAGGCCAACCGTAGTGGTGGTTTTACCTTCGCCAGCCGGTGTCGGGCTGATCGCCGTGACCAGAATCAGCTTGCCGTCAGGTTTATCGGCGAGACTGTTCACATATTCCAATGAAATTTTGGTTTTGTAATGGCCGTAAGGATCGAGATGTTCGGTGGGAATGCCAAATTTTTCGCCAGCCAATTCAATGATGGGGCGCATTTTGGCTTGTTGGGCGATTTCTATGTCGGACATGGGGCGTTCCAAAGAAAGGAGTCAAATCTGATTTTAAATCGGTGTTTGTGAAACCCCGGCACTCAGCCGGGGTGATTGATACCGGAATGCGCGTTAGCCTAACGAAGCACGCAAGGTTTTAGCGGCGGCCACCATGTTGGTCAGCGCCGGTATCACCTCAGCCCACTGGCGGGTTTTCAGGCCGCAATCCGGATTGACCCACAGCTGTTCAGCGGGAATGCGCTCGGCGGCCTTGCGCATCAGCGCCACGATATGCTGCTCGCTCGGAATATTCGGCGAATGGATGTCGTACACGCCGGGGCCAATGCCGTTCGGGTAATTGAAATGTTCGAAAGCATCCAGTAACTCCATGTCGGAACGCGAGGTCTCGATGGTGATGGCATCGGCGTCCATGTCGGCGATTGCGGCGATGATGTCGTTGAACTCGGAGTAACACATGTGGGTGTGAATCTGGGTTTCATCGGCCACGCCGTTAGCAGTGATACGGAACGATTCCACCGCCCAATCCAGATACGCCTGCCATTGCGATTGACGTAGCGGCAAGCCTTCGCGCAAGGCCGCCTCGTCGATTTGTATCACGCCAATCCCTGCCTTCTCCAGATCCAGCACTTCCTCGCGGATAGCCAGCGCCAGTTGCTTGCAGGTGACCGAGCGCGGTTGATCGTCGCGAACGAACGACCAATTCAGGATGGTCACCGGCCCGGTCAGCATGCCTTTCATTGGCTTGTCGGTCAGCGATTGGGCATAACTGATCCATTCGACGGTCATCGGGCGCGGACGGCTGATGTCGCCGAACAGGATGGGCGGTTTGACGCAGCGCGATCCGTAAGACTGTACCCATCCAGACTGGCTGAAGACGTAGCCATCAAGTTGTTCGCCGAAGTATTCCACCATATCGTTGCGTTCGGCTTCGCCATGCACGAACACGTCCAGGCCCAGCGCCTCCTGTTCGCGCACGCAACGGGCGATTTCGGCTTGCATCGCGGCTTGATAACCGGCTGCATCCAATTTTCCGGACTTGAATTGGCTACGTGCCAGGCGAATTTCCGAAGTCTGTGGAAACGAACCGATGGTCGTTGTGGGAAATTTGGGTAGTTTTAACAACGCGGCCTGCTTAAGCGCGCGTTGCGCATAAGGGCTCTGGCGCTGGCCGAGTTTTGCGTCGATCTTGGCCAGTGCGGCCTTGACCGCCGGATTGTTGACCCGCGATGAGTTGCGGCGCGCCTCGATGGCGGCGCGGTTGGCGTCCAGTTCGGCTTTGACCGCATCGCGCCCCCAATTCAGAGCCGTGGCCAGCACTTGCAGTTCGCCGAGTTTCTGTTTGGCAAAGGCCAGCCAGGATTTGATTTCAGCGTCGAGTTTCTGCTCGCTGTCCAGATCGACCGGCACGTGCAGCAGCGAGCACGACGGCGCAAGCCACAGGCGTTCGCCCAGTTGTTGCGCGATCGGTTCAAGCCAATCCAGCACGGCGTTGAGGTCGGTCTTCCAGATGTTGCGGCCGTTGATCACTCCGAGTGACAACACCTTGTCCGTTGATAATTGATTAATCAGCGGCTCGATGTCATCGCGGCCGTTGACGGCATCGACATGCAGGCCGGCCACCGGTAAATTGGCGGCGAGACTGCGCTTTTCCGCCAGTTGGCCGAAATAAGTCGCCAGCAACAGTTTGATCCGGCAATCTTGCAAGTGCTGATAGGCGGTGTTGAAAGCATTTTGCCACTCGGCATCGAGTTCTGTGACCAGAATCGGTTCGTCGATTTGCACCCATTCAACGCCTTGAGCGGCGAGCGTTTCCAGCAATTCGGCGTAAACCGGCAGCAGCTTCGGCAACAGTGCGAGCTTGTTGGAATTGTCCTTGGCTTTGCCCAGCAAGAGGTAGGTGACCGGGCCGATAATCACCGGCTTGGCGATGACGCCCTGGGCCTTGGCTTCCTCCAGTTGTTCGAGCAAGCGAGAAGCATCCAGCTTGAATGCGGTGGCTGCGGTGAATTCGGGCACGATGTAGTGGTAGTTGGTATCGAACCATTTGGTCATTTCGCCGGCGGCTACGCCCCCGCAGCACTGAGCATCGCTGGCGGATTGCGCTGAACGGCCACGAGCGACGCGGAAGTAATTGTCCAGCGCATCGCCGTGGAAATCTTGTACCCGCTCCGGCAAATTGCCCAAGGTAAAGCTCATGTCCAGCACTTGGTCGTAAAAGGCGAAGTCGCCGACCGGCACCCAATCCAATCCGGATTGCAGTTGCCAATGACGTTGGCGTAACTGCTGGCCGAGCGCTTTCAGTTCATCGCGTGAAGATTGGCCTTTCCAGTACGATTCCAAAGCGACCTTCAGCTCACGCATTGCGCCAATGCGCGGAAAGCCTAAATTGTGAATTTTTGTCATAGATAAATACCTTTAGTTGAATTTTTCATACGAAAGCTATTGTAAACAAGACATATAATGAAGATAATTGATAATTATTCACTTAATTATGAGATTTATTCAACGATATGGAGCTGATACATCTGCGCATCCTCCTGGCGTTAAAACGCTACGGCACGCTGAGCGCGGCGGCCGACACCCTGCACCTGACCCAATCGGCGCTGTCGCATCAGATTAAAAACCTCGAACAGCGTCTGGGCGTGACGCTGTGGTACAAACAGGGGCGTTCGCTGATATTGAGCCAAGCCGGACGCTACTTGTCGGAAGTTGCCGAATCGGTGATCGCCACTGTCGATTCGGCGGAAAATCATCTGGCGCAGTTGGCTACGGGCAAGACCGGCAAATTGACCATAGGCATCGAGTGCCACGCCTGTTACGAGTGGTTCCGCAATATTTTGCAACCCTTTTTGAGAGCTTGGCCGGATTTGACCATCGAAGTCACCTCGCGCTACCGTTTCGACTCGTTCGAGGCGATCCGCCAATATAAACTGGACGCGGTGCTGACCTCCGATCCGGTCGATAACGGCTTGCTCAGCTATCAGCCGTTGTTCGATTTCGAACTGGTGCTGATCGTAGCCGACAACCACCCGCTGGCGGGTCACGCCGAAATCGTCCCAGACGATTTGCGCGGCGAAACCGTACTGACTTACCCGGTGGCCCGCGATCGTTTGGATATGTTCCGCAAGGTGCTGCAACCGGCGGGTATCGAACCGGCCGCCCATATCCAGGTCGAGGAAACCGACATCATGCTGCAACTGGCCGCCGCCGGGCGCGGTGTTTGCTTGCTGCCGGAATGGCTGCTGGCCGACAAATCCGCCAAACTTGGCCTCACCGGCCTGCGCTTTACGGGTTTGCCTATCGGTAAAACCATGTATCTAGCCTGCCGGCACGAAGATACCGAGTTGGAGTATTTGCATTGGTTGGTGAAGCATGCTGGGGACGTGGTAGCGTGAATGCAACGGGTATCGGCAAATATTCGCTTGTTCATGGAAGCACATTCAATGCTCATAGATAACCTCTCGACGCAAAAAACTGGCTCACCGAATGACCAGTACATCGACTGCAACATATAGTGCCAATAGAACAAATACGCATCTATATATAGCAAATATCACTTGACAACCATCTACCTGAATCCTAAACTTTTGCTGCAAGATGGTTCCCCCCGAAGGGGATTAAAAGGGAATCCGGTCGGTGTTATAGCGATTTTCGCATGATAGCCGTTAAGCCGGAGCTGCCCCCGCAACTGTAATCGGTGAGTTAAGGTTCAATCCGTGCCACTGGACGCGAGTCCGGGAAGGCCGAACCGAAACGGCGACCCGAAAGCCAGGAGACCTGCCCTCGAAACCTTTATCAACCAGGAGCGGGGTGTCTCCGAGGACGATGGCAAGTATTGCGGTTAGGGTTTCGCTGCCGTTACGTCTGCCGTTGCGACTTCATGTCCCCGCTCCCCTTGTGGAGAAACACATGGATAGCGCCGCTCAACCCGCCAGTTTTTATCCCGACCCTGCCGAATCCGTTAAACACACCCCCTCGTATCCAACGGATAGCGGCTTGGAAGTGATTCGTCGCAACCGTTCTGTGGTTGCGTTTCAGCCGGAAAAAATCGCCATCGCCATCACCAAGGCCTTCTTGGCCGTGGAAGGCCAGCACAGCGTCAATTCGGCGCGCATCCGTGAACAGGTGGCGCAACTGACTGCCAGCGTGGTCGAGGCCTTGACGCGGCGTTTGCCCGGTGGCGGCAGCCTGCATATCGAGGATATTCAGGACCAGGTGGAACTGGCATTGATGCGTTCCGGCGCCCACGACGTGGCCCGCGCTTATGTGCTGTATCGGGAAAAGCACGCGGCTCAGCGCGCGGCTCAACAAACGTCCGAGCATGTCGCACCCAGGTTGTATGTAGACGACCAAGGCCAACGCCGGCCGCTGGACAGCGAGGCTTTCAGCGCGCTGTGCCGCGAGGCTTGCGCGGATTTGGCGGGCGTCGATGCCGAACGGGTCTGGACCGAAACATTGACCAATCTCTACGACGGCATGCCGCTGGCGGCGGTGCGTCAGGCCTTGGTGTTGGCGGCGCGAACCTTGATCGAAATCGAACCGGGCTACGGCAAAGTCGCCGCGCGCTTGCTGTTGAGCCAACTGCGCCTGGAAGCTACCTGTTCGGCCTTAAACCAAGCCGCCATGGCCGAAGCGTATGTCGGCTGCTTTACCGAGTTCATCGCCGCCGGCGTCGCCGCCGAATTGCTCGATCCGCGCTTGGCCGAATTTGACTTGGAACGACTGAGCCAGGCCCTACTGGCCGAGCGCGATCTGCAATTCGATTATCTGGGCCTGCAAACCCTGTACGACCGCTATTTCCTGCACGTCGATGGCCGTCGCATCGAATTGCCGCAGTGCTTTTTCATGCGGGTGGCGATGGGCTTGGCCTTGCACGAGATCGACCGCGAAGCGCGCGCTATCGAATTTTACCGCTTGCTATCGAGCTTCGACTTTATGTGTTCGACGCCGACCTTGTTCAACAGCGGTACCCGCCATCCGCAATTGTCGTCGTGCTATCTGACCACGGTCTCCGACGATCTGGACGGGATTTACCAAAGCATCAAGGAAAACGCGCTGCTGCAGAAATACGCCGGCGGCCTGGGCAACGACTGGACGCCGGTGCGGGCGCTGGGCAGTCGGATCAAGGGCACCAACGGCCACAGCCAGGGTGTGATTCCGTTTTTGAAAGTGGTCAACGACACCGCCGTCGCGGTCAACCAGGGCGGCAAGCGCAAGGGCGCCGTGTGCGCCTATCTGGAAAACTGGCACCTGGATTTCGAGGAATTTCTGGAACTGCGCAAGAACACCGGCGACGAGCGCCGCCGCTGCCACGACATGAACACCGCCACCTGGGTGTCGGACTTGTTCATGCAACGGGTGCGCGATAACGCCGAATGGACCTTGTTTTCGCCGGGGGATACGCCGGACTTGCACGAGCTATACGGTGAAGCCTTCGCCGAGGTTTACCAGGCTTACGAAGCCAAGGCCGAACGCGGGGAGATCAAGTTGTATAAACGCATCGGCGCGGTGCAGCTTTGGCGCAAGATGCTGACCATGCTGTTCGAAACCGGCCATCCGTGGATCACGTTTAAGGACGCCTGCAATCTGCGTTCGCCGCAACAGCATGCCGGGGTGATTCACAGTTCCAACCTGTGCACCGAAATCACACTGAATACCTCGGCCGACGAAACGGCGGTTTGCAACCTGGGCTCGGTGAATCTGGCCGCGCACTTAGTCGAGCATGACGGCGCATGGCAACTTGACGCCGGCAAATTGCAGCGCACCGTCGCCACCGCGATGCGGATGCTGGACAACGTCGTCGACATCAATTTTTACGCGACGCCCAAGGCGCGCAACGCCAACCTACGCCACCGTCCGGTCGGACTAGGCATGATGGGGTTCTCCGATTGCTTGCATCAACTGGGGCTCGCTTACGCCAGCCAAGAAGCGGTGGAGTTCGCCGATTATTCGGCCGAATTGCTGTGCTATTACGCTTATCAGGCCTCGGCCGATTTGGCCGAGCAACGCGGCCGCTACAGCAGCTTTAGCGGCAGTCTGTGGCAGCAAGGCCTATTATCACCGGATACGCTGGAACGCCTGAGTGAAACGCGCGGCGATCTTGGCGTGGTCGCGGGCGGGCGGCTGGACTGGGACGCGCTGCGTCAACGCATTGCTCAAGTGGGGATGCGCAATTCCAATTGCGTGGCCATTGCGCCGACCGCGACGATTTCCAACATCGTCGGCGTGTCGGCATCCATCGAACCGGTGTACCAAAACCTTTACGTCAAATCCAACCTGTCCGGCGAGTTTACCGTGGTCAATGCCGCGCTGGTGCGCGAATTGAAAACACTGGGATTATGGGATGCGGTGATGGTGGCCGACCTGAAATACTTTGACGGCTCGCTGGCAGCCATCGAACGGGTGCCGGCCGACATCAAGGCCCGCTACGCCACCGCCTTCGAAATCGACCCGGAATGGCTGATCGAAGCCGCCGCCCGTCGGCAAAAATGGATAGATCAGTCGCAATCGTTGAATCTATACGTCGCCGCACCGACCGGCAGCAAGCTGGACCAGATATACCGACTGGCCTGGCAACGCGGATTGAAGACCACCTATTATCTGCGCACCTTGGGCGCGACGGCGATGGAGAAAACGGGCGGCGACGACGCGACGCCCAAGGTTTGCTCGATTACCGATCCTGACTGCGAGGCCTGCCAATGAAGCCGACGCTGAAATTTGACGATTGGGATCAGCCGGCGCTGCCGGCTTCGAGCGGCAATCGGTTTGGGAATGCGAATGAACCGCGAACGGTGGATCGATCCGCTCCGATTTCCGACGCAGATAACGCGATCAATACAGTTGGGACGAACTCGAGTTTGCCGCCGGTCGATGCCGAGCAAAAACGAGTGGTCAACGGCCAGGCCGACATTAACCAATTGGCGCCGTTCAAATACCCCTGGGCCTGGTCGTTTTTCCTGAACGCCAACCGCAACCACTGGACACCGCTGGAAATCTCAATGGCGCAGGATGTGCACGATTACCAGCATAAACTGACGCCCGCCGAACGCCACGTGTTCGAGAACGTCCTGGCTTATCTGACCACGTCGGACATTCTGGCGATGCGCAACATTGGCCTGGCGGTAATGGAAAAAATGAGTGCGCCGGAATTGCAAATCTACCAGGCTCGCCAAGTCTACGAGGAAGCGCTGCACACCTGGACCTACCAGCATTGCATCGAAACCCTGGGCCTGGACCAGCGCGAGATTTACAACCGCTATCGGGTAGTGCCGGAAATCCACTCCAAGATAGCGCTCGCCAACCGCCGCCTACACGGCGTGTTGCAATCCGGCCGGCCGTTGACCGACCGCGATGCGCTGCATGAATTTGCCATGGCTTATCTGTTCTTCGCCGCCGTGTTCGAGGGCTCCTGGTTTTACAACGGCTTCAGTCCGGTATTCGCATTGCAACGGCGTGGTTTGATGAAGGGCGCCGCCGAACAATTGCAATACATCATGCGCGACGAAGTGCTGCATTGCGCATTTGGCATTCGCGTGGTGCGGCAATTATTGGACGAGGAAAACCTGATCCTCGATCCGCAAGCGCTGCGGCAAATGTGGGACGAAGCCGAAGCCGCCGAGACGGCTTACGCCGGCTACATCCTGCGCGAGCCGATACTGGGTTACAACGCCGGCTTGCATGTCGAACAATTCCGTTTTGTTGCCAACCGCCGCGCCCGGCAACTCGGCCTGTCGGAGCCCTTCCCCGGAGCCGAAAACGTATTGCCGTGGCTGGATGAACAAGCCAATCTGCGCAAGGAGAAAAACTTCTTCGAAACCCGGGTGACGGAATATCAGACTGGTGGGGCGTTGGCTTGGGATTAGCCGTCAAGTATCAAGTATACACAGCATCGGTAAGGCCGGGTTCAATCATGGCAGCGACGATAAATCGGCTGTTCGAAGTACGGAGCAAGGTGTGTTTGATGGCTGATTTTTCTCTGGAGCGTTTTCGTGGTTAGTAATCATTTCGGAAACAAACACGAGGCGAAACAGTGCCCGCGTTGTCAGCGCCTATTCATTTGCAAGGCCAATCGCATTCACCGCTGTGATTGCTCGAACATTTGTTTGGCCTTTGAAACGATTGAGTATATTCGACAGCTTTATGATGAATGTCTTTGCCTGGCTTGCTTGAAAGAGTTGGAGTCCGACGTAACGTCCCCGAAATAGCTAGGTTTGGCTGTTTCTTGGCGTTTTGCTAATGGCTGTAAAGTCGGGAATGTAAACCAAGCCATACATTTACGAAAAGATTATGGATATAAAAGTCAGCTTAGTAGTCAACCCCAGCCGCTTGTAACCAAGGTTTTTCAGCTGCCTGAATGTCGCAAAGTGGCTGATCATTCTCCTAATGGATGGACGTTTTCTTGCTAAAGGCTCTAAAGTTAGCTGTTTAGGTACCCCTTCGATGATAGCCTGAATAGCGCAGAGTTTGCCACTGGCATCGGTTTCTGTCTGATAATGGAGAGTATCCACCACCACCGGAGGACGACTCATCCCTTGCAAGGCGGAGATATGGATAAAGATGTCGTTGCCGCCGGTGTTGGGTTGGATGAAGCCGAAACCTTTGTCGTCGATCCATCGAACCAGTTTGCCAGTTTCTATTTGCATAAGGGGCGTTGCCGAGGTTGGTATTGATCCGTAAGTATAGGCGGTATCGACTGGATGAAAAGCTCCGTCAAGAGACGACTCGAATGCTCATTTTTTGGTCAACTTAAGCCTGTGTCCCAAAAACTAGGGTTTTTCAGAGTAAAGCGCAAAACAAAGCACCGCTGCAGCTAGGGGGTGATAATCGGTTGGAAAAACATCAGTTATTTTGCCAGTGCTATTTAAAATAGTGCATCATATAAGTCGCTAACTCGGTTTTCCGTTCCATTGCACCTCAAAGCCCTAGTTTGAGGCTTACCTAAAAAATAGCCTTTCATAGGAAAGGTCTTGCCGACGTCAAATTAGCATGCAACCAGAGCTTTTTAACTCGTACAAAGAGATTGCCGAACTGGCTGAGCAGGTCATAAACCTCTACAAGAGCCACAGTATTCGAATCAATGAGAACAGCGACTTGGGACAGATGCTCGTTTGCTGTTCGAACATCTTTGATACAATCGCTAACATGCAGGAGAGCGAAAAACTGGAGGTTTGCAGAGCGCAGCGTGTGCTGCATGCCATTATGAGCTGTTCGTCAGAAGCGGATATTGGTGAACATCTTAAGCGCATTGCTGGCAATCGGCTGGACTCGTCAGTGTCCGAACCATCCCAGGGCAAGGACGCGCTCTTCGAGCTGGAATTCCTGCAGTATCTGCGTCACCGAGGCTTGAAGGCGCGTCCGGAGGAGCCCGATATCGTGGTCTCGATGCCATTCGGACCCTATCTCATTGCGTGCAAGACCGTGAACTCGCTCAATAATCTCAAGGGGCAGTTACGCAGGGGATATCGACAGGTCGAAAAACTTGGACATGGCTGTGTAGCATTGAACCTGGAGTCACGAGTGTGTCTTAAAGAGCCCATTCGATCTCAGAATGCCAATGAGGTTCGCCATATCATGGATAAGCAGCTTCGCGACATCTACTCAGAATTCAAGGCAAGTTTTTCCGAGAAGCTCAGGGAGGACCGTCTGGACGGGATCGTGCTGTCCATAACCCGCATCACCAAAATCGAAGAGAGCCGCGGTGATCTCAATCTGTTTACCCATACCGTGTATTTCTCTAGATTTGACCAGCAAAGCCAGCCTGCATGCAACAGATTTCGATTTTTTCGCAATGCAATGCAAGGACCTCTAGGTTCCTTCTAATCAGAAGTTCTGAATTAGCCAAATGATAATAGTCCACGACACACTATTAAGCCTGTTTCAGATAGCCTTCGTATTTTATGATTGTCAGGAAAATATGGATTTATCGGATAATAGTTTTACTCTGTAATACCAAAGGCTTGCTTTTGGTATAAATCTGTCCGAAAGAGTGATTAAGGAAGCCGAGCTACGCTGACACCGCTCGCTGCCTCGAAGCTCGAAATCCCCCTCTCGCAATATTTATCGCCCCTATTCGCTGGCCTAAAGGTAGACTATACGGTTACATGTGCATTTAGAGGACCAGAATTTAGTGAACAAAGCGATCAAAGAAGACCTTGAGCGACACGCAGGCCAGATTGAAAAGATTGCCCGAGGTATAGCGGCTGCTGATCGGGGCGAAGTGATTGCCCATGATGATGTTATACGCGAAATGGAAAGCCTGATCGCGAACAAAGCGCAAGGAAACCTATGAAACAGCGTCGGACGCCAAGAATAAAGGGTTAAATCACCCGTCTGAATAAACAAACCACGATCAAAACCGGCTAGGCACTTCTTCGAAGTGATACATCGGCAGTAATAAATAACAACATGGCCATTAAAAAATCCGAACTTTACTCCTCCCTCTGGTCGAGCTGCGACGAACTGCGCGGCGGCATGGACGCCAGTCAATACAAGGACTATGTCCTCGTTCTGCTGTTCATCAAGTACGTCAGCGATAAATACGCCGGCCAACCTTTTGCGCCGATCACCATTCCAGAAGGCGCCAGTTTCAAGGACATGGTTGCGTTCAAAGGTAAACCCGACATCGGCGACCAGATCAACAAGAAGATCATCGCGCCGTTGGCCAATGCGAATAAATTGTCCGACATGCCGGATTTCAACGATGCGGCCAAGCTCGGCAGCGGCAAGGAGATGGTGGATCGGCTAACCAACCTGATCGCGATTTTCGAGAACAAGGCACTCGATTTCTCGAAGAACCGCGCCGAAGGCGACGATATCCTCGGCGATGCCTACGAATACCTGATGCAGCACTTCGCGGTGGACAGCGGCAAGAGCAAAGGGCAATTCTATACGCCTGCCGAAGTCAGCCGGGTGATCGCGCAAATCATCGGCATCCGCGATACCAACACCAGCGCCGCGACCACCGTTTACGATCCCACCTGCGGCTCCGGCTCGCTGTTATTGAAAGTCGGCGACGAAGCTAAAACCTCCGTCACGCTCTACGGTCAGGAAAAGGACGCGGCCACCAGCGGTTTGGCGCGGATGAACATGATTCTGCACAATAACCCGACCGCGCTGATCATGCAGGGCAACACCCTGACCGATCCCAAGTTCAAGGACGGCGACAGCCTTAAGACGTTCGACTTCGTCGTCGCCAATCCGCCCTTTTCAGATAAGCGGTGGAGCACTGGCCTCGATCCGATCAATGATCCGTATCAGCGCTTCCAGTCCTTCGGCACGCCGCCGGCGAAGCAAGGCGATTACGCCTATCTGCTGCACATTGTCCGTTCGCTCAAGAGTACGGGCAAAGGCGCCTGTATCCTGCCCCATGGCGTATTGTTTCGGGGCGGTGCCGAGGCCGAGATCCGCCGTAACCTGGTGCGCAAAGGTTACCTCAAGGGCATCATAGGCTTGCCGGCCAACCTGTTTTACGGCACCGGCATTCCGGCCTGCATCATCGTGATCGATAAAGAAGATGCGCAAGCACGCAAAGGTATCTTCATGATCGACGCCAGCGGCGGATACATGAAAGACGGCCCGAAGAACCGCCTGCGCGCCCAGGACATCCACAAAATCGTCGATGTATTCACCAAAATGCTCGACATTCCAAAATATTCACGCCTGGTTCCGGTCGATGAGATCGAAAAAAACGAGTTCAACCTGAACCTGCCGCGCTACATCGACAGCAGCGAAGCCGAGGACTTGCAAGACATTGCCGGCCACCTGCAAGGCGGCATCCCAAACAGGGATATTGAAGCGTTGGAACGCTATTGGGCGGTGTGCCCAGGGCTCAAGCAAACACTCTTTGCGCCCAACCGTCCCGGCTATTTCAACCTGGCCGTGGACAAGGCCGCGATCAAAACGACCATCTACGAGCATCCCGAGTTCGCCGCGTTCATCGCGGATATGAACGCCCATTTCAGCGCCTGGCGGGAAAAAAGCGCTACGATCCTCAAGGCGTTGCAAGCCGGTTTCCATCCGAAGGAAATCATCGCCCTGCTGTCCGAGGACTTGCTCGCCCATTACGCCGACAAGCCGCTGGTCGCCGCTTATGACATTTACCAGCACCTGATGGATTACTGGGCGGAAACGATGCAGGACGATTGTTACCTGGTCGCTGTCGACGGCTGGAAAGCCGAAACTTACCGTATCCTCGAAACCGACAAAAAAGGCAAGACGAAAGACAAAGGCTGGACCTGCGATCTGGTGCCCAAAACCCTGATCGTCGCCCGTTATTTCATGAAAGAGCAGCAAGCCATTGACCAACTCGCCGCCGAACTGGAAAACGCCAGCGCCCGCTTGACCGAATTGGAAGAGGAGCATGGTGGCGAAGAAGCTGCGTTTTCCGGCTTCGACAAGATCAACAAGGCGAGCGTCGCCGACCGGCTGAGAGAAATCGACCATGATCATGATGCCGCCGAGGAAATCGCGGTGTTGAACGAATGGCTTAAGTTTTTCAACGAAGAATCCGTGCTCAAGAAAAAACTGAAAGAGGCCGAGGCTGTGCTCGACGCTAAAGCCTATGCTCACTATCCCAAGCTTACCGAGGACGAAATCAAGGCGCTGGTAGTCGATGACAAATGGCTGACCATGCTCGATGCAACCATCCACGGCGAAATGGACCGCGTGAGCCAACAACTCACCCAACGGGTGAAGGAGTTGGCTGAACGCTATGAAATCCCAATGCCGAAAATGACGGAGCGCGTGAGCGAATTGGAGGCGAAAGTCAACCGCCACCTGGAAAAGATGGGGTTTGCATGGAACTGAAGCCCGGCTACAAGAAAACCGAGGTTGGATTGATTCCGGATGATTGGGCGGTGAAATCCCTAGATTCGACGGCTTTTGTCACAAGTGGAAAGAGACTTCCATTGGGGAGCTCCTTGGTCGATAACGAGACACCACATCCATACATCAGGGTTACAGACATGCGGCCCGGCACTGTGTCAGTCTCTGACATCAAATTCGTGCCTACTGCCGTGTTTCCAGCAATTAGGCGATACAGAATTTTCAAAGAAGATATTTTCATCTCGGTTGCAGGGACGTTGGGAATTGTCGGTAAAATTCCTGCAGAACTTGATGGAGCTAATTTGACAGAGAACGCAGACCGGATAACTAACATTACCTGTTCGCAAGATTATCTCCTCCATGTTCTGATGTCGCCGTTGATTCAGAACACAATTGAATCATTGCAGACAGTTGGAGCGCAACCAAAGCTAGCACTCACGCGAATTCGTAACTTTGATATTCCTCTCCCACCCACTAAAGCCGAACAAGAAGCCATCGCCGAGGCGTTGAGCGATACGGATGCGCTGATCGAATCCCTGGAGCAGCTCATCGCCAAAAAGTGCCAGATCAAACAAGGCGCGATGCAGGAATTGCTTTATCCCAAAAATGAATGGGTGGAAAAGAGGCTGGGGAATACAGCAACCCTTAAGGCTCGAATTGGATGGCAAGGTTTAACGACGGCTGAGTACCTTGAATCAGGGGATTTTTATCTTGTCACTGGAACCGATTTCAAAGATAGCAGCATCGACTGGAGCAATTGCCACTATGTCGACGAATCACGCTATAAGCAAGACAAGAACATTCAGCTTAAGAAACATGACGTGCTCGTGACGAAGGATGGAACCATCGGCAAAGTAGCTCTGATAACCAATTTGGAAAAACCAGCCACACTGAATAGTGGAGTTTTCGTAATTAGGCCAATTGAAGATGCGTTTTATCCTGATTTTTTCTACTACCTGCTTTGCTCGAACTTGTTTGCGGAATTCCTTGGTCAGTTGAGTGCAGGCTCCACAATTAATCACCTCTACCAAAAAGATTTTGTAAATTTTACTTACAAAACACCAGCAACAATCGACGAACAAATCTTTATCGCCGAAATCCTTAGCAATATAGACACCGAAATCGCCGCGCTCGAAGCCAAGCTCGCCAAAGCTCGACAGATCAAGCAAGGCATGATGCAGGAACTCCTCACCGGCCGAATTCGCCTCGTATGAGCGCAGCAGGACAAGCGGCACAGTTCTTTATCGGCTGGGATGTCGGCGGCTGGAATTGCGACAAAAATCGGGAAAGCCGCGATGCGCTGGTGATTCTCGATGCCGAACGGCAGCTGGTCGGCACGCCCTGGCGCGGCAATTTGCGAAAATCGATCAATGAGGCGGCGACCGCCCGAGACTGGTTACGAAAGATTTTCGGTTATTGTCAGGCCGATTTTCCTGAGCACAACCTGCACGCGGTCCTCGCGATCGACACGCCGCTGGGTTTCTCTGAAGCATTTAGGCGGTTGATTACCCGTAGGGAATACGCTGAATCCGTGGAGCAGTCCAATACGAACGTTTATCTGTTCCGCGCGACCGAGCGCTATTTGTTCGATCACGGCCTGGCTCCGCTCTCCCCGGTCAAGGATATGATCGGCAGCCAGGCGACCAAGGGTATGCACGTGCTTGCCAAATTCGCGCCCCAGGTCACGCAGTGCGGGGTGTGGTCGGACGGCGACTGCCTGACCGCGATTGAAGCCTATCCGTCGGCCTGTAAGACCTCCGCTTTCATTCAGAATTGGCTGCTCCCGTATGTGATCGGTGAGCGCGTGGATCCGCCCGGACGGCTCTGGATTGAAGCGATCGACCATCAGGACAAACGCGATGCCCTAATCTGTGCCTTGATCGCGCATGCGTTTGTCTTTTCTCTGTCTGCATTGACGGCACCGCTCGCTTCGATCGATTCGGCGGAAGGCTGGATTTGGGTGCCGAAGGATGCGTTACAAACAGACAGAGCCCCTGCCGTTGAATGAATAGCGACCGTAAGGCAGAGGCTTTTCGGTTTCGGCAAAGCGCTTTTTCAAGATCATGCCGGGACGGTTTCGAGACCATTTTTAGGCAGAATCTCTTTCGTTTATTGAAAATCGTTGAAAAATGGCGATAGAATCGAAATGTTTTAGTCACACCTTCAAAGAAAATTGCTACTCTCATTCCTTCACTTTGCCTTTTTCACTCACTGTCGCCCACGATGAACATATCCTTTTCCGTCAATGACGACATCTTGCTGTCGCTGAAAGAAACCACCGAAGAATTTACCCAGGACCTTCGTTTTTTGTCGGCGTTGATGTGGTACCGCAAAAACCGCTTGTCGCTGGGGAAAGCCGCGGAATTGGCGGGATACAGCAAACTGGACTTCATCGAACGGATGAAATTGGAAAATGAGCCGATATTCGATTACAGCGCAGCGGAAATCGCCGAGATTTTTACGGATGCCGATAAATTGCCATGATAATTGTCGCGAACACCACGCCGATTATCTCGTTGGCCTCGATCGGACGACTGGACATACTCGAAAAGCTGTTCGGCAACGTGATGATTCCCGAGGCGGTCTACCAGGAAATCAAGGCCAAGCCCGGCTACGGCTATGAGCAAGTTGACGCTTCGTTTATTGAGGTCCGCGCGATTCAGGGGCTGTTGTATAAGGATTTCTTGCTGACCCAGCTGGATTCGGGAGAAGCCGAAACGATCATTTTGGCGAAAGAGGTCAACGCCGATTTTGTCATTATCGACGAAAACTTAGGGTACCGGCTTGCCAACAACGCAGGGCTGACGGCCATTCGGACGCTGTCGCTGTTATTGAAGGCGAAGGAAAAAGGTCATATTGAGCAAGTCAAACCCTTGCTGGACGAGATGATCACCAAAGGGCGGTGGTATTCCTCTGCCGTGTACCGGGCATTTTTGGAAAAAGCAGGAGAGCTATGACTGCCATCGGTAAACCCGAACGCGCGACGCAAAATCGCGTGATTACGTTGTTTCGTGAGGAACTCGATTACCGCTACCTCGGCGATTGGACCGATCGCAATGGCAACAGCAACATCGAGGAAGGCTTGCTCTCCGCCTACCTGGACAGAAGCGGCTACAGCCCGGCACAGATCGGCAGCGCGCTGCACAAGCTGCGTACCGAGGCCGACAACCATAGCCGCAATCTATACCACAATAATCAAGCCGTTTACAAACTGCTCCGTTACGGGGTCCCGGTCAAAACCGAAGCGGGTAAGGCCACTGAAACTGTCCACCTGATCAACTGGAAAACGCCGGAAAAAAACGACTTCGCGATAGCCGAAGAAGTCACGCTCAAGGGCAATCACGAGCGGCGGCCGGATATTGTCCTGTATGTGAACGGCATTGCGATCGGCGTACTGGAACTCAAAAATAGCCGCGTGTCGATCGGCGACGGCATCCGGCAAAACCTTTCCAACCAGCAACCGGAATTCAATGCGGGGTTTTTCAGCACGGTGCAGTTCGTTTTCGCCGGCAACGATTCGGAAGGCTTGCAATACGGCGCCATCGGCACCCCGGAAAAATATTTTCTGAAGTGGAAAGAGGACGAAGAGGACAACAGCCGCTACAAACTGGACAAGTATCTGCTCAAGCTGTGCCAGAAGCGCCGCCTGATCGAACTGATGCACGATTTTGTGCTGTTCGATAGCGGCGTCAAGAAGCTGCCGCGCGTGCATCAGTATTTCGGGATTAAGGCGGCGCAGGACCATGTGCGCCGCCGGCAGGGCGGCATCATCTGGCATACCCAGGGCAGCGGCAAGAGCATCGTAATGGTGCTGTTGGCCAAATGGATCCTGGAAAATAATCCGCATGCCCGGGTCGCGCTGATTACCGACCGCGACGAGTTGGATAAACAAATCGAGCGCGTCTTCAACGAGGCCGGGGAAACGATCAAGCGCACCCAGAGCGGCCGTGACTTGATGAGTCAGCTCGGCCAGGCGACGCCGCGGCTGTTGTGTTCGCTGGTCCACAAATTTGGTCGCAAGGATGTGGACGATTTCGATGCGTTTATCCAGGAGCTGGAATCGCAGCCCAGTCTGGCAGTCGGTGAAGTTTTTGTGTTCGTAGACGAATGCCATCGCACTCAAAGCGGCAAGCTGCACCGGGTCATGAAGGCGATGCTGCCGAATGCGGTGTTCATCGGTTTTACCGGCACACCGTTGTTGAAAAAGGATAAGGCGACCAGCTTGGAAGTCTTCGGCAGCCACAGCTACATCCATACCTATAAATTCGGCGAAGCGGTCGAGGATGGCGTGGTGCTGGATCTGGTTTACGAGGCGCGCGATATCGATCAAAAGCTCGGCTCGGTGGACAAGATCGATGCCTGGTTCGAGGCGAAGACCAAGGGCTTGAACGACTGGCAGAAGGACGAGCTGAAAAAGCAATGGGGTACGATGCAGAAGGTGCTCAGTTCGCGCTCGCGTATGGAAAGGGTGGTGGCAGACATCATCTTCGATTTCAGCGTCAAACCGCGCCTGTCCAGCGCACGCGGCAACGCGATTCTGGTCGCCTCCAGCATCTATGAGGCGTGCAAATATTTAACGCTCTTTCAGAAAACGCCGTTCAAAGGCAAGTGCGCCTTAATCACGTCCTACAATCCGCAAGCGCAGGATGTCACCAAGGAAGAAACCGGCGCGAATACCGACACCGACAAGCAATTCATCTACAACACTTACACCGACCTGCTGAAAGACATCGCCGCGAAACCGGGGATGACGAAAACCGAAACCTATGAGGAGCAGGCGAAAGCGTTGTTCACGAAGGAGCCGGCCAACATGAAGCTGCTGGTCGTGGTGGATAAGCTGCTGACCGGGTTCGATGCGCCGCCCTGCACCTACCTTTATATCGATAAATCGATGCAGGATCACGGGTTATTTCAGGCCATCTGCCGGACCAATCGGTTGGACGGCGAGGACAAGGATTTCGGTTACATCGTCGACTACAAGGACCTCTTCAAAAAAGTTGAAAACGCCATTTCGGTGTACACCTCGGAACTGGATCGCAGCGCCGGCGGTGCCGATCCGGATGTGTTGTTGCATGATCGTTTGCAAAAGGGCAGGGAACGGCTCGACCAGGCATTGGAAGCCATCGCCTTGCTGTGCGAGCCGGTAGAGCCCCCCAAAGGCGAGCTAGAACATATCCATTATTTTTGCGGCAATACCGAGAAGGCTTCCGACCTGGAAGAGCGGGAGCCGCAGCGCACCGCGCTCTATAAGGCGACGGCGGCCCTGGTCCGCACTTATGCGACGATCGCCGATGAGATGGAACCTGCCGGTTACAGCAACGCCGACATCGCCCGCATCAAACAGAAGATCGAGCATTATTTGGCCATCCGCGACATCATCCGCAAGGCCAGCGGTGAAACGCTCGATCTGAAAGCTTACGAAGCCGATATGCGGCATCTGATCGATACTTATATCCAGGCCGACGAGCCGCGCAAGATTTCGCCGTTCGACGACCTGCCGTTGCTGGAATTGATCGTGAAAACCGGCATTGCGGACGCTATTAATCAGCAATTAGGCGGGCTCAAGGGCAATAAGAACGCAATCGCCGAAACGATTGAGAACAACGTCCGCCGCAAGATCATCAAAGAGCATCTGAACGACCCGGCGTTTTTTGAAAAGATGTCGGCACTGCTCGACGAAATCATTGCAGCGCGTAAAGCCAAAGCGATCGAGTATGAGGAATACTTGAAGCGGATTGCCGAAGTCGCGAAGAAAGTCGAGGCGGGTAAAAGCGAGGATACCCCCGAGCAACTGGATACCCCGGGAAAACGCGCGCTTTACAATAACCTGGACCAGAATGAGGCGCTAACCCTGAAGATTGACGAAACCATTAAACAGGTCCGCCCCGATGGTTGGCGTGGCGTCCAGGCGCGCGAGCAAATCATCAAGGCCGCGTTGTATGGCGTCTTACAGGATATCGCCGAAGTCGAGCGCATTTTCCTGATTATCAAAGCACAGATCGAGTACTGATGGCCACCCAAATCAACCTGGGCAACCTCACGGTGGATGTTGTGTTCAAGGACATCAAGAACATCCATCTCAGCGTCTATCCGCCCGACGGCAAGGTCCGCATTTCGGCGCCGACCCGGATGAACCTCGATACCGTCCGTGTCTTCGTCATTTCTAAACTGGGCTGGATTAAGCAGCAACAGGATAAACTGCGCAGTCAGGACCGCGAGACGCCGCGCGAATATCTGGACCGGGAAAGCCACTACGTGTGGGGAAAACGCTATCTGCTGAAGGTCGTGGAAGAGAATGCCATCCCGGGAATCGAGCTAAAGCACAACGCCCTAGTGTTACATGTCCGGCCGGGAACCGAGGAACAAAAAAAACAGGCGATGGTGGAAGGCTGGTACCGCGAACAACTCAAGGTCGCCGCCGCCGATTTTATTGCACGCTGGGAGCCGCTGATCGGAGTCAAAGTGGGAGCGTTTTTCGTGCAGCGCATGAAGACGAAGTGGGGCAGCTGCAACCCGATCAATCGTAGCATCCGCCTCAATACCGAACTCACCAAAAAGCCGCCTGAGTGCCTCGAATATATCGTCGTGCATGAAATGGTGCACTTGTTAGAGCCAACGCACAACGCACGGTTCGTTGCGTTGATGGAGCAATTTATGCCGAACTGGCGGATGTTCCGGGAGCAGTTGAATCAGCTACCAGTTCGGCATGAAGCCTGGGACTATTGACCTAGCACTTGTTCTATATTTGCATTCTTGTGTTACTCGATTTTGGAGAGACTGAATAATTTATGCGTTTTACAGAGAGCGGGCCTTCTATTCCTGATGAATTGCTACTAGCTCGAGATGAAGGGAGAGTTGTGTTTTTCTGCGGTGCCGGCGTTTCAAGAGCCCGGGCGGGTTTAGAGGATTTTTACGGACTTGCTGGGTCAGTACTTGATAAGCTTCAAGTCGCGTCAGACCATATTACCCGTAAAGTACTTGTCGAAGCCGAAGAAATTCATAGTCGAATTGGAGCCAGCGGATTGATTTCAGCTGACCGTGTCTTTGGTTTCTTAGAACGGGATTTTTTCCCACATGACATTCAATCAGCAGTCGCAAACGCCTTAAAACCAAAAGCGGATGTTGATCTGTCTGCGCATAAAATTATATTGGACTTAGCCACGACAACCGATGGAAAGCTCAGGTTGGTAACAACCAACTTTGACCGATTGTTTGAAACGGCGTGTGACTTTCAGCCTAAAATTTTTCAACCTTCGCATCTACATGGAACTGTAAACTGGAACGACATGAATGGAATCGTTCATTTGCACGGGATTGTCGACGATAAATACCAACAAGCTGAAAGTGATGAACTCATTCTTACCAGCTCTCAATTTGGTCGAGCTTACTTGGCTGAGGGATGGGCAACCCGGTTTTTTAGAGAAATTCTTAGTCAATATATTGTGGTGTTTATTGGATACGCTGCTGATGATCCACCAGTTCAATATTTATTGGAGGCTTTAAATAAAAAACATGATCAATTAACTGAAGTTTATGCCTTCCAGGAAGGTACTGAAAATGAAGCTGTTGGTAAATGGTTCCACAAGGGCGTTCAAGCGATATCGTTCAACCCGAAAAATAATTATCATGCCTTATGGAGTACTCTGGAAGCATGGTCAAAAAGAGCCTCTTCGCCGGAAGAGTGGTATAGCTCTGTCATCGATCTCTCCAAACAGGGAGCAAAGGCTTTATCTCCCTTCCAAAGAGGGCAAGTGGCTCATGTAATTTCAACATCAGAAGGTGCTAAGCGATTCGCCGAAGCGAAACCGTTACCACCGGCAGAGTGGCTTTGCGTATTCGACCCCGCGCAACGCTATGAACATCCGGGCACAGACTGGGTAGATTATGTTCCTGGGAATTTCATTAACCCGTTCGAATTATATAAATTAGACGATGATGAGGAGCCACCACCAGTTTTGCCCCATGAAAACTATGCTAAACGCGATATTCCCGACACAGCCTGGAACGCCTTTGTCCCCAATAGATGGGATCATCAAAATTTTCTGGAGGCCTATCATCCCACTTTTCTGGGTTACTGGGCGAATAACCCTAGCCGAGTATGTCCACGGTTAAGATGGCTGGGTGTCTGGCTAAGTAAAGTTGCTGATCAACCAGCAGCAGTCTGGTGGGCAGCCAAGCAATCCGCTTTACATCCCGAAATAAAACATCAAATTCATTGGGAAATGATACAGGAATCAAGGCTAGTCCAACCTGAAATACGTCAGGCATGGCGTTACTTATTTGAATTCTGGCATCATCAATCAACTGAGGTGCAAGTGAGTCGCGACTGGCAATATTTGCAAACTGTTATTGTTAAAGAGGGCTGGAGCAATCAAAGCTTAAGAGAATACGCGGCTTTGAAACGCTCTTTTATAAAAGTCGCGCCCAACTTTTGGCGTAAGTATACTCCGCCAGAACCCAGTAAAAATCTTAGTCTTAGCCATATGTTGGAGTTGGAAATTGAATATCCTGATTATGGCGAAGATATTGAGATTACTGAGGAATGGTTAGCAGATTGCATTAAAGAATTACGGAAAAACCTAGAGCATAGCTCGCGAATAGAAGTGGAAATAGGCGGATATGCTCCTACCTTAATTGGTCCTGTTCTACTCGACGGTGACTCCAATATTTATTATAGCCACAGCACAGGCCTATATGGGCAAGTCATTTTCTTTTCTCAGCTTTTCGAGCGCTTAGTAAGATTGAGCGTTTCTATAGCTCAACTTGAATTTGCGGCTTGGCCTACCAATGATCAAAGTGTTTTTGACCGACTGCGAATCTGGGCGGCAGGGTTACCTGAACTGGTTTCTGAACGAAATTTTTCTGCGATTTTTCTTGATCTAAGTGATTTCATGTTCTGGGATAGCTATAGCCAAAGGGATTTATTATTAGTACTGTCCAGACGTTGGGAACAGTTATCCGATGAATCAAGAACTAAGCTAGGAAAGCGGTTATTAGCTGGTCGCCAGAAGTATGATGATGAATCTGAACAAGATTATTTAGCTAGCAACACCAGAGCAATACTGACCCGCTTGCACTGGCTAGCCGAAGAAGGCTGCCGCTTCAATTTTGATTTAGAAGCGGTAACACAAAGGCTACGCCGATATGTTCCTCATTGGAAAAATGAGCAATCAAAAACCGCTATCGACCCGATGGGCGTTGTTAGGAGAGGTTCTGTCAGAGCTAACGAAGATTATTCAGCACTACTAAACGAAAACCTCGTCGCTATTTTGTCCAAGTCACAAGAGGCAATGAGCCAAAGTGAAGACTTTTTAATAGAAAACCATCCATACGAAGGACTTTGCAAAGCCAAACCAGTTCGAGCTTTTTTAGCATTAACCAAATCAGCAAAAAATGCCGATTACCCCGAATGGGCTTGGAGGTGTTTTTTGTATTCGCCTCAACGCAAAAAAGACACGCCAAAATTTTCCGCATTGATAGCCGAGCGTATAGCCAGTTATCCAACAGAAAATTTATTAACTATTATTACTCCTGCTTGCCAATGGTTAAAAGAAACTGGCCAAATCCTGATTAAGGACTTTTACCCAAGCTATCTTAGAATCGTTGATAAGTTTATTACGATACTAGAATTTAAGTCGCCTGCCGATAATTCATCATTAAATAGAGATAACAAACAGGTCGATTGGGTATTTGAAGCAATCAACTCACCAGTTGATACCATTATCGAGTTGTTATTGCTGGATCCTAAAGTTAGGAGTTTAAACAAAGAAGATATCCTGCCGAGTCATTGGCTTTCGCAAATTGATCGTTTACGGTTTTTCCCTAATGATTACCGCAGATATGCTTTAGTTCTATTGGCCAGCCGGCTGCAATGGTTTTATTACTGGGATAAAAATTGGACTGAGGCCAACTTGTTGGCTGATTTAGATTCAATGGATAGGGAAGATCAGCAGGCTTTTTGGAGCGGTTTTTTACGATCTACAACGCCAATTCAACGTCAAACACTGTATATGCGATTAAAATCGCATATAGTGAAGTATGTAAAAGAGGAGGGTTCACTCAAAAAATGGCAAAAACAGCAATTTGCTGCAATATTGTTAAGTGGTTGGGGAACCTTCTCTGATAACAGCAGCGAAAAATTAATCTCAGACAATGAGCTACACGGTCTCATTTTGCATTGTGATGATGACATCAGATGCCATTTTATCCAGCTAATTAAAGAATGGAGCAAAGAAGATGAAGCTTGGAAAGATAAATTACTGCAATTTCTTGGAGATGTCTGGCCAAAACAAATAGTAGCAAGAACACCACGAGTTTCTGATGCTTTATTCGGTCTTGCGTTTTCTTCTATTGAACTCTTTGAGCACGTAGCAGACTTGGTTCTTCTATTATTGACACCGTTTAAACGACCTTATCTACATATATCTACTATAGAAAGAATTAGTGATACTTATCCAGAACAATCTCTAGCGATTTACTATAAAGCTTTTTCTGAAAACACTCCGCCTGACTTGCCCCATGGTTTAGAACAAGCACTAAATAAAATAGGTGATGCTGACAAAAAGCTAAGGACAGACCCACGGTGGCTGCATTTAAAGCGAAAATTGGACAATAAATAATTAATTATTAACTTGGCTGTTTAAAATTTAAACTTCTCTAAAAAATTAATAATTCACCTTGAATGTTGGACTGTCCTCCGGCCGGGTCTTGCGGTGATCGTAGATCCGCGTCGTCGCGATATTCGCGTGGCCGAGCCACTCTTGCACCTTCGCAATATCGGCCTGATGGTCGAGCGCATTGGTGGCGGCGGTCGCCCGGAGCGAGTGCGCCCCGATTTCGAACCCCAGGCTGCCCGAATACGCCCGCACGAGCTTATAGACGCCGTCCGGCGTAATACCTTTGCCGGATCCTCGGACATTATTGCTGACCGGACGGAACAACGAACCGGTCTCGTCACTACCGTGCCCGGCCCGTTCCAAATAGTCATGAATCAGCCCGCCGGCGGCCGGGTGTAACGGCACATAGCGGGTCTTGCCGCCTTTGCCCGATACTTTCAAATGTGGCACGCCGCGCCGTTGGTGGGTGAAGTCTTTCACGGTCAGCTTGCACAATTCCTCGCGGCGCAGCGCGTGATAGAGCAGGGTGGCTAGAATCGCCTTGTCCCGGAGCGTCCGCAGTGAATCCCCGTCGGGCGCATCGAGCAGTTTCCGGGCCTGGTGATCGCCGAGCGCCGGGGTCCGGCCTTCCAAGCTGTCATTTTTTGGCCGTTTGACGCCCTTGACCGGGTTATGGGTCACCGCGTTTTTCTCGCACAGATAATCAAATAAAGAAGACAGCGCGGACAACCGGTGCCGAATCGTCGTGCCGTTCAGAAGCCGGTCACCCAGCGCATCCCGCCAGGCAATCACATGCGCCCGGGTCACGCCCCGGAATTCGTCCGGTTTCTGGATCCCGGTAAATGCCATAAAATCTTTAATCGCGTTTTCGTAGGCCCGGCGGGTGCACCGATTGGTCAGGTTTGCGAACCATTCGACCTCCGGTGGCACGTCGGCCAGGCGTAAAAAATCTTCGGCGGTCAGCAGCCGACCGGCGGACGGGATGATTTGAATGTCGGTCATGGCAAGAGCCGTGTCAGATTGATGAAGTCGCGCACGGATACAATCTTGATGCCTTCGTAACGAGCCAGCGCGAGCAGGTGCGGTTTATCGCCGGTGACCAGGTAATCCGCTTCACCGCCCAGCGCGAGGGCCAGCAAATAATTGTCGTCCGGATCCGGCGATACCTCCACCAGGGGCAGGTTCTCAATCAAAACGGCAAGTTCGCGCAAATTATTGATCAGACGACCTGCCAATGACGGCTTGAGGCGGGCGCTGATTTTAGGATAGCGGGTCACGCGCATCAACTCTTCCAGCTGCGGGTCAGCTGTCAATAGATCGAAGCGTCCACGTCGCCACTGGGTGAGGAGTTGGGCAGGTAGGGACGTTTCGATCAGCAACGCGCTGACCAGGACATTTGTGTCCAGTACCACCCGCATGTCAGGATTCTGGCTTCGGCGGGTTGGCCAGCGTGGGGCGCCGCTCGTGCCGGACCGCTTCGGTGGCTTCGTCAATCAGGTCTTGCAGCTCCTTGGGGTCGAGATCGCCGAAAGCGGCGCGCGTCTCGCTCAGCGTTTGCTCGAACACTCGCCAGCGCACGGCCTCCTCAATGAATTTGGACAGATCGCCTTTTTTGAGCCCGCGCTGGGCGAGCAGACTGCGCACCGCGATGTCGGTGTCTTTCGAGACGGTGACCGTCCAGCGCGTGGTGGTATCGGGGGTTGCCATCGGCTGCCTCTTTGATAAACATTTAAGGTTTAGCTGTTTAGCTGTTTAGCTGTTTAGCTGTTTAGCTGTTTAGCTGTTTAGCTGTTTAGCTGTTTAGCTGTTTAGCTGTTTAGCTGTTTATTAACATAGCATGCTATGCCGCTAAATGCGAGTGGTTTATGGACGTCGCTTTACTCTTGATAAAATGTGTTATCAAGAGTAAAAAGGCGGGGAAGGGGAGAAAGATGAAAGTCACTCTCATTAACATAATATACCCTTGACTGCATATGCCTTGCTAGGCATAATCAAGGCATGACTTGGACCGTTAAATTTCATGAGACCTTCGATGCCGAGTTCTATGAACTTCCAGAGACCGTGCAGGACAGCTTATTGGCGCATGCCGGACTGCTGGAGCAATTTGGACCTCAGCTCAATCATCCACGCGTGGATACCCTGAAAGGGGTTCGAAGCACGCCAACATGAAAAAACTCCGGTTCGATGCCGACTGTGGCGTGTGGCGGTTTGCTTTCGCCTTCGATCCCAAACGTGAGGCAATTGTATTGGTGGGAAACGATAAATCCGCCGGCAGTGAGAAAAGGTTTTATCGGCAGCTTATTCAGAAGGTCGATGCACGGTTTGACGATCACATAGCCCGCCTTGAGCGGGAAAGGAGTGAACGATGACGACAACATTGAAAGACAAAATGGCGTCTTTACGCCCCGAACGCCGTGAGAAAATCGAGGCGATGACGGTGGAACTGGTGGCTGAAGAAAAAACCCTGCGCGATTTACGACACGCGCTGGCTTTAACTCAGGAACATATGGCCGAAGTGCTCGGCGTCCGGCAGGAAAGCGTTTCCCGTCTTGAAAAAAGAAGTGATTTTCTACTCTCGACCTTGCGCAGCTACGTAAAGGCGATGGGCGGTGAATTACGGTTGGTGGCCGAGTTTCCAAATCGGCCGCCGATTCTTTTGAAGGGATTAGCCTCGATGGAGGCGGATGTTTTGCCGAGCGTTTCCCAAGAGAATGCCCCGCATTATCCCGACGCACATTCCTGATCTGACGACCATTTCGAAAAATGGTCGTTTATGGAACACCGGTGTTAACCGAGCCGGCGTCGATTTTGCCAGTTTTTGAACTACATTGGGCACCAAATTTCTTCCAGTCACCGACTCAAGTTGCAGAACTTACGCAAGCTGCATGCGGAGGGATGGATTCTGAGTTGTTGGCAGAGGTCGTTATCGAGTAGGCCCTGTTTCAATTGATAAACGGTGCGCCCTGTAGCGCTTGTGATGCACCGGACGTTATCCAGCTTGGATTGCCATCGCCGTCGGCGATCATAAAGCCGGTAGCCAATCAGCCAGACCTCCCGTTCGAGATTCACATAAACACAGGTGATGATGCCACGGGTGAAGCCATGGGCATTGCCACTGTATTAACAACACACTAACTCGATCCGCCGAGAGTAATCTTTGTCCAGCACGGTGTCGTCGAAGAGAAGATAACTACTTTGTGTAGTAGCGATTTCGTCACGGGCATTATCTCATATGAGCCGTGGGATCATCTGTTCACGTCGCAGGTAACGGTTGGCTGAAGTCATCGTAGTGATCGGCGAAATAGGTCTACGTGTAATTAATCTGGCTGACCCGCAGAAATTGGCAATAATCCAAGCGTATCATGGCTCTATGAGAGATTAAATCAACCGGGTTGGCCTTCAACGCCTAGCATCGTGCCCTGACCCATCAATCTTTTGTGCGTAAGTTCTGTAGTAGATTCCTGTTGATATTTTTTTCTTGGACTGGGAAAGTATTCGGCTTGGGCGGCTTTTCATTCTTGCCAATCCATTCCCATAATTTGCAGATGCCCAACCAATAATCGTAGGCCGTCTTTTCCGGTAAATCTCGATGAGCTTTCCAAAAATTAATCACATGACGACGCCCTAATTCATGTATCGATGAAATTTTATCTGTCGAGACAGTGTATTCCATGAAATGAATTATGAGCGAAACCTGTTTTTTCCTGTTTTGCTTTCCGCCACGGCGAACATAATCGTGCGTATGTTTTCTTAATTCCTCAGCCCAGGTACGCATTCGATATCTCCACCCGTGAATGACCCAATTCGATCGATATGCGCAGCCTGGCTCGTTTATCGAGATCTTTCGCTGCCTCGAAAGGAATCTTGAGATATTCGGCCAGTTTTTCGATTCTCCCCTTGTGTTCCCATCCCGCTTCGAGCGGTGACGGAGCATTTACTATTTCTCGATAACGGTTTTGGGCATAGGCATGCCGCTCCGAGTGAAAATTAAAACCGGCTATTTGGGCTTGGGCGTAGCATTCCTGACGGAATTTGATATAAGTCATCGCCTTTGGAATCATGGCTCTTCCATCTTGGATTTGGATGGCCTGTTCGAGTATGACTTTACCTCTGTCCGTGCAAGGCACATTCCTTGGCCGCCCCCCCTTGGTGCCGGACGTTATCGAGATGAACCCGTACTTCTCCACATGTTTTAATGCGATTGTCGGATTCAAAAGACAGCTCTCCTTGAACCGCAAACCGAATTCTCGTTGCAGGGCTAGCAAATGCGCGATCCGTTCGCTGATATTTTCCTGTATCTGAGTGTGTTTGGTTTTAGGAATCGATTTCGTTGTCTTCGGGATATACTTCCGTCGTTCGATGCCGCAATCCGATCCTGGCCTGACTGTCTGCCATTTTCCCTCGGTCGAAAGCTTCAGCACGCAATTGACCGCGGACAGATAATTTTTCGGCGCCGAGGCGCTGCTGTACACACCGGCCTTCAGCTGCTGCTGTAAATGCTGGCCGTAGCTGATCACAAAATCGCGATCGATTTGTTCCATTTTGTTTATGCCGTGCTCATCGGCATAAGCGCAGAACAGCCTCCACCGATCAATATAGTCATCCTGCGTTTTGAAACCGTTGCGCGAGCGCGCCCGTAATACCATTCGGCCTGCCGAAAACATATCCCGGCTACCAATACCATAATTTGTGCTCATAGTGCCTCCAGTTAAGTAAAGAATCAGGTCTTATAGCGGCGTATCCAGATAGGCTGTCAGAGTCTCTATTCCTAACACCCCGAGCTCCTGGGCAATAATGTGCCTAGCGGTCTTGTCAATATCTTGAGCTGCGGAGAGCGTCCTATTGGAATAGTCGGCGATCGCCTGTAGATGCGCCGACTGATCAAGGCCTGAAACAACCGGCGCCGGGAGACCGATAAGTTCTTGATAGCGTTCCAGCACGTAGACACCACGGGCCGTGTTGGTGGAATATCCTTCGCGAGCCGCTAATTTCCTGTGGGCAGCAACAAACTCGTTATAATCCATGGGCTTTGGCAAACTCTTTTGCAATCGCTGCGCCACTACCGCCTGGCCGAGCGCCTGAACTGCACGGGGGCGACAGGGGACTTTTCGGCGCGCACCGCTACGCCAGTTAGTGACCGTAACGACGCCTGCGCGACGTCCCTCGTCGAGTGCTCGCTTAAGATTCAGGCTCAAGGCCTCCCGAATGTCTACGCCTAACGCGCATTGCAGTTCCAGCAGATAACCGACGAGTTCATCGATATCGGGCAGACCTTCTTTGTCGAGTTTAGTTTTCCTATTCGGAATATAAGAAATCAGCTCCACTCCGCAGTCCTGAGCCGGACTAACGTTTTCCCAGGCATCCACTCGCACCTTGTTCATGATGGCGTTCATGGCCGAGATATAACCCGATACGGTTTTGCTGCTGGCATATCTTCCGTTCAGGAATTCGATCTTGAGGGCGCCGCCATAACGGATGACGTGCTCGCGTGTCACAGAGCTCAAGGTTTCCAACGGGTCAGCATCCCGGCTAATTGACCAGATGCAGAATTTCAGCCATTGGTTGAGCAGATGCTTTTGCTTTTTCATGTCATCGCTGTAGGCATGAGCTATGTGAAATGCACCGTCTCTGTATAAAGGATGGCGTCGGGTTCTGTGGCGTAGTAGGGTCTTGTCCATTTTGTATTTATTTTCGAGGTGATATTTTGCAGCCCCATTCCAAAACAGCCTTTCTAGAGTCGCTTTGGGGTGGGGCCGGTGTGTCCTAGAAATCTTTAACGTCGTAAGCAGGCAAAACCGGCCCACTTTGGGGAATATTCCGATCTGAGCATTCAGAACAGAATCATTCCCCGGATGCCTCTTTTTGTGCGGACCAGTTCTTACGACGGGTGAGCAATGCCTGCACGGGACAAACCTCCCAGCAAGGTGCACAAAAAGTAAAACATCGATGCGCTATTTTTCACTCGCCGCGCGGGGCGAGAAATGGGGTCGAAAATCCATCTCGCGGTGGTGGTCAGCCGACCAAAAACGTCCAAACACGACGCCAGGCTCTGCCGGTCCTAAACAGATTTTCAACTAAAAACCCCAACTTTTCCTCACGGAATATTGAGAAGTGTGTGTCGATAGATCACTGATTTCAAATAGGAATTTTTGCAAAATTCGCCGTATCTTAAAGTGTCTATGTTTTAGAAGAGCCAGAAAAAGAAAATTTTTAAAAGGCATGAAGCCCCAAAAAGCAGTTTTTTTAGCTGTGAGATGTCGTTCCTCGCGGCATTTTTAACCGATCTGAAGATATGGGTTAGCCGGAGGAAAAAGCGCTAAAACGCGCTGATATTGCCTAGCCATGAGATTGACGGCTGACAAGGAATGATAATGCGGATCAAATGGCCCGCTGAGGATCCGGAATGGAATTAAATGAAAAGAAAAAGGCAAAAGAATGCCCAGACGTCGCATTGCGTGGCGATGGACGTTTAAAAACAAAGAATTAGACTGTCATCCACTATGCAAATGACGGCCGATACCAAAAATTTCATTAGGGTTGCCCAGTAGCATCCTGCTGAATCTAAATCAATAGAAACCAAGACTGGGGTTGATGGCTCAAGTTTTATCCTGTCGAGCTAACAGCGCTGCACGAATCCAGCCCTAGACCCACACATTAGCGGGGCTAATTCTCAATGGTTTTTTGGGGGTTGTCAATCAAGATGAGTTTTACAGTGAAATACGTCAATTTTTGATGTTTTTTGATACTGAAATATTCCGACGAATAGGGCATTATTCTCCACAACTTATTTGAACTTCAAGAAGCTTTAAAAAAGCCCATTGATGTCGAAGAGAATTACATTATCTGAAGTCGATATTAGTTATTTGAAGTCCGGTAGGGTTTTTTGAACGTATACCGACTCCGGCGAAGTCAAAAAAACTCTTACAAAGGAATTCTTCCGTGCGTCGAAATCAGTCATAAAAACGCATGCAGACACAAAAGAAGCCTCAATAAGTTTAAAGAAGTCGTTTAAGGGTTTATTATTAATTTTAGGAGTATCTTGTGAGAAAGAAAATAGTTAGAGGGATCGATGTTGGGTACGGAAATACAAAAATATGCCACGGTGGCGATGTTCCAAGCGCGCTTAAGTGTGAGCATTTTCCATCAATAGCGTCTCTTCATGCTGGTGTTGACAAGGGCGCAGGCGTCATGGCGAAGAGAGAACTGGTGGAAGTCGAGAGCGGCGGAAATGTCTACTTAGTCGGAAAAGACGCGCTCGATACACTCTCAGCCAGGGACGACCAAGGACGTACCCTGCTGACTGACTTCATTTTCACACCGCAGCATTTGGCCCTGTACCGAGGCGGCTTAAGATATTTGCAAGAGCAAAATATCGATTTATTAGTTTCAGGATTACCTGTCAATTACTTTTCCCAGCACAAAGAACATATGGAACAGCGGTTGAAGGGAATTCACCAATATCCCGATGGCATTGAAATTAATGTCAAAGAGGTTTGGATTGTTCCTCAGCCTATTGGCGGCTTCATTCATTATTTTTTTGATAATGATGATATTGAAGATCTATCTGATCTTAAAAGTCTGACTATCGACGTTGGGTATTTCACGTTAGACTGGCTGGTTTGCCGTGGATTGAAACTTCTCGACGAAAGAAGCGGAAGCTGCCCTGGAGGCATGTCTTTAATTTTAGAAAAACTAACCCAGTTTATCGGCGAGGAGCGCGGCGTTCCGTTTTCCGATTACCATATGGTCGATAAAGGGGTACGCAATGGATACAAAACGAGAATCCAGGGTAAGCCTTACGATTTCAGTCATTTTATTCCTCGCATTGAGGGGTATATCACCAACTCCATCCAATCTATGTTACGCAGTGTTGGAACTCTCGACGATATTGACGTGATTGTCTTGGTTGGCGGGGGCGGCCACTGTTATCAATCAGTACTTCAGAAATTGTTAAACGATCGGGAAATCATTATGCCTGACCATGGCGTCTATTCGAACGTGAAGGGTTTCTATTTGGCCGGCGCAGAAAGAGTTAAACAAAGCGAGAACTGATATGGAACCGATAAGAATTAATCTAATGATCGATCCGACGATGGATCATGAGTTGTTTCAATACCTCTCTAAAATCGGCTCGCGACGCCGGGCTGGCGAGGCCAGAAACCTTGCCGCAGAAGGCTTGCGCCTGAAATCATCCGGGCTCAACTTAATGCCTTCCCCTCCCGTAATAAAAGGAGAGGAACCGCCATCGCCCCATCCAGTAAAAGAGGATGCCTCCCTGGAAACCAACCGCAACGAAATCGCTCTGGCAGGAGAACAAGAGAAAACCCTACTCAAAGAAGATCAAGAAAGTCAGGAAAATGATCAGCAAAGGCAAGGCAAGGCGGAGGCTAAAAGAAAAAGTTTTATGGGGCAACTAGGGTCTCTCGGCTAATTTCCAGTTACCTCTTTAATCTTGCCAAGATCAGCACATAAACAACCACCTTAAGAACTTAATTAGTTGTTGATTTATAGCTATTTTTTGGATTTATGAAATTCTAATTTTTTCATAATACAGCACATAAACTACCACTTTCCATCACATAAATTACCACCCAAAAAAATCTTACAAGTTATTGATATAAATTAATATTTCTAAAACTTGACAAAAAAGTTAGAGCACAAGGATTACCACCAATCAGCACATAAACTACCACCAGTTAGCACATAGATTACCACCTTTGCGCACATAAACTACCACCATAAAAGTCGTATTATATTGATTTTAAATGAATAAAAACCTGTAAACATGTATTAAACATATTTTTAAATATGTACAACAACACATCCGGTTGCGTCATGTCAAATCTCAAAATTTATGAAATGCGTGCCGGTTGATCTTGCCGGCAAGCATTGATTGTACACGCCAGGTTAGCTTGTGCAGATACTTCGCCTATTGTGGCGTCGGGCCAGGAACCCACCGAAGCGACTCAGGCGATTGCCGCCTGAGCGCCGTAGGAATCCCCTTCCTTTAGGGAGGGGAGGATGTCAAGTGGAGCGTTAAATATAACGCTCTGCTCCTCCCTTGCATCTCTCTCCCTCGGTGAGAGAATTTTTTTATTAGACCACTACAAACCATGATTCCTACCAAAGAACAAGCCGACGTCATTGAGTGTGATCATCCTCTTATCGTGGTGAAAGCGTTTGCCTGTACGGGAAAGACCACCCTCCTTCACGGTTTCGCGAAAAGACGCAGCGAGGCAAATGGATCGCTATAAAGCGCGAAGCGGCCGCACATTTTGAGCTTGTCCTTTCCGGTATTTTTGATTATTGTACATTTATCAAAAGCAATAAATTCTATCCATGCCAGAAACTACTCCAAACAAGCGCGGCGGTCAACGGCCTGGAGCCGGCCGCAAACCGGGGACAGGCCCCTTCGGCGAGCCTACAAAGCCGATCCGCGTCCCGCTCAGCCTGCTGCCTTCGGTCAAAGCCATGCTCGCGCACACCGGCAAAGCGCCCGGTGGCTTGCCGATCTTGCAGTTTACGGCGCATCCGACAAAGCTCCAACTGCCGCTCTTTTCCGGCAAGGTCGCCGCCGGCTTCCCGTCGCCGGCGGACGATTACGTCGAGAAAACCCTGGACCTGAACGAGCTCTTGGTACAAAAGCCGGCGGCAACTTTCTTCGTGCGCGCGGAGGGCGAGTCGATGCTCGGCGCCGGAATTCACCCCAACGACATCCTGGTCGTCGACCGCTCGATAGAGCCTGTGCCGGGCAAAATCGTCATTTGCGCGCTGAACGGCGAGCTGACCGTCAAACGCCTGGAACGCGACGGCGAGCAATGGAAGCTGAAAGCCGAGAACCCCGCTTATCCCGATATCGCCATCCACGACGAGCTCGAAATGGTGATCTGGGGCGTCGTGACCAACGTGATCCATGCCGTCTGATGCCGCCGCTGCTCGCCCTCGTGGATTGCAACAACTTTTACGTTTCGTGCGAGCGCGTCTTCCGCCCCGACCTGATCGGCAAGCCGGTCGCCGTGCTCAGCAACAATGACGGCTGTATCGTCGCCCGCAGCCAGGAAGTGAAGGACTTTGGCATCAAGATGGGCGTGCCGGTGTTTCAGGTGCAAAACCTGATCAAACGGCACAAGATTCAACTGTTCTCGTCCAACTACACGCTCTACGCGGATATGTCGAGCCGTGTGATGTCGATCCTGGAAGAATTCGCGCCCAGCATGGAAATCTATTCCATCGACGAGGCCTTCCTGGACCTGACCGGCGTGTGCTCTGACGATCCGATTGCCTACGGCCAGCGGATCAGGCAAACCGTTTTCCGCTCGACCGGCATCCCGGTCTGCGTCGGCATTGGACCGACCAAGACGCTGGCCAAGCTGGCCAATTTCGCGGCCAAGAAATGGAAACAGACCGGCGGCGTGCTGGATTTGTCGGACCCGGTGCGCCGTGAAAAGCTGATGAAGATCGTGCCGGTCGGCGAGGTGTGGGGCATCGGCTCGCGGATCGCTGCCCGCCTGAACCAGCTCGGCATTCGAACGGTCTGGGACTTGGCCAACCAGCCGGTGGACCGCATCCGCGATCAGTTCAATGTCGTCGTCGCCCGCACGGTGATGGAGTTGAACGGAATTCCATGCCTGGAGCTAGAAGAAATTGCGCCGGACAAAAAACAGATCGTCTGCTCGCGCAGTTTCAGCCGGCGACTTACCGAATACCGGGAGCTGTCCGAGGCCTTGGCCGAATTCTGCAGCCGGGCCGCGGAAAAACTGCGCTACCAGAACTCGGTTGCCGGCTACATCAGCGTGTTCATCCGCACCAATCCGTTTAACCCGAACGAGCCGCAATACCAGCGCGCGGCTGGTGTAACTCTGCCTTCGGCGACGCAGGATACCCGCGTTATCGTCGGCACGGCGAACCGCTTGCTCAAGGAGCTATTCAGGGAAGGCTACCGCTACCAGAAGTGCGGCGTGCAGCTGGGTCGCATCATGCCGGCATCGGTGCCTGAACAGGTCGATTTGTTCGACTCGGAAGCGTTCATCCACGCCGAGAGCGGGAAACTCATGCAGGCCTTGGACCGGATCAACCAGCGCTTCCCGAAAGGCATCGCTGTGGCGGCCGCAGGTTTTGATAAGGCCTGGAAACCCAAGGCGGAGCGGGTTTCCAAGCGTTATACGACAGATTGGGGGGAGTTGGTTACAGTAAAAACGTGAATCCGGAAAACTCCTTAGCTCTTTGAATTTAATAAGCCTGCACACCGAATTTCAGCAATAATCGCGGCAAAATATCGTCAAGATTGAGCACTTCGCTGTCCGTCAGCTCAATCAGGTTGAAATTGTATTTCTTGTAAATAGCCCGCTTTTCCTCTTTTCGAGCCAGGTATTTTTCATCGTTTTCATATCCCCAGAACTCGATGTAAACCTTGCCGGTAGGGATATAGAAATCGCAGTACACCTCTTCTTCGATCGGCAGTTTGCGTTCGTAGGCGTGGACGATTTCGGCCATGTACAGCCAGTTGTCGATCAGCATTTCGGCTTTCGACCTGACAAAGTGGCCGTCGGTTGTACGGTGCGTCGCCTCGAACTTGTGCCGGAAGCTATCCATCTTGTCACTGTCGGTTTTTGGCTTTTCGACGCCTTTCACGTTGTCGACGCTGTCTTTCAGCGCTTTGACGTTCAGTATTTTTTCCGGCCAACGGACATAAGGAATGCCGGACCGCGAATCCTCGCCCTGCTGCGCGCCAAGCTTGACGCCCTGATCAGTGATCAGCCAGCCTTTCAAGCCTTTCTTGATCCAGCCAAGCTCCGACAGGATGTAATTCGTCTTATTGGCCGACAAATCGAAGTGTTTGCCGATCATTGTAGCGGTAATAAGCTTGTCGTTCGAAGCATTCAGTTTCGGCTCTGTGCTTGCGGCGTGGACAAAATCTATATCTTCAGGCCATGCCGCATACTGCCCGTATTTGCTGTTCAAATGCACGCCGCCCAGGCGCTCGCCGGCTTCGGTCAATACCCACTGATCGTTTTCCTTCCTGAGCAAGCCCAGTTCATTCAGCTGGGCGAACAATTCGTTCGGAACCATGCCGCGCTGTTTGGCTAACTGGGTGGTCGAAAGTTTGTTGATCTCTGTCATCCTCGCGTTTCCTTATTATCTGTCGGTTAGCAATTTTAGTTAATTCAATCTGGTGCTGTACTCTTTATAGGTGATGCTGCTGTATTTGGCGGCTTTCAGGTCAATGAATTGTTCGATGTGGCTGCATGAGAACTCGGCGCCTTTCCGGTAATGCGAGCATCCCCAGAATTGGCCGTAAGGCCCTTTTCTCAAGGACATCTTGCCTCCACATTTTGGGCAAACTGGCTCAACGTAATCGCAGCGCTTGTTCTCGCAAACCCGGAATCGGCCTTTTTCGCGCAAACCGCCGCCGCACCATTGGCAGGCCGATTCGGTATGCGTGCATAGAGGATACTGAGTGCATCCGAAAAAGCTGCCGTACTGACTGTCCCTGGGCACCATGTAGCCGGTCCCGCATGCGCGGCACGGAATGTCGGCGATCTTGTCTTGAAAGCCCTCGCCTGTAAATTCGTCGACGCGAATATCGTAGCGTCGATCAACCAGTTCCCGGACGAAAACGGATGCTTTCTCGGCATCGCAAACCAGATAAACATGGTGCCGGGCTCGGGTCAGCGCCACATAGAACAAGCGCCGCTCTTCGGCATGAGGGAAGGCTTCCGCCGGCGGCAACAGCAGGTCCAATACAGGATGCGTCGATTTTTCCGATGGAAAGCCGTTCTTGCCCTTTTCCAGACCCAACACAATGACATAATCGGCTTCCTTACCTTTCGAGGCATGCACCGACATGAATTGCAGCTTCAGATTGGGATATTGGCGTCTCCACTGGGTCAAGTCCGGTTTCCTAAAATTAAACCGTGCCAGTATCAACACGCTGGCATTTTCCAATGCTTTGCCGCTGATCGCCGATAGCGCGGCATTCAAACCGACCTGGTCGCTGTTGGTCTTGATCAGCGAAACGGCCGCTTGCTCGGTGACGGCGTGGCTGCGGATCTGCTTTGCGATTTGCGTCGGGTTTTGCATGACAAACCGCGACGCCACGTCCCCGATTTTGTTATTGAAGCGAAAAGTCCGGTCCAGAATGCTGATGGCGGTATCGCCAAAGTTCTCCTCGAATTCCTTGGTGATAGTGACATCGCTGCCGGTGAAGCGGTAAATCGACTGCCAATCGTCGCCGACGCAAAACAAGCCGCTGTCGGGGTTTTGGTTCAGCAATCCCTTGACCAGCCGCGCGCGGTTTGAAGATATGTCCTGAAACTCGTCGACCAGAATATAGCTGTACGGCGACCGGTACTGTCCGGCCTCCACGTATTCGATCGCCCGGCCGATCATGTCGTCAAAGTCGATCGTCCCTGCATCGCGCAAATGCTGCTGATAAACCTCATAAACCGGCTCGAACAGAAACGCCGCCGCGCGCATCCTGTCGCGGTCCTCGTGCTGTTGGCCCAAAGAAACCAGACGCTTGATGTCGAGTCCTGCGGCTTTGAACAGTCCGAGCATTTGTGCCAACAATTGGCTAAACTGAGACACCTGTCCGAGCTGGTTCAGTTGCCGGAGCAATTCGTTGCTGGGCAATGGATGAAACTCTACGCCCGCTTCTTTTAGCTGCTGCTCAATCGATTGCGTCAATACGCCTTGCTGCTTCTGGTAACTGTAGGTTTCGATCAAGCGGGTCTTATATTTCTCATGCAATTCCCTTTTCCATGCCATTCCGGCCAGATAGTTTTGCTGATCGATGAAAGGCGGCGTTTTATTATGTTCGTTGACGGCGAAATGCTCGATATAAATGTCGTAATCGGGTAGGTAGAAATCCGGCTGATACACGCGGTAATCCGGCCCCGAGGTGTCCACTTGGTAATTGGCTTCGTATTGATAAGCTATTCCTTGCCGATACAGGAAATTGGCAATCTCGCACTCCTCATAGCTTTTCACCAGTTCGCCCTGTAGTGTGCGAATTTCGTTTTCCAGAATGTAATTGTTGTATTCGCCAAGGCTTTTGAACTCGAAAACGCTTCGGTACGGAAAGCTGTAATACAGAAAGTAAGCCACCACCCGAGACTTATACTGTTCGTCCTGCAACAAGCATTGAACTTGCTGGTCTACGAACCGGGCCCGTAAATGCTCGTCTTCGGCCATTTTGTCGATCGCCGGCGCCGCGCCTTCGACTTGGGCAATGATATGCTTGCCGAGACTGTGAAAGGTTTTCACGGTCAGCGTCTCAATGCCGAGTTTTGACCTTATGCGTTCGTCCATTTCCTCGGCCGCCTTGTGCGCGAACGCCAACATCAAGATTTGTTCCGGCTTGGCGTGCCTCGCTTTGATCAAATAGCCAGCACGTCCGATCATTGTGCTGGTCTTGCCGGTGCCGGCTCCGGCCAGTACCAGATTGTGCTGTTCGTCGATCACGCAGGCCAGGCGCTGGTTGGCTGTCAACGGATTGCTTTCCACGCCGTCGAAAAAATCCTTAAATGTCTCGATTTGCCGCGCGACGTAGGATTCGTTCAATCGCTCGATCGCATCGTGACCGTGATTCAGCAGCGGCCGGATAAATTCCAGATCCTGAATCATATCGGCAGGCAAAAAACACTGCATATCTTTGCGCTCTATCCCTTTGGCCAAGTTTCCATAGGAGTGCATCCATTGCCTAGCCACCGCTTTTCGAATATAGCGATTTCCGGAAAACAAAACGCGCGCTTGCCTGGAAGCGGCTTGTATTCCCGGAACCATGCGCTGGAAAAACTCTGACAGGTAATGCCTGGCTGTTTGGTTCAAGCCGGCTTGTAAGCGCTGGGACTGCTTTTTGCGGATTCCGCCGATGCGAGTAATTTTGCCGTTTTCGAGATGAATCACCAAGACGTCCCAAAAAAAGCCGGGTTCTAAATCGATGCCTTTGCCAATGGACAGATAAGAGATTCGTTGTTGTGATTTGCCGCTATTCAGCAGAATGCCATCCTTCACTAAAGAAAAAGAGTCATAATCGGAATGTGCGGCTAACAAAGCGGCCAGCCGGCCGATGCGGTAATTTAACGGGTATGTTGATGCTCTCTTCAAGGACAGATCCTTTGCTCGTCTTTGCCTTTATCGGCTGTAGTCCCTGAGTATAGCAAGTTTCAAAATATTCCTTCCAACACGCCGGCATCGCTCATCACCCCAGCCTTGCAACCAAATTCGTCAGCCGCTTCTGCGACCGTTGCGTCCTGACCGCCATGCCCAAGGCCTTCGGCTGCGCGACGATCACCACCAACTGCTTCCCGCGCGTGACGCCGGTGTAAAGCAGATTTCGTTCCAGCAGCATGTAATGCTGCATAGCCAGCGGAATCACCACGACCGGATATTCCGAGCCCTGGCTTTTATGGATGCTGGTCGCATAGGCCAGGCTGATCTCGTCCAGCTCGTTGAATTCGTACTCGACCAGCCGCTCGTCGAACTGGATCTGGAGCAGGCTTTCCTCCAAATCGATCTTCTGCACGGTGCCGATATCGCCGTTGAACACCTCCTTGTCGTAGTTGTTGACGTTCTGGATCACCTTGTCGCCCGGCGCATAGGTCGAGCCGTACTTCGTGATCTTCGGCTCGCTCTCGCCGTTCAGGCGGGCCTGTAGCTCGACGTTCAGCGACCTTGCGCCCAGGCCGCCGCGGTTCATCGGCGTCAGCACCTGGATGTCGTTCACCGGATGAAACCCGAGGCGCTTCGGAATGCGCTCGGTGACGACATGGATCAATTTGGCGAAGACGTCTTCCGGTGTGTCGGCGGTGATGCAGCAGAAATCGGATTTCTCGCCGCCGTTTTCGGCCTGCGGGACCTGCCCCTGGTTGATCTTGTGGGCGTTCACGATGATCTTCGAAGTCGCCGCCTGGCGGAAGATTTCGGTCAGGCGGACGGTCGGTATTTGGCCGGAGGCGATGATGTCGGCCAGCACGGCGCCGGGGCCGACCGACGGCAATTGGTCGACGTCGCCGACGATCAGCAGCGCCGCGCTGGAAGGAACCGCCTTCAGAAGCTGGTTCGTCAACGCCACGTCCATCATCGATGCCTCGTCGATCACCAGCACGTCGATATCGAGCGGGTTCTCGTCGTTGTGCTTGAAAGCGAAGGCCTGCGGGTCGAATTCCAGCAGCCGGTGCACGGTCTTGGCCTCCATGCCGGTCGATTCGGTCAGGCGCTTGGCTGCCCGGCCGGTCGGGGCGCACAGCCCGATGTTGACGCGTTTCGCGCGCAGAATCTTCAGGATGCTGTTGACCAGCGTGGTCTTGCCGACGCCGGGGCCGCCGGTGATCACCGCCACCTTGCTGCGCAGCACCTCAGCGACAGCGGCTTTCTGCGATTCCGATAGCGTCAGCCCGGTCTTTTCCTCGACCCACGGGATCGCCTTGGCCGCGTCGATGTCGCCCCACGGCAAAGCGCCTTGGCGGAGCCGGAGCAGGTTCGACGCGCAGCCGGTTTCCGCGCGGTACAGCGGCGTCAGGAACAGCGCTTCCTGGCCGTCGATCAGCTCGGAAACCAGGTTTTCCTCGGCCAACTCCCCGGCGATCGCCTGCACGATCACGTTTTCCGGAATCTCCAGCAGCTGCACGGCCATCTCGATCAGCTTGTCCCGAAACGCGGCGCAATGGCCGCCGCCGGACCATTCCTGCAACACATGCCGGACGCCGGCCTGGGCCCGGATCAAGGATTGCGGGCCGATCCCGAGGCGCTGGGCCAAGGCGTCTGCGGTCTTGAAGCCGATGCCGTGGATGTCCAGGGCAAGGCGGTAGGGATTTTCCCGCACCTTGTCGATCGCCTCGTCGCCGTAAGTCTTGTAAATCCGGACCGAACGCGAGGTGCCGACGCCGTGCGACTGCAGGAACACCATGATCTCGCGGATCGCTTTCTGTTCCGCCCAGGCGGAAGTGACTTTCTGCCGCCGCTTCGGGCCGATGCCGTCCAGTTCTTGCAGGCGCTCCGGCGTTTTCTCGATCACGTCGAAGACGTCGGCGCCGAAGGCCTTCACCAGCTTCTTCGCGAAATGCGGCCCGATGCCCTTCACCATGCCCGATCCGAGATATTTCTCGATGCCTTCGAGCGTCGTCGGCGGGACGATCTTCAATTCGTTGGCCTTGAATTGCAGGCCGTGCTGCCGGTCGTTGTTCCAGAATCCCAGACAGTCGATGAATTCTCCGGCGGTGACGCTGGCCGCGGAGCCGATGACTGTCACCAGGTCGCGATTGCCTTTGACCTTGACCCGCAGGACGCAGAAGCCGGTGGCCTCGCTGTGGAAGGTGACGCGCTCTATCGAGCCGGACAGGCGTACAAGCGGATCGCGGTTTTGAAGGGGAGCACTGGTGTTGAAGGACATGGATGGCTTGGCAATCGAAGTAGCACGATTATAGTGCTTGCCGTGCCTATGTGCCGCCCCATATTCACTAGCATCAAGAAAGAATCATCACTCAACAATCCATCGTATCTACACTAAAACTCCAGTATTATCCAAACTTGAGCACTAAAAAGAAAAACGCAGGTGTAATGCCCTTATGAAACTACGCAGAATTTTAAGCGCGGTTATACTTCTAATAGCCTGTTTTACTTTAGCAGCATGTATAAGTGCAAGTTTGCTCCAAAGTGAAAAGGGAATAGGTGCATCCTCGCTTCGCGTTGGCGCAACTCGTGCGGAAGTAGAGACAGCCGTCGGCAAGCCTCTCCATGAATGGGACTCTGATAATGGAGTTCATTACGCAGTTTATCTTTACGATGTAGGGCGGGCGCCGAAACCAGGAACCGCATTAGGTTGGTTTCTGCTTTCTCCGGTGAATCAGATACTGGGGATACCTTTTGTTCTGTACACTGGAGATCCCTGTGTAGCCTATGGTTCTAAAGTACGACCTGGCTGCATATATGCATTAAAGCACGAACTCAAACGCGCTGTTGTTATCTACGACAAGTCAGGGAAAGTACGGGAGATATCGGAAGATTATCACTGAGCGATGGTCAATCATTAAAACATCCCCTCCAACACCGCCGGCGTCGACGCTTTCCCAGTCCCGCCGGCGAAACTCAACTCCACCGCCGCATCCCCCGGCCTCAGCCAAAACTGCACCACAACCTCGCCCCGGATCGCGGTCAGGTTCAGGTAATCCCGTAAATCCTCCGCCTTGGCGTAATGCAGTTTGACCTTGTCGCCGCCCCAAATCACCGGATGATAGGCTTCGATCTGGCTCACGTTGACCACCTTGTCGGCGTCGACGTAAAGCTCCCCGAGCAGGTAATAGCCGTGGTTCGCTTTCAGGCTGTCGACCAGCCAACGGAGCGACCGGCCTTTCATGTCCACGCGCTGCGAGATCACGCGCATCGGCTCTCCCTCGATCAGCACTGCGTCGACCGGGTACAGGTTGTGCTGCGCCTGGCTCTTGCCGACCGAACGCGCCTTGCCGTTATGCTCGACGATCAACCCGCTTTGCCAGGCGCCGAGCACCGGGCAATTGCATTCGATGTACTCCATGGTCAGGTTGTCGATCGCCTTCAATTCCAGCGAGTACCAGTTCAGGCCCTGCACCTCGACGAACTCGTCGTAGGCGATATCGAAATCCTTCAAGAGCTGATGCAGGCCGCCGCGCAGGCCCAAGCTGCTCATCGGGTACAGGCCGACGCAGAACACCAGCAGCGCGCACAGGACGATCATCTCGGCCTTGCTGCCGACCTCCAGCCGGTATTTGATCTTGCCGGGCATCACGACCCGGATCGGCGACGGCCAGAACAGGTCGACGCCGCTTCAGCCAGGCGGCCTTATCCTTCAGGAACTTGCGCCGGACGTCCGAGGCCGCAAGCTCCGCCTCCATCTGCCGCAGCTGGGCGATGTCGAGGATAACCTTGGCTTGCAGGTCGTCGATTTCCTTGGCCTCGGCCACCACCTTCAAGGCCTGTTCCCTCTCCTCCTTGATCGACGACAGCGGAATGCTGATCTGCAAGCCGCCGTAGGCCGTGTACGGGTCGCTGCGGAAGTCGGTGCCGCCGAAGCCCAGGCGACCGCTCAGCGAGATGTTTTGCAATGCCCAGGTGACGGTATCGGGCTTGGCGTAGGCCTTGGTGACGCCCCGCTGCGGCTGGATGATCGGGTTCGCGCGGCTGATGAAGGTCAAAACGGCGTCGTCGTCCCAAGCGGCCGCCATGAGCGGCAATAACAGCAATAGACTCAACCCGGCGGATCTCAACATATCATCGTTTTTGTTAAACAAAAATAAATTATTATTACAACGATATTTATTTTTCATTCCTATTTACTTTTCCTGCCACAAAGTATTACTATTAAAGTATTACTTTTTTTCACCGGGTAAGCATCATGCGCGTCACCAGCAAAGGCCAAGTCACCATTCCCCAAAACGTCCGGGAAAGCATGGGCATCCTGCCCGCCGAGACCGAGATCGAATTCGTACAGGACGAAAACGGGCGCTGGTACATCGCCAAAGCCAAAAGCCGCCCCCAAAAAGCCAGCCGGTTCCGGACCGCCCACAAAGCGGCGAAACTGACGATGAGCACCGACGACATCATGGCCCTGACGCGGGCCGGCTGATGGCTGTCATCCTGATCGACAGCTGCGTGGTAACCGACCTGTCCGACCCTGGCGGCGCCTGGTTCGAATGGAGCGCTTCGACCCTGGAAAAGCTCGACCAGGACCATACGATGGTCGTTAACCCGATCGTTTACGCCGAGTGCTCGATCGGTTTCGAGCGCATAGAGGAAGTGGAAGCCCTGTTCGATCATCTGGGCTTCGCGATCCAACCGATCCCGCGCGAAGCGCTGTTTTTGGCAGGGAAAGCCTTTTTGCAGTACAAGCGGCGCCAAGGCGGCAAAAGCAATGTGTTGCCGGACTTTTTCATCGGGGCGCACGCCGCAGTCGCCGGCTACCGGCTGATGACGCGGGACCGGGGGCGTTTCAGCACCTATTTTCCCAGCGTCGAGCTGATCATGCCGGATCCGATCGGTGGGATGAACTGATATGGTCGTCAAGGAGGCCGAATTGCTCTTTCAGGCGGGCGCGCTGGAAGCCCCGGTCATAAAAAAATACGATCTTGAGGACGGCTGGGTGGTGACGCTGGACGGCAAGCACAAAATGAACCCGGTGCTGGAGACCGCGCGCGGCCATGTGCGCGTGTTCAAGCGACTGGACGCCGCGGTCGGGGTGCTGTTCGAGTTGGGATTCGAAAAGGTTAATGTGGTCCGATAATGCCGAAGATTAGCCGATGTACCGCATAACCAGCCAGCTCTGCGATGCGTTCGGTTGCACCGACCGGCATTTGAGAACCTCCGGCCTGTTGGATAAATTCAAGGCCTGGATGAAGGAGCATCCGGAATTGGAGATCAGCAATATTCCAAGCTTCGGCGAAGCGGTGAACGGCGAGATCGCCGCGCAATTTCGCGACGAGTATAAGAAAGGCGGCAAATGAGCGATACGTCCTGGTCCTACGGTTGGGCATTTTACAAAACCGGCCGCACCGGCAAGCCGCCGGCCGGCATCGACCCGGCAGAGCTTCGGGATTGGCTGAAAGGCTTCTGCGCGGCGATGGCGGATTACGATCTTGACGGCCGGCACCCCAGCATTCAGGCGGCGCTGCTGCACTGCGGGATCGACGGCGATCTGCTCGAAGCCTGCCTGCAGGCCGCCGAAGCGATCCTCGAAGAGGATTCTTTCAACCGCTGGCCGTCCGTGCCGGTGCGTGGATTCGGCATCGGCAATTTGAGGATGGGGCCTTTCGTTGCCGTGCCGCCGGATGCGGCGAATGATGAAACGATGCCTGATTCAAATTGCAGATAACGGCCAAGTGCCGACCTTTAAGGTTGCTTTCTGAATGGCCGGCTAATGCCAGAAGTTGCTTGAATTCAGACCACGGGGCGTGCGAGCCGTCACGGCTACAGCAAGTTGGAATGCGCGCCTTGACATCTCAGACTGCGCACGCCCCTGCTTTACGCCGCCTCAGGGAACTGGTTTCAGCCAGGTTTTCCAAATACCTTCTCTCTCTACCCATCCTTCTTTTTCCATCCAGTCGCAATGAAGAACTCTCATCCATAAACCTTCTCTTTCTGGCACCCAGTGGCATGGTCCCTCCGAAATTTGTTTGTATAGAACTCTGACGGCAGTATTTACCGCCCCTGGCTCATTCTTGCTTGGTTGACGCCCCATTTTGATTTCCACGATGTTCCCCACTTCGATGTTCACTCCAATTGGGACATAGAACCATATGGCATTTATCGTCTCGTTCGGACCACCGCAACAATAGACTCTTCCTGCCCCAAGCCTCCCGTCGCGTAAATCGGCATCCTTTATTCCGGATGCCAAGAGATGCTCGTAGGTGATTCCAAGCGTTACGATTTCCTGCCGTGTAGCTAACTGCATGACCTCAGTGAGGCGTAAGGCACCCGCTTCATCAGAAGTTGGTGGATGTACTTTGGAGACAGAGGCGCACGAAGTCAGTCCGATCATCAGGTAAAGGCCCAATACCGCACGCTTGAGAAAAACCATATGCCTCATGTACGCCTCCAACGCGGACCCGGATCGTTTGCTGTGCCCAACAAGATATCCAATAAATTCTTAACCGCTACGAAAAATCCTAACCCAAAACCAAAGCTCAAAGACTCCGCCTATAACAAACGAAACCCCGCCTAAAGTCGAATAGCCGAGCGTGTAAAACGCCAAGGCAACCAGCAGAAGAGCGGCCGTGATGAGATGGTATTTCATTCCTTACCTCAATACCTTTGCCATGTCGCTGCGATCAAAATGTTTGTTAAAAATACTTTAATAAACAATGCGTTAATTTAATTACTTAAAGTTAGGTAAAGTCGTTTGTCAAGAGTTTCTTGTGGAACAATTGCCACAACGGTCATCCGCTCTTCGCGGACGCGGGTTCGATAATTACCTCAACAGACCCACCAAATAACGGGGCAATTTGCTCAAGACGACCCTTAAGGATTTGAACCGCCGGTTCAAGCGTGCGATCGTTATCAGATGATTCCCTGGCGTATTTATTCATTTCTACAAGTGCCTGCGCCTGTTCTTCCGGCGAAAAAGATGTCCATATTGCTTGGTCGCTTTGAAGGACTTGGTAATCAGTCGGTTCAACAGAAAGAATTTGTGGTCGCGGCAATTTAACAATGGTATGCAAATTGAATCGGTCAACAGTTATCGCTGTGTTCAGATTAAGATCGAAACCAATTTTGAGTTCATACCATCCTTGAATCGTAAGTTTGCTTTGAATCGGCCACCTGCCTCTGGTCGCGGTGTATTGAATTAAAACAGGTTGTTTTATGGTTGCCACCTCCAGCACCGTTTCCTTCTCTAAGGTAAAAACCTGATACGGGGCGTCTTTAATACCCAAAATCTCAGAGACCGCCGTGCGAAATTGGGCAGGCTGAACAATATAGCGCCAACCCAAAAATACAATTGCCATTAAACAGAAGAGCCCAATTACTGCCCGAATCACTTTATCAATGAGTTTCAAGTTGCTCTCGCTAATCGGGTAACGTAAAGTCAGGGTGTCTTGCTGGTCGCGGGCTTACTTCTATACGCCCGGAGGCGGAGAATGACAAATTCAGATTAACATCCTTCACCCTTCATTCGGTAATTTCACCTTTCGACCACCGCATTACCGTATTCGCCACATTGACGGCGAAACCTTTGATTATACGTTCTCTCTCCTGGACGACGCCGACCAGACCTACGACGCCCAAAAGCAACCCACCCCCACCATAGTCGGCTCCGTGACTCTCAAACCGAAGCAAGGTAGCGCCCTTTGCATCTTTGAGCTCGAACCTACCCTTAAGCACCATTTTTCCTGCGCCGAAGCTTATTAACGCACGCGCGGCCTTATTGCCTTCGTCATACTCCGTTACGTTGCCAGTCAATGTAAGAGCGTTTTCTGGCTGTTGTGCGGAAGCAGTAAGGACGTTGTCGAAAACTTTTTCATCGACCAGATACTCCACAAATTCTCTGCGAAAGTCCGGCTCTAGCGACTTCCAACCTGGATGATCAGACGTGATCTCTCCCAAAACAAGTACACGCGCATCCATTGGCTTGGGTAGATTGATATCCGGCTTTTGCATGACAGTTATGCTGCATCCGGCAGCGAGAACAAGCAAAATAGCAACCGTTATGAGAAGATACTTCATGTAAAAAAACTACTCTGCCTTCTATGCTGCATGCCCTTTTTCCTTCAGCCACGCCTTGAATTCAGACGGCTTGATCTTCGGCGCAAGCTGTTTGCGCAGCCAGCCTAAAAACGGCATGCGCTCCAATTTGTCGCGAAACTCCGCCGTTTCTGAATTGTAGGACTTCGCTTTCTCGCCTCCTGCTTCGTCGATATAGCGCTGAGCCCATTCCCTCTTATCATCGATCGACAGGGCGTTAACGGCTTCATTGACGCGCTCACGCAAATACTCGGCCTCAAGTTCTGCCCGGCGCGTTTCCATCGCCTTGCGCTGTTCAGCCTCTACTGTCGCCTGGGCATCCCTATTTTTCTTTTCTTCGAAAGGCGTCTTGCCGACCACGGCGTCGCTCTCGTAAAGCGTCCTGATATACCCGGCGGTAGAGCCCTTGACCTGTTTTTTCTTCGCCCTTGCTTCCACGTATTCTACAACCGATTTGGCTCTCTCTTCGTCCTGAATAATCCAGAGAATGGCCAAACGCTCTCCTATCCCGTGCTCCAACAGGCGCTTGAAGATACCGGACTCCCGAATCGCCGCATGGTCGTCCTGGATCATCGGCTTCAACAGCATTTGCTGGGGATTTTCGGTAATCAGGAAGCGAACGGCGGTGACTTTGCGGCCCTGTTTTTGAAACTCAGGCTGCAGTTCGATATCCGATACCCGGTTGATTTCTTTCACGGACGGCCTGATAACACGCTCGTTCAGCCGCCTGAAGTCGTCATAAAGCCCCGCATCGGCCCCCATGATGCGGCGGAAACGGTTTAATTCCCACCATCCGGTAGAACCGACCGCCATGTATCGCAAGCAGTTCTCGTATAGAGTCAGCGCGTAGCCCCCTTCAAATCGACGTTGCACGCCGATATTAATCGTCGCGTATATCTCGGGATCGTAAAGGCGCTCGGCCAAGTATTCGTCATAACGGTAGGTGCAGGTGCCGTCCTTGATCTCGCCATAGGATAACATGGACATGACACGCCAGACCTCCTTGCCGTCCTCCATCACGTTGAACTCAATGGCGGTCGATGCGAGCTTGCGCAGCACGTCCTGGAGGCGCTCGATGTTGTTGCTTTCGTCCCAGCCGAGCATTGCGCACAGGTGCTTTACGGGAAGCGTGTGCGTCCGCCGACTCAGCAGGGAATCGTAGGCGTTCAAAAGCAGGACATTGGCCGTTTTCCGCTCCAATAGCGACAGCTCTCCGCTGGTGTGGATAGCCGCGACATGCTTCTTAACCTGTTCTTTTTGCGGTGTTAAAGCGACCTGGATTTCATTTTTTGCCATGCATGCATTATATTAAATTGTCACCCCAAAACAAGCGTTTTTTAAGTGACAATAGGTGATGCCGTTCTCATCCGAAAGACACTCACCTTTCGACAGACGGCGATTCCAAAGATCATCCCCTAAACAGTGACATTTGATCCCCTAAACAGTGACATTTGCAGGATAAAAACCGATGTTTACAAAAAATAACAACTTACAAATCAATATCTTATAAAATAAAAACGGCGAATATTGTTTCATCCCCTAAACAGTGACATTAAAACCCGGTTTCATCCCCTAAACAGTGACATTTCATCCCCTAAACAGTGACATAAAATCGCTGCAGGTCGCGCCGCGCAAGGCTTCCAGAAAGCTAAATATATTTAAATATGTTGTTTATTAAAACAACAACAAAGAGCCTGTTGTTGTTTCTTTGGTCTGGTTTCAGATCAAAGATCAATTTGTCGTCATATCACCAGTTCTTCTCGACCCAGTTTCCGATTCCATCTTCCGCATCGTCTAAGAAATCGCCTAGCTTTCTTTTTATCGCTCAGCGCTTTCTAAGCGGCGCTATCCGAGCAACGATTTCATCGTACCGATCCAAGAGCCGCCGAGGCGGAGGCACTTGATCCGGTTCATGCCTTAAGGCAATCGCCAAGGCCGTTACTATGCCGCGAGGAGTAAGGTATTTATTCAGGTCATGGCCTACTTCATCCGCATGATCTGCATCCCAAAGTTCCCCAATAGCCTCCCAACCTTCCGCTTCCCTCCTGGCGGACGACAGGGGCACCACACCATCGCTTGTTTTCTCATCGTCGGATTCGCCTCTGTAACGAATGTATTCGTGGGTAGGCAAAAAAGGCGCACTGGTTACAAAACCAGTCGATCTGCCGATGCCGGCGGCCCAGAAATATCTCACGCCGTCATTGTCGCGGTATTTGGCATTGAAATCTCCCATCGCAGCGGTCGTCAAATTCCGCACCCCCCTGGTCGATATGCCAACAAGCTTAAGAGAATCACGAACCGGAATTTCCCATGCGTTATCGCCATCAAGCGGCTTATAGAATAAATCTGCGATCGGAGATCCCAGGTGTGGCGTGCCGATCGTGGTCAATGAGGTGATGAATTCGGCGATATTCCCTTCGTTATCGGGGGATAGGATATAGCGGCTGTCTAGCCCGCCCATGCTGTGGGCAATGATATGCGTTTCTTCGTCCGGGTTTAGGGGCGGCGATTGCCCTGTTTGGCCAAGCGCGGCAAGAATTTTCTCCCTCAGCTGCTCGCCGCGCGTCTCTATGCTGTCCGTCGGGTCGACCGCGGTGACCCATACGTTCACATCCCCGTACTTCCCTTCGAGATATTCCTTGATGCCGTTAAAGTATTCCAATCGCCCGATTCTATCGAAGCCAAGGATGCCGTGCGCCAAGATGATGTTCATGTCTCCCCCCTCGTGTGCCGATTAACGAAAAAAGCGATGGGCCGATCATAATCTTTTGCCTGGAATAAATCCAATGACGTCGGCGAAACAAGGGGATGACCGTTTTACTCCTCCTTCCCTTTCTTCTCAAGGCTCGTATAAACCTCCAATTGACCTTGCAGATTGGCGACCAGTTTTTCGGCCTCGGAAGCCGTCTGGATCGCGGCCTTCAGCTCGGTCTTGACCTGGCTCAATTCGGTATATGTCTTTTCATAACGAATCCCCTGTCTCTCATACTCAATGATCCGCCTGGACAACTCCGAAACCTTGCGCTCAATATCGATTTTCAGTTCCTTGTTGGATTTTTCGGCGGCGCTAAATAATGTATGCAGTCTGTGCTTCTGCATCTCAAGATCCGTTATTTCGGCGTCTTTTTGTTTAAGTCCAGCATCGAATTGCCGTTGCAGTTCCCGCTTTTCCTGAACAGCCGCCTTATCCAAGGCTTCCAGCGCGGCCACCTGCTTTTTCAGTTCGCTGATCTCGTATTGCAGCCGCTCGTTGTCCTTCATCACGCCAACATTGACCTTCTCGGCCTCGTTCAACCGGGCCAAGCCTTGCGCATGCGCGTTCTGTTCTTCTTCCAGTTCCGCATTAAGCTCGGCCAGGGTTTCTTCCAGGCGGTCTATTTTCATGGACTGGGCTTCGGAAAAAGCAAACGCTTCCTCAACCTTGAGCTGGTTGGCTTGCTCGGCCTGTTTCAACGCTTCGCGCTGGATCTCAAGCTCGGCGTCCGCAAGACCCTTGGCGACGGCCCATATTTTCTTGATCAGCCCTTCGCCGTCTCTGGTCAGTTCCAACGGCAGCTCAACCACCGTCGGCAGCGACTCCGCCCCCAGAACCTTAGCCTCGTCGGAAACGTTCCAGCTGTTTAGGTACTTGGTGATCGTGGTCAGGCTGCCCCGCCCCAAGCGGTCAAGCAGTATCAAGGCGGTCGGGCGCTCGCCTTGCGCGGCGAGTTCGGCGCAAGCCGCGTGTACTTCTTCTTCGGTAAGTCTTGGTGAGGCCATGGCTGTCTCCTGTCGGATGATGGGATGAGCTTAGTATAGCAAATAAATTACACTTTTAAAAGTGTAATTACCGTAATTATATAATTACGGTAATTATCGTAATTTATTATCCTTTGTTGCACCCTCTCGGGATCATCCAGGAGGCCGCCGGCTTGTCGTGCTTCGCATAGTCCGCCACCGGTATCTTCTCGCCGGTCAGGCGCTCGATCTCGTCGACGGTGACCAGATAGCGGTCCAGGTTTTTCTTCGTCGCCTGCGGCGCGTTCGGCACGATCCAGGCGATCGCCCGCTCGTCTTGAATCACCATTTTTGACATTAGCTGCCATCGTTAAAATTAACGATGGCTTTGGCTTAAGAACGCTCTGTATTTTGCATGAAAATTATTCAGGATGTTCGATAAATAGCTGTATTCTATTGTTTTTGCTATCGCCACAAGATTTTTTTCTGAAAAACAGAAAAATACAGTGCCGAAGGCCAACAAAAAACAACGCCGAAAGGCGGGCAAGATAGGTGAAGTTGGCTAACCAGCAAGCTTGGTGATCCCATTTCACTGTCTTTTATTCGTGCTATGACACTCAACGGTGATCTTGCTCTGCGAGGCGAGTTAGCTACCGCTAACATTTATAAAACGAAGGAGATTTTGAAATAAAGCGAAATCAAGCTTTCTGGAAGATAGATGCAGTAATTATAAATTTAATATAATATATATAAATCAATTGGTTATATGAAATGGCCGATTGCTTTTTCTAATTTTTTACCGCATTCATTGTGGAGTTCATAAAAAACACTTACTTTGGCTGATAAGTGCATAATTGTGATGAATAGTCAAAAATACAACCAGTTGTTTTTATGTGACTTTTCATTGATATCCAAATTGAGAATTGCTGAGATAGATGCTTAAAGCATAACATCTGAGTTTTTTGAGCTGCTATGGAAGGCTTTGTAGAGACTTTGGTTACTTGAAAAGAGAGCAATTCGGGAACGTCGACGCGGATGAGTTGAGAATTATGCGCGATATATTTCGGCTTCCCGTTTGCCGCAGTCGGGGATCAAGTCAACGGTCGCTGTAAATCGTCTTGCAGACCTGGCGTTCGTCGCAGACAACCGATTTGTTCACAATCACCGGCTTTTTAATGGATTGCTGCCTTGGAAATGAATCAACAGCGGCGATTTCCTGCATGCGTCGCACCTGCGGGTCATTGGCTTCCAGCGTCAGCGTATCGCCGCTCTGCGTCATGCGGAAATACTTCAAGGTGTTCATGCCAATCAGCACTTCATCCAGGTGCTCGTTGATGTCGGCATCGAGGTTTCTTATTTCGGCATTGCCGATTTTTAGGGTATTTATCCGGGTTAAACGATCAACGATCTTTCCGCCGGCCGTATTTGTTTGGACTGCTGGCCCGAACGGCAAGCCCGCGGCGGTGGCCATCTTTACCGGAATTACAGTCTTCGTCGCTCCCGTATCGATCAAGAAAGGCATAGGCACGCCATTCACCAAAACCGTGCCTCTGAAATGGCCCTGCCGGTCGGTTTTCAAGCTGATGCCGCTGGGAGGGAAATAGGGCAATTTAATTTCCGAGATTTTCGGGATCCGATTAATGGGCCTGCCGCTTTTGATCCTGGCCAGGAGGGCGTTCGGGTCATGCAACATTCCCAGGAGGGCGTCAGAACCATACCAAAGCGCCGCAAGCGTCAAAGCAGGGAATAAGAGGTATTTAAGCCCTGCGCCTCTTTTTCTCCGACCGTTCGAGGCGGAAGAATCGTTATATCGATCCCGGTAATAATCGCGGTCCTGGAGTCCCATTTTTCCATCAAGTCTATTGATTCAAGCCTCAAGTATAGACGTGAACCAGTAGACCGCTTCAGTGCTGCGGTCTTCGGCGATCTTGCGGGCGGCGAAGGCCTCGGGAGTCGATCAAGCCTTGCTACACCGCCAAAACCTTGGGGGCTAACTGGCAGGGATGCCTGTTAGCCGCAGTCCAGGGATGGCTTATGCCAATGCCCTTTGGAGTAGGAAAGCCGGAGCAATTCGGGAGGGCCGCCTTAAAAGCGGACAGGGACGTTCGCTTTTAAGGCGGCCCGGACGAGTTGCGGGTTAGCACGAAGGCAATTGACGGGTAGGTCGATTGCCCTCCGCTATGGACGTACTGTTCAGCGAGTTGGGCGATAGACGAGCGAGCGTTGTCTGGCTTCCATTTGCGCTCCGAGCTGCCGCATTCCCACAAAATAAAACCATCGACCACGCCCTTTGCCGCTCTATGCGGCTTGGCGTTGATCAGCGACATCAGCGAGCCGTTCAGGATAGCCAATGCCTCCGGCTTATCGGCGCTCACAAAGCGCTGATTGCGGCTCTCCCCTGCCCGGCATTGGTCGGGAAGCCAGCGTTGCGGGAACGATCGCACGTCGAAGCCTCGCGTCGCCAATCGCTCAGCAACCGACGGCTTGCCGATCTTCACCAGCCAATCGACCTTTTTCAAAGTGTGCAGGGCGCCGATCAGAACCAGAGTTGGCCTGTCGCTGGGAAATTTCGATAGCCTTGACGCCATCCATTCGGCACGGTCGCTCGGGTTGTCTGGGCCGGCGTCGATCGCGACGACGTTCAGGCAAGGCGAACGCGTTCTCAGCGTCGCCAAATGCTTGACTAACGCCCGCATGGGCGGGTGATCGATCGAGGCGGGAATGTCGATATCGGAAATGGAAGCGCCGTTGCTTAATACGCGATCGATCGCGGGTTGCTGGCTGTCGGCGATATCGAGCGCTACGGTTAGGCATTGCCCCCGCTCGGAGGCAGAGGCCACCAGATCTTCGACGAGCATGGCCGATTCGATGTGCTTGTGCGATTCGCCGATGAAGGTGATCGATCCCGCCGTCATGCCTTCCAGGATGGGATCATAGGGTGCCGCCCAGAGCGGCGAGGCGAAGAGCATGAAAAACAGAGATTTTAGGACGTGCATGACCGATTCCGTAAGCGGAAAGACTCAAAGGCTAACTTTCGCAATAATGCGCTCAGTCAGTATAGCCTTTGCACGGCCGATTTCCCGGCTCAGGACGGCGTTCTTGATTGGTCCTCGTAGTTGCGCAGGATGTCGGCTGGCACATGAACGCCGGCAGCTTTCAATTGGTGGGCTTTCTCGATCACTTCGAGCCGCCGAAAGTCCCGGTCAGCGCGCGAGCGCCGGAAGTTCGCGAAAGCGCTCAGCAGCGCGACGATGGCCGTGACCACGGCGCCGATCAGTCCGCTGGTCAGCACAGCTTGAATCTTTTCGAGCCGCTGGATCTCATCCCTGAGCTGCACGCTTGCGGTTTCGCCTCGGGCGATCGCTTCTTTCAATGAATGAATTTGGTCCTGTGCCGCCTCGTTCGATGGCGAGGCCTCGACGATTTGGCGCCCGTGTTCAATCTCTTCGTCGAGATGACGGGCGATCTCCGCATGGCCGGCGAGCGGCAACAAGCAGCAGGCGATTACAAGCAACATCAATGATCTTTGCATTATCATGCCTCCTCGTTTGATGACTGACTTTCTGCCTAAACGGCGATTTCTGGCGATATGGATGAATATCATACCATCCCCAAACATCCTCCTAAGCCCGACGGCATTTCCGCCGAAGTGTAGCAAGTTGCTACACTTCGGCAAAGAACAGATACGCTTTCGATAAAGACCAAGCACAAGACGATGCGTAAAAAATAAGACAGGTTTTTTTAAAATTAACAATATCTCTAAGAACTATTCATTAACTCTAAGAAAAATATGTTGTTTTTATGTATAAATACGGGTTTTCATTGTTTAATGTATTCGTTATACTGGGCACGGCAATAAAAAACACCGTACACAAATGACTAAAAAAACCTCTGTTATCGCCGTCGCCAACCATAAAGGCGGGTGCGGGAAAACCACAACCGTCGTCAATCTGTCGGCTGAGCTCGCGAAAATGGGGCTTTCCGTGCTGGTGATCGATCTTGACCCGCAGGCCAACGCTAGCCTTCATATCGGCAAAAAGCACCCGAGCGAAGTCCCTATCACCTGCGCGGAGCTCCTGTTATCTGAAGTCGAGAAACTGCCGCAAGCCATATACGAGGATACCAATATCGACGGCGTGTCGCTGATTTACGGCTCGCTGGCCCTCGGCAAAACCGAGGACGAATTGAAGGACGATGTGCCTCGCCCATCGGAGGAGCTGCGCGACAAGATCAAGCCCCTGCACGGCATTTATGACGTCATCCTGATCGATTGCCCGCCTAGCCTAAAGCTTTTAACGAGCAATGCCCTGGCCGCCTCCACGCATTTGATCATTCCGATCGAATCAGGCTCGCAGTACGGCATGTACGGGGTGACCGACCTGATGAAGCTAGTCGAGAAAATCAAGCGCATCAATCCCGAACTCGAATTAATAGGGGCCTTGCTGGTCCGGCACGACGAGAGGCAGACGGTTTGCAAATTAATCGAGGCCTCAGCGAAGGACCAGATCGGCAAATTGATCGATGTGAGGATACCGACCAGCACCAAGGTCAACCAGTCCGCGATCGCGCAGATGAGCCTGCACGCCTTGGACCGGACGGCCAAAGTTTCGCGCGAATTCCGCAGCTTGGCGGAAATCATCGCTAAACAACTGGGGCTGAAAATCAAAGGAACGGTGCAGGCATGAGCAAAGACTTAAAAAAAATGCTGGAGCAAAAGCTTCAGCAAAATACCCAGCGGCACGCTTTGGCTGTGCAGGAAGCCGATTTCGAAGAGGGCAAGGAACACATTCTAATCCCTGTCGACAAGATCGATCCGAATCCGTATCAGCCGCGGCGTATCTTTCCCCAGCAGGAGCTTGATCAACTGGCGCAGTCTATTTCAGAGCTGGGCTTGCTGGAGCCTATCCTGGTACGCAAGATCGATGACCGCTACCAAATCGCCGCCGGCGAGCGGCGTTGGCGTGCTCACAAGCAGCTGCGCAAGCATACCATCGAGGCATTGGTAACCGGCATCTCCGATGGCGACATGGCGGTTATCGCGCTAGCCGAGAATGTCGACCGGGAGGATCTGAGCGACTATGAAATCGGCCTGGCGTTGAAGCAGGTCGAGAATGCCTTCCCGACCAAGAAAAAACTGGCCGAATCGCTGGGAATGAATCGCGAAGATATGTACCGCTACTATGCCTACGACGACCTGCCCCAATTTATCATTTCCGACTTGAACGCCAATCCCAGATTGCTTTCAAGATCGGCCGCGAGCGACATCAAGCGGCTTTTGAAGCAATGCGGCCAGTTGCCTTCATTCAATGCCTACTTGGCCGAGGCCTGGGCGCTGCTGCTGGAGAACGAGCTGGATCAGACCAAGATCGCCGCTTTCGTCACGCGCAAGCTGAAAGGCCATGAGGAAAAGGACAGCCATATCCACGACTCGCGCAATCTGATTCGGGACGGCAAAAAGGTCGGCAACATCGCCTGGACCGAAAAGCACATCACCGTTAAGTTGAACGCGAAGGCGCTGAACTCCGAACAGGAACAGAAATTGAAGGATTTCCTGGAAAAGCTGATCGAGGGAGAACTGGCCGAAGTGTAGCAAGTTGCTACACATATTCACCAGGCCTACGGCCAATTACTGAAACCGGCGCAGTCCAAATAAGGACAGCCGGTTTTTTTATGTGGTTCAAAAGCCCGCCGACGACATCCGACCGCCTAAAGCCCCGCTCAGGGCAAAAGCGAACAGTGGGCGGGAACGCCGGGATTTGAAAAAATGACAAGCTGGCCAGCGGCCAATTGGGGGCTTTGGCGGGCGGGGGAGGCGGCGGGCATCAAAAGTCGTGCGGAACGCACACCTTATTGGGATTGCGCAGCGCAGGGAAAGCGAGCTTCGGGTGAGGTCGACGATTGAGCGAAACCGCAGAGCTTCGGGCGGCACTGGCAGGGAGGCCGGTGCCGCAAAGCCAGGGAGGGCCATGCCAGCGCCTTATGGAGTAGTAAAACCTGAGCAATTCGTCCGCGCGTAGGGCAAAACAGGGAGGTTTTGCGGTCGCGCGGACGAGTTGCGGGTTAGCGGGGCGGCCGCTCCGGTGGTCGAGGCCTTGGGAGTCGATCGAGCCCAACGACAACGCGGAGACTTTGGGGGCTAACTGACAGGGAGGTCTGTTAGCCACGGTCCAGGGATGGCTTATGCCAGGGGCCTATGGAGTAGGAAAGCCTGAGCAATTCGGGAGGGCCGGCCGCTTTTTGCCGGCCCGGACGAGTTGCGGATTAGCGCGATGGCCGCTCCGGTAGTCGAGGCCTCTGGTTGATCAAGAAGAATATTCAATTCAACTTGACATCATGCCAACGGCCCTGGCTCATGCGATTCTCGATCATTTTTTTATACTGATCCGGGGGCGGAGGGGTCTTGCGCTGGTGTCGTTTTCGATTACAGAACAAACAGGCAGCAACAATATTGCTTTGCGCCGCTGTTCCACCCTCTTTGTGAGCTTTGAGATGCTCGCCGGTACACTGGAAACGCTTCGCCTGGCCAAGCGTGATCTTGTGTTTTAGTGCGAATTCGTTGGGATCTTCCGACCACATAGGTTCGTTGCAATAAAAGCAGCGGCCGGATTGACGGGAAAAAGCGATCGAACGGGGAACTACGAGAGATTTACGAGATTTTGCCATGTAAGTGATCCGACTAAGGTTGATAAGTCCCCGTCCATCTCACATCTGAGAATGTACGGGAACCAGTCGGAGAATCTCACGTACTGGCACAGCAGGCGCCCCAATGGGGTTATAGCCATGCTTTATTATATAGCCCGCGGTTCTGTAGAGGCAACTAACTCGATCATCAATTCTTGCCGGATAATTCTCTCCAAAGCATTTTAACGATCATTTCAGATCGCATCATCCGGATGCGCAACACCGCATGAAGCCAATAATTGACTCCCTGGCTCGTGTAGCCCAAAAGCATTCCTGATCGCCATGCCAAGCCCGAAATGCAGGTCGATCAAGTCTTCCTCGCGCATCGCCGCGATGGCAGCTTTGTGCTCGTCGTCCAGGATCGACATCAGCCGATCGACGGCCTCATTCACCGTCTCCGGCGGTTTAGCATGTTGCTGGAAAAGCTCTGGCCAATTTTTGGTCAATTTAATGTAACTCCAAGGATGGCAATGGGTTAGAGTGGAATATGACACATTAAAGACAGGGTTATCCACAGATTTTGTGGATAACGGTGCCACCGCTCAGGCCTGCCACATCTTCCGGACATTCTTTTTCTCCTGCTCGATCTTCTGTCCTGTCAGCCGATCCCATAAAAAAATTCCGGACAGCCGCTCGACCACTGTAGTCGGCACCAGGAAGGATTCCAGAGGCTTGTCGGATGCTTCGTTGGGCAGGACGAACGACCACATATTCAGGTTGCCTTGTTTGTCCTCGGTCAGCACCGATTTGAAAAAGCTATGAGGAACGGGAAGGGTAACGCCGTTGTTGTCTCTGGCCCCGATGCTCACGACCGGCATGTCGAAATTGAAGATGGGGCCGGAAATGACATAGGTTTCGTAAATGTCTTCCTTGGCGTCGAGTTTCCTGACCGCCGTTTCCAGCTCCTTCCAGATGCCGCGATTGAACTGAGGCTTCTGGGGAGCCATGTTGGAGAGCAGGAAGGTCTCGCTGTTCTGGATGGCCACTTCGTTTTGATCGGCGCTGGCGATTAGGTGGCCGCGGTCGAAGCTGGAACCTTCGTAATCCGCCAGGTCGGCACGGAACATTTCCGGGATGCGGAAATCCGGACGGAAGTTGTCGGCCCTTTCCAGCATCATCATGTCGGGATCGATGATCTCCAGCGCCCATTTGGCTTGCCGGAAGTAATACGAGTAGCCGAGCACGTAATGCCGGTTGAACAGGACATGATCGGCAGCCGGCATGCCGTAGCGGGTTTCTGGTCGCAAGCTGGGGATGTTGATCATCGTTCGCCTCGCCGCCGTAATGGGAATTTACATAGTTTGCATGTTAGCGCATCGGCGATTGGTTGTCATCAACGCATCATCATGCCGCTCATCAGCCCCATGAAGAGCGACGCCATGAGTCCCAGAATAAAAAACGCCGGGATCGAGGCGATGACCCATTTCACCATAAAGAAAACCATCGATAGGAATGGCATTTGGATGTCGGTGACGACGACGCGCTGTTCTTCGCTCATGGTTTGTGTCCTCTTTGTGGGTTGCAAGTTATCGGTTTGGATCGACGTGCATCTTAATTGTCTGTGCCGGCTTTGTCATTTTTTCGGATTTTTCAGCAACTAATTACTAAAACAAAAGTTTTAGTAAATTTAGTATGATTTCATATCATATCATCGTGTTTTTGTTGTCCTTAATAGCCGATTTTTCGCTTCGCGCCTGAATACTTACGTTTTTGCATTCTCACAAAACTGCTATAAAATAGTAATTTTAGTGAATTAGGATTCCCGGCCGCCGGCCGGAAATTCCCGATCAGGTTTCCAAACGCGGTAAGGAGACGAGATGACCCAGCAAACCGAAACCTCCTTCGAGCAAGCCCGGAAAGATTTCCTTGGCTTCCTGAAATACACCAAGGGCCATTCGGACACGACCTGCTACAACTACAATTCCGATCTCGGCATTTGGCGGCGCTGGCTAGACGACGCCAAGCTCGATTGGCGCAGCTGCAAGCCGACCGACCTGGAAAACTTCGTCTCGCACCTGTCGCGCGAAGGCGTTGGGCCGCACGCTGTCGCCCGCAAGGTGTCCTGCCTCGCCACCTTTTATAAATGGGCGAAACGGAACGGACTGGTCGCCGACGATCCGGTGTACCAGGTCGAAAAGCCCAAGCGCCCGCGGCGAATGCCGGTTTGGCTCGAAGTCGAGGAACAAAATGCGCTGCAAAAGGCGACCCGGAATTACGACGACATCCCGGACAACGTCTTCGGCCGCAGCCGCGAGTCGGCGCTGAAAGTCCGGCAGCGCTACGAGCTCTTGTTCGAGTTGATCCAGAAGTCTGGCCTCCGGATCAGCGAAGCCTTGGGACTGAAGGTGCATCATATCCGCGTGGTCGACGGCGTGGCAAAATCGGTGCGGGTGATCGGGAAGGGCAACAAGGAGCGGCAGGTGCCGCTGCCCGAGGCCTTTGGGCGGGTGTTGGCCTTGTCGATCGCCGGCAAGACGCAGGAGGAATATTTGTTTGCGAAGAAGCCAGGCGGCAAGCCGGCCGGCGCCCACGCGGTCCGCGCCTATTTAAAGAAGCTGATCGACAAGGCGGGTATCCAGAAAAAGGTTACGCCGCACAAACTCAGACACACTTACGCGACGCGATTGCTCGAAAAGGACGTGCAATTGGTCGACATCCAGGCCTTGCTCGGCCATGAGAGCATCGCGACGACACAGATCTACACGCATGCGGGGCAGGAACGTCTGAGTAAACTGGTCGCTGACATATAGAGGAGCCATGGAGCCGATCTAGCTAAAACGCCATATGGAAAAAATCGCTGGTTCTATAAAACGGCCGTTTATGAGAGATAGAGACAGATATTTAATTCCAAAATTTACAGGGAATATTTCAAATTGCGGTTAATAGCCTATATAAGCCCCAAGAGAGAAATAGAAAACCGCTGCCATAACTGAGCTTTTTCGCTTCGATAGGCGCCCATTTTTCGATAGTCACCCACAAGGTAATAAACTGCATGGCCGCCAGGTTCATCACGCCAACCGCGAACATGATCAGCATTTGCGCCCAACAGCAGCCCAGGCAGCTGAGGCCATGCTTGAAACCAATCTGTAACGCACCGCTATTGCCTGGACGCCAATGTTTTAACAGATACCCGAATGGCGTGCGGCAGTGATGCAGGCAGGCCTGTTTGAGAGAAGTAAACTGATACACGCCAGCGATCATAAGGATTGCGGCGGCCAGCAGGGGGTGGCGGTTTTCCATCATCGGTGACAGCCAGGCCCAGCCATGGAACAGCCACTGCAACAGGGTCAAGGCGATACTGAAAATCACCCAGATGGTCAGATAACCACCAGCAAACCCCAGAGTCCGCCATTCGTTGGCGTCTGGGTCGCGCCGGCAATAACGTGAAAACGCAGTCAGCATCGGCAGCGCCGTCGGCAGCATCATTGCTGCCATCATCACTGTCCACATCCCGAACACCCACGTAAAATCATCCGTTGTCCAGTCCGTCAGTCGGCTGGGCGCCATCCACATTTGCGCCATTGGGCTATTGCTCATATGCCAGGATTGATACAGCAAATAACTCCATGCGGCAGTTATTGCCAGCACCAGTATGGAGGCTGATTTTAGTGACATGGCTACGGCTGGTAAACGAAGGCCGAGTGATAGCCATTACGCTCGGAGAAGCTCCAATCTTGGTCGTGGTCTTGATACCGGTAACGTTTCGACTTGGCGACCGTCGCCGGGTGACTGGTGACCACACATAACGGCGGATTGTCTATCGATGCATCACCGCCGCGCAGCCCCTGAATGCTTTGAATTTCGGCTTCGGCGATATCCGGGATCGACAAACGTCGGGTATCGCCTTCTTCCAGATAATTGATCGCCACCCGCTGGATACCCCACACATTCCCTACGAAGCCCAGCAAAACACTCGGATGGCCGCCGACCTGACCGGTAAAGATACGGGTCAAAGCCTCGGCCTGAGAGGCATCCGCTCGCTCGTCAATATACAAAGCCGCGCTCCAGCCGCCTTTGATCATATTCTCGGGCGCATAGCAGGCCAGCGCAACGTTCAACTCATCGAGAACGATGTTTTCCAGGTGGCCTTCGTCGATATGCCAGGCCACCAGCAATTTGCATTCGCCCTCGGAAGGCGGTTGCAACCAAACGCAAGGGCATGCCACGGCACAGTTGCAGGTTTCGAAATAGCGGCCTTGCAGCCGCCAAGCAGGATAGCTTGTATTCATTAAAAGGGCTCCTTGAAGGGACGCAGATCGATTTCGTGGGTCCAGGCGCTCGGGTGCTGCCGGTGCAGTTGCCAATAAGTTTCGGCAATCGCATCCGGCTGCAAGAGGCCGTCCTGTCCCTTCGCGGCGACAAACTGCGGAAATTGGCTGCGCGCCCGGTCGCCATCGATCACGCCGTCGATTACCGCATGCACCACGTGAATGCCCTGCGGTCCGAACTCCCGCGCCATACCTTGTGCCAGTGCTCGCACGCCGGCTTTGGCGGCGGCGAACGCAGTGAATGGCGGCTTGGCACGCAGCGATCCGGTCGCGCCGGTGAAAAACAGCGTACCTCGCTGCTGGGGCAGCATGTGTTTGATGGCTTCACGGCCGAACAGAAAAGCACCGAGGCAATTTTGCCGCCACAAAGTGGTAAAGGTGTCGACATCGGTGTCCAGCAAGGGTGCGGGGATATTGCTGTCGACGTTGTAAGCGGCGATCTCCAAAACTCCACCCTCTGAGGCGATCTTCTCGAACAATCGCTGTACGTCAGTCTCGATGGTAGCGTCAGCGACTACCGGAAACGCCGCGCCGCCAGCTTCGGTAATGGCGTCCGCGACCAAAGCCAGTTTCGCCAAGCTGCGCCCAGCGATAAAGACCTGGAGGCCTTCGTCCGCGAAACGCCGTGCCAATGCCGCGCCGAGTCCCTGTAAAGGACCGACTCCTAGGACTAACGCCACTCTGTCCGCCGTCATCGTCTTGTCCGTCCGTTTGCGGTAGCGGCAGGCGCTTCAAGTAATTGTCCGAAAGTGCCGTCGTCAACCCAACCGTAAACTGGAATATCCGCTGGCACCAGCGAATGAAACTTGATTCGTAATCCATCTTTGAGAACGCTCTCCGTCTTGTCTTTAATGGTCCACTCACGGATATACTTGCCGTCGCAAAAACTTGGGCCTTCGCCGCAATCACGCCCAACGCCAGCAGCATCTCTCCGGGTGGGGTTATGGCTTTTGCACAACAGGTTGTTCATCTCGTCAGCTCGCCAGAGTTAACCGCGACCGAAAATCAACGAAAAGTTGTTGGCCGGCATATCGATAATTTCCTTCAACACCATCCCGTGGTTGGCGGCGGCCTTTTTCAGGTCGGCCACGTCTTTCAGCCCCCATTCCGGAACTTGATAGGACGACAAAGTGTCATGAAACTCTTTGTTCGTGTCGGTGGTAAAACGGCCTTCGACTTTGAACGGGCCATAGATCAATAGGATGCCGTTGTCGCCTAACAGATGCGATGCGCATTCCATCATCCCATCGGCGATCGAAATCGGCGCGACCTGAAAAATGTTGATACAGAAAATCGCGTCGAACGAATTTTTTTCGCCAGGGTTGAACCAAGTGTCGGGATCGGTCAGATCCAGATGCACCGGGTCGGCGATGTTGTCGTTGCCATGGTCGGCGGTCAGTCGTTTAATGTTGTCGAAGACTTCCTGGTCCTTGTCGGTAGGATGAAAGTGCAGATGTTCGAAGTGCGGCGCGAAGAAATTGATATGCATGCCGCTGCCGCTGGCCATTTCCAGAACCCGCCCCGGCTCTTTGGGCAGTTTTTCTTTTAGTACGCCGAGGATTGGTTCGCGGTTGCGGCTGCCGGCCCAGGCTACATATTCGCTAAGCGGATGCGGATTTAACGGGGGTCTATCAGTGCTCATAAGGGTCTCCGGAAAATTATCGTGATATTCATTCAACGCCGATTCAACATCGGCGCGTCGATAAAGAGCCGTGCAATTGCGATTTTATTCCGGATGTACAAGCTATATATGTTGCTATTTCCATCCGGATTTCTTCAATTCGCACTCTCACAAGGGCAATTGCAAGTTTCAAGCCAGAAAGGTATAAAACCATAAAGACGAATAAAAACAATGGTTTGATAATTTAGACTTGTGTAAGAATTGAAGTAAATATTCAAATTGTGAAATCTAATTTCCCCAATTGCCAATATGAACCAAAACGATTTCCCCCAGATTTCCCCGGCATTTTTCCTGCAAACTTTTATCCTGGAGTTGATGCACGTCTGCGAGCAGGCGGGAGGCAATTATTGTGAATCGGTGATAGATCAAATTGCCAAGAGCGCCGGACAGTATTTCGAGCAGACTTATCGAGACGAGTATCATAGAGTGGACGAACTGGGCCGGGAGAACTACATTGATTTGATCCTGGCGTTAAAAAATCATATTGGGGGGAATTTCTCGCTGGCATCGGTCGAGCCCGGGACCATTACGGTAGTTAACAGCCGCTGTCCGTTCGGCGACGGCGTAACTAATTTTCCAGAATTGTGCCGAATGACGTCCAGTGTTTTCGGCGGCATCGCCGCCCGCAATTTCGGTTATGCCAAGGTGGAAATCCGCCAGAGCATCGCCAGGAAGAATGGTGGTTGTGAAGTTTGTATTCACACCCGCCCTGATACTGCCGCCGACAAGCCCGGCCTGGAGTACCAGCGCGAAGATCAGCGGGAGGAGAAATTGGAAATGGCGGAGCTGCATTCCCGTATCGAGGAACGGATGCGGAATGTCTGGTGGAACAAGCCCAAGCAGCATCCCGCTAAACCGGCGCCGGCGATTATGTTTCAGTCTGATTTCTGAAATTTGCCAAATTTATCCCGTATTTTTTCAGTTTGAGGTAGACCGCCCGAGGAGTTATGTCCATAGTTAGCGCTACTTTCTTAATATCGCCTTGATGTTGTTTTAGCGCTGCTTCAAGAAATGACTGCTCAACTTCGGCTACAGTATTTTCTTTTAAGTCTTTCCACTCATCAGTCTTAGACCGGGTAGGCGAAATCTCTAAATCCAGATCAGTCAGCTCATTACCTTTGGCAAACAAAAAGCTTCGTTCAAGAATATTTTCCAATTCCCGGACATTGCCCGGCCAAGAGTAGCTGCGGATTTTTTGCATGACCTTTCGGCTGACAGATTCAACATTTTTGTTATATTTTTTGTTCAGTCTTTTCAGTATGAGTTGTACGAGAAAAGGCAGGTCCTCATGCCGCTCGGACAGTGGCGGGATATTTACTCGAACCACGTTCAACCGATAGTACAGGTCATGCCGAAACACACCTTTACTTACCAACTCCTCCAGATTTTGATTGGTTGCGGAAATAATTCTTACATCGACAGATAAGGTTTGCTTGCCCCCCACCCGCTCAAGCTCCCCCTCTTGCAGTATTCTCAACAGACGTGTTTGTGCAGCGGGAGATAAAGAGTCTACTTCATCCAGAAACAGCGCGCCGCCATCCGCCCTTTCGAAATAACCGCGGTGGACCTCAACGGCGCCTGTAAAAGCACCTTTTTCATGGCCAAACAAGGCGGTTTCGATGAGAGTTTCTGGAATAGCACCACAGTTTATAGAAATAAACGGCTTCCTACAGCGTTCACTCATGGCATGAATTGCTCGGGCAACCAATTCTTTTCCAACACCCGTTTGGCCTTGTATTAAAACCGTCGCGGTAGTCGGGGCTATCACTTCTATCGATTGCAATATTTTCTGCATAGTGGCTGATTTGGCGACGATAGCAGGGGGCTCTTTTATTGCAGGTTGCTTCACTTGTTTGCGCCAGATCTGTTGCATACTTTCTTCGATACGGGAATGCAATGCATTCATATCCTGGATTTCCTTAACCGGTGTGGTATCGGTATATTCCATGCCTGGGCGTCCTTGGGCTGCTGCAGGATTTCTATAAACGCAAACTACGCATTTGCCATCATGACGGGCAATGCTTTCTTTGATTTCAACTTTGGCGTAACCAAAATTCCTGGCGGCGATGCCGCCAAACACGCTGGACGTCATCCGACATAATTCAGGAAAATTCGTCACTTGATCGCCAAAAGGGCAACAACTGTTGGTAACGGTAATGCAGTCCTGGTTAGTGGCTTCCAGGGAAAATTTGCCTCCTATGTTGTTTTTAAGGCCGAGAATCAGTTCGATGTAGCTTTCAATATCGAGTGCTTCGGTTTTATTCGTATTGCCTCGATAGGTATCCTCAAAAAAACAGCCTGCCGTATTGGCAATTTTTTCAATTAATTCCTCGTTGTGTTTTTGCCCCTGTTGTTCGCTGGCATGCATGAGCTCCAGGATGAAAGTCTGGAGAAAAAAGATGGGGGTTAATTCAGAAAGAGGATTGTTTTCCATAAAAGAATCTAGCGAAAAATGATTTCACCTATTGAATCATATTTTCTTTCATGGTGTAAATAAAAAACATAAACTACTGTTTATAAAAAATATTTATATTTTCTCAGCGATGGCATATTCATTGCTAAAAGATGAATTGATGCACGTAAGTGAAAAACCAAACGTGCATGGAGTAATGCTTAAGCATGTTTTTAATTCATTCTGGAAGACTAACAATGACCACTCTAAAAGACAAAATAGAAAAACGAGTCCAAGATTACGATTTTTGGGCAACACGTCGCCGCTATGGAGCCGAGGGGCACAACAACGCCAGTTTATGGGTACTCGCCTGTATGGACGAGCGGTTACCGGTAGACGAAGCGCTTGGCATCCGGGTGGATACGCCGGCCGGAGGAGGCGATGCGCATTGTTTCCGTAATGCAGGCGGGATCGTGACGGACGACGCCATCCGTTCCGCGATGTTGACCTGTAACTTTTTCGGGACCAAGGAAATCGTGATCGTCCAGCACACTCAGTGCGGCATGCTTTCAGCAAATGCCCAGGATTTGGAAAAGGTCATTCGAGAAAGAGGCGTCGATACGGAAAACTTAATCTTGGATCCCACCTTGCCCGAGTTGAAGCTGAATAAAGGCTCTTTCTCCAAGTGGATAGGCATGATGGACGATGTCGATGTGGCCTGTATGAAAACCATCGACACCTTCCGAACGCATCCCCTGATCCCGAAAGACGTCGTGGTAAGCGGGTGGATTTGGGAGGTCGAAACCCGACGCTTGCGCGCACCGACACTCGATC
>Ga0208116_1000038_pt1 | contig 88925 bp, 97 predicted proteins | sample LakWasMeta9_HOW4_2_FD_183859 | JGI IMG/M metagenome (GOLD analysis project Ga0208116, IMG submission 183859) | Freshwater sediment methanotrophic microbial communities from Lake Washington under simulated oxygen tension - Sediment Metagenome... | ecosystem: Environmental > Aquatic > Freshwater >... | reverse complement strand
ACCATCACCAAGTTCTTAACAGGCGATGACTTAATTGCACACACCAACACCGTCACCACCGTTGCCACTGACAACGACGGCAACAGCGACACCGACACCGACAGCGAAACCGTCACCTTCACCGACGTACCGCCAGAAATTAACATAGTCAAGACTGTTGATGCTAACAACGATGGTAATTTCCACGATTCTGAAGCTTTGATGACTGTTGATGGTAAAGCCATTTATCAGTATGTGGTGACGAATACGAGTCTAGCAGGGGCGATTGATCCATTAACTTTAACAAATTTAGTGGATAATCGCGGCACTGGAACGACTGGTGACGATGTTAATTTGCTATTCGATGGAGCTGATGCCGATTTGTTACCTGATGCTTATATTGGCGGAGATGATAATTTAAATGGCAAAGTGGACTTTGGCGAGTCTTGGGTGTTTAGGGCAAATCTGACGGTAGCTGTCAACGCTACGACTCCAACGAATACCAACACCGTTACTGTCACTGGGCAAGATAATGAGGGTTCGACTGCTACAGATACAGATACTGCATCTGTGAGGTTTGTTGATTACGGTCAGATTACACCGACTGGTACTACGGCTCAACAGTATATAAATGGAACGGCACAGGATTTTAGCGATTATTATGCTGGTCAGGGTGGGGTTGTGCAGTATGGGGTTAAGGGTGATTTGATTAATAATACTAACCCTGGTGTGTTTTTCTATTACACGGGTCTATCTAACACTATTAAAGGGGTCGATGGTTCAGATGCTGATAACAAAGCTGATGCGATGACAGTTTTTATTGATCAAAGCGATAACAGTAATGATGTCGGAGCATTTGGTGTGGTGAAGAACAATGTCATGCTCTTTAAAGTCAATGACAATAATGGTAATCACATCATCGACTCAGGAGATACCGCTACGCAGGTTCAACTGAATAGTAACCAAATTACATTGAGTGACGGTGATGTTACGGTTAATTTTACGCCAGATAAAGTGGGTTCGTTGTATGTGCTTTCGGTCAAATACGATACCAATACAGTCGTTAAAACTGACCTGCATAATACATCGCCAACCGTAAAATATACCTTCACCACCGATGTGGGTAAGGACGGCGCGATTGAAGAAACCGATAGCAAAGGCATTACTTTAGCACCTAAAAAAGCGGCTTTGATGCTGGATGGTGATGCGGCTCATGATGGTCACGCGCCTGTTCTGCAAACAGCAGAGTTGCAGCACGTTGTCGATCAGGCGATTGATTTTTGGGCGCAGCATGGGGCGGATAGCGTTGATTTGTCATTGCTCAGAGAAACTCAGGTCAAAATTGCTGATTTGGGCGGTACTCAGTTGGGGCTGACCGATGCGGCAAATGGGGTGACGATTGATGATGATGCGGCCGGTTACGGTTGGTGGACAGGTGATGGTGAGATTAATCTGCACATGGTTGATTTGTTATCGACGGTGACTCATGAGTTCGGTCATGTACTGGGTTATGATCATGATGTGATGGATGCCAGTTTGGCAGTCGGCGAGCTTGAGTTGCCTGAGTTTAATACGCAAATTGAACTCGTTGGTGTGCAGGCTCATCAGGTTGTTGGTTTTGTTTAATCAGCTGTTTATAGAGGATTTAATTGCAAGATTAGGTTGTTTCTAATCCATCCTCGCTAATAAACGTTAGCGGGGATTTTTTTGTGTCTGCGATATTCGCAATTACAAAATCACTTCGTAAATGGATTAATGGTTTTGTTTTTCCCTAAACGGACGCTGGACAGATATAATTGACAGTTATAAAAATCCGCCAGCGATACCATAATGCAATCACCAGCAAATGCGGCTACTTATAGTTGGCACACCATCTATCAAATAGCCTTAGAACATAAAAAACCATTAGTTTATGCACATTTATTAGCCATACTCGCCACGATTGCCAGTGTGCCTGTGCCATTATTGATGCCGTTGCTGGTTGATGAGGTGTTGCTGAAAAAGCCGAGTATTGTTGTTCATACTATCAATCTGGTTACGCCTGTCGAATATCAATTACCCGTGCTTTACATTGGCGTGGTGCTGATCGCGAGTCTGCTGCTGCGCATTGTCTCTATTGTGTTCAATATTATTCAATCGCGGCAATTTACCTTTATTTCCAAAGATATTGTGTTTCGGATTCGTAGCAAGCTGATAGCGCATTTGCAAACTATCTCCATGTCAGAATATGAAAGTCTGGGAACGGGAACGGTGGTGACGCATTTAGTGACCGACCTCGATACCATTGATAATTTTGTCGGTTCAACGGTGAGCAAGTTATTGATTGCTTTTTTAACGGTCATCGGCACGGCGGTGATTTTATTATGGATGCACTGGCAATTGGGGTTGTTTATTCTGTTGCTCAACCCTGTGGTGATTTATTTCACCCGCGTGGTCGGTTCGCGGGTTAAGCATCTTAAAGCGCAGGAAAATTCCGCTTATGAAGTTTTTCAACAGGCATTGACGGAAACGCTGGAGGCGATTCAGCAAATTCGTGCCAGTAACCGTGAACGCCATTATTGTCAGCAGTTGATAGACTCTGCGCGTACCGTGAAAGACAATTCCATTGCCTTTGCGTGGAAAAGTGATGCCGCCAACCGCTTGAGTTTTCTGGTATTTCTGTTCGGTTTTGATGTGTTTCGCGCCTGCACTATGCTGATGGTGTTTTATTCTGATTTAACCATCGGTGAAATGCTGGCGGTGTTCGGCTATCTGTGGTTTATGATGGCACCTGTGCAGGAAATTCTCAGTATTCAATATGCGTTTTATGCGGCGAAGGCGGCGTTAATCCGTATTAATCGCCTGAATGCCTTGCGGCAAGAGCCGCATTATCCGCATCTGGAAAATCCCTTTTTAAACAAAAAAACCGTGAGTGTGCGGGTTGAAAATCTGCATTTTAGTTACGGTGAAGAAAAAGTATTGAACGGTATTAATCTGCACATCAAAGCGGGCGAAAAAGTCGCCTTAGTCGGTGCGAGTGGTGGCGGCAAATCGACGTTGATACAAACGCTGATTGGCTTATATCCCAGCAGTGCAGGACAGATTTATTTTGATGAGGCGGCGATAGACCGTATCGGTCTGGAAGTGGTGCGCGAACACGTTGTCACTGTGTTACAGCATCCCATTTTGTTCAATGACACGTTACGCGCCAATCTTACTTTAGGAAAAACCGCCACTGACGAACAATTATGGAACGCGCTGGCTATTGCGCAATTAGGTGATGTGGTCAACGATTTGGCACAGGGATTGGATACCATCGTCGGACGGCACGGTATGCGCTTATCAGGGGGTCAACGGCAACGTTTGGCGATTGCGCGTATGATAGTTGCCGACCCTAAAGTGGTAATTTTGGATGAAGCCACGTCGGCATTGGATACCGAAACTGAACACAATCTGCACGTTGCACTGAACAATTTTCTGAAAGAACGCACCACTATTATCATTGCCCACCGTCTCAGTGCCGTCAAGCAAGCCGATCATGTCTATGTGTTTGAACAAGGTGAAATCTGCGAACAAGGGCGACATGAAACTTTAATCAGCCAACACGGTCTGTATGCCAAACTGTACGGAGAATATCAATAATTATTATGACTGAACGCTACGATTTACATTGCCACTCCACCGCCTCCGATGGTGCATTATCACCCACCGATTTAGTACAACGCGCCCATCTAAACGGTGTGACCGCCTTGGCGTTGACTGACCATGACACCACGATGGGATTACATGAAGCGCGTACCTGTGCCGCTGAACTCGATATGCGCTTGATTGACGGAATCGAATTATCCGCCAGTTGGCAGAATAAATGCCTGCATATTGTCGGCTTGGGCATCGACCCCAACTACGAACCGTTAGCCAATGCCACTCAGCAATTACAAGCAACGCGCTTGGAACGGGCGCAAAAAATCGCCGAAAAGCTGGAGAAAAAACGTATTATGGGGGCATTCGAGGCGGTGCAAAAAGCCGCAGGGCAGGGCATGATTACCCGCAGTCATTTCGCCAATTTTTTGCTGTCGCAGTTTCATGTCTCTACCCAACAGGAAGCCTTTGACCGATATTTGGGCAAAGGCAAACCTGCTTACGTTGCCACCACATGGGCGGACATGGACATCGCGGTTCAATGGATTACCGAAGCGGGCGGTGTAGCGGTGTTAGCGCATCCATTGCGTTATGATTTAACCGCTAACTGGATGAAACGTTTATTAGCGGCATTTAAAGACGCAGGCGGGCAGGGCATGGAAGTGGTAACAGGCAGAAATAATCCCGATGAAATAAAATTACTGGCAACGTATGCGGGGCGTTTTGAATTGGCAGGTTCAGTGGGATCGGATTTCCATAGCCCTGTCACGCCGTGGGTGGAATTGGGCAGACTCGTACCGTTACCTGATAACGTGCAACCTGTTTGGGAATTGTTGAATTAAATTTGTCCACGAAAAGCACGAAAGACACGAAATATTTTGATAATGGGTTAAACCTGATCCTGAGGCAGTCATACTTAACACACTGCCAAAATTTTAGGTGGTGGGTATAACTATCAAAATGGTCATGGTAGCCGTTGGAGTAAAACAGCTTTAGCTGTTTTACAAATTAATCGCTAAAGTGATTTGGCTGACATTTTCGTGCTTTTCGTGTCTTTCGTGGACACCAGCTGTTTGCCAGCAACCTTTATTTCGGTGATAATCGCCGCGCACTTTATCCTTGGATTTAATTTGAACAACGCCACACGCCTACAATATCTCGCCGCAATGGGCATTAATGTCTGGATGCCACGAATGCTCACTCCTGTGGAACAGCGTGTGTCAGCAGTGATTGAACCTGAAAACCAAATGACTGCTAATCCTGCCGAGGACGAGCAGTCATCCCCTGACACATGGGACAACTTAAAAGCAGAAGTACAAAACTGTACGTTATGCGGCTTATGCAGTACGCGCACTCAAACGGTATTCGGTGCAGGCAATCAACACGCCGACTGGCTGATTATCGGCGAAGCTCCGGGTGAGCAGGAAGATCAGCAGGGGCTGCCGTTTGTCGGTGTGGCAGGTCAATTATTAACGGAAATGCTCCGCGCCATCGGCTTAAGTCGTGAACAGGTATTTATGGCTAATATCCTGAAATGCCGCCCGCCGAATAATCGCGACCCTCATGTCGATGAAATAAAACACTGCAAAGATTATCTGCTACGGCAGCAACAGTTAATTAAACCGAAAATTATTCTGGCAGTCGGACGCATCGCCGCCCACGCCTTATTAGCGACCAATGAACCGTTAGCTTCGCTCAGAGGTAAAGTACACAGCTTCAACAATACGCCCGTGGTAGTGGTTTATCATCCCGCGTATTTACTCCGTTCCTTGCCAGAAAAACGCAAAGCGTGGCAGGATTTACAATTTGCCAAACACACTGTTATAACGATGGAACAAGAATAATGCGTGGATTAGTAGACAAAATAAAAGACCTGATACTGTATGATGCTGACAAAGAATTTTACGCCAAAGTATTCCCTGATTCCGTGAGTAAACAAGACCTTATGCGCATACGCACCATGACCCACGCCGACCTACCCAGCGTGATGGTCATCGAAAGAAAAAACTACCCTTTTCCTTGGAGCGAAGATATTTTTACCGACTGTTTCAAAGCAGGTTACAGTTGCTGGGTATGCGAATCGCAGGGCAAAGTAGTTGGTTACAGCCTATTGTCACTGGCTGTCGGTGAAGCGCATATTCTCAATATCTCGGTAGATCCAGACGAACAAGGACATGGCATCGGGCGCAAAATGATGGAAAATGCCATAGACTACGCCAGAGGACGCGCCGAAACCGTTTTCCTAGAAGTCAGACCCTCCAACACCGTAGCCATCACCCTTTATGAACGTCTTGGTTTTAATGAAATCGGCATCAGACGCGGCTATTACCCCGCTGAAAACGGGCGTGAAGATGCCATTATGTTGGCGTTGCAGTTGTTCTGACAGGTCGTTTTTACCTGCTTTAAATCTTCATACTAAAAACCCAATGCTTTACTCAGAAATTAAATAGGACTAAAATAGTCCCCAATGAAAACAGGTGGGGATTATGCTAAAAATTAGTAAATTAACAGACTACGCAACCGTTATTCTCAGCTTTATGGCAAAGAATAACGGGCGCGTGTGTGCTGCAATGGAACTTGCTACCGCGACAGGTATCGCGCTACCGACGGTCAGCAAAATCCTAAAAGCACTGGTCAACGCCAAAGTCCTCATCTCCACACGCGGTGCAAAAGGCGGTTACCTGCTCGCCAATGCCCCCGACAAAATTACCGTCGCCACTATTATCAGCGCGTTAGAAGGCCCGATTGCCGTGACCGAATGCAGCATTTCCCAACAAGGTTGCGAACAGGCGGCAGGTTGCAATATCAGCGGGCATTGGAACGTCATTAATCGCGCCATTTATAACGCCCTTGAATCCGTGACTTTAGCGGACATGATAAAACCCCAAGAAACCCTTATTCCCATTGCTAGTTTATACCGAATAGAGAATCACAATGTCAGCCAGTAACGAAGAAATCAACCAACTGCTCAACCAAGATTACAAACAAGGTTTTATCACCGAGTTAGAAACTGACACCTTCCCCGTCGGTTTAGATGAGGCCGTGATTCATAAACTGTCAAAGGTGAAAAACGAGCCAGAGTTCATGCTGGAATACCGCTTAAAAGCCTTCCGTCATTGGCAAACCCTGACCCCGCCTGAATGGGCGTTCGTCAAATTTGACCCCATTGATTACCAAGCCATCAGCTACTATTCCGCGCCCAAACGCAAAGAAGACGGCCCCAAAAGTTTGGACGAAATCGACCCGCAAGTCCTAGAAGCCTACAAAAAACTGGGCATTCCGTTGGATGAACAAGAACGTCTGGCAGGTATCGCCGTTGATGCGGTGTTCGATAGCGTCTCCGTCGCCACTACTTTTAAAGGCAAACTCCACGATGTCGGCGTTATTTTCTGCCCCATTTCCGAAGCCCTGCGCGAACATCCTGAACTCATCAAAGAATACCTAGGTTCAGTCGTGCCACACACCGACAACTACTTTGCCGCGCTCAATGCCGCCGTGTTCACCGATGGCTCATTCGTCTACATCCCTAAAGGCGTGCGCTGTCCAATGGAATTATCGACTTACTTTAGAATCAACGCCGCCAACACAGGGCAGTTTGAACGCACCCTGATTATTGCCGATGAAGGCAGTCACGTCAGTTATTTAGAAGGCTGCACCGCCCCAATGCGTGACGAAAACCAACTACACGCCGCCGTTGTTGAACTCGTCGCCCTGAAAGATGCCACCATCAAATATTCCACCGTGCAGAACTGGTATCCGGGTGATAAAAACGGCTTAGGCGGTATTTACAACTTCGTGACCAAACGCGCCGAATGTCGCGGCGACAACTCCAAAGTCTCATGGACGCAAGTTGAAACAGGTTCAGCCATCACATGGAAATACCCAAGCTGTGTACTCACAGGCGATAACAGCATCGGCGAATTTTATTCCGTCGCCGTCACCAACAACTACCAGCAAGCCGACACAGGCACAAAAATGATCCACATCGGCAAAAATACCCGCAGCACCATCGTGTCCAAAGGTATTTCAGCAGGCAAAGCCCAAAACACCTATCGCGGCTTAGTCAAAGTGTTAAAAAGCGCGGAAAACGCCCGCAACTACACCCAATGCGATTCACTGCTAGTCGGCGATAAATGTGGCGCACACACTTTCCCCTACATCGAAGTCAAACACCCCTCCGCTCAAGTCGAACACGAAGCCACCACCTCAAAAATCAGCGAAGACCAATTATTCTTCTGCCAACAACGTGGACTATCCGCCGAAGATGCCGTCTCCATGATAGTGAACGGTTTTTGTAAAGAAGTGTTCAGAGAATTACCCATGGAATTCGCGGTAGAAGCACAAGCGTTATTGGGTTTGAGTTTGGAAGGAAGCGTAGGTTAATAAACACATGATTTCCTACGATGACAATAAACGCCAAATTAATTTGAAAAAACATAATATTGATTTAGCGGAATGTGTCAGCATTTTTGATTACCCCATGATTACCAAAGAAGATGCGCGAGAAAATTATGGTGAACAGCGGTTACAAAGTTTAGGATTATTGAATTCCGTGGTCGTTTTTATGGTTTGGATTGATAAAACCGATCATCCGCATTTAATTTCAGTTCGTGAGGCTACTAAATATGAACAAAAATACTACTACGCCAACATTGGCTACTGAAGAACCGCCTTATAACCCTGACGACCTTGATTCCGTAGAAAACTTTTGGGAAGGTTCTCGTATTGAACATCAAGGCAAAATTATCGGCGTAAGTCACCGTATTAAAGACTGCGAATCAGCAAAAGTACAAGTCACCCTAAGCTTATCGCCGCGTGTGGTCGATTTTTTTAAAAACACAGGCAAAGACTGGCAAACGCGCATGGATGAAGCGTTAATTGAATATATTGAAACGCATCATGCTTAATATAAAGTATGAAATGATTATTTATTGGAGTTATAACGATAACGCCTATTTAGTTGAAGTACCTGAATTAGCAGGTTGCAAGGCGGATGGTGCAACGTATCAAGAAACAGTTAAAAATGCTGAACAAGTTATTAGCGAATGGTTAGAAACGGCTAAGGAATTAGGGCGACATATTCCAGAACCTAAGGGGCGGTTGTTGTATGCTTAATGAACTTCTCGATTTATGGATTTCGTACCTCAGCCCATCCTATAGCACCACTACTCGGCTTAAGTTTAGATGGTTCGGTTGGATAATGGGTAAAAAAAGAAACCGCAGATTTATTTTTTTATAATGGTCACGTCAAAACCCGTAAGGCGTTTTGACTATAAGCTAAGGTAGTTATATGCTGAAATCAGTCGAAGATGGTGCGAAAAATTTATTGAAAGATACAATACAGGTACTTTCAAAATTTCCTAATATTGAATATATCATTATCGGTGGATGGTGTCCTGTAATTAGAAATAAGTCTTGTATCAACCACCCTGGTACTCTTGATGTAGATATTTTGTTTAGGTCTGCAAATGTTCATAATTCATTATCCGAAATAATTGAAGAATTAATTCAATCAGACTTTCATCCTTCGGCTAAACATCCTTTTCAATTGCTAAAAAAACAGTGTATTAATGGTAAAGATTTAATTTATAACATTGATTTACTTCACCCAAGTATGCTTGAAGATGAAAATAATATAGGTCTTTTTGTTGATCACCTTGAACTCGATATTCCGCTTAATAATAATGAACAAGAAATGAAGAGTATGTGTTCTATTGTTCTTCCAAATTCGGATGTGCTATTTCAGAAAAAAATGTATTCAAACGAGAAAATAGATAAGCAAAACCTACCGTTAGTTAGCTTTGAGGGAATGTTCATTACAAAAATAGATAGCTGTCAAAAGAGAAAACGAGAAAGAGACTGCTTCGATATTTATATTGCATTCATTAACGATGGAATAAATAAACAATCGCTAATAAATATAGCGAATGAAGATATTCGAGTCAATAAATCGCTTAATACTTTCAGACAATATCTGAAAGATAATCATGAGCTATTTGACAAAAATGTTAAGTATTTTGCAAAAGAAATTGAAGAATCACCCGCAAAATTTATACTTTCAAAAATTGGTAGCTCATAGCAGCGTAGGTTGGGTTGACTATTATTGTCCATCCAACCTATGATTTTTAAAAAATTATGAATATATTATTTCATACATTCAATAACAGACGTTGTACAAATAACTCCACCTTTACCGTCATTTTCTTTTTGCCATTTGGAAAGAGCATCATCAAAAGATTCGGGATATACATCGCCTTTCTTTAATGGTTTGATAATGCTTTTTAATAAGGCGGGTTTATTAATAGCGATATGGGTGGCGAGATGTTTTATTTGCCAGATGGGGGCTTTTTTATCTCTGCCGATGACTTCAATGTGATAAATACCTGTGGTTTGGGCTTCGGTTAAATTATGAATAATTAACCAGCGGTTTTGTTGAGCAGTTGGGGTGATTGACCAAATACCTGTGGGGTTTGCTTCGAGATTAATTTCAGCAGATACAGAATAATTAAAAAAGAGTGTTATTAGGAAAATAATTATTTTCATGATGTGCATTTTAATAGAATAAAGTTTGATTGTAGAGTGGCTAGTTAGTAAGTTCGATTGTACAAATAAACCTGCGAGGTCTTTAAGACCTCGCAGGTTTTGGTAAATAACTTATAGCATAGCCGAATAACGTTTTTAGTAAATATTTTTGGAGTAGCCATGCTTAGTATTAAAGATTTAACCGTTAGTGTCGGTGATAAACAAATTCTTAAAGGAATTAACCTTGAGATTAAGGCGGGAGAAATTCACGCGATTATGGGACCTAATGGTTCAGGTAAAAGTACCTTGTCGCATATTTTATCAGGTAAAGGCGGCTATGAAGTGACAGGCGGATCAGTCACTTATCAAGGTAAAGATTTGTTAGAAATGCCACCTGAAATAAGAGCGCGTGAAGGGGTATTTTTAGCGTTTCAATACCCTGTTGAAATCGCAGGTGTGAGTAATATTTATTTATTAAAAGCGGCATTAAATTCAGTGCGTAAATATCACGGCTTATCAGAAGTCGATGCAATGGATTTTTTAACGCTGATTAAAGAGAAAGTTCGTTTATTAGAAATGGATGAAAAGTTTTTATACCGTGCAGTCAATGAAGGCTTTTCAGGCGGTGAGAAAAAACGTAATGAGATATTACAAATGGCGATATTAGAACCTAAATTGTGTATTCTCGATGAAACCGATTCTGGCTTGGATATAGACGCGCTGAAAATAGTATCAGAAGGGGTTAATTCTTTACGTTCGCCTGACCGCGCTTTTATTATGGTTACCCATTATCAACGCCTATTGGATTATATTAAACCTGATTATGTTCATGTATTAGCGCACGGGCAAATTGTTAAATCGGGCGGTGCAGAATTGGCGTTGGAATTGGAAGAAAAAGGTTATAGCTGGGTTGAGGCGGCTTAGTCATGAATGCAGTAGCTAAAAATCAACAAACGTGGTTGCAGGCGTTACGCACTGAGGCGTTGACGCAATTTGCCGCACAGGGTTTTCCATCGCCACGCGCCGAAGAATGGCGTTATACCAATGTATCGGCGATTGAGAAAAAACGCTTTTTACCTGTCAGTGATACTCAAACGGCAGTTGATGTCAGCGACATTTTAACGGCTTACCAGCTTAAAGATGCGTGGTCGTTGGTGCTGGTTGATGGGTATTTTCGTGCTGATTTATCGGCATTGGACGGTTTGCCTGAGGCAGTGACAGTCATGAGTATGGCGCACGCGCTGGACTCAGAAGCTGAGATCTTGCAATGCACTTTAGGGCAGGCGGTCAGTAATTCGGAGCATGGTTTTGTGGCGTTTAATACCGCGCATTTTACCGATGGTTTGTTTGTGCGTATTGCCGCTAAACAGGTGGTGGCTAAGCCGATACAAGTGCTGCATATCGCCACCCAAGCCGATAGTTTAACGGCGAGCCGCACGGTGATTATTGCTGAGAAAATGGCAGAAGCGGAGCTGGTGGAAACTTTTGTCGGTGTCGATAATTCGTATTTATCTGCCGCCGTCACCGAAGTATTTGTTGAAGAGTGTGCGGCGATTACGCTGACTAAAGTGCAATGCGAAGCGGATAAAGCCTATCATTTTGGCGGCACTTACGTTAAACAAGCCCGCAATGCGCGATTTACTCATCATAATTTTGCCTTCGGTAGTTTATTGGCTCGCTGTGATGTTCACAGTGATTTAGAAGATGCCGCTGAATGTGAATTAAACGGCTTATATTTAGGTGCAAAACGCCAGCATTTAGATAATCACACACGCATTAATCATAATAAGCCACACGGTATTAGTCGTGAATTATATAAAGGCATATTAGACGATAGAGCGCGTGGCGTATTTCAAGGGCGGGTTATTGTTGCCGAAGATGCGCAAAAAACCGATTCAACGATGAATAATCGCAATTTATTATTATCAGCTGATGCAGAAGCCGATACTAAACCGCAATTAGAAATCTATGCGGATGATGTTAAATGCGGGCATGGGGTAACTGTTGGGCAATTAGAAGATAAATCTATTTTTTATTTGCAATCACGCGGTATTGATGTGGAAACTGCACGTCATATATTAACCTTTGCATTTGCAAATGAAATGGTCGATAAAATTACGTTAGTATCATTAAAATCCATGCTATTAAAATTATTATTACAGCATTTTCCACAAGATAGTTATGTTGACTAAGTTAGAGTTATTCCAAGCCTTTGTTGCACCTGCTATTTTTATATCTGCGGCGGGTTTATTTGTATTATCAATTAATACCCGTTTGATGGGTATGGTGTCGCGTTTGCGAGTATTTCGGCGCGAGAAACATTTAGCGGCACGGGCAGGTAAAAAACAGGAAGCGGTGGCGTTACAATCGCAAATTGATTCTATTGAATTGAGAGCAAATAAAATTAAAAATGCGTTTTTTTATATGTTGCTCGGTACGATTGGCGTGATGATGACCTGTTTATTATTAGGCTTAGGATTATATGCACCCGATGTATTAGTGCTTGCCGTGATTTTATTTGTGCTGTCGGTATTATCCATGATGATAGGCATGACATTTTATATTTCAGAAGTCGCTATCGCCTTAACATCGGTACAGGAAGAAGAAAAATTGTATGATTTAATTGATTCAATAGAACTTGCTGACGAGCATTCGTAACACTTTTTTATTACACTTACTGACGACGAATATGAATTATCCCATAGAGCAAATCCGCGCCGACTTTCCCATTTTGGCGGAAAAAATCCGCAATAAACCGCTGGTGTATTTAGACAATGCCGCGACGTGTCAAAAACCGCAAGCGGTGATTGATAGTATCGTTAAATGTTATAGCCATGATTACGCTAACATTCATCGTGGTGTGCATACGCTCAGCGTGCGTGCAACCGATCAATTTGAAGCGGCTCGCGATAAAGTGAAAACGTTTATTAATGCGGCAAGTGAGAAAGAAATTATTTTTGTCCGTGGTGCGACTGAGGCGATTAATTTAGTTGCGCAAACTTACGGTAAAACCAATGTGCAGGCAGGCGATGAAATAGTCATCACTGCAATGGAACATCACGCCAACATCGTACCTTGGCAAATGCTGTGCGAACAAACAGGCGCGGCATTAAAAGTTGTTCCGATGACCACTAAAGGCGAGTTAATTGCGGGTGAGTTTGAAAAACTGCTCAATGACAAAACCAAATTGGTCGCCATCACGCAAATGTCGAATGCGTTGGGAACGATTAATCCCGTGAAAGCCATGATTGCTACCGCTCACGCAAAAAATATTCCCGTGTTAGTGGATGGCGCACAAGCGATTCCGCACATGGTTGTCGATGTACAGGATTTGGATTGTGATTTTTATGTGTTCTCAGGGCATAAATTGTACGCCCCTGCGGGTGTCGGCGTGTTATATGGCAAGCAAGCGTTATTAGAAGCTATGCCCCCGTATCAAGGTGGCGGCGATATGATTAGAACCGTAACCTTTGAAAAAACCACTTACGCAGGGTTGCCGCATAAATTTGAAGCGGGTACGCCTGCGATTGCTGATGTGATTGGTTTAGGTGCGGCAATTGATTATATAACCGCCATCGGTATGGATGCGATTGCCGCGCATGAGCATGAATTATTAGTTTATGCGACTGAACAAGCACAGCAAATCAAAGAGCTACACATTATTGGCGAAGCCGAACACAAAGGCGCGATTTTGTCGTTCGTGCTGGATAAAATCCACCCGCACGACATAGGCACAATGCTTGATAGCTTAGGCATAGCAGTACGCGCAGGGCATCATTGCGCCATGCCCGTGATGGATTTTTATCACGTTCCCGCAACGGCACGGGCTTCGTTTGCCATGTACAATACAAAGGCGGAAGTGGATGTGTTGATGAAGGGAATTCGGGATTTGATTGCGATGTTTGGATGATGGATATAGAAACACTTAATAAAATTCAGACATTTCTGGAAAATTCGGGAGCTAATTTAGATGAATTTATACTTGAAGCGTTAGAGCATGAATTAGAAAGACGGAAAACTAATGATGTGCTCAATGTGGTGTTAGATGAGTTTAAAAGAAGTGCTAATGAAAGAGTTGAATACGATTTCTATGATGAAAAAGTATGCACTGTTACAGTTGATAATGATGGGCTAGTATCTGTTCCTCCACTTACCTCATGGAATAGGGAATCTTTAAATCTCACAAGTTCTTATCAAAATGATAATAGGAAAATTATTATCATTCTGGAAAGTCCCCATATGGATGAATTTAAAGAAAATAAATTTCAAGGAGCAGCGTGTGGCGAAACAGGAAATAAAATTTCACAACATTTAAGAGAAGTTTTACCAGAAATATATAACGAGCAGAGCATAAGTTGGAATAATGCAAATTGTACTTATGATTTATTATTAGTTAATGCAATCCAATCACAGTGTTCTTTGGGCGTAGCTACAAAATATTTTAGAGATTTAATGTTTATTGGCTTATGGTTTAAAGGCGGTAAAAAAGAAAAATTTAAATTAAGGTTAAGGAATTTGAATATTACGGCTAATGATATAGTAATTAATGCTTGTACTGGATATGGGCATTCTGGATTTAAAGATATTTATGCAGGTAAGCGATTTGACAAAAAACGTCTAAAACTATTTTTTAATGATAATAGTATTGAGTTTACATCATCTAAAGAAGGATTGAGGTCTTTGGTTCATGAAGCTATCTTTGACGTATATACTACTTTTCCTTTTCCTTTTGTGTATCAAAGAATGAGTCATCCAAGTAGCTGGTATAGACCTAGTGAAAATGGTCTTTCAAAGCCAATTTATTATGATAATTGAATTTATTAAGGTAATTAACTCATGTTGCACGCACAAATAGATTTCCCAGACGAAATAGCCAATCAAGTACAAGCCACTATAAAAAAATTTGGAGGCTCTTTTGAACAGTTTATTCAGCAAGCTGTCGTTCATGAATTACAAAGACAGCAAGCGGATAATCTGCACTCTTTTTTTACTAATTTACAACCTTTAGAAAGTTTTGCTGATATTGATGCCGAGGCTTATGTTGATGATATTCGTAGCAATAGCCGTTTAATAAATGAATAATATTTTATTGGATACCGATATTGTTATTCATTTGTTACGCAAACAAGAAATAACGGTTAAACATTTATTAGCTTTAAAACAACAAGGCTGTGAGTTTTATATTTGTCCTGTTGTCACGGCGGAAATATATGCTGGTGCATTTGCTAAAGAATATGAACAAATAGAGCAGTTCTTTTCTTATTGCCACACACTGACCATAGATAATGAAATCGGAAAAATAGCGGGGCTTTATGCAAACCAATACCGCAAAGCCTATAACAAAATATCTTTAGAAGATTATTTAATTGCCGCTTGTGCTAAAAAATATCAATTATGTTTATGGACAAACAATATAAAACATTACCCCATGCAAGATATTCAATTTATTAATCAGTACGATAGGATGGGCTGAGGTACGAAGCCCATCAATCGAGATTTAAAGTTATTTAAAAATCAGGAAAAATTATGCAAATTACAATCAACGTTCCCGATAATTTACCACAAGAATTTTTAAAGCTGCGCATTCAAGAGTTGGAACAAAATTTAATAACCGAAGCTGAGTTTTTTACTGCTTATCAACTACCTAATAAAGAGACATTGTTAGCTATTGAAGCGGTTGAACGTGGTGAGGTAGAAATAACATCTATTGAAGAGTTAAGACAATTAGCTCAGGTTTAAAAGCGGATGTCAAAATCTATTTTTTGGTCTAAGAAATTTAAACAAGATTATAAACGCTTAATAAATTCTGGAAACCAAGTTGTTATTAATGAGCTTTTAAAAGTAATTGAGATGCTGGCAAATGAACAAGCTCTGCCTGAGAAATATCAAGACCACGTTTTAAAAGGAAATTGGACGGGTTATAGAGAATGTCATGTGAGACCTGATTTGTTATTGATTTATAAACTAGAAAATAATGAATTAACTTTGACATTAGTTAGAGCAGGTTCTCACAGTGATTTGTTCTAATAAGCCCCTATATAAATAAACCTCCTAGGTCTTGAAGACCTAGGAGGTTTAAAATCAAAATATTCACTATTAATCAGGAATAACCCATGTTTGAAGATTTACGCGACCTCTATCAAGAGGTGATTTTTGACCACAACCGTAACCCGCGCAATTTTCGGGTGATGGATAACGCTGACCGTCAAGTGGAGGGGTTTAATCCTTTGTGCGGCGACCGATTGACGCTGTTTTTAAAAATGAATGGCGATATGATTGAAGATGCCAGTTTTCAGGGGTCGGGGTGTGCTATTTCGACCGCTTCGGTGTCGTTGATGACGGAAATTGTGAAAGGTAAAACCGAGGCGGAAGCGGAGGCGTTATTTAAGCTATTTCATGAAATGACCACGGGAAAAGAAGAGCATATTAATCTGGAAGCGGTGGGTAAACTTGCCGTGTTGGCGGGGGTGCGTGAGTATCCTGCGCGGGTGAAATGTGCGACTTTGGCTTGGCATACCTTGGATGCGGCGTTAAAAAATGAGCAGCAATCTATTTCTACGGAGTAGAATTTTGTTGTCGGTTGGCACTGGCAAAGACGGTGGTATTTAGACCGTTTGCTTTGTGTCGGTCTTGTCTTTTGAATTCAGCAATGTAAGGGGGTGAATAATGAAACGGCGACAATTTTTTGCAATGTTTATGGCTATTGCAGGTATGACAGCGTGTGCGAGTGATGCTGTGGTCAGTACGCAGCCTTATTTACCCGTTACATTAAGTGTAGTCGGTGATAAGCAGGGTCAGTTACCCGAATTTCCGCTGAATACGGATGCCTTGCATTACCGCGCTTATATCCAAGCCACGCAGAATGACCGTTATCGCTTGCGGGTGGTGAATAACAGCAATCAGCGGGTCGGTTTAGTGATTGCGGTTGATGGTCGTAATATCGTCAGTGGTCAGCAATCATGGCTGGCTAATAATGAGCGAATGTATGTGTTGAATCCGCACGATAGCGGCGATTATGAAGGCTGGCGGACAGGTACAAATCAAACCAATCGCTTTTATTTTACCGATGCGGTGAATTCTTACGCCGCCGCGTGGGGCGATAATTCGGCAATGGGGGTGATTGCGATGGCGGTGTATGCTGAGCGTCCGCGTCCTGTTATTTTGAATAAAGAGGATGCGGTGAGTAGTCGTTCTGCGCCTGCCCCTGCACCTGCGGTGGGTACGGGCTTTGGTGAAAGCACTTATTCGCCCAGTACCAACGTCTCGTTTGAACCTAATGCTGAGCCATTGGAAAAGCTGGTTTTGAAGTATGAATGGCGTGAGACTTTATGCCGTAAAGGCATTGCGCGGGATTGTGCGGGTGCTAAAGGCAATAGCGGCAATCGAATGTGGCAGGAAGAGGGGTTTGCGCCACCACCGCCTACGCGCTAGGTTTTAAGTGCGATAACCTGTATTACAGACCTGCGAGGTTTTAAAAACCTCGCAGGTCTTACTTTTAAAGTGACGATAATTAAGCGTACAAACTGCCGCATTATTGCTGTCTGGTTTTAAGTTCTACAACAGTTCCGACTGCGATACCTGCGCTGTAGCACAGTAAATCGCTCCATAAAAATCCGTAGCCCAGTATTAAGCCTGCCAGTCGGTTGTGCCGAATGTCATCCAGCCACGGCGCGTGGTACAGCTGGGTAAATTCTATAAAAAATGCAAATCCCAAGGCGATAACGGCTACTTTTTTAGTCGGGTAGGCGGGAAATAAAAAACCTGTTGTCAAAAAGACTTCTAATGCCCACAGGGTATCGCCTGCATAAGTGGCAATCAATAACGGTAAGTGTGTTGCATAGTGCCGTGAACCCAAACCCAGCGCGATGACTATCAGCATCAGCAGTGCGTAGAGTTTTCTATTTCTGTGGTGTGCCATTATCTGCTCGCTTGTTTATCTTTAGGGATGTTGATAACGCCCGCACCGTCTACCCGTTTATCCAGCACGTTGACAATGACTTTAAAATTTTTCCATTCTTTATCTTTGCCCGCCAAGGTGACGAAGCCTGATTGTGCTTCACAATTGACTATTTTTACGCCTTGCTCAGGATAATCTTGGGCATCGAGAATTGGGTCAAAATCCAAGCCTAATTCGGGGTCTTCTTGTTCTGCCTGTGCGACCAGTAGTTGATAGGACTGTGTGAAATGCGGGGTGACGGTTTTATTTTTTTGTAGCCATTCAAGTACGGTTTCTTTGGTTTTCTGCTGGTAAACGGCGTTGTTATATTTTATGTAGCCATTAATAAACTGGTTGGCGATTGCTGCGTTTTGTTGGCAATCGGCATGACACAGAGTGGGAGCTAAGACAGTGGCGAGCAAGAGTATGCTGTTGAATTTCATGATTTATTCCTGAGGGTGTATTTATTATTGGGTATTTTTACTATCCATTTTATATCCGTTATTACACTATTTTAAGTCATTGTTTTTTCTATTTTTCAGTTGATAATAAATATATCGTTGGAACGAAAGACATAAGCATTTTTATACGAACAGTGAGGTTTATATTTTAATTCAGCTGATGAACTAAAAGTGTGGTTGTTATTTTTAAATACAGCATTTTGGAGAAAATAGTCATGAAATTAACGTGGATAGTGGTTGCTAATAATAGTCTTGCCCGTTTTTTTACTGTTGAAAGTGAGTCATCTCCGATGACTGAAATTGAGGCGTTGACCCATCTGGAAGGACGTTTGCATGATAGAGACATAACCTCTGATTTACCCGGAAAGATTAAAGGCGAAGGTGCGGTAGGTCATGCGTTTGAACAGCCGACCGATCCGAAAAAACATGAGGCGGATCAGTTTGCCCATTTTGTTGCCACGCATTTGGAAGCGGCACACAATGAGCATAAATTCGATCAGTTATTGCTGGTTGCCGAGCCTTCTTTTCTGGGTTTGTTGCGCAGTCATTTATCAGCACAGATAAAAAAGCTGGTTTGTTTTGAGCTGGACAGTAATATCGCTACGCTAACGCCTGAGGAGATTCGTACTCATCTGCCTGAGTATTTGCCTAAGTTGCACAGTTAAAAGCCTCAGTTGTTTTCAGCAACAGGGGCTTTTTTGTTATGATGTGCTGCATTTATTTCAGGTATTGGAGTTGTTATGCAGCACGTTTTAATTATTCATGAAGTTGAGTCTTATCCTGCATGGAAAGCGATTTTCGATCAGGCGGCAGAAATTAGAAAAAATGCGGGGGAAATCAGTTATCGTTTGTTACGCTACGATGATGATGCCAATGCGATTGTGCATTTCTCAGAGTGGTCGTCGTTGGCGAATGCGCGGCGTTTCTTTGAGTCGCCTGAATTGGTGGAAATCAGGAAAAACGCAGGGGTGAAAGCACCCAATTTTATCTATTTGCAAGAAATAGAAAACGGCGTTTTATAATTAACTAATACAGACGAAAACTTATGTCAGATCAAGAACAAGTTGAAATTAAATGGTTGCCAGTACCCGAAGACCATAATTATCCTGCCGCATTGTCGTATTTAAGTCTGCTTTATGAGCCAGCGATAGCCGATGATTATGTCGCCAGACTAAAGAACGCGCCGATGTCGGAATTTAAATCCAAAGATATTTTCAGAGCATCCAGTTTGTCATTGCTTGGTGTCAGTAATGCTCAGGTTGAAAAAAATCAAAAGAAAATAGGTAAGGGGCGCGAGTTGTCACCGCTTTTGCTTGTCAGGGATGCCGCTAATGGTAAAGTGGTGGTGGCAGATGGCTATCATCGCTTGTGTGCGGTGTATTCTCATGATGAAGATGCGGTAATCCCCTGTAAAATTGTATAGTCCACTGTTGCTTAGCCTTATCGTTAAGCAGTCCAATAATATGAGGAGCTATTGTGAAAATTATCGCTATTGTGCCTGTAGTCGCTATCTTATGGACTGCCGATGTTTATGCAAGTTGTGAAGGTAGTAAAACATTATTTTTTTGCAATACCGTAAAAGGCAAACAGATTGAGGTGTGCGACGCGGGCGATACGATTAATTATTCATTCGGCAAAGCAAAACAAACCCCCGAAATAGCCATTAAAGTGCCGCGTGATAAAGCATCAACCTATCAATGGGCAGGTGTGGGTAGAAGTGAGTCTTATGCTGTTGATATTCCCAATGAAAAAGTAACTTATAACGTATTTTGGGGCGTTGACCGACTCACCGAAGATCATGCTATCGAGGCGGGCGTTAATGTGTTCATCAATAATCAGTTGGTCACTACCGTTAAATGCGCTGAAAAAGACCTCGTTAGCAATATCGAGGGTGTTAATTTAAAGCCAACCGAATAACAGGTTAATTGTTGTTTGATTCGGGCAGTTTAAAAATTTCGCGGGCGGCAGTAATTAAATCATAGCGTTCATTTTCGGCGGCAGTACGGATTTGGGTGCTGGGGGTGTGTATCAGCTTGTTGGTCAGGCTGTGTGCCAGACGATTCAGAACTTCTTCTGGTGATACGCCATTTTTTAACGAGACGATGGCTTTTTGCAAGACTTCATCACGCGCTTGTTCGGCTTGAGAGCGATAATCGCGAATGGTGGATTGCGCACTTTGAGCGCGTAACCATGCTAAAAAGTAATCGACCTGAGTGTCGATAATTTCTTCAGCCTGTTCTGCCGCCAGTTTACGCGAGTTCATGTTTTGGGTGATGGTGTGTTGCAGGTCGTCTACGGTGTAGAGGTACACGTCACGCAGTTGTTCGACTTCGGCTTCTATATCACGCGGTACGGCTAAATCCACCATGAACATGGGTTTGTGTTTGCGTTTTTTTAACGCACTTTCTACCCGCCCTTTACCCAGAATAGGTAATTGACTGGCGGTTGAAGAAATAACAATATCGGCTTCGGCAAGATGGTTGGGCAGTTCTGATAAGGCGATTGCATAGCCGTTAAACTGCACGGCGAGAGCGTGGGCTTTGTCATAAGTACGGTTGGCGATGATGATGCGCCCTATGCCTTGTTGTGATAAATGCCGCGCCGCCAGTTCAATTGTTTCGCCCGCACCGATGAGTAGCGCGGTTTGTTCGCTCAGTTTGTCAAAAATTTGTTGGGCAAGCTGGACGGCGGCAAACGCTACTGATACAGGGCTGGAGCCGATAGCGGTATCGGTACGCACTTTTTTGGCGGCAGTGAAGGTATGCTGAAATAATTTGCCTAACCGCTTGCCCAATGTACCTGCATCGGAGGCGGCTTGATAGGCGGTTTTCATTTGTCCTAGTATTTGCGGTTCGCCCAATATCATGGAATCGAGTCCGCAGGCGACGCGGAAAATATGACGGCATACGGATTTATCGGTATAGCTGTACAAATAAGGGGTGAGATCAATCGCATTGATATTTTTAGTCTGTGCTACCCAATCAATCAGCACTTGTTGATTGGCTGTTGTCGTACAGTAAAATTCAGTGCGGTTACAGGTGGAAAGAATCGCCGCTTCGTTTATTTCTTTGACGTGCCAGAGGTCTTGCAACGCCGCTTGCAGTCTGTCGGCTGGATAAGCAAGGCGTTCACGAATGGAAACGGGGGCGGTATTGTAATTAATACCTACTGCAAGAAATGTCATAAGTTGCTTTTAAGGTTAAAGGTTCAAGATACAAGCCATCTAAGGTGAGGTTTTTAGTTCCTTAACAGGTGTTTTGCAGCTTGTTTTTGTATGTTATAAGATTCTATTCTAAGAAATATAACCATTTTATCCAAATGGAATAAATCACCTGTCTAAATCATAGCGTTTTTCTGCTAATCTATACCTAAATGTTTGTCTCATAAATAGGATTCTTGAGTGTTAATTACCAGAGTGTTTTCCATAGCGGTTCTTGTCTTGCTGAATAGTTGTGCGGGTTCGCCAGATAAGCCTAGTGAATCTGTTAAATCCACTACCGCTAAGGTAGCGGATATGAAAGAAAAAGCCCGCCAAAAAGAAGCCAAAACCGCCATTGACCCTGATGTGATGTTTATGTTGCTCGCAGCAGAGATTGCGGGGCAACGAGAGCAGTATGATGTCGCTCTTGAAGGGTATATGGAAGCCGCCAAGCGTGTGAATGATCCGCGTTTTGCTGAACGAGCGGCTGTGATTGCCATGTATATGAAAGATAGCAAAAAAACTCAGGAAGCGGTGTCATTATGGTTGAAAGATGATGCGAAAAATCCGACCGCCAGAAAAATTGCCACTTTATCCGCGCTCAGGTCGGGAGATAAGCAAGCCGCTGTTGAGCATCTGTCTCTATTGCTTAAAGGTGATTCTGCCGAGTTTGAAAACACCTTGCTTGAATTGTCGAGCGTGTTGCAAAAAGAAGGTAAGCTGGATGTTGTTTACGATACCTTGACCGCGTTGTCCCAAAAATATCCTAATCAGGCGGCTATTTATTTTGTGCAGTCGTTGTTGGCGTTGCAGGTAAAAAATGGCGCACTGGCTGAACAGCAAATTCAAAAAGCGTTGCGCATACAACCCGACTGGGATAAGGCTTTGATTCTTCAGGCGCAGATAGCGATGCTATCGGGCGACACCAATAAAGCAAAAACCACGATAAAAAATGCCAGTCTCAAATATCCCAATAATGACAAAATTAAAAAATTATTGGGGCAGGTGTTAATAAAAACCGAAAGTTATAAAGAAGCGGGCGATGTTTATCGACAACTGATTGCCGCTAATCCAAAAGATTTTGAAAGTAAGTTCACTTTAGGATTGATATACCTGCAATTAGATCAGGATGAACAAGCTGAAGACATTTTAAATCAATTGCTGGAGCAGCCCGATTGGAAATATCAGGCTAACTTTTATTTAGGTAAATTAGCTGAAAAACGTAAAGAGATTGATAAGGCATTGGCATTTTTTGACAAGGTAACAGAAGGTGAGTTTGCCTTTGATGCCGCCATTGAAGCTGTGTCTTTACTGGCAAAAGATAAACAATTCGATGCGGCAAATGCGAGATTGAGTACCTTGTCCAGTCGATTCCCAAAACAAAAACTGCGTATTTTATTAATTCAAGCCGAAACTTTTAGTCAGCAAAAGCAATATCAAAAAGCGTTTGATGTCTTGACTGCCGCGTTAGTTGAGCAGCCCGACCAAACGGAGTTACTGTATACACGAGCGTTAATTTCTGAACACTTGAATAGAAAAGATGTATTGGAAAAGGATTTGAAGCAGATATTAGCAAAAGAACCTGATAACGTTGAAGCATTAAACGCATTGGGCTACAGCTTATTAGATAATCCTAAACGCTATGCGGAAGCCGAAGTGTATTTACAAAAAGCGGTTAAATTGCGTCCTGATGAAGCAGTCATTATTGATAGTTATGGCTGGTTGCTGTTTAAGCAGGGACGTACTCAAATGGCTTTAGAGTATTTGCAACGTGCTTACACAAAACAACAGGAAAATGAAATAGCCGCACACATTGCCGAAGTCTTATGGGCATTGGGCAGAAAGGATGAGGCTAAAAAATTATTTGATAAAGTGATTAAAGAGGCACCAGAAGATGAATATCTATTGGATTTTCAACGCCGAATTTTAAATAAAGCGAAATAACCGTGTTGAAATCTAAAACGAAAGTAATTATTTGGGCTTGTTGTTTTTTAGCCCTGTCGGGCTGTTCACTTTTTCCTGTAGAGCCGCCTGCTGTTCCCTATTCAAAAACAGCAACACTGCCACTTTATAAATTACAGCAATGGTCATTTGAAGGCAGATTGTCAATAACAGGACGTAGTGATTCTTGGACGGCAAATACCGACTGGCAACACACTGTTAATAAGGAGCGGGTAAAGTTATCAGGTCCGTTAGGGCAGGGGGCTACCGTTATTGAGCTGACCAAAGGTAAAGTCACTATTGATAGAGGCGATGGGAAGGTACAAACATCAGATCAGCCCGAAGCGTTTATCAACCAGCAATTAGGAATGTTTGTCCCCATAGAATCCTTGCGCTACTGGGTTATCGGTTTGCCTGAGCCGACTCAGAAGTTTACTGAAACGCCCACTGGCTTTCAACAAGCGGGCTGGATGATTGAGTACAAACAAATGCAGGACGTTGCAAAAACGACTATGCCCTACAAAATTAACGTCTCCAACGAACACGTTAAATTAAAATTAATCATAGATCAGTGGCTTTTATAATGACGCAAGTGCAAACAGGCTGGGGACAAAAATACCCAGCACCCGCAAAATTAAATTTAATGTTAAGAATTGTCGGACAAAGAGCCGATGGTTATCACCTGCTGCAAACAGTTTTTCAATTTATTGATTTATGTGACTGGATCAGCTTTCATCCTGCCGATAATGGGCGTGTATACCTGCAAAAACCGCTAACAGGCGTTGCCGAAGCCGATGATTTAACCATCAGAGCTGCAAATCTGTTAAAAACCGAAACAGGCTGTCAGTTGGGCGTGTGCATCGACGTAGAAAAAAACCTGCCTATGGGCGGCGGTATTGGCGGTGGCAGTTCTGATGCTGCAACGACATTGGTCGTGTTGAATAAATTATGGGAACTTAATCTTTCAACAGAAAAATTAATGGCACTGGGTCTGTCTTTAGGTGCCGATGTACCCATATTTGTGCATGGACACGCAGCGTGGGCAGAAGGTGTCGGTGAGCAATTACAGGCAATAAATCCGCCAGAAAAATGGATTGTCATCATTAAGCCCGATTGCCATGTGAATACAGGTGAAATTTTTTCATCCAAAGAGTTGACAAGAGACAGTAAATACATCACAATAGACGACTTTACAGCAGGACAGCAACAAAACGATTGTATCGAAGTTGTTAGTCAGCGTTATCCAGCTGTTAGAGATGCTTTAGTTGATTTATCTGCATTTGCAGAAGCAAGATTAACTGGAACAGGCGCGTGTGTTTTTGCTCAGTTTGATTCTCAAGAATCGGCGGTCAATGCGTACCAGTCACTCAAAAATAAGTGGCAGGTTTATTTGACAAAAGGCTTAAACGAATCGCCCTTGTTTTCAAAGCTACGGATGGATAGCTGTATATCATGATTATTGGGTCGTCGCCAAGCGGTAAGGCACGGGGTTTTGATCTCCGCATACCAAGGTTCGAATCCTTGCGACCCAGCCATTATTTTTTACCTTCACTAAATTCTATTTGGGAGTCTTGAATGAACGACACCTCTATGATGGTGTTTTCTGGAAACGCTAACCTTGATTTATCTGAAGGGATCGTTAAGAAACTCAATATGCGCCTCGGAATGGCAGCAGTTGGGAGATTTAGTGATGGCGAAATTGCGGTTGAAATACAAGAAAACGTTCGCGGTAAGGATGTTTTTGTTATTCAGCCTACCTGTTCGCCCACTAATGAAAACTTGATGGAATTGCTAGTGATGATTGATGCGCTTAAGAGAGCATCGGCATCACGAATTACCGCAGTAATACCTTACTATGGTTATGCACGGCAAGATAGGCGGTCGCGTTCAGCTCGTGTACCTATCAGTGCCAAATTAGTAGCAAGAATGATTGAACAGGCAGGTGCGCATCGGTTGTTGACAGTTGACCTGCATGCGGATCAGATTCAAGGTTTTTTTGATATACCTGTTGATAACGTTTACTCATCGCCGATTCTTTTAGGCGATATATGGCGGCAACAATATCAAAATCTAATCGTGGTTTCTCCCGATGTTGGTGGTGTGGTCAGAGCAAGAGCTTTAGCTAAACGCCTGAATGACGCAGACCTTGCTATTATAGATAAGCGCAGACCTAAAGCGAATGTGTCAGAAATTATGCACATTATCGGTGATGTCGAAGGGCGTACCTGTGTGTTAGTGGATGATTTGGTAGATACCGCAGGAACATTATGTCATGCCGCTGCCGCATTAAAAAAACACGGTGCAGTTAAAGTCGTTGCTTACTGTACGCACGCCGTACTGTCAGGTGCTGCAATGCGAAATATTAATGGTTCTGAACTTGATGAATTAGTGGTGACAGATACCATTCCGTTAAGTCAGGAAGCTGTTGATTCAGGAAAAATAAGACAGTTAAGCGTAGCAGAAATGTTGGCTGAAACGATAAGACGTATCGCAGTCGGTGAATCAGTTAGTTCACTTTATGTAGATTAATAGTCTCGAATGAGAATTTAGTGTGCGTGCTTTAAAGTACGGACTTTCAAAGAAAAAGAGTGAGGAAAAATGTCTAACGTATTTGAATTTGTTGCCGAAAGTCGCGAGCAATCAGGTAAAAACGCCGCAAGAAGATCGCGTCGTGTCGGTAGTGTGCCAGCAGTGATATACGGTGGGCATAAAGAGCCGCAAATGCTCACGCTAAACCACAATGAAGTGATTAAACATCTTGAACACGAAGCGGTTTATTCTCATGTTTTGGATGTGACAGTTGATGGAAAAACTGAAAAAGCTATTTTGAAAGGCGTACAACGTAACCCAGCAAAATTTCAAATACAACATTTGGATTTTATGCGTGTTGATATGACTGAAGCAGTAAAGGTACACGTTCCTTTGCATTTCACACATGAACACACAGGTATTGGCGGCAAAAAAGGCGGCATCGCTACGCATTCAATGACAGATGTGGAAGTATCTTGCTTGCCTTCAGTATTGCCTGAATTTATTGAAGTCAATTTATCGACTTTAGATGTTGGCGAAACCCTGCATCTTTCTGATTTAGTATTGCCAGCAGGTGTTAGTATTGTTGCATTAGCGCAAGGTGCGGAACACAATTTACCTGTTGTCTCTATGATGGCATCAAAAGCGACTAAAGACGATACTGCTGCTTAATAATGATTAAACTTATCGTTGGCTTGGGTAATCCAGGGCGGCAGTACGAAAAAACCCGGCATAATGCCGGGTTTTTGTTTTTAGACACTTTAGCAGACCAACTAGGCTGCGTTTGGGCTAATGAGTCTAAATTCCAAGGTATTTTTGCTCAAGGAAAAATAGCAAACACCCCTGTGATGTTACTAAAGCCTGATACTTTTATGAATCGCAGTGGTCAGTCGGTTGGTAAAGTTGTCCGCTATTACAAACTACAACCAGAAGAAATTCTAGTCGTTCATGATGAATTGGATTTTAATCCAGGTATTGTCAAACTGAAAAAAGACGGCGGTCATGCAGGACATAATGGTCTGCGTGACATCATTGCCCATCTGAATTCCAATCAATTCTATCGCCTGAGAATCGGCATCGGTCGTCCTGCTGCCGGTAAAGTAGTGGCTGATTTCGTGTTGTCATCCCCGCCAAAAAGTGAGTTTGAGTTATTACAGACTGCATTTGATTTAAGCAGAGACTATATTCCGCAAATGGTTAGCGGTGATATGGCAGCAGTGATGAATTTAATAAACACTGCAAAAAAGTAATAAAACTCCTCAAACAATAAGCTCTTCATTAATTAAGTAGTTGATTATGTTAAGTAAATGACAACCTATTGCTTATTTTTAACATACTGTAATACCTTTCGTTTTTAAACTAAATTCGTTTTAGCATAAATATAGTTTGTGCGTAGCATCATTCGATAACGATTGTTGTATACTCTATCCAATTGTTTTTCAGTGGAATTATTATGCTAGTTTTTATCTTTCTCAGTCTTGTATTGTGTTATCTGGTACAAGCATCAGCTGTACTGCCTGCAATACTCACTTCAGAGTACCTCATCTATGGTGGTTTAGCGATTGCGCTAGTTAGCATTGCAGGAATGTTTTTTAAAAAACTACCCGACAGAGCAGGTTATGATGGATTTTCCAGTGGTACTTTATTGCTTTGGTTCGCCTATTGGAAACCGATGCCGTTTTTTACTGCTGATTCACCCATTTTCTTTTTTTTTCCGCTGTATTTTGCTTTAATGTCCGCGTTTATCACACTATTTTTGAGCAATCAAAGCCACAGTATTGATAAAGAAAGTTTGAATTATATGCGAATTTTCGAGAAGGAAAGGGCGATGCCAGCGTGGGCGTTGATGCTATGCGTATTAGGCAGTGTGGAGGTAACGCAACATTATCAGCTGTATCCTGTCATGATGACGCTGTTGATGTTGCGTTTTGCGCTTTCAAGTTGTGTAGAAGTCGAAGTTTAACTACGTCGGGCTGACGATTTTTTGCTGGATTTTTTAGCAACTTTAATCGGCTTGGCATTGCTTTTAACAGGGGTTATTTTAGTAGTCACGCGGCTTTTACCTGTTACATTACCTTTCTTGTGAAATTTTGTTTTAACCGTCTTGTATGAATGTCCTCGTTTATGCACGATGTTGTCGTAATTATCGTCGTCAGTAGACGCGGTGACAATTGCCGCTCCATTTCCACAGCCCAGTTGATGCGGTGGTGTATTTCCAGAGCTAACCACAGCTGCTTCAATCAGTTGCCCTTGATTAGCAGGATATTGATCCCCAAAACCCGCATCCATCATATCTATCATTAATTGATAGCGTTGCGCACTGCTCATACCACCTAGGATAACACCAATCAGACGTTTGCCATTTTGGCTGGCGGTTGAAATCAAGTTATAGCCTGAACCACAGGTAAAACCTGTTTTCATGCCTTCTGCACCAGGATAATGCTCGGTAAATTTATTGATAGCGTGTAATTCCGAGCCTCTAAAAGTAAGGCTATGTGCGGAAAAATAGGGGTAGAAGTCAGGGAAATTATGTACCGTACGCCACGCGAGCAGACCTAAATCTCTGGCAGTACTGACTTGCCAAGGATGCGGTAAGCCTGTGGCGTTCATAAAATGGGTATCAACCATACCAATCGCATGCGCTTTTGCAGTCATTTTGACTGCAAAACTTTCTTCCGTACCACCAATATACTCCGCTAATGCAACTGCCGCATCATTCGCCGAGCGGGTAATCAATGCCAAAATAGCTTCTTCGACCGTGATTGTTTCACCAACGCGCAAACCCAGTTTACTGTTGGGTTGTAGTGCGGCATGACGCGATGTGCTTAAAGTATCTTGTAACTGAATCTGCCCATTGCTGATGGCATCAAAAGCCATATACAGTGTCATTAATTTGGTCAGGGAAGCAGGATACCATGCTTGTGTGGCTTCAACTTCGTGTAATACACTGCCGTTAGTTGCGTCTACCAGAATAGCGGCATGGCGTGCATAGCTTATTTCTGCGGCAAAAAACAGAATGATAAATAGAATTAATTTCACAATCTTCATTTAAAAAAGGAGTCTCAATGGGTTAAATATTAAATGGCTACAGTCGCTCTTGATTTACCGAGGCAACGGTTAATTATTTGAATTTCAAGGAGGTAGTTATAGCCTGTAAATGGGTGCTGAAAACGAAAGAGGTATTTGGTTTGCTACAGTTTTGTTTGAAAACAGTGTTAATATTTATATTCTACCAAACGAATGATAATAAAACGGCATTTTTCTACAGTCGGCAGTCAATTCGGTATTCCTCAACAGAGAAAATACCTTATTTTTGTAACAATAATCCCTTAAATAACACGGTTGTTATATGAGAAAATAAATAACTGTTTGATTTATATGGTGTAGTGTTTGCTTTATTAGCCTTGCAGGCATTACTTACTGCGTCTGGTGATTTTAAGTTATTGTTGTAGTTAGCGGTAATCGCTTCATTTAAGAACCATATTTCCACATTGTTGCCAAGATTTTGAACCAATTTCAGACACCTATGAATAAGGATTTTAAGTGATAATACCTGCTGGTCTTTAAATTTTTGGAATAATTCTGATGCGTTTATTGCTGTTAATCGTTACTTTGTCGTTAGTCGCTTGTGCGTCCACAAAATCCAATATGCCAGAACAAGCGGTTGTTTTAACCAAGCAGGATAAAGATAAAATGCTAAATGTTGCTGTGGGTGAAAATGTGGTGATTACGCTTGATGAGAATCCAACGACTGGGTATGTGTGGGCAGTGGACGGGCAACCTGAGTTGCTGGTGTTGCAAAGTAGCGATTATGTGAGTGACGCACCGCCTCATAAACCAGACCGCCCAATGATTGTCGGTGCGGGCGGCAAACGCACATTTACGTTTATGGCGCAAAAGTCAGGGACGACAACACTCAAGTTGAAACATTGGCGATCTTGGGAAGGCGATTCCTCAATTGTTGATACGTTCAGTGTGCCTGTGCTTGTGCGGTAAAAGTAAGCGTTGTATTAGAAGTTAAACAGCCGTCATGCCGAATTTGCTTTGTAAATAAGTGTGGCGGGTATCGAAAATACGTTCAAGTTTATCCGCGATTAAAACAGTGTTTATAAGCTGTCCTAACCACCCGAAAGGCATGGCATAAAACATAATATCTTCCAGCAAAATACCGTTTTGCTGTTCAGTCAAACACACCTCGTGACTCCAGAATTTAAACGGGCCAATACGCTGTTCATACACAAAACGTTTTGGCTCATTGCAATGACTTACTTCTGACAACCAATTCATAGGTATGCCGAATACCGCTTTCATTTGATAGCTGATCATGAGTCCTGCATAAATTTTTTCGGGCACTTTAGAAGTGATGGTGACATGAAAAAAATCAGGGGTAATATCATTTAAATGATAAGGCGATGAAAAAAACGACCATGCCTCCTGAATTGTCATATTGAGCGTTTGCTGCCGATAAAGCTGATAAATTTTCATGGGTTTTTAAAATTCAATATCAATGTGTACTTCATTGCGCCGCAGAAACGGCAATGTCCACGGCGGATCGTAAGCCGCAGAACGCGGTGCGGACACAGCCTTGTAATTATGTTTGCTTAACCATGTGCTTAATTCTTCAGCTTTTTCTTCAATAGCCTGTTCAGACAAGCTGTCAGTGTATTTAATGACTGCCACTTTTTTTTCTGGTATTTCTTTAAGCAATACAGCGGCATCAAGCGGTATGGGGGCGGTGGCTATTGAATAACCGTGTGGCAGTACAAAAGCCATCAACCAGACAGCCCCTGATTTTTGCTGCATAACAGGAGCGGTCATAGCAATATTTTCTGCTGTTTGCTGTTGGATAACAGGGGCTGTCATGTCTATTTTTTGCTGTTTTTTATTATTGCCGAAGATGTATCCCGCAAGGCGTTGAAACCCCTGACGACTGCTGTCTTTATAATCCGCATTGACCTCAGTGTGCGCTACAAGCAATGCTGGATAGTGTCTGATTTCAATAGTGTCGTCATGCTTAAGCACCTGATAACGCGGCTCTTCTGTCGTGCGTATGCCAACGATATTACAACTGGCTAGAAAAATTGCGCTTAAAATGCTGATTAATTTTTTCATCGAATAGCCTTATTAAAAGTGATTATTCAGCCGATTTTTTCTACGCGAAACAACAAAAACCGCCGCCCCGACTACGGCGACTAACAGAAATATTAAAATTGGATATTCGTAAAACATTTCAATAAACGCGCTCATTCCGTGTGACGTATCCTGATAATAAGGAGCCATGATTTGTCTCCTGTTTAAGTATGTACGGTAGTACAGTATCCGATAATGCGCTAACTGCATCTAAAAATAACATGAAAATGCTATAATCTTTCCATTTTTAACCACTTAACTATATAAAATTATGAGTATTAAATTATCTAATAGAGTCAACGCGGTAAAACCATCGCCTACTTTAGCCATTACTGCCCGCGCTGCCGCTATGCGTGCAGCGGGTAAAGATATTATCGGACTCGGTGCAGGCGAACCTGATTTTGATACCCCCGACCATATCAAAGCGGCAGCCGTTAAAGCGATGGACAGCGGCTTCACCAAATACACTGCGGTTGACGGTATCGCCAGCTTAAAAAAAGCCATTATCACCAAATTCAAAAATGACAACGATTTGGACTACACAGCTAAACAAGTGCTGGTGTCTTGTGGCGGCAAACAAAGCTCTTACAACCTCGTCCAAGCCTTGCTGAATACAGGTGATGAAGTCATCATCCCCGCGCCGTTCTGGGTATCGTATCCTGATATGGTGTTATTAGCCGACGGCGTGCCTGTCATTATCGAAACTACGCAAGCGCAAAACTTCAAAATCACCCCAGAACAATTACGCGCGGCGATTACCGATAAAACCCGTTTAATCTTCATCAACAGCCCGTCTAATCCTTCAGGCGTAGCGTATTCATTGGAAGAACTGAAAGCTCTAGGTGACGTGTTGGTAGATTACCCCAACATCATTATCGCTACCGATGATATGTACGAACACATCTTGTGGGAACAAGGCACATTCGTGAACATTTTGAATGCGCATCCTGAACTATATGACCGCACTGTGGTGATGAACGGCGTTTCTAAAGCTTATTCGATGACAGGCTGGCGTATCGGTTATTGTGCAGGCCCTGCGGATTTGATTGAAGCGATGACCACCATTCAATCACAAAGCACATCCAACCCAACGTCAATTTCCCAATATGCTGCCGAAGCCGCATTAACTGGCGACCAAAGTTTCATCACCAATATGTGTGTAGAGTTCAAAAAACGTCATGATTTCGTGGTTGCAGAATTAAACAGCATCGACGGCGTGGAATGCTTGGAAACAGACGGCACATTTTACGTTTTCCCCAACGTGGAAAAACTGATTGCTCGTTTAGACGGCATCAACAACGATTTAGAATTTTCGGATTATTTAATCGAAAAAGCAGGCGTGGCGTTAGTCCCCGGTTCTGCATTCGGTACCGAAGGGCATATTCGTATTTCCATCGCCACCAGCATGGATAATCTGAAAAATGCCTTAGCACGGATTAAAGCGGCGGTTTAATTCGGTTAAGTCGGTGGGATACGCAGTGCGTATCCCACGCAGATAAAAAATATCACTTGGAAATGCTCCAAATGCACAAATCACTCTTACTTTTTTTGCTGATTGCAGCAAACACCGCCAGCGCACAAGTCAGCGAACATCTTGACTATACCTATTACACGGCACAGGCGGATGCCAACAGTTCTCTCCGAGAAGCTTTAAATAAAGTAACGCCTATTCTTGTCGATAATAATTCGTTTCATGGTTATACAAAATGGAATGTGAAGTGGCATTACCGCTGGTTTGAACAAGCGGATGGGCGGTGCAAAATGACTACAGTGACGACAGATTTAACGGGTAACATTACCTTGCCTGAACTGGTCGGTGCAACGGCTGAGCAGGCAGCAGCATTTAATAGATATGTATCGGCACTACGGGTGCATGAACTGGGTCATTACGATATTGGCAGAAAAACCGCGACTGCAATTGACAATGGCATACTTGCATTGCCTGCAATGTCCAGTTGCAAGGCACTGGAAGCGACGGCGAACGCGCTGGGCTATCAGACCTTAGATGACTATAAAGCGCGAGAAAAGCAATATGACGCTGAAACCAATCATGGCAAGACACAGGGTGCGTCGCTTGACAGGTAGTGTCTTAAAAAGCATTTGAACACCGACGAACGCGCAACTATCTGTTATCATTAGTCATTGTAATGCCGACACCGCGTTGGCATTCTTGTTAATCTTAAAGAGTCTGTTAATGCCCTCCGTTAAATTTTCCGCGTTACCGTTAAAACCCGCCCTGCTTGAAAACATTGAATCCTTGGGTTACACCGAGATGACCCCGATTCAAGCCGAAAGTCTTCCCCATATCCTCGAAGGTCACGATGTGATTGCCCAAGCGAAAACGGGCAGCGGCAAAACCGCCGCGTTTGGCATCGGCTTGTTGTCGCGTCTGGATGTCAGTAGTTTTCGCGTGCAAGCCCTAGTGGTTTGTCCGACCCGTGAACTGGCGGATCAGGTATGTAAAGAAATCCGCCGACTGGCGCGTTTTACGCAAAATATCAAAGTCTTATCATTGTGCGGCGGCGTGCCGTTCGGCCCGCAATTGGGGTCACTGGAACACGGCGTACATATCGTGGTCGGCACTCCCGGTCGTTTGCAGGAACATTTGCGTAAACGCAGTCTGCGCTTGAGCAATCTGCGAATGCTGGTGCTGGATGAAGCCGACCGTATGCTGGATATGGGTTTTGAAGATGCGGTAAAAGACGTGCTTTCCTACGCACCGACCCATCGACAAACGCTGTTATTTTCTGCGACTTACTCAGACCAGATTCGCGCCATTAGTAAGGAATTTCAATTCAAACCGATAACGGTCAGCATTGAACACAGTCATCATGACAGCGGCATCGAACAGCGTTTTTATAACACTACTAAATCCCATAGATTAAACGCGCTGGGTTATTTATTAGCCTATCATCGCCCTGAATCCACCGTGGTGTTTTGCAACACCAAACGTGATTGTCATGACGTGACCAAAGCACTGGAAAACAGCGGCTTTTCGGTACAGGAGTTGCACGGCGATTTAGAACAAAAACATCGGGATCAGGTATTGGTGAAATTCGCCAACAAAAGCTGTTCAGTCTTAGTGGCGACTGACGTTGCCGCGCGGGGTTTGGATATTACTGATTTACAAGCGGTGATTAATTACGAATTGCCGTGGGATGCCGAGATTTATGTGCATCGTATCGGGCGTACAGGTCGTGCAGGTAAAGAAGGCTTAGCGTTGAGTTTGTGCATCGAAGCCGAATTACCGCGCGTCAAAGCCATTGAAGATTATCAAAACTCCACCAGCGTCTGGGATGAAGTCGCGCCATTCCAGCTCAGTTATGAAGAACGTTTTCAGCCGCCGATGGTGACTTTATGGCTGGATGACGGACGCAGAAATAAAATCCGTGCGGGTGACATATTGGGTGCGTTGACAGGTGATGGGGGTATTGCAGGCGCAGAAGTCGGCAAAATTGATATTTTTGATGCGCATTCTTATGTTGCCATCAAGCGCGACAGCGTCGATAAAGCCTTGGCGTGTTTGAAAAACGGCAAGGTCAAAGGGCGTAGCGTGATGGTGCGTAAGTCGTTGTAATTACTGCGCGGCGTACAAACATGACTGCCAGTCCTTCAAGGACTGGCAGTCATTAGTCTCGCAGTTTTATCTCGTTCCCATGCGCCGCGTGGGAATGCCTTTGCACCGCGCTGCGGTGCGAGACGCGGCGCGTCTCTACTGCGTTCCCACGCAGTGCGTGGGAACGAGAAAAAATCATGCCTACCTGTTCTTAGGAATAGTGCTTAACGCAAAAAATCAGGCAGTTCCTGCAACACAAACGGCTGTTGCAGCGCGTGGGCTTTGTCGTCTGCGGTGTTATAGCCCCACAAGGCAAATATTAACTGTACCTCCGCCAGTGCCGGTTCTTTCTGTACATTCAATAAGGTAGGCAGGCGATCTTCCACAAAACGAATATCAGCGGTCGGCTGCTGTTGCAGTAACAGGGTTAATATTTCAGGCTTGGTTTTATTGCGATCCAGTCCAAAAATCCGCTCATCACTGAGTTCTATGCCATTGGCGTGTAAAATCTGTTTAACGAAGCGTTCCTGTTTGGTGGTGATGATGTACCACTCATGCGTAAGTGCCTGTAATTTGTCGGCAATAGCGGGAAATAACGGATTCATCGCCACCCAATCCGCCACATCATCGGCTATCCACGCATCTCTGGTTTCACCAAAATGTTGTTTCAACGCATCAACCGTGAGATGTGCATCGTGCATTAACGCTTGAATTTTTGCCGCATAATCGCGGTAAATATCCTCGGTGGTGTTGCCCAAGTATAATAAACGTATCGCTAAAATGGCTTCATAGCCCGTTTCAATAATCGGTCTTATCAAACGGAACTGTGCGACCATTTCAGGCGGTATATCGGTTGGCATATCCTGCCAGATGGCTTGCGCCGCTTTCCAGCCCGTCATCCCCGTTTCCACCGCGCTGTCGCAAATGACACCGTCAAAATCCAGCGCGTATACAATTGAATGTGTCATGATTTTTTTTAGTTACTCAGTGTTGCTGTGGCAAACTGACGTATCATGTAGGAGTTAAGGGGTTTGGCGGCGATGTCAAAAACACACCCTTCGCTGCGCGCCTTGATAAGTTCATCCAGATGCTCTTTGATAAAAGCGGTGATGATATAAACAGGAATGGTTGAATCTATTTCTCGCAAGCGTTTAAGCGTTTCCACGCCGCTGATTCCTGACATTTTAAAGTCCAGAAATACCATGTCAGGGCGTTTACACTTGGCGGCATTGAGTCCATCCAAGCCATTTGATGCCACATCTACGATATAACCCTCTGACTCCAAGGCAAGACAGTAGGCATCACGCACCGACTCTTCATCATCAATTACTAAAATATTTTTTGCCACGTTAAACCTACCTGTTGTTATTAACATTGTGTGGTTTGATGTGCTATTTAAATTATTAAACTGGTAATATTATCCGGCACATTATTGGGTTTCAAAGTCTAGCATAAATGCTAACTAATCTCGCCACTTTTCACTGAGGGAGGCGGCAGTGCTGGTAAACCAAGTTTAAAACACGCGCCCTGTGAAGACTCGACCAATTCCAGTTTGCCATTGCTCGCTTCTGCCAATTGCCGTGACATTGCCAAGCCCAGTCCTGTTCCTTCGCCTAGTGATTTGGTGGTAAAAAAGGGATCAAAAATCTTGTGTCGAAGGTTGTTCGGTACGCCAATGCCATTATCGCGTATCAGTAACTCTATGCGGTTATTCTCCATTTGTCGCGCCATAATCTGCAATTCGCGGGGTTTGGCGACATTTTTCAGGGAGTAGACCGCATTAACCAGCAAGTTGAGCAGAATTTGCTCCAAGGAATCAGCATTGATGCCAAGGTGCGGAAAGTCTTCCAGCACATCCAGATGCACACTGATTTCAGCTTTTTTAAAGTCGCCGTCGATTAAGTTCAAGACATGGTTCAGCGTACTTAATAAGTCACAAAGCGGCATATCTGAAGAGCGTTGGCGTGCAAAAGTCAACATACTGTTGACCAGTCTGGCTATCCGATTGGCTTCTTTCAACGCCTTACCCAGTATTTCACGCACCCGACCTTCTTCGGTGTGCTGCTGTGCATACTCAATATAGTTAAGTATCCCCATCAACGGGTTATTAATCTCATGGGCAACGCCGCCCACCAGCACACCCATAGCCGCCATTTTCTCCTGCTGCATCTGCCTGTCCAGTGAGTGCAGCAGCTTTTTTTCTGTGGATTTAAGCTGACTGATATCATTGAAAGTGACAACGTAATTAGTCAGTGTGCCTGTTGAGTCTTTAACCGCTGAGATAACCAGATATTGAGGATAAACGTCTCCATTCTTGCGATTATTCCAGATTTCTCCTTCCCATGAACCCACATCATGGACGCGCTGCCACATCGCAGTATAAAAGTCGGGATTATGTTGTCCTAAGCCAAACAGGAGGGGTGTTTGGTCTTGCACATCTTGCGGTGTGTATCCGGTAATGCGCGTGAACGCTGTATTGACGCGTAAAATACGTTTATCCGCATCGGTAATAAACATACCTTCCTGCGCTTCAAAAATAGTAGCGGCTAAAATGCGTTCTTTTTCTATCATTTTGCGCTCGGTGATGTCTTCAATTGTCCCGATCATTTGTATGGGCTGTGCATTTTCATCATAAAAGGTACGCCCGCGCACATTAATCCAATGCAACAATTGATCTGTGTGGATAATTCGGCATTCGATTAATAGAATGCCAGTGTGTTTGGCCTCCTCAAACGCTGACATAACGAGATTGCGATCTTCAGGTATTATATGTTGTAAACCCGCTGTTAAGCCGCCCTGTGGTTGCAGTGATTCATAGCCGAAAATGTAATCGTGTTTTGATGATCGCCACGCCGTATTCTGACGAAAATTTAAGTCCCATACCCCTATTTCAATGCTTTCTACTGCCGTATTGAAGCGATTGCCGAGTATTGTCAGTTCATTCTCAACCATCTTCATATCGTGAATGTCGGTACAAGTGCCAAACCATTTGTAAATGTTGCCCTGCGCATCCAGCGCGGGTACGCCACGCACCAGCCACCAGCGATATTCGCCGTCGGCGCGGCGTAATCGGCATTCCAGCGAATAAATGCCGTTATTATTAATCGTGTTCTGCCAGGCATCCCACACACGTTGCTGATCGTCGGGGTGAATGGATTTTTTCCAACCTTGTTCGTAGCTTGCTTTGGGCGTTAAGCCGGTGTAGTCCATCCATTGCTGATTGAGAAAAATGTTCTGACCCTCGGGATTGGCAATCCAGACAATGTGCGGCATGGCTTCAGCCAGTAAGCGAAACTCTTTTTCACTGGCAGCCAGTGCAATTTCAGCGAGCTTGTGCTGGGTAATATCGCGACCAACCCCTTGAATTTCTAATAACGCGCCCTGTTCATCATAGAAAGCCCGATTAACAAATTGTCCCCAGCGTATAGAGCCATCGCCGGCAATGACGCGCTTTTCGATGTTCACGATAGGATTAGACGGCGACAGGCTGTTGAGTTTATCTCTGACCATTTGTATATCATCAGGATGGACAGCAAGGTTCCATTGATGACCAATCAATTCTTCGCGGGATTTATTAAACAAACGACAAAACGTCTCGTTGACATAGGTAAAGGTATTGTCTGCTTTAAAACGGTAGATGAATTCGGTTTGATCTTCCAGTACGCTGTGATATTGCTGTTCGCTTTGCTTTAATAAAGTGAAGGTGCGCTGCATTCTGCTGATAATCAACCCAATGATAGCCGCTGAAATTGAGAACGTACTGACTGTAGTTACATCTATGGCACTGAATTCAAAAGAGAAAAAAGGCGGGGTAAATAAATAATATCCGCTGATGGCAGTGCAAATCGCAAAAAAAACACCTGCGCCGATGCCGCACAGATAGAAGGTGACCGCCATCACGGGGTAAAAAGTCATAAATGGAAACCCCGCTTCAACTGGCGCGATTTGCAATCTCACACACAGCGCGATGATAAAAAAAACGAACGCAAGTGTGTAGCGCGTAACAGCCGACCATTTAGATGCTATTTGTTCAATATTTATCATTATTCTGTCCAAAGGGCGTAGTGTGATGGTGTGCAGACATGATGCTTACGGTACAAACTCCACGGTAATCTGCCGTGAATCGGCATTGCCGACGCTATCCACGGCGCGTATCAAATAAGTTCCGCCATAACTGGGCAGCCATGAAAAAGTTTCTGACGCGCTGGTTTTGCCGATGAAACTTTTATTGGCAAACCAAAAAATATCTTTGCCGTTGCGACTGTTGGCGCGTAAGCCGATGGTGCTGGGTTTACTGGCGCGTAGCGTGTAGGTTCCTGCCATTGACGGCGAGACAATTTCAGGAATATCCGCACCTGCGGTCAGTGCGTCGTAACAGCTGGGTAATACAGGCGGCTGGCGGCGTGGCATTCCTGCTTCTAAAAATAATTTATACATTTCACTCGACCAAAATTCATACACTTCTTTGCGGCTGTTGGGCTGGTCTTTACACACCACCGCGCCGCTGTCGTTATCAAAATATACGGCGCGATGCAAAGTGCTGGTTTTAATCGGTGATTTGGTGGGAATAAACCACGTTTTTGCCAGCGTGGGACAATCTTCATTCGGTAACTCACCACTTGCGGCGCACACATCAATCTCGCGCACATTGGCAGGTGGAATAGCAGGTTCATTCTCCAAACCTCTGAGTAAATGCTGGGTGCGCATACTGTCAACAATAGTAAAAAACAACGGCGCGGCGGTTTGAATACCGACAAACGCGGTATTGCCCGTATTATCAAAATTGCCCACCCACACCACCAGCACATAATGCCCGACAACACCCACCGTCCACGCATCTTTAAAACCCCATGACGTACCTGTTTTCCACGCTACTTTAGGCTTGGCACGGCGTTTGGAATCGGGACGGATATTGTTGGTGAGCATATCCAGTGTAATAAATGCCGCTGCGTCACTGAGTAATGCCAGTGGCGGTTCTGTTTCTTGAGCGCATGACTGCCAGTCCTTTAGAGGACTGGCAGTCATCGGACAATCGGCTAAGTATTTGACAGAACGCAACACGCCACGATTTGCCAGCATTGCGTACAATTTTGCCAGTTCTTCCATTGTGACTTCACCGCTGCCCAGCGTTAAAGACAGCCCGTAATGTTCCTCGGTATTCAACCCCGACACGCCCGATTGTTTAAGAAAACCGTACAAACTGGGCGAGGATAATTTGGCGGCAACGGTCAACGCAGGAATATTGCGTGAACGTACCAGCGCATCCTGCACGGTCACAGGGCCGATAAATCGCCCGTCAAAATTTTCAGGATTAAACGCACCGAATGACGTGGGTGTATCGGCTAACACGGTACGCGGATGCACCAAACCCTGATCCAAGGCCAACGCATACACAAACGGTTTTAGAGTTGAGCCGGGGGAGCGTTTGGCAAAGACACCATTCACCTGCCCCGAAATGCGTTTATCCCAAAAATCCGCCGAACCGACCAGTGCGTTCACCTGCATAGTGTTGGTATCGAGCAATAACACCGCCGCGTTGCGGATACCTGCGGAGCGATTTTGGGTAATGTAATTATCCACCAGTTGCTTGGTATTTTTCTGCACAGGTAAATCAATACTGCTTTTAATACTGCGCTGTTCTGGGTAATGCTTGAGTAGCCAATTGGTTAAATGCGGCGCGAGAAACGGCTTATCGGCTCTGGCATTGACCGCCAACGGCAGGGCAAAATCAGCGGCATAACGTTTATCTTGCGGGTATTTTTTTAACCAGCGTTGCCAGAGTCGTTGCCGTGCGTCTAATAGAGCGGGCGGCAATTGTCGAGTCGGCGCACGGCGTACGGGATTTTGTGGAATCACTGCCAATGCCAGTGATTCCGTTAAACTCAGTTCGCTAACGGGCTTATGAAAGAAAATCAAACTCGCCGCCGCTACGCCTGAGATATTGCCGCTGTACGGGGCGATATTCAAATAGGCTTCCAGTATGTCCTGTTTGCTATAACGCAATTCCAGCCAATACGCCGCTGCAATTTGCCACAGTTTTCCGCCTATCGTGCGGCTGTTGATGTCGTATAACTGGCGCGCCACCTGCATGGTAATGGTCGATGCACCTTGCCGTGCTTCCTTGCCGTAAGTCATCCACACCGAGCGTGATAAGGCAAACGGATTAACCCCCAGATGCCGATAAAACCAGAGGTCTTCATACAATAACGTCGCTTGTTGTACGCTGTTGGGAATGTCGGCTAATGGTGTCCAAACGCGATATTGCTGATCTGTTGCCAAGGTTAAGCGCAATAATTCACCATGCCGCGCATAAATGGCGGTCGAATTGGTATAGAAGCTGGAGAGCGGCGGTTTCGGCGCGTAATGCACATAAAGGATGCCGCTCATCATCAATAAGGTGCTAATGATGATTAGCTTATGAGAAAGCGTAAAGCGGATTTTGCGCATGAATGATGAGGTTAGGTTATCAGTAAAGTGTTATATCTTAGTTTGAAACAACAATCGGCGAAAATCAAAACGCCGTTACGTTATAATGCAAAATTACTGACGGCTTAAGTAACACAGTCCATAATTTTACCATTTACTCCAAACCTTATTGATACATCATGTTTTTAATTCCAGATGCAGTTGTTCGTTTTTTTCATCGCATGGCTTCACCGCCGCATTTTTACGCATTGACTGAAAAATTAATGCCGTGGTTGGTGACGATTTTTGTTCTGCTCACTGCCGCAGGATTATACGGTGGTTTAGTGTTGGCACCGCCTGATTATCAGCAAGGCGACAGTTATCGCATTATTTATATTCATGTACCCAGTGCGTGGATGTCGCTGTTTATTTATATGGTCATGGCGGCGGCGGGCGGCATCGGCTTGGTGTGGCGTATTAAACTGGCGGAAGTGGTTGCCATCAGTAGCGCGCCTATCGGGGCAAGTTTTACCTTTATCGCGCTGGTCACTGGCTCATTATGGGGCAAACCGATGTGGGGAACGTGGTGGGTGTGGGATGCACGCCTGACTTCTGAACTGATTTTATTATTTTTGTATCTGGGCGTGATTGGTTTGTATGGCGCGATAGATGACAAGCGCGTGGCTTCCAAAGCAATTGCGATTTTAGCGTTAGTGGGCGTGGTTAATATCCCCATTATTCATTATTCAGTGGAATGGTGGAATACCCTGCATCAAGGCCCGACAGTGACTAAAATGGATAAACCCTCGATTCATGTTTCTATGCTGGTGCCGCTGTTATTAATGGCTCTGTCCTTTAAAATGTATTATGTCATCGCCATGTTGCAACGGGCGCGAGTGGAATTATTACAGCGTGAACGCAATGCCCAATGGGTTAAAAACAGATTTTTGGAGCAACAATCATGATGTTTAACAGCTTAGCTGAATTTTTTGCAATGGGCGGTTATGCCTTTTATGTGTGGACTTCTTACGGCTTAACGCTGGTTGTTCTGCTTGCCAATATCATCATTCCCATCTGGCAACGCAAACAATTATTACGTTCTTTATCTCTCAAGCAACAACGGTCAGAATAATGAAACCTGCAAGAAAACAACGCTTAATGCTCATCGGCTTAATGGTGCTGGGTGCCAGTGTCGCGACTGGGTTTGCGTTAAAATCGTTTAATGAAAATTTGATGTACTTTTTTTCCACTACCGATGTGATGGATGGCAAAGCCCCGAAAGACGCGCTGTTTCGCTTGGGCGGCATGGTGATTAAGGGCTCAGTCGAACGCCCCAATGACGGCATGATGGTACGTTTTAAACTCACCGATTTCAGCAAAGAAGTCACCGTGGAATACACAGGCATCTTGCCCGATTTATTCCGTGAAGGGCAGGGCATTGTTGCCAACGGCAAATTAAATAGTCAGGGCGTATTCATTGCTCAGGAAGTGCTGGCAAAGCATGATGAAAATTATATGCCGCCTGAAGTCAAAGGCAGTTTGAAAAATCAGCCCGCCGCACCGCAAAAATAATGATTGCCTGCTGGGTGCGATAATGTCGCACCCAGCACACCGTGGAATACTCCTTATGCCCACCGATAAACACAAACCCTTCAAACTGCACAGCCCGTTTCAACCTGCTGGCGATCAACCCGAAGCGATTAAACAGCTTATTGATGGGTTGAATGACGGCGAGATGCATCAAACTTTATTGGGCGTAACAGGCTCAGGAAAAACCTTCACCATTGCCAATGTCATTGCGCAAACCCAACGCCCCGCCATGATTATGGCTCCGAATAAAACGCTGGCGGCGCAGTTATACGGGGAAATGAAAGAATTTTTTCCTGAAAACAGCGTGGAATATTTCGTGTCCTATTACGATTATTACCAGCCCGAAGCCTATATTCCTGCTTCTGATACCTTTATCGACAAAGATGCGTCGTTAAACGAACACATCGAACAAATGCGTTTATCTGCCACTAAAGCCTTGATAGAACGTAGCGACACCATCGTAGTCGCCACCGTATCGGCAATTTACGGCTTAGGCGAGCCTGAATCCTATTTTCAAATGGTGCTGCATTTAGTCAAAGGCGATTTAATCAGTCAACGCGCTATCGTTCGCCGTTTGGCGGAAATGCAATACACCCGTAATGATATAGAACTACGGCGTGGTACATATCGAGTGCGCGGTGAAGTGATTGACATATTTCCTGCCGAAGCCGATGCCGAAGCCTTACGCATCGAATTATTTGATGATGAAATTGAGCAGTTAGCACTGTTTGACCCGTTGACAGGCGAGATAATCCGCCGTTTGGCTCGTTTTACCGTGTATCCAAAAAGCCATTATGTTACGCCGCGTGAACAGCTGTTAGTTGCGGTCAAATCCATCAAACTAGAATTAAAAGAGCGGTTAGCCGAATTGTATTCACAGAATAAACTGGTTGAAGCGCAACGCTTGGAACAGCGCACGCTGTTTGATATAGAAATGATTATAGAAATCGGCTATTGCTCAGGCATCGAAAACTATTCACGCTATTTATCAGGCAGAGGCGATGGCGAATCACCACCCACTTTATTTGATTATTTACCTGCCAACGCCCTACTGGTGCTGGATGAAAGTCACGTCACCGTGCCGCAAATCGGCGCGATGTATAAAGGCGACCGTTCCCGCAAAGAAACGCTGGTGCAATACGGCTTTCGTCTGCCGTCTGCATTGGATAACCGCCCGTTACGCTTTGATGAATTTGAAGCTAAATCGCCGCAACGCATTTATGTTTCTGCCACGCCCAGTGTCTACGAAAAAGACCATTGCGGCACGTTTGTTGAGCAAGTGGTCAGACCGACAGGCTTACTGGATCCTGTGGTTGAAGTACGCCCCGCCACTACGCAAGTCGATGATTTATTATCAGAAATTACCAAGCGCGTTAAAATCAACCAGCGGGTATTGGTCACCACGCTCACCAAACGGATGTCAGAAGATTTAACCGAATACCTGATTGAACACGGTATCAAAGTACGCTATCTGCATTCCGATGTTGCAACCGTTGAGCGTATGGAAATTATCCGTGATTTACGTTTAGGCACGTTTGATGTGGTGGTCGGTATCAACTTATTACGCGAAGGCTTGGATATTCCCGAAGTGTCGTTGGTCGCCATTCTCGATGCGGATAAAGAAGGCTTTTTGCGCTCCGTGGTGTCGTTAGTACAAACCATCGGACGCGCCGCGCGTAATTTGAACGGCAAAGCGATTTTATACGCCGACAAAATCACCCGCTCCATGCAGCAGGCGATTGATGAAACCGACCGCCGCCGTGAAAAACAACACGAATTTAATATCAAGCATGGCATAGAACCTGTCAGTATTAACAAATCCATCACCGATATTTTACAAACCGCCATGCCCGCCAATGGCGCAACGTATACCAAGATAGGTTTTGAAATTGCTGAACCCGCCGCTGATTATCACAACCTGACTCCGAAACAACTGAGCAAAAAACTCAAGCAATTGGAAGATACAATGTATCAACACGCGAAAAATCTGGAATTTGAACAGGCGGCGAAACTCAGGGATGAGATAAAAAAATTGCAGGAACAGGTGCTGGTTAAGTAAAGCCACGATGGTGTTAAGGACTGGCATTCATTAATGTCACAACAAGTTTAATCCAGTAAAAAATTAACGTGTTGCTGTTCATGTAATAGGCTGTTTTCTGTGGTTTCATCTTTTAAATTCACCCCCGAAAACTGACATTTTTCCGCTTCGTTCATTAGAAACAACAGCTTTTTTAACGCCTGCGCATAACTCAACCCGTTACTGTGAATATTGGAAATACAGTTGCGGTCGGCATCGGTGCTGATACCTGATTTGGCTTGATAAGTGAAATAAATACCCATGCTGTCAGGTGAGCTTAAGCCGGGGCGTTCACCGATTAACACAATGCACAAACGGGCGGCGTAGTAATCGGCGACTGCATCACCAATTGCTACCCGTCCGTGTTTTATCAGACAGACAGGCGGCAGTTGGTACGCCTTGGCTTGCAGTTCGGGCAATAGTAAACGTAAAAATGGTTCTGCGTGTTGCTCTATGGCTTTGGATGATAAACCGTCTGCTACCACAACGATGGCATCCGCTTGAATACTTGAGTTATGTTGCAAACAGCTTATTGCCGACGCGCTTAACACACGTCCTAAATCGGGGCGTTGCAAATACAGCCGCTGATTGTCTGCCTGCGTTTGGAGTGTCAGCGTTGCATAGCCCAGCGCGTTGATGCCTTGTTCCAGTTGAGCAAAATCCAGCGGGATATTGACGGCATCACGCGCCAAGGCGTGGGCTAATTGAAATTCCAGACTATTGCGCGTGGTTTGACTCATGCCCGCCCGCCCTTGAGCAATACGCGCAGGGGTGAATTGGTTTAAGCTGTGCCATAAGTCTTTAGAATCCGCCATTGCCGCCTCCAGTCAGTTTTTGTACTGCGGGTTTAAATAACGCGGGTATGTCGCGTTGTGCCATTAATTGATTATCAGGATTAAAAATGCCGTGTTGTTGCAACCAGCGTTCAAACTCTGGCGCGGGTCTTAAGCCCAGCACTTGGCGGATATACAGCGCGTCATGAAACGAAGTCGATTGATAATTAAGCATCACATCATCTGCACCCGGTACGCCCATAATAAACGTGCCGCCCGCCACTGCGAACTGTGTCAACAGCATATCCATATCATCCTGATCGGCTTCGGCATGGTTGGTGTAGCAGACATCACACCCCATCGGCAGTCCCAATAATTTACCGCAAAAATGATCTTCCAGTCCTGCGCGAATAATCTGCTTACCGTCATACAAATATTCAGGGCCGATAAAACCGACCACGGTGTTGACCAACAGCGGTTTAAATTTGCGGGCAACCGCATAAGCGCGGGCTTCACAGGTTTGCTGATCCAGTCCTTGGTGTGCATTAGCGGATAACGCGCTGCCTTGTCCCGTTTCAAAATACATACAGTTATTGCCCATTCCGTTATCGAATAGGCTACCGCGTTTTAGTTCCAGCGCGGCGAGATGGGCTTCATGTAAGATATTCAGATTGATACCAAAACTGTCATTGGCTTGTTGCGTCCCCGCAATGGATTGAAACACCAAATCAACGGGCGCGCCTTGTTCAATGGCTTTTAAGGTGGTGGTGACATGAGCCAAAACACAGGATTGCGTCGGTATCGCATAGCGGTCGATAACGTCATTCAGCATATACAGCAAACGCGATGTAGCTTCCAGATTGTCCGATGCAGGGTTAATACCGATAACCGCATCACCGCAACCATACAACAAACCATCCAACAAACTGGCAGCAACGCCCGCTGGATTATCGGTCGGGTGATTGGGTTGTAAACGGGTGGACAGGCGATTTTCCAGCCCTATCGTGCCGCGAAAACGGGTAATCACGCGGCATTTTTTCGCCACCAGAATCAAATCCTGAATGCGCATAATTTTAGATACCGCCGCCACCATTTCAGGGGTTAAACCAGCGGCAATGCTGGTTAATACGTCGGTGGTTGCCTGCTCAGACAACAGCCAATCACGAAAATCACCGACCGTGAAATGACTGACAGGCGCGAACGCCATGTTGTCATGCTCATCAATAATTAAGCGGGTGACTTCATCCTGTTCATAAGGCACGAGGGCTTCATTGAGAAATTGTTTCAGCGGCACATCGGCAAGTACCCACTGCGCCGCCACGCGCTCCAGATGATTGGCAGCCGCCACCCCCGCAAGATAATCACCCGAACGCGGCGGGGTGGCTTTCGCCATCAGATTACGCAGGGTTTTAAAATCGTAGCACAGCTGTGCGGTGTGTATTTTATACATGGGGGCTGATTGTAAAAACAAGAAGCGATTAGTATATGACTAAAGCACTGCAAATTTATGACAAAGCCGTTTGTGACAAGCGGAATTAACAATCAGTTACTCACGGAGGTGACGCAGGAACAAGCAATAGTCCACGAAAAGCACGAAAGGCACAAAAAAATCAAAGCTAATGTGTCTTGTTCACGCCTCAATTCATAGCCATTATGATTGTTTAGTCTTTTTCGTGCTTTTTGTGTCTTTCGTGGACAAAAATTTTCTTGTGCGTAATATCAATTAATCAACAACTCAGGTCGGTATTCAAAGTGCATGGTGTCGTAGTGATACCATTTGCCGCCCCAGATAAAGCCGTGTTTTTCAAAAATTTCGACGATTTCGTGTGGAATGGAATTTTTATATTGATAACCGCCTTTTGCCCATTGCCAGTAATCGGCGTGTTTGGTGTTGATGTCGATGGCTATAGCGAAGGAGTGATTGCTGAGGCGGTCGGTGCCGCTGATGACGCGCCAGTTGAATGTGCCTGAGGTGTCGATGACGTATTTTTTTAATGCGGGCGGGAGTTCGTCCAGTTCTTTGGAGACTTGTTCCAGTTTGGCGGCAACGCCGTTGACGCTTTGAATTTTAAGCGTTTCACCGTCTGATTTGGGCAGCCATTTCAGGGTGGTTAAATTGTCTTTAACGGCGGATTGACTCGCGCCGTACATCCGTTTAAAAAACTCTTCGTTTCTGATGCGTCCAGCGTCTACATTTAATGCAGGCGGCGCGTAGGAATCCGCACCGACAGGGTAGGGGTAGGCAAACATATCTTCTACATCTGCTTGTTCCAGCAGTTGGTCGAAGGTTTTTTGTTTGCCATCGTCATACAGTTGCCGCTCGCCATTACGCCACACGAGGTTGTTATTCTCACAGGCGACTAAATGTTCAGGATAGGCTTTGATTAACTTATCGGCGTTTTTATCGCACACTGCCTGAGCGTAATTGCTCAACAGGGCTAAGCAAAAGAGAGCGGCTAGGGATTTCATTCGTGCAACAGCGATACGTCGATGTATTTAGCGTAAATGGTAATGTTTACCAAGGGCGTGCCGTTGAGAATGCTTTTGGCGGTTGCTTTGTCGATACTGCCTTTTTTCAGCATAGCGGGTATGCGTTCACGGTGTTTTGCCTCTTCAAAAAAACTGTCGGCGGTATCGTCGTTATCACGCAGGTTGAATTTATGAAAATTGGCGCGATCCTGACGAATAATCTCGGCAACGGTGCTTAGTTTTTTACCGTCGCTGTTGGTGTGGTCGTCCGCACTTAAACGCGCAGAATAGCTTTCTATGGGTTCGTCTGCGCCTGCATAGCTTAACGGGCTGAGTAATAATAAGCCTGATAACAACATGATTTTTTTCATAATAATCTCGATGGTGTTTTAGTAAGTGGATTGGGTATGAATCAAGCATGACTGCCAGTCCTCAAAGGACTGGCAGTCATTAGGAATATACAAGTGTAGTGTTATTCTTTTACTTTTCCAGCAGGTTTAATTAACCGAATGCCCAATTCTTTCAATTGTTCATCGGTCACCACCGCAGGTGCATTCACTAACGGACAGGCGGCTGATTGGGTTTTAGGGAACGCGATAACATCACGGATAGAGGTCGAGTGCGTCATTAACATCACCAATCTATCCAGACCGAACGCCAGACCGCCGTGGGGCGGCGCACCGTATTTCAAGGCATCCAGCAGGAAGCCGAATTTTTCGCGGGCTTCGTCTTCGCCGATGCCCAGCAATTCAAACACGATTTTTTGCATTGCCGGGCGGTTGATACGAATTGAACCGCCACCGACTTCCGTGCCGTTCAATACTAAATCGTAAGCGCGTGATAATGCGTTAGCAGGATTGGCAACCAGTTCTTCTACTGAACAGCTAGGCGCGGTGAATGGATGGTGAATCGCATTGTAACGCTCGGCTTTTTCGTCCCATTCAAACATCGGGAAATCAACCACCCAGACAGGTTTCCATTCGCCTTGCAACATATTCAGGTCGTGACCTAATTTAACGCGCAACGCGCCCATTGCTTCGTTGACGATACTGGCTTTATCGGCACCGAAGAAAATTAAATCGCCTGTTTGCGCGCCTGTTTTTGCCAGTACGCTTGCCCAGACTTCGGCAGGCGCAAATTTCACAATCGGTGATTGCAAGCCATCAATGCCTGCTTCTAAATCATTAACTTTGATATAAGCCAAACCTTTTGCGCCGTAGATGCTGACGTATTTGGTTAAATCTTCAATATCTTTACGGCTTAAATCTCCCGCATTCGGTACCCGCATAGCCACGACGCGACCTTTAGGGTCTTTAGCAGGTGTGGAGAAGACTTTAAAGTCCACCAATTTCATGTCATCGGCAATGTCCACCAATTCCAGCGGAATACGCAAATCTGGGCGGTCGATACCGTAGCGTGATACTGCTTCGGCATGAGTCATGCGCGGGAACTGCTCAGGCAGCTTCACATCAATAATTTTGGCAAACAACTGACGAATCATTTCTTCCATCACATTCATGATTTCATCTTCAGTCATGAACGAAGTTTCAATATCAAGCTGGGTAAATTCAGGCTGACGGTCGGCGCGTAAATCTTCATCACGGAAACAGCGCACCACCTGATAGTAACGGTCAAACCCTGCCACCATTAAAATTTGCTTATACAACTGTGGCGATTGCGGCAACGCGAAAAATGAATTTTCATGTGTGCGGCTAGGTACGATGTAATCACGCGCCCCTTCGGGTGTCGCTTTAGTCAAATACGGCGTTTCGATTTCAAAAAACTCATTGTCATCGAGGAAATTACGCAATACGCGGGTCACATCACGGCGTACTTTCATTTTTTCCTGCATCGCTACGCGGCGCAAGTCGATGTAACGGTATTTTAAGCGCAATTCTTCATTGACTTCGATGTCGCTTTCTACGGGGAACGGAGGAGTTTCCGACTCGTTTAATACCACGATGTTTTTGGCTAACAGCTCAATTTCACCAGAGTGCATATTGGCGTTAGTTGTGCCTTCTGGACGATGACGCACCACGGCGGTAATTTGTAAAACATATTCGCTACGCACCTGTTCAGCGGTAGCAAAGGCTTCGGCATAATCGGGATCAACCACAACTTGTACAAGACCCGCACGGTCGCGCAAGTCGATAAAAATAACGCCGCCATGATCGCGTCGTCTGTGTACCCAGCCGCAAATAGAGACAGTTTCGCCGAGTTGTTGGGTGTTTAATTCTCCGCACTTGTGAGTACGCATAAGGTTTCCTTGTTGGTTTAAAAAAATGTAACAAGTAGGAATACTAACCCTACATTTATGATGTTCCAATGTTTTGCATTTTTAAAAAATTTACGCATTTTTATTTTGGAATAATCTGAATATCCAGCAAATAAAAGGCTGGGTCATAAGTAATAATAGGTAACTGCTCTAATTGAGCTTGAGCCATTAACATACGGTCAAATGGGTCACGATGGTCAATAGTTAAAAGTCCTGCCGTTAATGCGTGATTCGTATTAATAGGCAGCTCAATAAATCCCAGTGTGTTTAATACACTGGCATAGTTTTCAAGCAAATATTTTGCTTCGGGTAATTTACCAATTCGGTATTTTGTTGCAATTTCCCACGCTGTAGCACTACTGACTAATATATCATTTTTTGGATTAGCAATAATGCTACGACTGACAGCACACAGTTTTTCGTCATCAAAAACCCACCATAATAAAACATGAGTATCAATTAAATATTGTTTTCCCATGCGTTTAATTCTTCTTCGGGTAATGGTTCAAAGAAAGCATTACTTAACTGTCCTTTTAACAAGCCAGCTTTTCGTTCTACGTTTTTTTTCTGAGTTAAACCTAAGCGGAAATAGTGAAGTAAATCATAAATTTCTTCGTATTTATCAGCAGGGATTAATTCAATTTCTTCAAATAATTGTTTTTGTAAAATCATGATAGTTCTCTATTACTTAGTTTTAATACAATTTATTTTATTGAACTCAGCCCTGTAGGGTGGGCATCGACCACCAAATAACTACTCACTGAAACGATTTATTGAATGTTCGCGTATCCACTGTGCAAAATCTGTTTCCTGTATTTTACCACTGGCAACCGCTAACATAGTCTGCGTTGCATCCGTTTGGGTTGCAGTCAATTTGTAACCATTCAAGCCTAAAAACAAACCGACTGCCAAAAACGCGACCCGCTTATTACCATCCACAAACGCATGATTTTTCGCTAATCCAATCGCATACGCCGCCGTCAAGTCTGCAAAATCTGGCTCGCTATATAAGGCTAAGTTCACTGCACGATTTAACGCCGAATCTAATAAACCTTCATCTCGAATACCTGACGCGCCACCATGTAAAAGCAAACTTTCATCATGCAGCATCACTAACAGTTGCTTATCAATCCACTGCCATTTTTGCATTATTATTTAGCCAATGCGTTAAATGTTTCGTGATATTCCTGCATAAATTCACGCCCGATTTTTAACTGTTCTGCTTGCTCTGGGGTGATTACTGCGCTTGGTTTTGATTTTAATTGAGTAATTAATTTTTTTAATTCTATGAGTGAATCTTCTGGTAATTCATCAATTTCACGGAACAAATCCAGTTTATATTCTGCAATATTCATTTTATTCCCCGATTAACATTGAGTATTTTTATTAAACCATTCTGCCGATTTCATAATCACCTGCATTTTTTCAAAAGAATCCCTTTTGTCTTTCTGCAATAATTCTATTTCTAAGGGTGTTAGCATCCTTTTTTGAGTTAAGGATATATCGTGCTTCGGATTCGGTAAGACAGTCGAATCCGTAACCAAAGAATTCACGCCACCAGTGTTCGAGTTCATGATATTTTTCTCTTAATGTCGTTAATGTATCGGGTGAAATAGCCAAGACAGATGAATAGTTTTTACCCGTTAAAGTTGTTGCTGCTATTGTTTGTATTCCAAATTGCTGAATATAACCTTTTAAATTCGCCAGTGTGCCGCCTTGCGTTAAGGTATCATCCAGAATAATTGCACAGTCCGCATTAAGACTTGGATTACCAGAAAACGGCGGCGGAAAAGCTAATCTGGAAAAACCGTCTGTTCCTGTTCGACTGACTTTAGCCGCCTGTACAATGTTTAATTCTACGTTCAAATTCAGTTTTGTAGCCATTACTATTGCGTAAGCTAAAGGAATTCGATTAATGCTAATTGCTTCCTCTGCATGAACTGGAATCAGCAATGGTTTTTTATCACCTATCAGATTCACTGTTTTTTGAATAGCATCCTCATTTACCAAATCACTGGCAAGCAGTAATGCCGATTCTATATCACCTGCTTTTGCTTTTTCATAGCTAGAATGTTTTTTAGCACAACCAATAGCGGCTTGTAATACAACGGGCGGAAAATTTTTTTCCCATGTTTGGCGATACGGTGCGATTGGTTTATACGTCATTTTGAACTTTTATTTACGCATTTAATTTTATCTATTGAACCGAACGAATCAATTGATGCTCCAGCGTCTTCATTTACACGCAATGCCGGAGCGGTGGGAACGATGAAATATCCAGTTGAGGTTTTTGTTGGGTTGCCAAAAAGCGGCAACTCAAGCTACATCGCTAACGCTGTTTTATTCCGATTTGGTTGTTTTTGCAGGGGAACTGGCTTCACCTGCGACATTTTTCTTCGCACCGCTTTTAAAATCGGTTTCGTACCAGCCTGTGCCTTTTAAACGAAAGCCTGCGGCTGAGATTTTTTTCATCAATTCGGGTCGGGTGCAGGCAGGGCAAACAACCAGCGGCGCATCGCTCAGTTTTTGTAATGCTTCGTGCATAAAACCGCAAGATTTGCATTGATATTCGTAAATTGGCATAAAGACTCCGTAAAAAACAACAGATATAGAGGTTGGTGTTAGTTTTTCAACACACTTACCTATAGAATAACCCGCTATTTTACAGATTTACGGCTCAACAATGAAAACATTAACGATTACTCGCCCCGATGATTGGCATATTCATGTTAGAAATGGCGCGATTTTACAGACTGTCTTACCGCATACGGCGGCACAATTTGCGCGTGCGATTATTATGCCTAACCTGAAACCGCCTGTAACCAGCGTAGCGCAGGCTTTGGCTTATCGGGAAGAAATTTTACAGGCTGTGCCAACAGGTGCAAATTTTACCCCGTTGATGACTTTATATCTAACCGCTGCGACTACTGTGGAAGACATTAAAGCCGCCGCTGAGTGTGAACACGTTTATGCGTTTAAATTATACCCAGCGGGGGCGACGACCAATTCAGATGCTGGGGTTGCCGATGTGACGGCGATTTATCCGCTGTTTGCGGCAATGGAGAAATACGAGTTACCGTTGTTACTGCATGGCGAAGTCACCGATGAAAGTTGTGATATTTTTGATAGAGAGCGGGTGTTTATTGACCGCCATTTAACGGCGATTACTCGCGATTTTCCTGATTTGCGTGTGGTTCTGGAACACGTTACTACCCGCGAAGCGGTGCAGTTTGTCGAAGCGTCGGGGGTTAATGTTGCGGCAACGATTACTCCGCAACATTTGCTGTTTAATCGCAATGCAATGTTAGCGGGTGGCATTCGTCCGCATTATTATTGCTTGCCGATTTTAAAACGCGAAACTCATAGGCAGGCGTTGGTGAAAGCCGCCACCAGCGGCAGTGCGAAATTCTTTTTAGGTACAGATTCTGCGCCGCACATCACGCATACGAAAGAAAATGCCTGTGGTTGTGCGGGGTGTTACAGTGCTTTCGGTGCGTTGGAACTGTATGCCGAAGCCTTTGAGCAGGCGGACGCGCTGGATAAGCTGGAAGGTTTTGCCAGTTTTTATGGCGCGGATTTTTATCGCTTGCCCAGAAATACCGACACTGTGACTTTGCAAAAATCGCCTTGGACTGTGCCTGATGTTTATGGTGAAATTACCCCGTTAAAAGCAGGGGAAGCGTTGAGCTGGAAATTGATATAGGAGTGCAAATCTGTATGAAAACACGGCGCGGCGCACCGCCACTGCATTCCCACGCGGCGCGTGGGAACGAGAAAAGACGTTGCAGTGCAACGTCTCTACAATATTATTATTTGGATTGACACAAACTTAATGGACACACCCATCATTCCGTTGGACAAACGCTTTAGAGGTTATCTGCCTGTTGTTATCGACATCGAAACCGCAGGCTTTAATGCCAAAAAAAATGCTTTATTAGAAATTGCGGCGGTTATTGTTGAGCTGAACAGCGATTGTGATTTATATATTACCGAACGCTATACAACACACGTTATTCCGTTTAAAAACTCTGAATTGGATGAGGCGGCACTTAAATTTAACGGCATAGATCCTTATCATCCATTTCGGATGGCAGTGGATGAAAAAGACGCGCTGGAGATGATTTTTAAGCCGATAAGAGCGGCAATCAAGCGTAATAACTGCACCAAAGCGATTCTGGTCGGACATAATCCCGCGTTTGATATTGCGTTTTTGAATGCGGCGATTCATCGTACCCAAATAAAACGCAGCCCGTTTCATCCGTTCAGTTCGTTTGATACGGCAACTTTAGGCGGTCTGGCTTATCAGCAGACGGTGTTGGCAAAAGTGGCGCAAGCGGCGGGTATGGAGTGGGATAATGAGAAAGCGCATTCTGCGTTGTATGATGCAGAAAAAACGGCAGAATTATTTTGTAAAATTGTGAATCGCTGGAAACATTTGGAAGCGAAAGAGGGGTAGGCGTGATGGAAAGTCACGCCTACAACGATGACTATTCAGCCGCCGCTAAGCTTAGCAGATGAGCTAACTCGCCTTTTTGGTACAGATCAGTCACGATGTCGCAACCGCCGACTAATTGTCCGTTAATATACAGTTGCGGATACGTCGGCCAGTGTGAGTATTCTTTGAGTGCTTCACGCAATTCAGCGTCTTCAAAAATATTCACTGCCATGTATTTGGCATTGCAGGCGGCTAATATCTGGACGGTTTGTCCTGAAAAACCACATTGTGGAAAATCAGGTGTACCTTTCATGTATAAAACGACAGGATTATTTTCCAGTTGATCTTGAATTCTTTCTATAACGCTCATAACAGTAACCACTTAATAATTAATAAATAAAACCCCACTAAGTTTATCAACTTTAGGCATATTTTGCCAATGTGTGGTTTATTGTCGTTTTATCCACGACGAAAATACAAAAACGCTACAGACGTTATAATCAATCGCTGTACGCTGTTCATTAGCATTACTACCATATCTACTTAACACATGACATACGGGTCGAACCATGAATACTGATGATATTGCCAGAGTAAAAGATTATCTGCTTAATTTACAAGACCGGATTTGTGCGGCGTTGGAGGGTGAAGAACCTGATGTGCGTTTTTTTGAAGATAAATGGCAGCGTGCAGAAGGCGGCGGCGGTAGAACGCGGGTGTTAAAAGATGGTGACGTTTTTGAACAAGGCGGAGTGAATTTTTCTCATGTAACGGGGTTTAAATTACCGCCGTCCGCGACGGTTAAACGCCCTGAATTGGCTAATCGGCAATTTCAGGCAATGGGTGTGTCTTTGGTATTGCATCCTAAAAATCCATTTGTGCCGACTTCACACGCGAATGTACGGTTTTTAATTGCCGAAAAAGAAGGTGAGCCGACTATCTGGTGGTTTGGCGGCGGCTTTGATTTAACACCTTATTATCCGTTTAAAGAGGATGTGCTGCATTGGCATAAAACCGCCTTTGCCGCCTGTGAGCCGTTTGGCAAAGGTGTGTATCCTAGGTATAAAAAATGGTGTGATGAGTATTTTTATTTACCGCATCGTAATGAAACACGCGGCGTGGGCGGATTGTTTTTTGATGATTTGAATGAAGGCAGCTTTGAACAGTGTTTTGCGTTCATGCGCAGCGTTGGCGATCATTATATTCAGGGCTATCTGCCTATCGTGCAAAAACGCAAAGACACTCCTTATGGCACGAGAGAGCGTAATTTTCAATTGTACCGCCGTGGTCGCTATGTGGAATTTAATTTCATTTATGACCGTGGTACATTGTTCGGTTTACAATCAGGCGGGCGTACCGAGTCTATTTTAATGTCCATGCCGCCTGTGGCGCATTGGCAATATAATTGGAGTCCTGAATTGGGCAGTCCAGAAGCTGAGCTGTATGAAACCTATTTGAAACCGCAGAATTGGCTGGGGATTTAAAATTCAGGTAGTGGTTGAATATGTAGCCATGCAATGGAACGGAATCAAAAGTCATGATTTTTGATTCCGTTACGTCATTTTAATTTTTACCGCTACCGATTATTTGACGATGTTAATCGTCATCGGATAGTGCCACAGCTCGCCATTATTGGCTTTGATACCACCAATAATAGGAAATACCACTGCAAGAATGCCCAATATCATCAGCAGTGGAAAACCAATAATTACAAAGAGCAATATCGAACAAATCACGCCGTAAATAAGTTCAGAAATAATCCAGTTCACCACCGCTTTTCCGTGTTCATCCAGTATCGGATATTCGTCTTTTTTGGTTTGCCAGATGATGATAGGGGCTATCAGACCAAATAGCGGAATGATGTAACCCGCTAATTGTGACAGGTGTAAAAACATCGCCCATTGTCGTGCTTGTTGTTCATCTGGGCTGATGGGAGTCAGTTGTTTTTTTGAAATATCCACTTGCGTTCTCCTGCTTGATTATTGTCTAACGGCGGTATTTTGAAATTACACAATTCGGTTTTAAATAGCAAGTTATTATAGGTAATCTTATTTCAACTCATAACAAGGATTTTTTATGTTAAAAAACGATCTTATTCTGCACCATGCCAGTTTTGTGGTGGCGGATACCGAAGCCTCATTGGCGTTTTATTCAGGAGTGCTGGGTTTGGAACAAATGGAACGCCCTGATTTGGGTTTTAAAGGGGCGTGGTTGCGTTTAGGGGAACAGCAGCAACTGCATTTGCTGGAGTTGCCTAATATGGATCCGACCACAGGTCGTCCTGCACATGGCGGACGTGACCGTCATGTGGCGTTAAGTACCGCTAATATTGACCCCATACGCGATAGGCTGGATAAAATGGGCGTTCCTTATACCTTGAGCATATCAGGGCGACGGGCGTTTTTTTGTCGGGATCCCGATGGGAATGCAGTGGAGATTCTGGAGCGGTAACACTCAGTCAGATGCGGTTAATACCCGCCATGCGGCATGATATTTGGCAATGCGGGCTAAGTCTTTTTCGCTTAAGGTCAACAAGCGCAAGACATTAATGTTGTCTTCAATGTCGGCTATTTTAACTTTTCGGGCGAGGGGATTTTGTTTGGCTCTCAGTACAAATGTCTGGTAATTTTCACCCGTTTGTTTAGTCAGGCATAACACTGCGTCAACGATTTCATCAGGAATACCTTCTGCAAGCAAATCGGCGGCGGTGATGTCTGAATCTTCAATCACATCATGGAGCAATGCCACTGACATTTCATAGTCGGTGGTCATTTTTGCCATCAGTCTTAACGGATGGTGAATATAATCCTGTCCTGCTTTGTCGGTTTTGCCTGTGTAGGCACGCAGGGCAATTGCTAATGAGGTTTCGATGAGTGTCATAAGATAGACCTTTATTTGTGTTATTTTAGCAAAATTCAGCGGCTTTAATGCGCTGTAGGATGCGGGCAGTTTATTCTTGCCTTGTTCGATTTAGTGCGTTCGTTTAGTATTGAGCCTCGTTAAGTATGGGGGTTTCTTGCTTGATATTCGTTTCCCGAGTTATTCCGACGCTAAAATGCCGGATAAAATTTTAAATACTTTGCTTTATATAGATAATACATACTTACAATCTATGGTTAAAATGACTTTAGCGATTATCGGCAACTACACTGTCAGATTATGTGTTTCGGGTGTGGAAGCGTTGGCTTTATTACAGCATTTTACGCCCGATATGATTTTGCTTGATGTCATTATGCCTGAGATGGGCGGTCTGGAAACGTTAAAAATCATTCAAACACCGGAGAAGTGTAAAAATACGCCGGTGATTTTTATAACAGGTCGCTCAATACCTCAATTTATCAGCATATTCAAGCAGGCAAGCGCAATTGATATTATTGCCGCGCCTTTTAATCCGCTGCAATTTCACCAGCCATCTTCAAATTAATATGACCAATAAACGTGCAGAGTTTCTTGAAAAGCTGAGAGATTTACAACAGGAGTTTGTCGGCAGTCTGGTCGAGCGTCTTGCGCAGTTGAAAAATGATGAGCAGCGGCTGGTACGGCAATGGAATCCTGAGGATTTACAGCAGTTTTATATCAGTATTCACAAGTTGGCAGGTTCAAGTGCGGCATTTAGTTTTAATGATTTGTCGCAATCCGCAAGGCGTTTGGAGGAAAAAATAAGCCCTTTTTTGCAGTCGGAAGCTACCCCTTCTTTTGTTCAGCAACAGTCAATAAAGACAGCTTTTTTATATCTTGAAGATTTGCTTAATAGCGTTATTACGCATTCGGAAGAGTCTGATTCAATCGCTAATGAAGATTTTTCCGCTATCGTTGATAACATTCAGCATGAGCAACAACAAACAGACGATAACAATCTTATTTTACTGGTTGAAGACGATAAAGTATTGGCTCAAAGTATTGCCGAGCAGATACAGGCATTCGGTTATCGAGTAAAAGTGCTGCACGATAGTCTGGCTATTCAGCAGAGTCTTTTACAGGAAATGCCCTGTGCATTAATCGTGGATATTATTCTTCCTGAAGGCAGTAAAGCGGGTATTGACGCGATTAAAAAAATGCGCAGTGATTACAAGAGCATTCTTCCGGCTAATATCCCGATTATTTTTATTTCTGGTCGCGTGGATGTCGATGCAAGGCTGGCGGCGGTTAAAGCAGGTGGTAGTGCTTATCTTACCAAACCCTTGGATATAGGTAATTTGATAGAGTGGTTGGATAAACTGGTCAACAGACAAGTAAAAGAAGCCTATCAAATTCTAATCGTCGATGATGATAAAGAAGTTGCCAGACACCATGCGTTGATTCTGGAAAATGCGGGTATGTTGACCACCATCTGTCACGAACCCGCGCAAGTATTGAAACAGATGGAAAACCGCAATATTGATTTAGTGTTGATGGATTTGTATATGCCCGGTTATCAGGGCAATGAGCTTGCCAGTGTTATTCGACAAATTGATATGTATGCGGCGATACCTATCATTTACCTGTCCACTGAGCATTCCAGCGAGTTACAGGTACAGGCGTTGTTACAAGGCGGTGATGATTTTCTGATTAAACCGATACGCGCAGACACACTGGTGCGGATGATTGCTTATAGAGCGATGCGGTTTCGGAAATTACGCAATTTAATGTCAAAAGACGGGTTGACAGGGCTTTATAATCATCGGCACATTAAAGAGCAGATTAGAAATGAGGTGTTCAGAGCAGGACGGGAAGAGTCCACTGTCAGTCTGGCAATGTTTGATGTCGATTATTTTAAGAAGGTCAATGATACTTATGGGCATGGTATAGGCGATCGGGTGTTAAAAAATTTGTCGCGTTTTTTAATAGATCGGGTGCGGAGAACTGATTTGGTCGGACGTTATGGCGGCGAGGAATTTGTGGTGCTGTTTCCAAATACGTCTATTGAAGATGCTGCAACATTATGTGAAAAATTGCGCAGTGATTTTGAAAAGGTACTGCATTTTTATCATGACGGTAGTTTTTCCGTGACTTTCAGTTGCGGTATCGCCGATTATCCTGCGTTTGATGATCCTCAATTATTAGCGGATGCTGCTGACAATGCGTTGTATACGTCAAAAAATAATGGTCGTAATCAAGTCACAGTAGCAGGTTTTTAGTGTTATTCAAGAATATCCAGCACTTGATTAAAATCAAAGGGGCGGGTCAGATAATCATCAACCTGCGTTTCTTTTAACATCCGTTGAATGGCAATAGGAGGGGTTTGTTTGGCAATCACGGCAACCATACGCAGTTGATTAACGCGGCTTTGCAAACTTTGCAATTGCGTAATTTCAGATGTCAACTGTTCGCTGTCTATGTCGATTAATAACACCGTTACCGTGTGTTGCGCACACAGTTTTATTGCCTGTTCGGCAGTGTTGCAGCCGAACAGGCGAACATTTTTGTAGGCAGTAAGCAGATTGCTGAATAACTCAATATTATTGGCATTCTGGTATAAGTATACCAATTGATGGGCGGGGTGGTCTTCGTAGTGGTCACTGTAATCAACGGCTAAAGGCAGATCTATGTAAAATACACTGCCCACCGCCAGTTCACTGCGTACGCTTAACGAGCCGTGCATTAAGCCAATCAAATGTCTGCATTCGCTTAAACCCACGCCGTGACCTTCTATGTTGTCAGCCCGATTTTTATCAAGCACTCTGATAAACGGTTGAAATATATTTTCCAGTTGCTCATCGGCAATACCGATACCGGTATCTTTAATACGAATACGCAACGAGGTTTTCAATACCTTGCAAGTAATGACAATACAACCGTGTTCCCGATTGTATTTAATCGCATTATTCAACAGGTTGATCATAACCTGTTTAAATCGCTTTGTGTCCGCGTAAATTTCTACGTCGTTCTGCATACGGTTAATCAAGGTGATGTGCTGTTGTTCGGAAATCGGTTGTAACCATTCAATACATTCAGCAGTCGCAACACGCGCCGATAATGGTTGTAAATGCAATGTAATCCTCCCTGATTCAATATGCGCAACATCAAGCAGGTCATTGATTAATTCATTCATGTGCTTACCCGCCGCCAGCATTTTTACGATACAGTCATGCTGTTTTTCGGTCAGTTCACCAAAAATATTGGCTTCTAAAAACTGTGCAAAACCTAGTATCGATGTGAGTGGTGTGCGTAAATCATGGCTGATATAAGATAATAATCTGGTTTTTTCTGCGTTGGCAGTTTCTGCTTGTTTTTTCTTAATATCCAGTTCTTGATAGGTCTGCTTTAACAGGTTGATATTTTTATACTGTTGTTGATACAACAAGTCGATATTATGCCGTTCCTGTTGTATGGCTTGTCGTTGTTTAACGTGTTCGCTGACATCAAAAAACAACACATAAATAATATTTTCGCTGGGCAGAATATGAATATCAGCGGCAATTTCGTTGGCAAAATTCACTGATTTCACAAGAATCGGCTCTTTGTCCTGATAGGGCAGCAAGCCTTCTAAAAAAATTAACTGTTCTGCCGCATTGTCGCCACTCTGTAAATCGGTCAGACCGAAATAATCAATATGACGATGCCAATGTTGAATCGCACCGTGCTTGTCAACGCTTAAATAAGCGAACTTACCATTTTCAGTCCAGATGTTGTGTAAATAATGCTGTATTGAATCAGGTAGATTAATCATAAAGTCAGTGTGCGGCTTAATGTGGTAAAGGCTTCTTCCACTTGCGCACCTGTTTTGGCACTGGTGAAAAAAATCTGCTCTTGGTTTGTTGTTAGTTGTGCTATGTGGGCATCGGTTATTTCCCACTGCGCTGTCAGGTCGGCTTTATTGAGCAATAGCACAAAGGGTATATTGTCGCCGAGTAATTCTTGAATGCCTGTTTTCATATTGATGGCACAGTCTAGGGTGCTGCTGCGAGTACCATCGACTATCAGTAAAAAGCCTGCTGCTCCGCGTAAATAGGTTTGAGATACTTTTTTCAGGCAGCCTTCGCCTGCAATATCCCAGATAATCAGCTTGACGGCTAATTCATCATCTACAGTGATGAGTTTGGTGTCCATTTTGACACCGACTGTTGTGAGATATTTTTCTGAAAATTCATTTTTGACAACACGCCGTACCAAACTGGTTTTACCGACACTAAAATCCCCCAGCAAACACACTTTCTTTTGCAGTATTTTCATATTTTTTGTTCATCATTAAAAAGCAGGGTAAAACTGACTTTCCGTTGTGAGGAATCTTTGTGTCCTGATTTTCCTAATTGAGGGATGAGTTCTGTAGGCATGGAAACCGCTTGTTGTTTCATGTATTCCAATACCACGTTGGCACGTTTTTCTGCCAGTTCTCTGTTTTGTTCTATAGTGCCGATACCATCGGTATATCCGGTAATCACAAGTCGAACGCTTTTATTAAGCTGTTCGCTGAGCGGCAGCACTTCTTTTAGCATGGCTATTAAATCAAGCAGTTTGGGTAATTCCTTTTCTTTCAAATCTGAACGGTTCAGTAAAAAATAGACTGAGCTTTCATTGATTTTTGCAGTTAATTCTTGTAGTTGAGTGACTTCAGTGATGGAGAGATTGTCGAGTTGCGTGCGGGTGACAAAATTCAGTGCGGCAATATTGTTAGCCAAGGCTTTATGCCAGCTGATCGGCGCACTGCCTTGTAATTGTAACTCCCCATTGTTAAAACTAAAAGTCACGGTATCAGGTATTTGTAATTGCTGTTTGATACGGTACGCATAACTTTTCAGCTGAGTACGATTGATTTCACTGATACCTGAAATCAGAATAGGTTTATACAGTTTGTTAAGTTTATTAATCCACGCAGGGTCAGCGGATCCTGACACAATCAGTTTATTATTGAAAACGTTAATATTGACCGATTCAGGCGGTTGTAAAATTTGTTTTAATCGTCGCGTAGCCAAATCGGGAACTAAGGATTGATACGCCTGCCACTGGCTTTTGACTTCATTGGCTTGCAGTGGGGATTGCTCAATAAGGGTATCAGGGTGAGCCAAGAGCGGATCATATAAGCCGCTAAGCACCAGCTGCCCATGTTGATAGCTCTGCTGAGTAACGATGATACTTTTATTTTGCTGCAATTGCTGTAAATAGGCTTCCGCGCGGTGTTTTAACTGCCAGTCATCGTAACTAAAATAACCGAATACCGCACATACTATTGCGGCAAAGCCGATTGCGTATTTCGGGGAAAAATTAGCTTCGGTCAGTTGTTTACGCTCTGTTAATAAACACGCCTGTAAATCGGTGTCTATGACTTCTAACGGCGCGTTATCACCGTCAAAATCCTTTAGTAAAGAGCCGTAACGCTGATGGATATTGAGCAGAATAGTTTCAAAATTTTCGCGTAACGAATGCGGAGCAATGCCTTGCATAACACAGGCTAATACCGCATAAGTACCACGATTTAAAAATACCGTGTAATCACCGATTTCAACCATGTCCAAATAATCGTCGCTATTGACGGAAAACGAATCCTTAATAAAATCCTGAATGGCCGTTAACATGGCGGATACTGCATCGCTGTCGCGCAGCTCAGCGACATCGCTCAGCGCGGCATGACGTAATAATAAGCCTGTTTCACGGTGAATTAAAAACGCCTGTTCAACCCGATAAGCCAATGTGTGGCGTAATACGATTTCCCGATAAGGGATGCCGCTGCGCCATGATTCATAATGCCAGATAAAACGGTTTAGAGATAATCCCTGATCGATCGCATAATTAATCGATTGCATTATTTCTTTCAGAGCTTCAGCAATCGATTTTTTAATGGCTGGAAAAATAACGGGATACAGCACTTCGGCGTATAAAGCAGGATTTTTCTGCACAAACTCGGCGGTACAGGTTTGAATGCAGTCGTTGAGTGAATCATATAATTCACCTGCATCCGTTTGTTTGATTGCCTTTGGTAGTGCGAGCGCGATTTTTTCAGCGTGAAGAGTGGGATTTGCAAAATAAGACTCTAATTGCCCGAGGCGGTAATCCTCCTCTTTTAGCAATAGAGTCTTTAATACTTCATAACGCTTTTGTTCGATAAGATAATCGAGCTTAGCGTCATCCTGCGCGAGTGTATCGGCAGGTTTTTCGGTCAACATAATTGTCATTGTGGTAGTAATAGACCATCAACATTTTTTAATGTATCAAGAGACATATTTTTAAAAATTGCCGCCTGCAAATAATGCTGCAACACTGGATCTATCGACTTTTGTTTTACGCAGTATTTCAATTTCTTTTTCAAATTGCGCATTGGTTTCTTCGCGTAACTGATGCAGGCTGCTACGCAGATTTTTAATATCTTCATGCTCTTGATTACGCAGTTTGCGAAATTCATCAAGGCTTTTATTTTCTAATTCGCTTAATCGCTGATGCAGTAATTCATCGGCTCTTTTTAACGTGGATTCGATAGAGAGGAAACTGTCATTGCGTTCTTTTTTCTCTAGGCGCAGTTTGTTTGACAGGGCTTCAAATTCGTCTTGCACCAACGTTTCCAGCGAACTGATACGCAGTTCCATGTCTTGACGCAAGTGCAGATTTTCTTTACTTAAACGCTCTTCTATCCACGCAAAGCGATTATCATATTCACGCATTTGTCCACCAAAAATAATATCGCGGATTTTATCGACATTATGGCTGTTATCGGTGGATGGAGCAGCAGTATTTTGTGTCAATGTTGATACTTCTTCGGCTTGTTCAGGTTGTTTTATGTCCATTATATTGCTCTCTAGTATAGTGCGTGGTTATGTTTGCAATGTATCACGTTTTCAGTGGGTATTCGTGATTTGTATGATAATTATCAGTTATTATAGTAGATAATCGGGGTGCATTTGAAAAATGATATGTGTATGAAAATGGTTGGTGATTTTCAATACGGAGTATACATTTAGCCTCATATATCACTCATCAATTATAGGTTTTCTTTAGGGTTAATAACCGCTTGAATCCGTTATATTTTGAACTTCCCGACTGCGCTTTCTTTTAAATGTCCACATTCTGAGTGCATTGCCTTTAACCACTTGTTGTTCTTCTACCGATTGCAACGCGGCAACAATAAGTTGACAGTTATTTTTTGCATCTTCCAGTGATAACAGCGGGTCTTTACCTTCTAGCACGCATTGACTGAAATGCTCGACTTCCAGTTGAAAATGATTGGCAGCGGGGAGTTCTTCCCGTTCTTGTTGTCCGTCTTCAGTCCACCATGAAATGACAGGCGTATCGGTAGGCATTGCCCATACGTTGTGGCATTTGATACCGCCTTGAGTGCCGATTATTTCATATTCACAGCGGCGTGCGCGTTCAAAACTAAAATCAAAATGGGCGAATTTTCCCTCGCCAAAATCAATAATACCGCTGGTGGTAATATCCGCACCGCTGGCGACGTGTTTGGAAAATGCGGTGACGGCAACAGGTTGCTGATTGAAAAATAAGCGGGCGCAATGGATGGCGTAGCAACCGATGTCCCACATTGCACCGCCGCCATTTTCGACACTTTCGGCTAAGCGATACATTCTTGCAGGGCGCATCATGAAAGAAAAACTGCTGCGGACTGAGCGGACTTCGCCGATAAGTCCTGAGGCTATCAATTCCTGAACTCGCGCGTGTTGCGGGTGAAAACGGTACATAAAGCCTTCCATCACGGTGACGTTATGTTCATGTGCGGCAATATAGATAGACTCGATGGCGGCTACGCTCAACGCCATCGGTTTTTCGCACAAGACGTGTTTGCCCTGTTTAATAGCGCGTAATACCCATTCAGCGTGTTCGTAATTGGCAAGCGGAATATAGACGGCATCTATATCTGGGTCGCTGAGCAAGGCTTCACGATCGTTATAAATACGGACATTTTGTTGTTCGGGGGCGTATTTTTCCAGAGTTTGCGCAGCCGCATCGGCGCGACGACTGGCAATAGCGACTAATTCTGCATTTGATGCACCAACAATAGCAGGCATTAAGCGTTCGTTGATACGAGCCGCACCTAAAATGCCCCAGCGTAATTTTGTTTTATCGTTCATTTGAGTTACCTTTTTTGTTGATGAGTCGTAATGCCGATGTTATAGCAATTACCGACCTATAGAATCAAGCAGCGATTTTTATAATCGCTGTACAGGTAAATTTGAACGAGGTTTTGATATGTTATTTTGGGCAACCTTCCAGCTTATAAATAGCATAACCCTGAGCATTTATTTCGGCTCTCATTTCTTCAGAGACTTCAATACTGTGACAAAAAAAACAGTTGCCTGAGGTGACAGTTGCATCGGTTATGCCGATACTTTGTAGCCATTTTTGTGCATATTCCAAGGCTTTTTGCTGATCTTGTTCATCGAGTATCACATCAAAGTGTATAATCCTGCCTTTAGTTGTTTTTGCATGAGTATCAAATACATGGGATTCAGGCATGACAGCTCCTTTAAAAAGTCGGTATTTAATGTGTGCGGCAAATCAGGTAAGGTAATTTGTTCGCGGGCAATAATAATGTCGATTCGACACTTAATAATAGGGTAGACTATATTTTGGTGTCAACTTAATTAATCACGCTCAGTATAGGTTTTATGGAAGCAGTTGATGTATTTGATTTGATTGAACGTATGACAGCATTAATTCGTTCAGAAGAGCGTAAAAAATGTGCTGAGTTGGGATTGCAACCCGTGCATTTGCAAGTGCTGGATTATTTATCACGTTGTAATCGTTATAGCGATACCCCCGCCGCGCTCACTAATTATTTAGGCATGACGCGGGGTACGGTGTCACAAACTTTATTGTTATTGGAAAAAAAAGGCTATGTGAAAAAAACCGCCGATGTCGCAGATCGGCGCGTCGTGCATCTGAGTTTGTTGCCTGAAGGCGAGATGATGTTACAACAAGCACGGCAATCGGAGTTGTTCAAACAAGCGTCGTTAATTTTTAAAGAAACCGAATTTGTGAATCATGAAATGGTTTTCGTTAAGGCGTTGATGGCATTGCAAAAAGCGAATCGTTCACAATCGTTTGGTTTATGTAAAACCTGTCAGCATTTTATAAAACTGCCCACAGGCTTTCAGTGTAATTTAACGAAAGAATTACTCAGTCACAGTGACAGTGAAAAAATATGTCAGGAGCATAGTATTTTGTAGCAACCATAGCATACGCGGGTATTTTTTATGAATTCCAAAACATTTATTATTATTTTCATGATTTTCGGAACAACCAGTCACGCGGCAGACAATGCGTTAGCACCTTGCCCCAGCAGTCCGAATTGTGTTTCCAGTTTAGCAGCGGATCAGGCACATTTTATCGCGCCCTTTAAAATTGTCGGGGCAATTAATGCCGCCAGTCTGGCATTAAAAAACGCCTTATTGAGTCAAGAACGCACCGTGATAACCGAGGAAAAAGAAAATACGCTTCATGCAGAAGCAACATCACGGGTGTTTCGTTTTGTGGATGATGTCGATGTGCTGCTGGATAACGAGGCGCGTTTGTTTCATATTCGTTCTGCGTCGCGTATCGGTTACGGGGATTTTGGTGTCAATCGTGAACGGGTGGAAAAATTGCGTACACAGTTAAAAGCGGCGGGGGTCATTGAATAATTAAACAGCGAATGTTTCCCCGTTTAAGTGTCACTGCCTGTCCTTAAATGGACACTTTACCGCTCACGGGTGAGCGGTAAAGTGGCAGTCAGATTAACCGTTGTTTAATGTGTGTGCGTAGGCTTTGTCATATTCAGGGATGTGACTGTCAAACCAGCGTTTAATCAACTTGCATAATCTTTTGGATAATTCCAATTCACCTGCTTTTATTTTTATCTTCATTGCGGTGCAGGTACTGATTAAATCGTCATGCTCGGCTTTATGCGACGCATAACCGACAAAATTTTTTGCCTGCATTTCCTGTTCTTCGTGAGCAAAATGCGCGGCAACAATTTCCAATACAATATCGGTTTGTTCCGTTATTTCAGATCTTCCAGCACCTTTCTTTCTTAAATCGTAAAGTATGTTAAGGTTTTTAAATACATTTTTATGCTCATCATCGGCAAAGGCAACATTTGTGCCGTGTTTTTCAACAGTCCATTTCATTGAAGTCATTATTTTACTCCTCGTTATTATTATATGATTCGCGATTATTATATGATTCGCGGGGTTGCGATTATGGTATACATTGTTATAGTGGTCAATCGGCTTGCTGTGCAATCATTGCCTGATGCACGTCTTGTACCATCTGTCCGAATATTGCTTCACGCCCTTCAAATAAACGATTGATAGCGGCGCGTCCATCGAGGTTGGTGCGTATCGCCAGACGTTCTTCATGATTATTAATCAGACGCAGTGCAGCAGCAATGTATTCTTCGTTACTGGTGGTGACCAACCAATCGGGCATTCCCAGTCGTTCAAACAAACCTTGGTCGATGTGTTCATGGGGTTCATTACCCGATTTACAGATGCCCACTAAACCCACTGACAGTAAATCCACAATACCGTTCATATTGCCGAATGGAAACGGATTGATGTACAAATCACAGGCGGATAATTTTTGCAGGTACTCGGTATAACCCTGCTGTAGATGCACGCTTGCCCATTGTCCCAGATAACGTTCGACCACTTGTGCAACTTGTAAACCGACCAGTCCGCGTGCCGCGCCGATAAAAAATTGAAAATGTACGGGGGTAGGTGATTGTTCGGCGATGAGACGACAGGTGTATAAAAAATCGGGGTTGAGTTTCATGGTGGATGCCACCATGGCAATTTCAACGACCGCAGGTGCATTGCGTAACGGAGCTTGAGGAATGTCGTCCATATTTTGCGCAAACGGGGTGAACGGGAACGCATCGTTAGGGGTTTTGATGACTTTTTCAGAAAAGCACGCTTCATCACCGACAAAATCTTCATCAATCACAAAATAATCCATTTGCGGTGCGAAGGTACTGGCAGAATGCCCCAGTGTGGTGATTTGCAGCGGGGCAAAACGCAGATTAGCTAAAAACATGGTGTACAAGGTCATGCCGACACTGGGCATATACAACACCTGCACGTCCCGTTCTGCGGCGATATTCAGCATTTGCTGACATAAAGCGGGAATGTCGCCGCCATCGGTACGCTCAATAAATTCATCAAATACTGCACGTCCTGTGTCATCTGTAGTTGCCGCGTCACCCAAGCAAATCAGATGAAACTGGTCGCGGGCTTTGCGTATTGCTTTGGCTAATACCCGATATACCGCATGGCTGGAATAAAACCATTCTGGTACTACCAGCATCACGGGTTTGCCTGTCGTGGGCAATCGTGCAGGAGCGATTCGGTCTTTAAAGCCAAGTTCTTCAAGTTTATTGCGTAATAATTGATTAATAGCCGCTTTGATGTTGTGTTTGCCTGCATAACCTGAATAGCTACAGTGCATATAAACATCGTGGAAAATACCCACGGGCAGTTGATCTATCGTACCGATTTCTGCTAACCGCTCGGGTAGCCATTGCAATAAGGTTTCACGTTTTGCGTGGGCTTCGGGGCTGGAAATAAACCGTGATGACATTAATACGAGGTATAAATTGGCTGCCAGCAGGGTATTAATCTGCCAAAAAGCATCCAAATCAATATCAATTTCCGATTCCAGCGAATACAACAGACAAAATTTGGCGAGGTTTTTATTGTCAACCTGTAGCGGTGTACTGAAATGACCGTTCTGATTAAAAGAACGAATAATATGATCGGCATTGCGAAACGGACTGACGGCAAATATCAGCGACAGCCAGCGGTGATATTGAATGACTTGAATAAAACCTGTGTCGGAAAAATGAAAGTCCGGATCAGAGAATAAGGCGGTGGTTGCAGCTGCAATACGGGTCAGAATATGCAAATCGACTAAATCAGAATTAACCTGCATTGCCTGTATGGTACTGGAACTGAAATTTTCATTGAATGAACCATAGCCGCAGTCCAGCATTTGCAGTAATTTCAGCAATTCTTGCATAGCAAGTTCATGTTGACGCGAATAGGCGAGGCATTCAAATTTTTCTAATGCAAAATCCATGATGATATTCTCAGGTGTGATGAACCAGTAGGCATAAAAACGCCAATATCAAGACCTTGATATTGGCGTTCAAACAAGCGTTATTTATTTTAGCTTCAGTGCCAAAAAGGCAGGGCTGCCACGATGTTGAATCAGCAAGGCAATGGATTTATCGGCAGGCAGTTTTTTAACCGCCTTGTCAAAATCATCCGCGTTGTTAATCACTTCATTTTGAATGCGTAAAATCACATCACCACGGCTGATACCCGCGTCTTTAGCAACGCCTTTTTCTGCTTCACGCACAATCACGCCGCCTTTAGGTACTTGTGTTGCTTCTCTTTCTTCCGCTGTTAAGTCGCTGATTTTAAGCCCTAATTTATTAGAGGGTTTGACATCTGCTTTTACCTTAACTTCTTTTTTATCCTGATCGGGTAATAAGCCGACTTTAAAAGTGACGGTTTTAGTTTCACCTTGGCGAATAATTTTCAGCGTCGCTTCCTTGTTGATGGGCGTAACGCCAACCATAGGCGGCAAATCACCTGACGTTTGCACCGCCTGACCATTAAATTCGGTGATAATGTCACCGATTTGTATATCCGCGTGTGATGCAGGGCTGTCAGGGATGATTCTTGCGACTAACGCACCTTGGGGATTTTTCATACCGAAGGATTCTGCCAGTTTGCGGGTGACATCTTGTATCTGTACGCCCAACCAGCCATGTGTTGCTTTACCGTTGGTTTTTATCTGTTCAACGACATTCATTACTACGTCCATCGGAATAGAGAACGATAGTCCCATAAAGCCGCCTGTACGACTGTAAATCTGCGAGTTGATACCGACAACTTTACCTTCCATATTGAACAAAGGCCCGCCTGAGTTACCCGGATTGATGGCAACATCGGTTTGAATAAACGGTACATAGTTGCCGCCGGGTAAGCTGCGTCCTTTGGCACTGACGATACCCGCGGTGGCGGATTGTTCAAAGCCGAACGGTGAACCGATAGCCAATACCCATTCCCCCACTTTCAGTTGTTCGGGCGAGCCGATAGTCACAGCAGGTAAATCAGTGGCATCGACTTTTAATACTGCTACGTCAGTACGCGCATCAGAACCAATCAATTTGGCAACCAATTCGCGGCGGTCAGACAGTTTAACGATGATTTCATCGGCATTTTTAACGACATGGTGATTGGTTAATAGATAGCCATCTTTAGAAATGATAAATCCAGAACCCAGCGATTGCGCGCCTTCATCGCCGCCTTCGTCTTCACCTTCACCTTCGCCGTCAGGATTTTTATAGAAATGTTTGAATAACTCTTCCATTTCGGGTGGCATTCCTTCAGGCATTTGCGGTTCTTTACCGCTTAATTCTGTCGGTTCTTTGGCTTTTTGGGTGGTGCTGATGTTCACCACGGATGCGCCATTGGTTTTTACCATGTCAGTAAAATCGGGCAGTTGCGCCAATACCGGTTGACTCAACAGCACCAATAAAAATAAATACCATTTGATAGGTTTGATCATAAAATCTCCGTTTTTTAACAGAATAAAAAATTATTGTAACGAATAACTATCGGTTGCTTGATACGTCAATTCATCTTCTGAGTGTTGATGAATGGATTGCTGAATGCGGGTGGAAAAATCACTGGGAACCCATAAAAAATCATCGGTTTTTATCGCATGGCTGACCGCCGCATAACGCTTTAATTTGTCTTTTAATTCAGGCTGCTCTTGAATGGTTTGCAGTAAGAGCAAGGTTTCATCGTGAGCGAGGTCATCATCTAGGAAACGGGATATTTTTTCAATCATCGGAAGTCACCGTGTGTAAGCAGGGGTGTTAATTGGTGGTCAATGGCTTCACGCGCTCTAAAAATACGCGAGCGTACCGTGCCGACAGGACAGTTCATGGTTTGGGCAATGGCTTCATAGCTTAAACCCTCAAATTCACAGAGGGTAATAGCAATGCGCATATCTTCGGGTAAGTCATCAATGGCTTTTTTAATGGTTGCCAGTATTTCCTGATTTAATAATTCCGTTTCGGGCGTGTCCATATCTTGGAGTTGAAGCGCGTGTTCAATCATTTCGGCATTCTGGAGGTCTACCTGATAATTGCTGTGTCGTCTGGAACGCGCTACCAAATCATTTTTTGCGGTATTAATTGCAATACGGTACAGCCAAGTATAAAACGCGGCATCACCACGAAAATTACCTATAGCACGGTAGGCTTTAATAAACACCTCCTGTGCTACATCTTGCGCTTCGCTCAAGTCTTTGACATAACGGTTCACCAACAGAATGATTTTATGTTGATATTTCAGCACTAAAAAATCAAATGCCGATTTATCACCCTGTTGTACACGCAACACCAATTCTCGATCCAGTTGCTCACTATTTTTTGGATAACTGCTCACGATGGCGATGTATGGGCTAAGTAGACAAAAACAATAGACATAAGTTTAATGACAAAATAATGACAAAAAGTGGGCGAAGTTTTTAAAAAGCGTTATTATCGCTAAACAATGCTTACTAAGCCACTTTATCAACTCAACTGTTTGCTTTTTATGTCTGACTCAAAAAATTATGATGTACTTATTATCGGTAGCGGGGGAGCCGGCTTAAGTTTAGCTCTTAAACTCGCCGATCACTCTGTCCGCGTGGCAGTATTATCAAAATTCGCCTTGACGGCAGGGAGTACCTACTATGCACAAGGCGGCATCTCTGCGGTTTTCGATGCCGATGATTCCATTGAGTCCCATATTGAGGATACGCTGGATGCAGGTGCGGGTCTATGCGATCCCGATATAGTCAGGCTGACGGTGACGCATGGCAAAAGTTCAATTGACTGGCTGCGCGAGCAGGGCGTGGCATTTACGGAAGAACAAACTGCCGATGGTAAAAAACAGCTGCATCTCAATCGGGAAGGCGGACATTCGCATCGGCGCATCGTGCATACGGCGGATGCAACAGGTAAAGCGGTCTCGTTATCCCTGATTGAACGCGCTCAGGAACACGCTAATATCGAATTATTCGAGCATCATAATGTCGTTGAGCTGATTACCCGACCAACGGCTGATAAGGCGAATAAACGGGTAGTCGGTGCCTATGTACTGGATTCCAAGCATCAGCAAGTGAACACGATGACAGCGCGGGTGGTGGTTTTGGCGACGGGTGGTGCGAGTAAAGTGTATTTGTACAGCACCAATCCGCAAAGTGCGACAGGCGACGGTATTGCCTTGGCATGGCGGGCAGGTTGCCGTGTCAGCAATATGGAATTTATGCAGTTTCATCCTACCTGTTTGTTTCATCCGCACGCGCAGTCTTTTTTAATCAGCGAAGCGGTCAGAGGCGAGGGCGGGAAATTAATTTTGCCGGACGGTTCGCCTTTCATGCACAAATTTGATCCGCGTGCCGAACTCGCTCCGCGTGACATTGTCGCCCGCGCCATTGACCATGAAATAAAAACGCGCGGTATAGACTGCGTGTATCTCGATATAAGTCATAAAACCGCGCCTTTTATCTGTGAACACTTTCCCACGATTTACAAAAAGTGCCTTAAATTCAATATAGACATTACCAAACAACCGATTCCTGTTGTTCCCGCTGCGCATTACACTTGCGGCGGTGTGCTGACGGACAGTTATGCGCGTACTGATATTCAGAATTTATATGCGGTGGGTGAGGTTGCATCTACGGGTTTACATGGAGCTAATCGCATGGCAAGCAATTCCTTGCTGGAGTGCTTGGTGTTTGCTGAACGCGCCAGTGAAGATATTTTACAAAAACTGGATTCCATTGCTGCCGTACCTGATATTCCCGACTGGGATGAATCACAAGTCAGTGATTCCGATGAAGAGGTTGTGGTGTCGCACAACTGGGATGAACTGCGCCATTTTATGTGGGACTATGTGGGTATTGTCAGAAGCGATAAACGTTTAGAGCGCGCTATGAACCGTATTGACTTGCTCAAAAAAGAAATTACTGAGTATTATGGTAATTTCCGTGTCACCAGTGATTTACTGGAATTACGCAATTTGGTAACGGTTGCTGAATTAATCATTCGTTGTGCGCAGCAACGTAAAGAAAGTCGCGGCTTGCATTACACTCTGGATTATCCGGAAATAGATGACAGTAAGCCTGCACAAAATACTATTTTAACACCGTAGGATTGCGGATAAGCGTGTGTTTTTAACGTGTACTGGCGGGCAGAAAAACTGCCCACCTTGGTTCTTGGCGTTATCGTTTTTTTGACAGTAATGTTTGCAGGGTTTTTGCTGCTGTTTCACACTCTTTTGCCGACTGTGCAACGCGGTTTTGTAATAATAGACTGACACTTTCGCCTTCACTATCCAGTGCAGCATATTCATTCAGTGCTTCACATTTTTTCTGCATGGTTTGTTCAGCGCGTAATAACGCATCCATATTGGCGGGTTTATCATCACTGTCTGCCAGCCCCATCATTTCACTGGTCATACTGTTTTGTAATTTGAACACGTTTTCTACATAGCGAGTGAATTCTTCGCGTGTCTGACCATTTTCACCGTAGCCACCCAAAAACGGCAGTGAACAACCTGATAAAATGATGGTGATTAACAAGCTGATAATGCGTTTAAAACTCACTAAATGTCTATTCCATGTTGTTATTTGAAAGTTCATACTACTACGTTAGCTTAGTTGATTAAGATGGCTAATATACTATAAAGCCGGGCATTTTAAGTACAAAAAGAACAATAAACTGTCAATTTATAAGGTTTTATTGCGTTAATATCGACTGTGTTTTTTTGTATTATCCGATAACTGCTGGGTGTATACTTAATAGACGTTGTACCTATAAATAACCAGCAAGCGCAGGCGTAAAATCATGACTGAAAAAACAGTGAGTAAATACCTTCTCAACCTTGAAAAACACTTTACCAATGACAGCCCCGTATTACTGAAAGCGGCAAAACTCTTTCAGGAACTTGATCAATTTGAATTTGATTTGGGACTGCTTGAGATGGATGACACCACTGCATCGAGAAGTTCATGGTGGCCTGTTATCAGCTTAATTGGCGGTAATTCCACGGCAAAGTCCAGATTTATTAATAATTATCTGGGTACTGAACAATTGACCGCTGGTATACAAACTGCCGCGCATAAATTTACAGTATTACTGCACAATAATCAGCCTAATTCAGTGACCTTGCCGGGAACGGCATTGGATGTCGATCATCGTTATCCATTTTATCAAATCAGTGAAAAAATCGAACGCCACCAAAAAGGCGAAGGCAGTCGTATCAATGCCTATCTCGAATTAAAAACCATTCATAGTGACCGCTTAAAAGGTAAATTATTTGTCGATACACCCAATATGAGTGCATCGCAATTAAACCCTGTTGACTCGTTACTGACCCAGCACATCATTGAGCATTCTGATTTGGTACTGGTCTTCACCGATGTGTTTGACACCATGACACCACTGGTTAATGAACTCATTCAACAAATAGAAATTCACCAAGATACCAATAAATTCGTGTTTGTTATTGATCAACCTGCGGCATTTGCAACACCAGCCAGTAATCATGATTTAATTGCGGCTACACAAAGAAAATTGTCTAACTTAGGTATTAATGCAGGTCAGTTTATTGCCTTATCCAGTCAGCAAACTGACTTTACTGAAATAAATCAGCGCATGGATAACGTTGCTCATGACCGTTCTTATCGTGTACTCAGCTATCTGGAAAAAAGTATTCACGATCTTCAAGACGTAGTTATCAGCGAAGTGAGAAAAGAGCTGTTGGTATGGAAAGAGCGTTCTAATATGACCACGCTGATTATTTTAGGTTTTATCGCCTCTCTTGCCGTATTGCTTGAAGTAGAAATGGGGTTATTGGATTTTTTACTTGATCCCATTATCGGGCCGATAATAATCATTTCCTTAATTGCCGTTATGTTACCGCTGCACCTGATGATTAGCAGACTACAGGCAAAATTTATCATCACTCGCCTGACGGTGCGACAAAAAGAATTAGGTCTCATGGAAAATTTAGCCAATCTTTTTGAAAAAAATCTGACTGTCGGACGGATGATATTGCCTGTCAGTGAGCCTGTCGGCTGGAATAAAAAAACCAAAGCCCGTTTAGTGCAGTTACTGGAAAAAACCAAACAATTGGTACAGTCACTGAATGATGATTTCGGCAGTTATGATGAGCAATCGTTGAAAGATTACTTGGATTCAATAAAATAAGATTAACGAGAGACTCTCGTCATGTTGGATATTGTAAAACGCTATTTAGGGCTGTGCTGGTTTGATACCAATCCGCTCGATTTTGTAGAATCAACGGATTTTTTAAAAATCAATGTGATATTTTTTGCAGTGGTGCAGTATTTTTTACAGACCAACATGACAGACGATCCGTTTGAGTCGTTTTTTGAAGTCGCTTTTGAACTGCTGTTCACTTTTGCATTCGTAGCGGTGATGCTGTTTTTTGACAAACTACTTAGTGCTTATGTTCAACTGACAACCGCTATTTTATTCTGCACCAACGTCCTATCGGTTTTCTTTATTCCCATCATGGTGTGGCTGACAGTCACTGATGACCCGCTAAGCTATTATGTGATGACTATTCTGGTGTTATGGTTTTACGCCTTAATAACTCATGTTATAAAAGCCTCATTAGCCATTAACCTATTGGCTAGTTTGGCACTATCGCTACTGTATTTTATTGTGGTGTATTTGGGGGCTATCGGTTTGGGACAGGTAATATAAAGAAATGGCGCGCCCGAGCGGATTCGAACCTCTGACCTCAGCCTCCGGAGGGCTGCGCTCTATCCAGCTGAGCTACGGGCGCGTAAGCCGTGTATTCTAACCGATAGCCATCATAATTACGACAACATTGTTTTTAAATTGGCAAGATTCGCCATACCGCGTTCTTTAATCACCTCGGGGCTGAGTTGTTTTTTATTCACCCACTCCAAATCATCCTCAGGTAATTCGCTTAAAAACCGACTCGGTTCACATTCACTTATTTCACCGTAACGTTTGCGATGTGTGCAGTAACTAAAGGTACAACTGCGCTGCGCGCGGGTAATACCCACATACGCTAAACGCCGCTCTTCCTCGATATTATCGGTTTCAATGCTGTTTTGATGCGGCAAAATATTTTCTTCCATGCCGATTAAAAACACATGAGGAAATTCCAAGCCCTTCGCCGCGTGCAGGGTCATTAAACTCACTTGGTCGTGCGCTTCCTCCTCCTCATTACGCTCTAAAATATCCATCAGCATAATTTTAGACACTACAGCGGATAACGATTTTTCACTGCTGTCTTTGTCTGCAATGCGTTTTAACCAGCCGACTAAATCAGTGACATTGCGCACTCTGCGTTCAGCGGTTTCCTTAGATTTGCTGTCTTCTTTTAAATGCTGTTCATAACCGATTTCTTGGATTGCCTGCTCAACGACCGCAAAGGTATCGCCCTGTTCCACTCGTTGTGCGGTATTCTTTAACCATTGCTGGAAGTTATCCAAACGATGCCGTGCTTTATCGGGTAAATGCTGCGCCAAGCCCAACTCGCTACTGGCGGCAAATAAACTGATATGGCGTTCATTGGCATACGCGCCCAATTTTTCTAAAGTGGTATGCCCGATTTCACGGCGCGGCGTATTAATGACGCGCAAATATGCGGCATCATCCTGAGGATTAACCAGCAAGCGCAGATAACTCAATACATCTTTTACTTCCGAATAAGCAAAAAACGACGTGCCGCCGCTGATAAAATACGGCACATTATTTTCCCGCAAACAGGTTTCAAACAAGCGTGATTGATGATTACCGCGATATAAAATCGCATAATCGCTATAGCGTCCGCCATGTTTAAACTTATGGTGAATGATTTCTGACACCACCTGCTGGGCTTCCACCCTATCATTTTTATGGCTTAACACTTTGAGCGGTTCACCATAACCCAACTCACTCCACAGCCGTTTTTCAAACGCATGAGGATTATTGGCAATCAACTGATTAGCGACTTTTAAAATTCGCCCTGCCGAACGGTAATTCTGTTCCAGCTTAATCACCTGCAAACGCGGATAATCTTTTTGTAATTGGCTCAGGTTTTCAGGATGTGCGCCCCGCCACGCATAAATAGATTGGTCATCATCACCAACCACCGTAAAACGCCCCAGATTACCCGCCAATAATTTAATTAACTGATATTGACTGATATTAGTATCCTGATATTCATCCACTAATAAATAACGGATTTTATTTTGCCATTTGGTTAATACATCTGGATGCTGTTGAAATAATAAAACCGGCAATAAAATTAAATCATCAAAATCCACTGCGTTATAGGATTTTAAACAGCGATTATAATCGGCGTATAACGTTGCAATGTTAGCCAATGCGGTTTGTGCCGCTTGCTCAGGGGTAACAAACGCATTTTTCCACTGCCCGATTTGCCCCGCATACTGGTCAATTTGCTCAGGGTCATAATCATTTACCGCATGACTGATAATATTCTTCAATAAGGCGTGTTTATCCTGCTCATCAAATAAAGTAATGCCTGTTTTATAGCCCAGACTTTGATGCTCCAGTTTTAAAATATCCAGACCCAAGGAATGAAACGTAGACACCCGCAAACCGCGACTTTCTTCAGGGCGCAATAATTTAAACACCCGACTCTGCATCTCCCGAGCCGCCTTATTGGTAAACGTCACCGCCGCAATATGCCGTGCAGGTAAACCTTGCTTAACCAAATAAGCGATTTTTTCAGTAATCACCCGCGTCTTGCCACTACCCGCGCCCGCTAACACTAACAAAGGATGGTCGATGGCTTTAACAGCGGTTTGTTGTTGGGGGTTGAGTTGAGTCATGCAACAGATAAGAAAATATATTACTGGCTTGCTGATAAATCAGCAGGATAAAAGTGAGTATATGTTTAGTTTCCTGCTTTCAAATTTCCCGCGTGTAAGCCGCATTCTTTTTTGGTGGCATCTTCCCACCACCAGCGTCCTGCGCGTTCGTGTTGGTTGGGGAGTACGGGGCGGGTGCAGGGTTCACAGCCGATGCTGATATAGCCGTGTTGGTGCAGCTCGTTGTACGGGACTTGGTAGGCTTCGATGTGATCCCAGACTTGTGAGGATTTCCAGTTAAGCAGCGGATTAAATTTTATCAGCGGATGTTCGGTGGTGGAAAACGCAGTATCGAGTTGCACTTCGGGAATGTCTGAGCGGGTATCGACGCTTTGATCTTTGCGTTGTCCTGTAATCCACGCATCAACGTGTGCCAGTTTGCGTCTTAGCGGTTCAACTTTACGAATGCCGCAACATTCGCTATGCCCGTCTTGATAAAAACTGAACAAGCCTTTTTGTTTAACGAAACTGTCCAGCGCGTCACGGTCGGGCGTTAAAAGTTCGATGTCGATGCCGTAATGTGTACGCACTTTTTCCATATAGCGGTAGGTTTCAGGGTGCAAGCGTCCTGTGTCCAAGGAAAAAACCTGTATGTCTTTACGAATGGCTAACGCCATATCAATCAGCACTACATCTTCTGCACCGCTGAACGAAATAGCGATATTGTCAAATGCTTCTAGGGCTTTTCTGAGGATGGCGCGCGGATTTTTACCCGCTAACTCGGTTTGTAAGGCTGTAATATCAATCATGGTCTTGGGAACAGGTTTGGTCAAAATACCGCTGTAAAAATTCAGCGAATGGAAGTTGGGGTTTGCTTTCAATTTCATGCTGTTTGGCATGAGATTCTGCCGCCATTGCGACAAATTGCGCGGTGGTTTCAGCGTCCAGCGGTTGCGCTTGGAAATAGCGAGCGTGTTCGGCAGAGGTGTTTAAGGCAAAACGGGCAAAGGGTTGTGAATGCTCACTCATTGCCGCCAACATCCGTGCCGAAGCGGTTAGATTGGGATCATCCACCACTAAGCGTTGTTCAGCCAACGCCGCGCTATAGGGTTTATTGGTCGCATGATTATCCAGTACCGCACATACAGGCTGCATGGCTTGCAGAATATCATTTGCCCAATCCTGCAAGCTGATGTGTTGCCCGTTGCGATTCAGCATTAAATCAGGTTTTCTGCCTTCGTTAGCCACTGCCAGTTGATTGGCATTGTTGATTTTGTGGTCGGCGGCTGACATTGCTGGGCTGTCAGTTAATAAGCAGGTCAATAATAACGCTTCGATAAAGCGCAGTTTGCCTTCATCGACACCGAGCGGATTAAAAATATCCAAATCCAGCGAGCGCATTTCAATATAACGCACCCCGCGCCGTTTTAACGCCAGCGTCGGTTTTTCGCACGATTGAGCAATTTGTTTCGGGCGAATCGTGCTGTAAAACTCGTTTTCAATTTGTAAAATATTGCAGTTCAGTTGCCGATATTCACCGTCCACCACCGTACCGATTTTTTCATAATCAGGGTAGGGCGTAGTGATGGCTTTACCTAAACTGTCAACGTAACCATCCAGCGAGTTGTAATCAATGTTCAAGCTCGCCTGATTATTACTCTTATAGCCGATGTCGCTCATGCGTAACGAAGTGGCGAATGGATGATACAAAGTGCCGTTATCAAACTCTTCAAACTGTGCCATTAACGCAGGACGGCTTTTAAAAAAGTTTTTGCAAATCGCAGGTGACGCGCCGAACAAATACAGAATCAACCAACCGGCACGCTGAAAATTACGAATTAAACCGAAATAACCGTCATTGGTGAACTGCGCTAAACTCAATGGACTGTGTTCGTGTTGATGTAACGTCACCCATAAATTTTCAGGCACCGAATAATTAAAATGAATGCCTGCAATAGACTGCATAGTACGTCCATAACGATGCCATAAACCATGACGGTAAATGTGTTTCATACGCCCGACATTCGATGTGCCGTATTCTGCAATGCGAATACTGTCATCTCCATCAATCCCGCACGGCATACTTGCGCCGAGCAGAATTTCACCGTCCAGATGCGCATACACAAACTGATGAACCTGTTGTAAATAGTGCAGCGTATCTTTCACATCAGCAAACGGCGGCGTAATCAGCTCAATCAGAGCCTCCGAATAATCCGTGGTGATAGCGGGATGGGTTAATGCCGAACCTAAAGCGTGCGGGTGTTGGGTTTGGGAAATAAAACCGTTTTGTGCAAGGCGTAAGCTCTCTTTTTCCAGCCCTTTTAAGCCGCCGCACAGCGTATGCTCATTGCCCGTTGCCAGCAGTGAATCCAAGCGAGTTGTTGTAAAAGTCATAGCGTGTCTGTCCTGATAGAATCGGGACATTATAACTGTAGAACGATAATCAGCCTATCGAGGGTGTGAAAATGCTTTTTGGTGATAAGCTGATATGAATAGTTCCTACGCCAGAACTAGGGAATAGTTAACTCTAACTGCGTTTCATGTGCTGGTGATTAGGTTGTTCAGAATGACAATTGATGCACAACACTTTTAAATTACTTTCCAGATTATTGCTTTTTACACCGTTAATATGATGAACGTGTAAACCTGTTTTATCGGCACAATATTTTCCGCATTGTTCACAAGTCCAGTTAAAACGTTCTTTACGTTCCAATGAAATACTATTCCAATTTTCTGGATAACCCGATGCTGGTGCAGTTATATCAGTATGAGTGGGTTTGTGAGCAATAGGAGTATTAGTAAAATTTTCAAAGAAATCTGCAATATTAAAATTATACACATTATGATTTTTTCTATAACGCCTGTTATACCAATTTAAACAATTTTTACAAACTAACAGATTTTCTATTTGGTCTTTTTCATAATGATTATAACCAATTTTTTTATCCATTAAAAAAGTGCCGTCTTTACGTTGTGTCACAACATAGCGTTCAAAGCGTCCAGAGGTTTTCATATTATTTAATGTTGCACATTGATAAAAATGAAATTTTGGTAAACCATATTGACTAAAACCACTCACTTCTTTTATATATAATAATATTTGTTCGCCATTCCAGCGTAATAAACCATTAGGCATAATTTCGACATCATTAATATCAACATCAATACCTTTAGTTTCTAAAATTATTTTCCAATCGGTTTCTATGGTAGCGATTTTAACATCACTTTCCCATGTTATTTGGCTTGCACCCATATTAGAAACTAAAATTTCCAACTCTTTAAACTGAATATCTAATTTCATAATTACTTCTTTTGTAATATTCTTAAAATCTGCTTTTCTGAATTAGTTTTAACCTTAAATTCTACTCGCCGTGAATGCACACTATCTTCCTGTCCATCACTTAATAAAATAGGTTTACTGTAAGATAAGCCATTTGCTGTCATGACGGTTTTTAGCCACGGTCTATTCGGTGCAACTTGCGGCAACATTAAACAGTATTCTAACGTAGCGCGGGTTCTATCTTGCGATAATGCCATATTTAAAAAATAACTCTCATCGGCAGAAACAATTTTAATATTCCATTCCGAAGATGTATGCCCTTCAATTCTAATTTCTTCGATGTCTTTATAATAATTAGCTAGCACTCGATTATAACGGGGAAAGAAGTCATTTAAAATTATTTTAAATTTATCCTTTAATTCAGCATCACCGACATTAAATAAAACATCTGGCTCTTGAAAACTAATAGCTAAGTTTTCGCGGTTTATTACAGCATTCCATTGTGACAATTCATTTTTAAATTCATCATTCAATTGTTGATATATTGCATCTTTAGTTTTCTCATAAGTAACTGCTACTTCAATTAACTGTTTTTTCTCCTCCTGCACTTGCATCATATAACTAATGGCAATAAATAAAAATATCACCATTAACCCTGACATCATATCGCTAACCGATAACCAATGTTCACCGTCATCACTATGGTCATGCTTCATTAATTACGCCCTCTGTCCAATCTTTCCGCCATTTTAACAACGTCTCGTAATTTCTCAGTGAGCGGGCTATAATCATTAACAAATTGATTTGATAATCTAGCTAAATGTGTTCCCATAGTTTCAATCGCTTTTTTCAACTCTTCTTGTAAAGCAATATCTAATAATTTAGTTTGTTGCTGTAAAACGTCAGTGCTTTTTGTCGTATTTTCAGTGAGTAATTTATTAAATTGTTCACTCGATGATTTAACTGCATTACTAATATGATTCATTTGCTCTTGAACGGCTCTTTGTAATTCACGTTCATGCTGTTGAATAGTGGTTTTTGACTGCTCTGCTAAATCGTGCAAGGTCTTATCAATAGTGTCTTTAAAATCTTTACTGACACCTGTTAAAATATTTTCCTGTATATCAATACTTTGCTTTATAGAGCCTGCCATGCCGCTAAATTGGTCGGCTGTTTTCTTAACTGAACTTTCAAATTCATTACCTGCATTTTTAATAGCTAAGTGAATAACATTGGATTGTTCAGTAATCAGGCTATTTAAAACGTGCTGATAATTTCTAAGGCTATCTTGAGTTTCTTTTGATAAATCGCTCAAGGTTTGTTTAACGACTGTTTCAAACTGTCCGCTGGCATTGATTAAAGTCTTTTCTTGAGTTTCTATCATCGACTGCATAGAACCCGTTGCCGTAGTTAATTGGCTACTGACTTTATCAGTAGCGGTTTTTAATGTATCACCTGTTGAATTAATAGACTGTTCAAATATACCGCTTACGTTTTGAATAGTTTTATTAATTAATCCGTTAGATTGTTTAACACTGGTTTCAATTACTCTCAATTGTTCAGTAACTGTTATTTGTAAAGTATCTCGATAATCATCAATGCTTTCTTGTGTGTTTTTAGCCAAGCCTTTTAATGTTTCGCCGATTATCTTTTTGAAATCTTGGCTAGTAGCATCAAGCGTGTCTTTTTGCTCTTCCATGACATTACGCATTGCGTTAGTGGTTTCTTTTAATTTACTGCTAACATCTTTTAAGTTGCCACCGACATCTTTAACTGTTTCATTAATATCAGATAATGATTGTTCTGTTGAATTTTTAAACCCAGTAGTTAATTTAGTCAGATTCCCTTCAATAACTGGAAAAGCGGTTTTAGCATTATCTGCAAGCTCATCAAAGGCTTGTAAATGTTTAGATAAATCTTGTAGCTGTCTATCGAGGCTTTCTAAAATTCCGTGTAGTTTTTCGGAGGTAGTAGTAAAACTTTCTGAACGATTTTTAATATTACCAAACGCGGAGTTAATAGTTTCTACGCTGTTTAATGCGACTTCAAAATTATCAGTTAATGTTTCGACATGAGATTTATAATTTTCTTGCCATACTAACAACTGACCAACTGCTGTATTGAGTTGTTTAAAATTTTCGCCAAATTGTTCAGTGATATTATTATTAAAGTCACGCATTGCTTTTTCTAATGCTTCAATAAATGCTTTTGAATTATTTTCGGCTAAGACTCTCGCAAACTCATCAAATTTAACAATTAGACTATTGAAACTATTATTAAGCACAGTGTTTTGATTATTAAACCCATCTTTGATGTTTTTATTTATAGCCCCTAAATATTGCTTATTATTATCATTTAGCTCATCAAAGTATTGTTTATTATGTTTATCCAATTCACTTAAGCTGTTTTTCATATCCATACGAACTTTAGCTAATTGCGTAGTGATTGAGGCATCACCATCACCTGCTAAACTGGTTTTAATCGCGTCTAATAAATTACTTTGTTTTTTAAATTCAACAGGTAGTATCGCAATACTGTCTTTAAGTTCTTTAAGCAACTGTTCAGGATTATTGTTATTATTTTCTACTAACGATTGTTTAATATCGGTTAGTAAGTCAATCATAATTTGTTCGCTATCAATATCAGAAAAACCGTTATTTTCTAATTTAAAACTCTGAGCAATTCTAACGATAATTGAAAAACCAATACCCATTAAACTGGCTATGAATTTGACTTTTAAACCCTCCAATAATTTAGGCGTACTTTCTGCCATGTGGGTTGCATCAAATTCGATTAAACCAATTGAGATGCCCCAAAAACTAAAAAATACGCCGACGGTGGCTAAAATAGCAGGGGATTGTTTAGCGTATTTGGCTAATCCTTTAAAGCGTGGTAGGTAAATGCCGCATAAGGCTAAGGCAGTTAAAATAATAAGTATAAAAAATGCAAATATATTAGTGTCGCTGCTAAAAATAGCATGGATGATATGATTGATTTGAGGCATAAGGTGGGGAAGTGAGTTATTTTGAAGAGAATAAGATGGTGAGTTATCTTATTTATGATCGGTATTAAGTGCAGTAGCAAGCAATTTATATGCCGTGTTTAATAATCGTTCAGAAAGAAATAGATAACATTCTGATTTTGTTTAATTTTGTTTAATAATAAGTATCTCTAAATTTTGTCAGTGAATAACTATTTTCGTCTAAATATGAAAAATAACGTTTTCAGTATGATTTATAAATTTGGAGCTATTACTAAAATAACGTTGCTATCGTGAGTAAAAGGTACGCTTATAACATGATAGTTCATGTAATTGGTTGTAAAAATCATCACACGTCCAGTCCTGATATAATCGCGGCATTCTCGTTGTCATTCTACTCAGCACATGAACCAGCCCCTTAATATATTAAAAACAGTTTTCGGCTACGATAGTTTTCGTGGGCAACAGCAAGCGGCGATTGAACACGTTATTTCGGGGCAGGATGCGCTGGTGTTGATGCCGACGGGCGGCGGTAAATCCTTGTGTTATCAGATTCCTGCGCTGGTGCGTGAGGGGGTGGGGATTGTGATTTCGCCGTTGATTGCGTTGATGCAGGATCAGGTCAGTGCGTTATTGCAGTTGGGGGTAAAAGCGGCGTTTCTTAATTCCACGCTGACGATGGAGCAGGCGCGGGGCATTGAACAGCAGTTGCTGAATAATGAGCTGGATTTGTTGTATATCGCACCCGAACGCTTGTCTGCGCCGCGTACGTTAGAATTATTCAGCCGCATTAAGGTGTCGCTGTTTGCGATTGATGAAGCGCATTGTGTTTCGCAATGGGGGCATGATTTTCGCGCCGATTATTTGCAGTTGTCGATATTGCATGAACGTTTTCCGACCATTCCGCGTATCGCGCTCACTGCGACCGCCGACGAAAAAACCCGCCAAGAAATTATTGTCCGTTTAAAGCTGGAACACGCGCCGCTGTATTTAAGCGGTTTTGATCGTCCTAATATTCGCTACGCGATTGTGCAGAAACAAAACCCACGTCAGCAATTGCTGGATTTTATGCGCACTCATCATCACGGTGATGCGGGTATCGTCTATTGTTTGTCGCGTAAAAAAGTGGAAGAAACCGCCGAGTGGCTACGCAATCAGGGTGTTAATGCGTTGCCGTATCATGCGGGAATGAACAGTAATGACCGCCAGAAAAATCAACAAACCTTCTTACGACAAGACAGTATTGTTATCGTTGCCACGATTGCCTTTGGTATGGGGATTGATAAGCCCAATGTGCGTTTTGTTGCCCATTTGGATATACCGAAAAGCGTCGAAGCCTATTATCAGGAAACAGGCAGGGCAGGGCGTGATGGTTTGCCTGCCGATGCGTGGATGACTTATGGTTTACAGGATGTGGTGATGTTGAAGCGGATGCTGTCGGGTTCGGATGCCGATGAAGCCCACAAACGCTTGGAGCTGCATAAACTGGATGCGATGTTGGCGTTATGCGAACAGGTGCATTGTCGGCGGCAAACCTTATTAGGCTATTTTGGCGACTTGTTAGAGCAGCCGTGCGGCAATTGCGATACTTGCCTTGAACCCGTACAAACGTGGGACGGCACTATCGCCGCACAACAGGCGTTATCGTGTGTTTATCGCACAGGTTCGCGTTTTGGGGTGAATTATTTGATTGATGTGTTATTGGGCAAGCAAAATGAGCGCATCATCAACGCGAATCATCACCAGCAATCGACTTTCGGTATCGGCAAAGACGTGGATGAACAGCAATGGCATTCGGTGTTTCGGCAATTGGTGGCGCGGGGTTTGGTGGGCGTTAATTTTGACCAGTTCGGCGCGTTGAATTTGATTGAAGCCAGTCGCCCGATTTTGCGTGGCGAACAGCAATTGATGTTACGCAAAGATATTAAGCAGGAAAAAATCAAACGCGGTAAAAAAATCGCAGGTGTGGCGCGTAGTCGTGAAGAAGGGCAGGCGTTATTATGGGAAGCATTACGCGCGAAACGTCGGGAAATTGCCGATAATCAAGAAGTGCCGCCGTATCAGATTTTCCACGATGCCACCTTGATGGCAATGATGGAAAACAAACCCGCCACGCTGGAACAACTAGCGCAATTATCAGGCGTAGGACAGCGCAAACTGGATTTATACGGCGAGCAGTTTTTAGCCATTATTCAGGCATTTTTTGGTGATACTGCGGGGTTTACCAGCACGGTTGCCGAATCATTACGCTTGTTCAGATTGGGTGTGAGTGTGCAGAAAATCGCCGAAACCCGCGAGTTAAAAGATGCCACGATTTACGGGCATTTAGCCGAAGCGATTGCTCAAGGCTTGCTAAATTTAAACGATGTGCTTGATTTATCTGACCCCGAAATCAAACAAATAGAAGCCAGTATTCTGGCTCTGCTCGATGAACAACAAACCAGCTTGAAGCCTGTGTATGAGCAGTTTGAAGAAGCGTATAACTATGGCATTTTGCGCTGTGTGCAAGCGGCGTTGCAGCATCAAATTGAATCGTAACTGGTGATACTTATTGTCCACGAAAGACACGAAAAGCACGAAAGTTAGGTAGGGTGGGCATCGCCCACCTTTTACCACGCACAAACATGATGACATATTGATGTTTGAGTCTACGTTGTTTTGGTGGGCAATGCCCACCCTACTCACTGAAATGGTTATAGGCGCGAATAAATTCGCGCCTACTTTCAAGCAAAGCGTTCACAAAAAATCCGCTCTGGATTAATGCCCGCGTCTACTGCGATGTGGGTTGCAGCTTCCACTAATAATGGCGGCCCGCATAAAAATACATCGGGCAATACGTCGGCGTTTGCTAAATAAGCGCGTAACGCATCGGCAGGTGTGCCGCAAAAACCTGTCCACGTTGCAGACGGTTTCCAGACACAAATGTCTACTTTAAGTTGTGGAATGGCTAAATCTAACGCGGCTAATTCGTCCTGACAAAAAATCTCCTGCTCATTGTTCACGCCTACAAATAACTGCGTGGGATGGTCTTCGCCCCAGTCTGCCATGCGTTGCAAGATAGATAAAAACGGCGCGAGTCCTGTGCCGCCTGCTACAAAACAACGCGGAGCTAAACTTTGTTCTTGCACGCCAAACGTACCCGATGCCGCTGATACTTGTATGCGTTGCCCAGCTTTCGCGGTTTTTTGTAAATAGCTTGAAAACTGCCCAAGCGGTTGTAGACGAATTAAAAATTCTAATCTGCCAGCCCAGTTGGGCGTATTGGCAATGGAGTACGCGCGTTTTAAATCCAGTTCAGGCACTTCTAATTCTACAAATTGCCCTGGTTCAAATTCAAACGCGATACCGTGTTCTGGATCAGGCAATAATTGCAACACCAAGCGCGTGGTGCGTTCTGCTATCAATTCTACGCTGACAATTTCAGCATCACGCAGTGCGTTTTCCGTACTTTGAATTTGCGAGGCGTTATAAGGCGCGGTAATGTGTAAATCGCTGTGTGGGTGAGTGCGGCAGATGAGAATATCGCCGTGTTCGCGGGCATTTTCAGGTAATAACGACGGGCTGTACCTGTCCAGATGATAATCGCCTTCGGTGCAACGCCCCAAACACGAGCCGCAACTGCCTACTTTACATAAGGCAGGTAGAAAAAATCCTGCGGCTTCGGCGGCTTCCTGCACTGTTTGTTCTGAATCGCAAGTGAAGTCGATTTGCTGATTGTCGTGGGTGGTGAGGGTAATGGCATAACTCATGTTTTTATGTCCGTATTTTTATATTTAAGTCTGTTTGAAAGCATGGCGTGGCACGCCGTTACTGCATTCCCACGCAGCGCGTCACTGCCATTAAGTTAAGAAAAAATGCCATTAAAAACAACGCTTTTTCTGGCGTTTTTGATAATTCAATGACACTCTGGCAGACGACTTTTTGCGTGGGGGTTTACGGTGTTTTCTTGCTAAACAGGGATTAGAAAGAAACAACGCGGTTAG
>Ga0208116_1000037_pt1 | contig 89369 bp, 90 predicted proteins | sample LakWasMeta9_HOW4_2_FD_183859 | JGI IMG/M metagenome (GOLD analysis project Ga0208116, IMG submission 183859) | Freshwater sediment methanotrophic microbial communities from Lake Washington under simulated oxygen tension - Sediment Metagenome... | ecosystem: Environmental > Aquatic > Freshwater >... | reverse complement strand
CGAAGCCGCCGAACACGCCAAAGCGGAAGCGGCAAAAGCAAAAGCCGAAGCCGCCGAACACGCCAAAGCGGAAGCGGCAAAAGCAAAAGCCGAAGCCGCTGAACAAGCCAAAGCGGAAGCGGCAAAAGCAAAAGCCGAAGCCGCTGAACAAGCCAAAGCGGAAGCAGCAAAAGCGAAAGCCGAAGCTGCTGAAAAAGCCAAAGCGGACGCAAAGAAAGCGAAAGAAGAAGCGGCGGCTAAAGCAAAAGCTGATTTACAGGCGGAGATGGAAGCAGAAGCCAAAGCGGAAGCAGATGCCGAAGCCTCGCAAGCGAAAGCCGCCGCTCAAGAAGCGGAAGCCGAAAAAGCAAAAAGAGAAATTCAGCGAAGAGTCAATGATACTTGGATACGTCCTGCTGAATCTGCTGGCAGTTTAAAATGTACTATTCGTGTTAAATTAACCTCAGACGGCTCGGTCATGGATGTGCAAGTAGTCAAAAGTAGCGGCAATGAGATTTTTGATCGCTCAGCGGAAAATGCTGTTAATAAAGCATCGCCGCTACCCGTACCTAAAGACAAAGAACTCTTTAATAAAGAATTCAGGTCGTTTACATTTGTCTTTAATCCAAAATAACGATACAGAATTTTTATAGTTCTCACATTTCCGTGTCAACAGTTGCATTCCAAAGCCTGAACGTATAAGCGATGTTGCTGACCAAACGATTATTTTTTAAGTTACAGAGGTAAACCAGTGAATTTTTTTAAACTAATTTGTATCTGTGTGATGCTGGGTTTTAGTATTTCCAACAGTCATGCAGAACTCACCATTGAAATTACCGAAGGCGTTGAAAGTGCTTTACCTCTCGCCGTTGTGCCGTTCGCCGCTCAAAGTATGCCTGTTGATATTCGTAATATTATCAATGCCGATTTAGAACGTAGCGGCTATTTTAAAATGATGGCAGAGCAGGGGATGCCAAGCCGTCCCAGTACACCTGCGGAAGTTGATTTTAACAGCTGGAAAGGTGTCGGGCAGAACTACCTGACTATCGGTCGTGTCACCAATAACGGCGGACAATACAGTGTTGAATTCCAATTGTTTGATGTCTACAAAAGCGAGCAGTTGCTGGGTTATCAAATCAACTCATCGGCGGCGGATTTGCGCAAAACCGCGCACACTATCAGCGACATGATTTTTGAAAAATTAACGGGCAAAAAAGGCGTATTCAGCGGACGCATTGCTTATATCACCAGTAACAGCTTAGGCAATAAAAAATGGACGTATCAATTGCAGGTTGCCGATGCCGACGGGGTGAATCCACAAACCATTGCCACCTCCAATGAACCGATTATGTCGCCCTCGTGGTCGCCTGATGGTCGGCAAATGGCGTATGTGTCATTTGAACGCAAAAGAGCCGCTATTTATGTGCAGACATTAGCAACGGGTGCGCGTACTCGTGTCGCTGAATTTGCGGGAATTAACGGTGCGCCTGCGTGGTCGCCTGACAGCACACGCTTAGCGTTGACGCTGTCTAAAGATGGCAGCCCTGATATTTATGTACTGAATTTAGCCACTCGCGCATTAACCAAAATCACCAACAGTTTAGCGATTGATACCGAGCCAACGTGGTCGCCTGATGGCAACAATATTGTCTTTACCTCAGGCAGAGGTGGCAAACCGCAGTTATATATGGCATCCAGCCAAGGCGGCAATGAACAACGCATCACCTTTACGGGCGATTACAACGCGCGTGCCAGTTTTTCACCCGATGGTAAGTATTTGGCGATGGTGCATGGTAACGGCAATAACTACCGTATCGGCGTGATGGATATGGCAAGCCGTGCGATTAATGTCCTCACCTCAGGGCCTACCGATGAGTCGCCCAGCTTTGCCCCCAATGGCACCATGATTTTATATGCGTCCAGAAAAGGCGGCGCAGGATTTTTATCGGCGGTGTCATTAGATGGTAAAATGCAACAGAAATTAGTTTTTAACAGCGGTGAAGTGCGTGAACCCGCGTGGTCACCCGTACCTTAATTGTCAGGTAAAAACCCCTTATTTTTGGAAATAGCAGATGAAATTGAATAATACATTGATTGCATTACTGATAAGCACCAGCCTGTTGACTGCGTGCAGTGATGATAAAAAACCGATTAGTGCCGCCGACAGCGTACGAACCGGCGTTGGTAGTGTTAATGGCGCATCTACTAATGGACTGAATAACGCAGGCGGTATGAATGCACAAGGTTTAGCGGGCATGAATGGAATGGGGGAGGGTAGCGGTGAATATAATGACCCTAACAGCCCACAGGCTAAAGTGATTTATTTCATGATAGACAGCAGTGAGGTACAGCCTGATTTTGTGCCGGTGGTCAACGCTCATGCGCAATACTTGGTTGCTAATCCCAGCATTCACATTATCTTGGAAGGCAACAGTGATGAACGCGGCTCGCGTGAATACAACGTTGCCTTAGGTGAACAACGCGCCCGCTCCGTTGCCAACATGATGAAAGCACAAGGCGTGTCTGACAGCCAGTTGCAAACCGTGAGTTATGGTGAAGAAAAGCCGGCGGCAATGGGCAGTGATGAATCAGCGTGGGAACAAAACCGCCGCGTTGAAATTGTTTATGTAAGGTAACACCATGAAAAAGTATAGTTTTCTATTAATGTGTCTGTGCGGTTGCGCAATGGCAAATCCCGATGAATTACCGCCTGTGATTGACAATTCATCGTATCCGACTGCCGCGCCGCTGAACAACCCTGCTGCCGCGCCTTCATCATCCGCCATGTATGAACTCATGGGGCGGCTGGATAGATTGCAAGCCGAAGTGCAACAACTGACAGGCAAAGTAGAAGAGCAGGGGCATCAAATTTCTGAACTGAAAAAAACTCAGACGACTATGTATTCTGATTTTGATGAACGCTTGCAAAGTGCGGGAAAAAGCGGCAATGCTAATCCTGCTGCCGAATCTGCTACACAATCACCCGTATCAGACGTGCTTCCAGCACCCTCCAGTAGCCCATCAGGCGCACCTGACAGTAGCGTTGCTGAAACACCACCACCTGTTGCGATACCCGTGGAATCAGGCATTAAAACACCGCCCAGACCACCTGCACCCAAACCGCCCGAAGTACAAGCCTCAGGCGGTGAAAAACAAGCCTACCAACAGGCGTATACCGCACTCAGAAGCGGCAAAACCGACCAATCAATCGAGCAATTCAAAAGCTATCAAAGCCAATTTCCAACAGGCGGTTATGCTGATATGTCGTATTATTGGTTAGGTGAAGCCTACCGCGTTAAATTAGATAATGATTCAGCACGCCAAGCATTCAACACCGTTCTGGAAAAATACCCAAGCAGCACCAAAGTAGCGGATGCCCTGTTAAAACTGGGTTATATTGAAGCAGATCAAAAAAATGTCGCTAAAGCGCGTGAATATTTAACGCGCGTTACCAGTGAATTCGCCAACACACCCGCCGCGCGTTCGGCAGAAAGAAAACTCGCTCAACTTAAATAAGTAATGGAAAACACTCTGCGCATTACCGAAATTTTTTACTCCTTACAAGGTGAATCTAATACCGTGGGCTTGCCCACGGTATTTATCCGCCTGACAGGTTGCCCGTTACGTTGCGTGTATTGCGATACCGCTTACGCCTTTACAGGCGGCAAAAAAATGACGTTAGCCGACATTCTGGCTGAGGTTGACCAATACGGTTGCAAATACATCACCGTCACAGGCGGCGAGCCATTAGCTCAACCCGCTTGCCTTACATTAATGACGCAATTATTGGATAAAGGTTATAACGTTTCCCTAGAAACCAGCGGCGCACTCGATGTATCAGCGGTTGACCCGCGCGTCATAAAAGTTATGGATTTAAAAACCCCCAGCTCAGGTGAAGCAAGTAAAAACCTATACACCAATATTGACCATCTCAGCCAACACGACCAAATTAAATTTGTCATCGGTAACGATGAAGATTATCACTGGTCAAAAGCCCTATTAACCGAATACGACCTGCTCAATCGGTCTCAGATTTTATTTTCACCCGTCATGGGACAGCAAAATCCAACCGAACTGGCTGAAAAAATTCTCAGCGACAGACTCCCCGTTCGTTTTCAAATTCAACTTCATAAACTGCTTTGGGATGATGCCCAAGGTAAATAAATACTATGCAAAAAAAAGCCATCGTCCTGCTATCAGGCGGACTAGACTCCATTACCGTACTCGCACTTGCCAAACAGCAAGGCTTTCAATGCTACGCCCTAAGTTTTGACTATGGTCAACGGCACAATGCGGAATTAATCGCCGCCGCAAAAATTGCCGCCGATTATCAAGTAGCAGACCATAAAATAATCAAACTGGGTTTAGGTTCAATAGGTGGTTCAGCCTTAACCGACGAACACATTGCTGTACCGCACACTTTGCAAGCAGGCATCCCTGTCACTTACGTCCCAGCCAGAAACACCATATTCTTATCATTCGCCTTAGGCTGGGCAGAAGTGCTGAATCTGCACGATATTTTTATCGGCGTAAATGCCGTTGATTACTCAGGCTATCCCGATTGCCGCCCCGAATTTATCGAGAGCTTTCAAAAACTGGCCAACCTAGCCACCAAAGCAGGCGTAGAAGGCACCGATTTCTCCATCCACACTCCGCTGATACATCTAAGCAAAGCCGACATCATCAAAACAGGCATCGCCTTAGGCGTAGATTACCAGCGCACCGTATCCTGTTACTCAGCCGACGAACAAGGACGCGCCTGTGGAGAATGTGATGCCTGTCGCCTAAGAAAAGCAGGATTTATCGAAGCAGGTATTCCAGATAACACACGTTATCAAAAATAATTAAAAAAAGTGTTGCACAATCCGTAAAATTCGTTATAATAAGTCTTCTTTGTTGGGTCGTTAGCTCAGCCGGTAGAGCACCGCACTTTTAATGCGATGGTCGCGCGTTCGAATCGCGCACGACCCACCACAAAGTTAAAACAAATCAACCACTTAGATTATCTAATCAAGTGGTTTTTTTATGCCTGTCGTTTTTCTTTCCACATTCTTTAATTTTTCCTTTTTAATGTAAATTCACATTTCATTTTTGTAAATTCGCAAAATCTTTTGCGCGTTTTTTTCAAAAATACTGCGTAATTTCTATCAATGTTTTTCAATCAGTTCATTCTTCAATACATCAAACGGGTTGAAGGCGATATTTAGGCTGAGCTTTAAGTTAATGATACAGGCAATAGTGGTGCTGGTGAAAATGCAGATCATGATAGCGATTTGGTATTTCACTGCCAGCCAAGGTTCGCTGCCACCCAGAATTTGCCCTGTCATCATGCCGGGTAACGAGACCAGTCCCATAGTCGCCATGCTGGCGATGGTTGGATTTATTGCGGCTTTAATGGCATCTCGAAAGTAAGGGCGTACCGCTTCCCAGCGGGTTGCGCCCAGCATTAGAAAGGTCGTATATTCGTTCTCGTTTTTGCGTAGTGACGAATAGAAGCGTTCTAGTGCAATGACATTGCCCTGTAAACAATTGCCGAGAATCATACCCGCCAACGGCACAATATAACGGGCATCGTAATAATGCGTCGGCTGGATGACCAAAATCACCAGATAGGCGGTGGAGAATAGTATGCTGGAAGCAATAGCCGTAAAAGTTGCCAGTGCAAAATAACGCACTTTAAGTCCTGCACGTCTTAGAATACTGACATCGGCGACTAATAACATTATCAGTATCCATAAGCCGTTGAGCCAAGGATTGTTAAGGTCGAACAGCATTTTTAGATAGATGCCAACCAGCAATAATTGGATGCTCATGCGCAGAATACTGATGCCAATATCCCGACTCAAACGCAGACCAATCAGCCAGAGCAGTAGCCACGGTAGTAAACAGAGGACGTAAAGCAGTACCATCTGCGGTAGCGCAATATCAAGGGTGTTCATGTCGCTTTACCTGAGTCAATCGACCCGCTTCCAGTTCAAAAATAATAGCACAGCGTTGCAACCATTCAGGGTCGTGGGCTACTGAAAGCACGGTCAGTTCTGGATCAGAGAAAACATCGAACACGGCTTGTTTGCTGTCCGCGTCCAGTGCGCTAGTCACCTCGTCCAACAGATAGACTTTTTTGCCCAGTAGCAGACCACGAGCCAAGGCAATTCGCTGTTTTTCGCCCCCAGAAATACGGCTGCTGTCCTGCTTTAAAATATCCGCAGGCAGTTGTAATCGTTGTAACACGTCAATAAGTTGTTGTTGAGTCGGTTGCTGCTCGCGATGCGCTTTAAATTGAAACGGCAATAGCAGCGCATCGCGCACACTTTCAGCACCCAACACGGGTTCTTGTCCAATGTAAGCGGTACAACTTCGAATGTTCTGAACAGAGGCGGGCGTTAGCGGTACTTCCTGAAAGTAAACTACACCTGACGTTACAGGGTGGAGTCCCAACAAGGTTCTCAGTACACTGCTTTTACCAGAGCCAGATTTGCCGCATAACACCGCTTTTTCACCAGAGAAAAGCGTAAAGCTGATGTCGGATAGAATCGTTTTTTCGTGGGCAATGACCGATACTTGGTCGAATCGAATGATTGGGGGCATTTAATAAAATTTAGCCATTTCGCTCAATGGAATTGCTTTGATTTTACTCGCGTGTCCAGCAGAACCAAAGGCTTCATAACGTGATTGACACAGTGTTTGCATTGCATCTCTAGCCGCTTGATAAGTTTTGCGTGCGTCCAACTCGGTAGCGTTTTCTGGATTAGCTAAAAATCGGCGCATTGCACCTGTCGAAGCCATGCGCAAATCCGTATCAATATTAACTTTGCGCACCCCGTATTTAATACCTTCCACAATTTCATTCACTGGCACACCATAAGTTTCGGGAATTTCGCCGCCAAACTCATTGATGATTTTTAGCCACTCTTGCGGCACTGAACTGGAGCCGTGCATCACAAAATGGGTATTAGGCAAGCGTTGTTGTAATTCTTTTAAACGGCTAATCACCAATACTTCACCCGTCGGTGGTTTGCTGAATTTATACGCCCCGTGACTCGTGCCAATCGCGACGGCTAAGGCATCAATTTGGGTTTGTTTGACAAATTCCACCGCTTCATCGGGATCGGTCAATAACTGGCTGTGATTATCTTGATTTTCCAACGAACCCAAACAGCCGATTTCACCCTCAACCGACACGCCACAGGCATGAGCCATTCTGACTACAGTGCGGGTAACCTCGACGTTATATTCAAAAGACGCAGGGGTTTTCATGTCTGCCAACAACGAACCATCCATCATCACCGAACTAAAACCTGATTGAATTGCTTGTGCGCAAATGTCGGGCGTGGGCGCATGGTCTCTGTGCATCACAACGGGAATATGCGGATATTGCTCAACCGCCGCCAGAATCAAATGGCGTAAAAATACTTCACCCGCATAACGATTCGCACCCGCTGAACCTTGCATAATCACAGGGCTATCGCAGGCATCCGCCGCCTGCATAATGGCTTGCACCTGTTCCATATTACTGATATTGAATGCGGGAACCGCAAAGCTCTGTTCGGCGGCATAATCCAAAAGTTGACGTAATGATACTAAAGCCATGCGGCTCTCCTTTAATTGTTGGGTAAGTTAATGCGGCTGTACAAATAAACCTGCGAGGTCTTCAAGACCTCGCAGGTTTGAGTAACGTGTACCTGCCGACTTTTTGCAAACAACTTAGTGATTAGGAATCAAAAATCATGATTTTTGACTTCGCTATTTCATTAACACTTAAACGTGTTATTAAATTGTACTCTGCCAAAGCGCGAACCACTCGGTCAAATCGCGGCTATCGCCCAGCGCGTTGAGACTGCGATCAACCGCATCATGATTGCCCCACACCACCGTCGCCCAATCACCCTCTGCCACACGCGCTTCTATCTCCGTACAGTAAAGCCCCTTGTCACGCTGAACATAAAAACCATAAGTGCGACAAGCCACAGGTCTATGCGCGTAAACCCTGCAAGCCCCCAGCGATTGATTCAACATCGGGCAGGTGATAGGGCGTGAGGTCTGCTCAGTCAACGCAGCAATGCCCCGCCCAATCTCCAAAAGCTGTTCCGACGGTAACGCGGCAAGACCATCGCGCAACAACTCCCATTCGGTTGCTGTGAGTCTGGGAATTTCCGCAAGCCGCTTACAACAACCATCACAGCCCACGCGGCATAACCAGTCTGAATTGTCATCACTGATAGTTTTTACGCGGGCATCAATATCAGTATGGAGTTGGGTTAGTGTATTCATTTTTGTATTTGGTATTTTTGAGTGTTTTGAAAATTTTTGGCAGGTTTCAAGTCGTAGGTTGGTTTGACGATAATTAGGTAAGTTGGGGTTCGCGCAAGAAAAAACTTGGGAACGAGATACTATTTTTGATAACTTATTTTGCAAGAGAAATCTTCTTGAGGCATTAAATTAATTTTAACAATATCACCTACTTTTAAAGCTGATATATCTCTGTCAATTTCTGCGATAACAGATTCAATCATTATAACTCTGGGAGGCAAATTTATTTTTTTATTAAACAATTTTATTGTTTCTCCAAATTCTTCAATCCATTGAATAGCGAAGCAATTTGAATTTTTTATTGATTCAAAAAATTCTTCATTCTCAAAGTTTTCTGGAACTGTCCAATTAAAAAAAATTGAATACCTATCATCTTTTTTATAAATTTTTCCATGAATAATATCAACGATTTCACTGATATGATTATATTTCTCAGTGCTACAATCGAAATTTGCTGAAAATAAAATATTGGTATTGGTAAATTTTGATATTTGTTGACACAGTCTTATATATTTTAGCGGGTAGTAATATGAAATATAATCATCATCACCTTTATTGCGCTTAAAGTCGCCTAATTCATTTCCTTCAAGTTCTAAACTGCCATTTAAATCCCACTTTTCTACTAATTTTAAGATAAAGGAAAGGATCTTATTAAAATACGGTAGTGTATTAATATCAATATTATTCCATTTTTCAAACAAAATACTTAAAGTTGATTTTGTAGAATTTCCTAATGGGTCTATTTTCAGGTTAATATAAAACAGTTCATTACAAGCGGAGCCTTTAAAAGTAAATCCTTTATTTCCAGCTCTTATTTCGCCATGAATATCATCGAATGCTTTTACTTTGTTCGTTTCTGGTTCTACAAACCAAATTTTCATTACGCATTTTCTTTTTCTTTGTGATGTTGGCGAAATAGTTAATGTTCCAGTACATTCTGAAAATAAAAGTTCTATTATTGGCAATCCTTGCAAATTAATTGCTTTATTATCTATTTTTATATCTTCTCCATAGTTAATAAAATTAATAAACTGTTTTTTAAATTCTATCGTATGGCTTTCTTGTACTTTCATCTTAAAAGGAACAGTTTCTTTTGGATAGATAAAGAGTTTCGTTACATCTTCATGATAAGAAGTTTTGACTTTAAATCTGGGGTCTAGCATTTCTAAGGATTTTGATGATGCTTTATGAACATTATCTATTGCATTTATAAGTATTCTCTTTTGAAAACCAGCAGTTAATGCCATTGTTAAAGTATCAATAGCATCTTCTTTTTTAGGCAGTTTTGTTCCTTGTTCTAATTTAGCGGTTTCTTCTGCTTGTTTTTTCCATTGTTTTAATAATTCAACGGTATAAGTTGTTTCATCCTTATCAATTATTATTGAGCAATTAGCGCATAACCAAATACCATTATTAATTGATTTACGTTGTTCTGGTATCATATTGGAATCATATCGACGCGCACCTTTACCACTTGCTGCCGCGCAAATATGTGCCGCAATTCCAATACTATTTATTCCTTCGTCCGATTCGTCAGAAGGTGCAGATGTTGGAACTCGACAATCAGGATTTGAACAACGTAAACCAACACGTTTATTTAATTTATCTTTAACGGATGGTGAAAAATCGTCTCTATTATTTTTTGACATAATTTATGGATAAATTTGATAATTGCATACTTAACACAATTAAGATGAGCTACATAGGAAGGATGTGCTGAGGTACGAAATGAAACGTATTGCGCCGAAGTTTTTCAACCACTATGCGGCGTGTTACGCTATCGCTCTACAACACTTTAATAGCACAAAAAAAACAACTACACTAGCAAGTAGAGAAAGTATCATGTAAATACTCATTAACGCTCCAGATACGTTGCCAAAACCCCTGATTCAAAAACGCATTAAGCAACTGGAAGCAAGTTTAAAAAGAAGCGGAAAAGTTCGTAAGCTAAACCGCTATTAATTAAAACGAGGCAAATCATGCAAACACACATCCTTGACCTATCGCCTTTATCCTCACCATTGCAACAAGAACTAATTGATTTTTATGAGTTTTTACTTGAAAAACAAGCAAAAAATAAAACCGTTGCACAAACTGATTTAGCAATGCTTAACTCCTCTCAATCTACGAAAGGCTTTGCCATGTTAAAAACCAACCGTGCCGCAGTCCCCGCTGATTTTGACCCTGCGAGTTTATTAGAACATGATAGGACTTGATACCAATATTCTAGCGCGTTACTACATTCAGGACGAAGCCGACGACGAAGCACAAAAACAGCACGAGTTAGCGAGAAAACTGATTGAATCAGAACAGCCGTTGATGGTTTGTAAAACCGTGCTGTTAGAATTGGAATGGGTGATGCGTGGCTATTATCGTTTTACTGCCGCTGAAATTATCAGCGTTTTTCAGCATTTGCTATCACTTGAGTATATCAACTTAGAAGACAGAGCCAGTATTGAACAAGCTGTTTCTAACTTTGAGTTGGGCTTTGATTTTGCCGATGCGTTACATTATGCCAGCTATAAAGAATGTGACAGTGTGGCTTCTTTTGATGATAAAAAATTCGCCAGACGTGCTATGCGGGTAGGCTTAAATCCTGCTGTGATAGTGCCAAAATAGCCATCAAACATCATGCAAATACTCATAATCTTTGATTCAAAACGCATATAGACAATTAAATACGGGTAATAAAGTGGGAATGTTCGATAGCTTTTATACTGACGATGGCAAAGAAATTCAAACCAAAAAACTCAACTGTGTTTTAGATAGTTATTACCTCGGTGACACAGTGCCTAACTACGAGTTGAATTTTGATGGTGCGACGGGAAATTATTATCTGATTGAGGAGTATGCCAATGCCAGCGTAATTATCATCAACAATATTTTTATCGACACGTTTATTGACGATGATATTGAAAATTTAAAAGCCAATACCGATGCCATTTTTAAAAGTTATTTAGCCAATCCTGCGCTGCTTGCTTTGAAATTGAGCCAACTCATTAAAGAAAAACTGAATCCACAACGCACCGTTTTATCTAAAAAGTTGAATGCTGTTAAAGGCATACTGCGTGAATATAAAACCTATCAAAATGACCCTTTGTGTCTTGAAGGGAAATTAACCAAATTATTATGTTACCGCTATGTGGAGCGATTTAAACAAGGCGAATCATTAGACTCATTGCTGACAGAAGCTATAAACAGTGAATATTCAATTGAATCAAGTTTTTTTGATGGGTAGGGCGCAATAACTTACCACCATCACCAATCAATCCAATCTTGATACATCCTTTGGCTCTTTCATCGCTAACGAGACTACCAATGATAAAGCTGCACAGCCGCTGACGTAATAAGCGAACCACTCTGGATGTCCGACGCTTTTCATCCATAAGGCGAGATATTCGGCAGTTCCTCCAAACAGTGCGACTGTGAGTGCGTAGGGCAGGCCTACACCTAGGGCGCGGATATGCACGGGGAATAATTCGGCTTTGACGATGGCGTTTACCGATGAGTAACCAGAAACAATCAACAGTGCGCAAATGTACCAGATGAGAGCTGATTTCATGCTTTGCGGTTGCGACAGTTGGGTAAGAATCGGGGCAGTAAAAACCGTTGCTCCCGCACCAAAAGCGATAAGCATGAACCGTCGCCCGACAAAATCGGAAAGCAAGCCATACAAGGGTTGGATAACCATAAACACCAGCAAGGCGATGACGGAAATGACGGTGGCATCGTCTTTACTGAATCCCGTCGTATTGACCAGAAATTTTTGCATATACACGGTAAAGGTATAGTAAGACACCGTACCCCCTGCGGTGAGCGCGATGACGGTCAATATTTCCTTAGGGTAATTGAGCAGTTCGCGCAGATTAGCAGGGCGGCTGGAAAAGGTGTGCTGTTCGACAAAAACTTTGGTTTCCGACATATTGTTGCGCAAGCCCATCGCAATAACAGCCAATAAGCCACCGATAACAAACGGAATCCGCCAGCCCCATTGATGGAGTTCTTCGCTGGTCAACAGCCATTTTTGCAATGCCATTAATAATATCAGAGCCAGTAACTGACCCAAGACAATGGTGACATACTGGAAACTTGAGTAATACCCTCGCCGTTTGCTGCTCGCCATTTCACTCAGATAGGTTGCCGAACTGCCGTATTCGCCGCCAATACTGAAACCTTGCAGCATTCGGGCGAATAGTAATAATGCAGGTACCCAACCACCAATAACGGCATACGTCGGTGTGCAAGCGATAATCAGTGAACCTAAACACATCAGACTCACAGACAGCAGCAAGGCACTTTTGCGCCCTTTGCGGTCGGCAAGACTGCCTAGCAACCAACCACCTAAAGGGCGAAAGATAAAACCGACGGCAAAAACAGCGGCATTATTCAGCAATTGTGCGGTTTGATCGCCTTCAGGAAAGAAGGCAGGGGCAAAATACAGTGCGAAAGCGGCGTAGATAGCCCAGTCGAAATATTCCACCAAGTTACCAACCGAACCACTAAAAATATTGAGCAGGCGTTTTTTATGCGAAAACTGGGGCGATTGTTGGCTCAAGGGTTAATGACTCCAAGAAGAATGCAGCGTTGATTTCATAATGCGCAAGATAAAGCAGGTGGAGATTGTTGTACATTTTAGACTATGGTGTCGGGTTAGCTTTATGACTAACCCCTTAAATGCCCATCCCCATAAGCCACCCATTTGTAGGTGGTGAGTTCGTCAGCACCGACCGGGCCTCGGACGTGAAGTTTATCGGTGCTGATACCGACCACGGAACCTAAGCCATAATCGCCGCCGCCTGATAATCGGGTTGAGGCGTTAATCATTACCGATGCCGAATCGACTTGCGCTTCAAATTGGTTAGCCATAGTCAGACTTTGCGTCACTATGCCGTCAGTATGTCCTGAGCCATAGTGGTTGATGTGGTCGATAGCGGCTTGAATATCATCGACGATTTTGACTGACAGAATTGGGGCTAGGTATTCGGTGTGCCAGTCTTCTTCGGTTGCCGCTGGAATATCGGGCAACAGCTTTTGCGTTTGTTCACAGCCGCGCAGTTCAATGTTGTGGGCGGTCAATGCACTGTGCAATAGCGGCAACAAGTGTTCGGCGCAATGTTTATCGACTAATAGGGTTTCCAGCGCGTTGCAGACTTGCACGCTTTGGCATTTTGAATTGATGGCGAGGGCGACGGCTTGCTCTGGGTTGGCATCGGCGGCGATATACAGGTGACAAATGCCATCGTAATGTTTAATGACAGGAATGCGCGTTCCTTCGGCAATGCGCTGAATTAAGCCTTTGCCACCGCGTGGAATTAACACATCAATGTATTCATCCATTTTGAGGAGTTCACCGACGGCTTCATGTCCAGCCGTGCGGATAATTTGTATCGCATGGCGTGGCAGACCTGCATTCACCGCGCCTTCTATCATAGCATCGGCGAGTAAGGTATTGGTTTGCAGGGCTTCTGAACCGCCGCGCAAGATGACGGCATTGCCGCTTTTGATACATACGCCCGCCGCATCGGTGGTGACGTTAGGGCGCGATTCATAAATAATGCCGATAACACCCAGCGGCACGGATTTTTTGTAGACGCGTAGTCCCTCTGGATTAGTATGACCTGCCAGTATCCGATTTAGCGGGTCGGGTCGCTGTGTCACTTCTTTTAATCGGGAGAGCATATAGTTAAAGGTTTTATCATCAATGGTCAGACGCTTAATCATGGCATCCGCCTGACCTTCATCACGGGCTTTGATGATTTCTTGGGCGTTGATGTCCAGCACCTGCTGTTTGACCGATTCCAGCGACTCAGCCATTTTAGTCAGGGCAAGGTTTCGTATTGATTCGGGGGCGGATGCTAACTGGCGAGATGCTAAGCGACTTTGTTTGGCAATGTCTTGAACAGTATGAGTATTCATGTTTTTTACAATGATTGTTTTTGAGAGGATTAAGATTGACGAATAGGTGAGGGGGTATTTTACGGTTGTTGGAATGAGCTTGGTACGCCATTAGTTTAGTTATGACGGGTAAATGCTAGACCTGCGAGGTTTTTTAAAACCTCGCAGGTCTTTATCGCACACTTTTAACTACTAGACAAAACGTTTAGGGCTGGATACACAGGTCTAAATCAATATCTCAGACTACTGGTGTCACCCGTTATATTCAGTTGCCCGCGTAAATTCTCCAGTTGATCCATCAAATCAAGTACCAAGCCGATACCCGCCAGATTAACACCCAGATCACGTTGTAATCGGAGTGCTGATTGAACCCGTGCCAGATTTGCACCTGAGAAGTGCCAACAATGGATTTCTTTTCCTTCGGGTTCAATGATGCCTTCTTCAACAAGACTGATAACCCAATCGGCATGGACACCACAGGCGCGGCACAATTGACCCAGTGTCAGAGAATCTTCTTCAATGATTGTCCCTGTGTGGATTAATAATAATTCGTGAGAGTTCATTTATATCCCCATAGATTGGCGTGGGTTGAAATCAAGCGTTTGCTGCATATTTTGGTAAACCGCTTTGGCTTGTTCTGTCGTTGCAGGTGGCAGGACAATTTGCAGCACCACATAAAAATCCCCCGCTGTTTTAGCGGGCAGTCCCCGACCTGCTAAACGCAGTTTATTGCCTTGTCTGGAATTAGGCGGTATTTTCAATTCAACAACACTTTCTGGCGTAGGCACTTTGATTTTAGCACCTAAAGCCGCTTCCCAAGGGGTAACGGGAAGATCCAGATACACATCGGTTTCAGAAACCCGATAAAGCGGGTGATTGTTAAACACTATCTCAAGAAACAAATCGCCTGCCTGACCGTTACCCGCACCGCGATTGCCCTGACCTGCCAGCTTGATATGCTGTCCCTGCTTAATGCCTTTGGGGATTTTGACATTCAGACTTCTGTGCTTTACCTGCAATTGACCTTGGGCATTCATTTCAGGCGTACTAAGGGAAATAGTGCGTGTTGCACCGTGATAACTGTCTTCCAAATCAATATGGATTTTTGCATGGCTATCCTGTCCACGCAAAGAGCCACCGTAGTGCCGCTCTGTGTCCGAGGGTTGGAATCCTGTGCTGCCAAACAGTTGTGAGAAAAAATCACTAAAGTCACCTGCATTGACATTTGTGAAACCACCTCCTTTAAATTCAAAACCTTCATCCCAGTTGGGCGGCGGTCTGAAATCCTGACCCGATTTCCAGTTCTCACCTAACTGGTTATAAGCCGCTCGCTTCTCAGGATCTTTCAGAACTTCATAAGCTTCGCCTAATTCCTTGAATTTTGCTTCACCCTCTGGATCTTTACTGACATCGGGATGATATTTGCGTGCCAATTTACGATACGCGCGTTTGATTTCATCCTGACCGGCATCACGCGAGAGACCCATTATTTTATAGTAATCTTTATATTGCATATTGAATAACTTGCCTGATTATAGGAAATGCCGGTTAAGTGGTTACATATACGTTTTCAGGGATGAATCAGAGACTTAACCTTGCGCGTAATAACGGAAAAATGTTGTTCAGCTACTTACGATTATTGAAATCAGCCATTTATGACTGGTAAAGTTGCTAAACCTGTGAGGTTTTTAAAACCTCACAGGTCTTTACTGCACACGTCATAAAAAATTGATCGGCTGTTAATGGCAGTGACGCAGCGTGTGGGGAGCGAGAGAAAATCGCTGTTGATAATGTTAAGAAGATTGCTTTATATAAAAAGATATTTTCTGCTCAACGCTGATAATGGCTTTATTTAAAACACTCAGATTTTTTTCTTCCTGAATTTGCATCCCCATGAAATAAAAAATGGGCATCCAAAAAGGATTAATCAACACACCACCCAGCGCACTTTTCCATGTTCGGCGGCGATTTTTTAACGGGTTAAACGACTCGGTTAAAGAACACATGGGTCGTTCGACAAACACAGCCGCAATCGGTTTTATGATGATTTTGTCATAACCGTCCAGCTGCTCTATAGATTTCAGCAGTTTGCGCTGCATATTGTGATAATTTATGCGGGCATAACTTGCTGAAAACGCCAATACCATTGCCACCAGCGGCAACAGAATAAAAGGCGGGGCAATGGGGGCGAACGTAGAAGACAACATCACCGTCGCCAAGCCCAGCATCAGCACATCTTCACCCCGTTCTACATCCCGATCAATACCTTCAACAATCACAGCAATAGCATTGTCATCACCGACCAGTAAATAATCTTTTTTTTGCATCATGATATTCTCCTTATGGAAAAAGTCTTTCAGGACATATCTTATGGCAAAAGATTGAATGTAAACCACACATTTTTTTAATTATTTAAAAATTTTATCGTCCAGCTTAGACTGCCGCTTTTTAACACCCCGACATTGCCCTGCGCTGCTCAAGTTTTGTCTGAATATACCCTGAAAACCGATAATGAATGATGACCGCATCATCCAAATGCGCCGCGCCTTGAATCACACCTAAACAGCTGGGCGTATTGCAAGCACATTGAAACGGCTGATTCATCGACCATTCCGTAGCGGGATAAAAAAAAGTCAGTTCTTCATTTTCATGGATAGGTCTAAGCGCGACAATCTCACCTTTTTCGGTATCAAAAAACGTATTGGGTTCACAACTGTGGTTGGTGTATTGCAAACAAGCTGGAAAAAGATGGATGTGTTTATCATCACTAATCTGCACTGACAGATACGTCGGCTGCTCAAGCTGTTCTTGCGCACTAAACACCTGCACAACCGCATTCACTGGGAAATATTTCAATGCTCTTAGCGCGTAATACCCGCGCACTGGATGATAAAATGCCGCTACATTGTCAGACGCATCAACACACTGTTTGATAGTCATGTTGCTCTCCTGTGTTTTTATGATTGCTGATAACGTGGGAATCAGTTGGTAGGTTGGGTTGCGGGGGGGGGGTAACCGAACAAACAGGGCGAAAAATAGCGTTTATAATCAAAATCTTGCGTAATTGTGTTGGGTTGCCAAAAAAACGGCAACTCAACCTACGCGACTAAATGTCTTTAAAATTTAAACCAAAGTCACTAACTGCCTAACATGAAACTCGCTACGATGTTGTTCGGCTTGCCACAAATCATATTGTAACTGTTGCTTTAACCAACTCTCCGAAGTTGTATTAAACGCAATCGACAAACGCACCGCCATTTCTGGTGTAATTCCCGTTTTACCATGAATCAAATTAGACAACGTATAACGGCTGATTCCCAATGCTTTTGCCGCTTCTGCTATTGAAATACCAAGCGGGTCTAAACAGAGTTCTTTAATCACCAAGCCAGGGTGGGGGGGATTGTGCATTAACATGATAAAACCTCAATGATAGTCTTCATAATTCACGATTTCAGCATCTTCACCATTCATTCGGAAAGTGACGCGCCAATTGCCGCTGACCTTAACCGCCCAAATGCCTTTTCTATCGCCTGAAAGCGGATGCAACGCTAAACCAGGTAAGTTCATATCCGCAGGCTCGGATGAAACATTTAAACGACCTAAAATTAACTGCAATCTTGTCGCGTGCTGTGCTTGAATCCCTGCGACATTGCCAGTTTTAAAAAAGCGTTCCAGTCCTTTGTGTTTAAAACTGACAATCATCTAGCATCTCATCAAAAATAAGGATTATTAAAACATAAAGCCCCGATTGCATAAACAACCGAGGCTTTGCATTGATAGTGCGATAGATACGATAACATCAAGCGAAGCTTGAAGGTAGGCATTCCCAAACAGAGTTTGGGAACGAGAAATGTTGCTCTCCTGTGTTTTTATGATTGCTGATAACTTGAGAATCCTTTGCTAGGTTGGGCTGCCGCTTTTTGGCAACCCAACATCAACCTTACACGCTGACTCGTTCCCATGCGCCGCGTGGGAATGCAGTTTCAACGCGCCGCGTTGAACAACAATGTACCGCATAGATAACATGAATACCATGCAGTTTCCTAGCCCGTATGGAGTTTAGCGCAACACGGGCAACAGTGGCATCATCACGAAAAGCCCCGCATTCCGTAAGATCCATACGGGCTTGCTGATAACTTTGTGTGAGCTGGGTTGTACAGCGCGGCGCGCTGTTACTGCATTCCCACGCGGCGCGTGGGAACGAGAGATCTTGCGTGATTGTGTTGGGTTGCCAAAAAGACGGCAACCCAACCTACGGGGCTATATTAGCGTACCTTATCACGTTTAGGAACGGAGGCAGACAACCAGTTAGACCCAGTATTTATGTTGCATGGCTTCTAAGATAAATGCCATTAACAAATGGAGTCCTGAACTTTCAATTCCAACTTTTTTACGTTCACGACCATGAAGACCACCAGCCACTTCATTTAGAACATGGTTCAATGCTTTGCATTGTTCGCTTTCGGGAGGGAACAGACTAAAATCGAATTCGTTTGGAATTTTATTATCCAAATCTTCCAGCAATGTTCCTTTTTCAAGGCTTTCATATAACTCATCAAATGATAGAGAATCTCTATGTCCGTTTGCGATTGCAGAGTTTACATAGAAACCAACAAATCCGAGAGTGCTTAATTTTGGTTTATTTGACATTATTTTTTCTGTAAAAGAGGAAAGAAAATTAAAAAGCCCCGACCACATTTCTGTAATCGAGGCTTTTTTGTTAAAGCGGAAAAGCGTTAAAGCCGCATGATTACATCATGCCGCCCATTCCACCCATGCCGCCCATACCGCCCATGTCACCCATGCCATGACCATGTTTGTCATCGCTAGGTGCATCGGCAATCATCACTTCTGTAGTCAGCATTAAGCCAGCGACAGAGGCTGCGTTTTGTAACGCGGTGCGGGTTACTTTTGCAGGGTCTAAGATACCCATTTCAATCATGTCGCCGTATTGTCCAGTAGCCGCGTTGTAACCATAGTTACCCGTGCCTTTTTGCACTTCGTTGAAAACAACTGAAGGCTCGTCGCCAGCGTTAGCAACGATTTGACGTAATGGCTCTTCCATTGCACGACGTAAAATGTTGATGCCTACGGTTTGGTCGTGGTTGATGCCTTCTAAGCCAACTAAAGCAGACAGAGCGCGGACTAATGCAGTACCACCGCCAGCAACAACGCCTTCTTCAACCGCAGCGCGAGTTGAATGTAATGCGTCTTCTACGCGGGCTTTCTTTTCTTTCATTTCAATTTCAGTTGCCGCGCCGACTTTGATAACTGCAACGCCGCCCGCTAATTTAGCTAGACGTTCTTGCAATTTTTCTTTGTCGTAGTCAGAAGTCGCTTCTTCGGCTTGCGCACGAATTTGAGCAACGCGGTTTTTGATTTGTTCTTCTGAACCGAAACCGTCAATGATGGTGGTGTTTTCTTTAGTGATTTGTACACGTTTTGCAGTACCTAGTTGTGACAATTCTGCTTTTTCTAGGCTCAAACCCACTTCTTCTGAAATCACTACACCGCCAGTTAACACTGCGATGTCTTCTAACATGGCTTTACGACGGTCGCCGAAACCCGGTGCTTTAACAGCCGCTACTTTAACGATACCGCGAATGGTGTTGACCACTAAAGTGGCTAAAGCTTCGCCTTCAACGTCTTCGGCAACGATTAATAATGGACGACCTGATTTTGCTACGCCTTCTAAGATAGGCAGCATATCGCGGATGTTTGAGATTTTTTTGTCGTAGATTAGAATCATTGGATCATCTAATTCAACGCTCATGTTGTCTTGTTTGTTGATGAAGTACGGTGACAAGTAGCCACGGTCAAACTGCATCCCTTCAACTACGTCTAATGAGTTGTCTAAGCCTGAACCTTCTTCAACGGTGATTACGCCTTCTTTGCCGACTTTTTCCATTGCATCAGCAATGATTTGACCGACTGATTCGTCAGAGTTAGCTGAAATTGAACCGACTTGAGCAATCGCTTTGCTGTCTGCACAAGGCGCAGCAGAAGCAACGATGGCTTCAACAGCTTTAGTCACGGCTAAATCAATACCGCGTTTTAAGTCCATTGGGTTCATGCCAGCGGCAACGGCTTTTAAGCCTTCGTTGACGATAGATTGCGCCAATACCGTTGCAGTGGTTGTACCATCACCTGCCACATCAGACGTGTGTGAGGCAACTTCTTTAACCATTTGCGCGCCCATGTTTTCGAATTTGTCTTTTAATTCGATTTCTTTCGCAACAGATACACCGTCTTTAGTGATTGTTGGTGCGCCGAAGCTTTTGTCTAAAATCGCGTTGCGACCTTTTGGGCCTAAAGTGACTTTTACTGCGTTTGCTAAGATGTTTACACCACGCGCCATACGAACACGAGCGTCATCACCAAATAATACGTCTTTTGCTGCCATGTTTAATTCCTATTTAAGTTGTTTGTATGTGGGCGCGAATTAATTCGCGCCTACCTTAGATTTAGCCTAAAACAGCCATGATGTCGTCTTCACGCATAACGATCAGGTCGTCGCCGTCAATTTTGACTTCGTTGCCTGCGTATTTGCCGAATAACACGCGGTCACCGACTTTGACATCAACAGGACGCACAGTGCCGTTGTCTAAGGCTTTGCCTGTACCCACCGCTAAAACAGTGCCTTGGCTGGGTTTTTCAGTGGCAGAACCCGGAAGAACGATACCGCCAGCGGTTTTAGTTTCTTCTTCAACACGTTTAACGATGACGCGGTCATGTAATGGACGAATACTCATTTATAGCTCCTAAGATTAAAAATTACATTAAGGTTGAACGAATTTTAGCACTCTCTGCTAATGAGTGCTAATGTTAATCAGCTTTTGCACTCTGTCAAGTTCTTTGGCATTATCCTCTGTCACTTTAGACCTGCGAGGTTTTTAAAACCTCGCAGGTCTTTGATAGCACTTTACTCAACTACTATGACTTATGAATGACAACCAATTATTGAGATACAGCCGCCAAATCATGTTGCCGCAAATAGATATTGCGGGACAACAAAAACTACTCGCAGCCAAGGTATTAATTGTTGGCGCGGGCGGTTTAGGTTCACCTGCGGCTATTTATCTGGCGGCGGCGGGTGTCGGACACATCACAATTTATGATAATGACACCGTAGATTTATCCAATTTACAGAGACAGATTGCTCACTACACCGCCGATGTTGGGACGGGAAAAGCAATTTCAACCCGTGACACACTGAATAAATTAAATCCCGATGTAGAAGTGCGTGCCATACAGCAACGTTTGGCGGGTGACTTGCTCGATGAGGAGGTGAAAAATGCCGACGTGGTCTTAGATTGCAGTGATAATTTCAGCACCCGTTTTGCGATTAATCAGGCGTGTGTGCAACAGCAAACGCCATTAGTTTCAGGGGCTGCGATTCGTTTTGAAGGTCAGGTGTCGGTGTTTACTTCAGGGCAGAACAATAGCCCTTGTTACAACTGCTTATATACCAGTGATGGCGAAGAATTACAGAACTGTGCAACAAATGGCGTGATTGCACCGATTACAGGGATAGTCGGCAGCATTCAGGCACTGGAAGCCATGAAGCTGATGATGGGTGTTGGTAAAACGTTGACAGGCAGGTTATTGTTGATTGACGGGCTAACGATGGAAATCAATACCATGCGCTTGCGCAAAAATCCAAAATGTCCGACGTGCGGAGACCTTTGAGGTTTTGATCCTCAAAGGTCTATTAACTAACAGGCTTATTTTTTTCCAAGCTTGCTTTTAACAAAATGAATAGCCGACTCTGCTATATCATTGACTAATGATGGACTGTCGCCATGCGGCTCAGTTTCACCAAAAGGCTGACCGTTTTTTTGTGTGTACTTGTAAATAAAATAGCCTAATGGCGCAAATGCCGCCGCAGCAATAACCAACATGATGACCAATAGTTCAATAATTCCACCCATGACTCCTCCTCAGTATTATATTTAATAGCATTATTATGATTAGGTGAAATTGGATAATACACGCTTTCAACAAGAAAAACAGCCATAAAAACCTGACAATATTCGCTAAAAACAGCGCAGGGTGCTAACTATCAAGGTTGAACAGTTGCACAAAAAAATCGTTCATCGTATACTTCGATTTAGCTTACTTGATCAAGCTAGCTATTATAATTTTAAAAACTTCTGGAGGTTTACAATGAAATGGGAAACACCAAATTACACTGATTTGCGTTTTGGCTTTGAAGTCACAATGTACATCTACAACCGTTAATTCAACGCTTGTGTAAAGAAAGGGGCTGATTATCAGCCCCTTTTTTTTGCCTGAAAATCACGATTACCGTATCATTGAAAGTTCACTATTTTAGGGATTTCAAATGAAAATAAGAGTTTTAGGTTCAGGTGCGGGCGGTGGTTTTCCACAATGGAACTGCAACTGCCACAATTGTCACCGTATTCGCCACAATGAAATGAACGGCACAGCCCGCACACAATCCTCGATTGCCGTCAGTACCGACAACAAAAACTGGCTGTTATTCAACACCTCACCCGATATACGCGCTCAATTAGAAGCCTTTCCTGCGATGCAGCCGCAAAACGGCATTCGAGACACTGGCATCAAAGCCATTATGCTGATTGACAGCCAAATCGACCACACCACAGGTTTATTGATGCTCCGCGAAGGCAAGCCGCTGGATATTTACTGCACCGAAATGGTCAGACAGGATTTAACCACAGGCTTTCCATTATTCACTATGCTGAAAGATTACTGCACAGTAAATCACCACCCTATTCCTGTCGATGGTAGCAGCTTCACCATTCCCGTTATGGAAGATTTACGTTTTTACACCCAAGCCTTAAAAAGCAAAGCCCCGCCCTACTCGCCGCACCGTCATGATCCGCATGAAGGCGACAATATCGGCGTGATTATCGAGCAGATTTCTACAGGTAAAAAAGTATTTTATTCACCCGGTTTAGGTGAAATTGAACCGCACGTTATGGACGCAATGCAGGCAGTCGATTGCTTACTGGTGGACGGCACATTCTGGACGGATGACGAAATGGTCACCCAAGGTATCAGCCACAAAAGAGCGCGTGAAATCGGGCATTTACCGCAATCAGGCGCAGGCGGCATGATAGAAGTATTAAACGGCGTTGCCAAAGCCCGCAAAATTTTAATCCACATCAACAACACCAACCCGATATTAGACAACGATTCTGAACAACGTAAAATCCTCGATGCCGCAGGTATTGAAGTCGCTTACGATGGTTTGGAAATTGATTTATAAATCATGACTGCCAGTCCTTTAAGGACTGGCAGTCATAAAAAATGACAGGTATTGACATGAGCGCGTTGCACAAAAAGCCGTATTTAAGTGAACAAGCCTACTTAGAATTTGAAGAGCTAAGTGACCTTAAACATGAATACGTTGATGGTGAAGTGTACGCAATGCAAAGCTCAACTGAGTCGCATAATCTCATTATGGGTAATATCGCTTTTAAACTACGTCTTGCCGCTCGTGGCAGTCATTACGGCGTATTTTTTAGCGCGATGAAACTACGGTTGGATAATGGGTGTTTTTATTATTATCCTGATGTCATGCTAGTGTGTGATGCACACGACAATCAACAGTTTTACAAAGAACAACCCTGTTTCATTGCCGAAGTGTTATCACCCAGCACCTGCAAAACCGACCAGCGCGAAAAATGGCTGAATTATCAAAAACTGCCCAGCTTGCGTTATTACCTATTAGTGGATTCTACCTGCATGAAAGTCCATTATTTTGTCCGTGATAGCGCGGGCGATTGGTACAGTGCCGAACTGGAAGATGAAGAATCAATTTTTGTGCAATGCGACGAGTATCAAACCCGCTTAACCTTACGCGACATTTATGAAGATGTCGTTTTTTAATGTTATGAAAAAAATTCAGAAAAAATGCTCTAACAAACCAAAAATCAGTTTGCGAGATTTTCGTATCGTGGTTAAAAAAAACGCCGATATAAGAACGCCCCACTTGGATTCGTGGTTTGATTTATGGCATTGTCATGTAGATTGGGAAGGAGATGGGAACTTATCGCGATTGTACAGACAAGTGCAACTGTGGGCGTTATTTCGTACGATGCGTAAATTTCAACATATCACCCAACATGACAGACATCGCTATCAAATATTTGCTTGTGTACACGAAAAAGATTCGGGCGGCGATGCGGTTTATATTCATACCGAAAATCCAAATGAAACGCCGTTTCCTTATGTGCTAAAAGTTGATGTTTGGTTGCAAAAATGTCCATTTTGGCTTTCACGATATATTTCGTTAGAGCATTATGACATAGGAGAATCATATAATGGCGAGGAAAAATACTATTTTATTCAGCGAAAAACACATTTTTCAAAATTGAATTAAACATTAACAGGAACTAACTATGACCACAGAAAACCAAGCATGGACACGCGAAGAATTTGAAGCCGCCTTACGCGGCATGGAAAAGTATTATCACATTCATCATCCGTACCACACCTTAATGAATGAAGGTAAACTGACAAAAAAACAATTACAAGGCTGGGTCGCTAATCGTTTTTATTACCAAACCAGCATTCCTATTAAAGATGCCAACATTCTTGCCAATTGCCCAGACCGTGAAACCCGCGCTAAATGGACGCAACGCATTTTAGACCACGACGGTCACGAAGGCGATGTCGGCGGTATCGAAGCGTGGTTGCAATTGGGCATGGCTGTCGGTTTAACCCGCGAAGAATTATTGTCACAACAGCACGTTTTACCCGCTGTGCGTTTTGCCGTGGATGCTTACGTCAACTTTGCACGCAGAGCTGAATGGCATGAAGCGGCAAGCTCTTCACTGACTGAATTATTCGCCCCGAAAATTCACCAGCAACGTCTGGACAACTGGCCTGAACATTATCCTTGGGTAGAGCAAGAAGGTTATATTTATTTCAAAAAACGTTTGACCGAAGCGCGGCGTGATGTGGAACACGGTTTAGCGATTACGCTGGATTGGTACAAAACCCGCGAACAACAAGACCGCATGGTGCAAATCCTAAAATTCAAATTGGATGTGTTGTGGGTGATGGCAGATGCCATGTATCTGGCATACATCAACGAAATGCCGCCGTATTTTAATATTGCCTAGTAGTCAGTCCATTTTATTATGACGGTGCGATAAAGACCTGCGAGGTTTTTAAAACCTCGCAGGTCTAGCAAGTTTATCCGTCTGACGGTGTACTCGATAGACGACAATCCGCTGTATAACACGGCTTGTGTACCCACATCAGCCTTTTAAGTTACCCGATTCCAAAGTTGATAAACCAAAATTAGCAAATGTAATTCATTATTGATAGGGTCGGGCGGCAATAAAAACCATTCACCTGTATCTGTCCTGAATTCGTCGAAGCTGTTGCCAAACAAGCGATTGGTAATAAGGCTAAACTCAACCCCTCTGGTTTGAGTTATCATGTTTTCTTTTTGCTGGTTACTGCCGCTATGTCTCTTATTGCCCAACTCCAACCACAGTTACAGTTACTTCCTGAAACCTTACGCGCCGCTGTTGGCAACGCTTTGCAGCATTGGCATGACGCGGTAGCAAATGTAGAACTACCCGCAGACATCCGCGATTCGTTGGTCAAAGTCTGGGTTTCCAGTGAATTTATTGCTACCAGTTGTACGCGCAATCCGACACTTTTACTGAACCTGATTGAATCGGGCGATTTAACGCGCTCCTATCCTAGCGACTATTACGTCAACAAACTCAAGCAACTGGAAGTCACCGACGAAGCGGCATTAATGACCCTATTGCGCCAGTTTCGCCGTCGTGAAATGGTGCGCATTGCGTGGCGTGACTTGGCAGGTTGGTCAGAATTAGCCGAAACACTGACTGAATTATCGTGGTTAGCCGATGCCTGTATTCAATTTGCACTGGATTTTCTGTACCAGCAAGCCTGTGAAAAACGCGGTACGCCGTTATTAGCCGATGGCACTCCGCAACAAATCATCGTGTTGGGTATGGGCAAACTGGGCGCGTTTGAGCTGAATTATTCCTCCGATATTGACTTGATTTTTGCTTATCCCGAAGACGGCGTATTGCCTGACCGCAAAGCCACCAGTTATGGCGAATTTTTTACCAAGTTGTGCCAAAGTCTGGTGCGGGTATTGGACGATATTACCGTTGATGGGTTTGTGTTTCGTACCGATATACGCTTGCGTCCTTATGGCGACAGCGGTGCGGTGATTATGACCTTTGACGGTATGGAAAATTATTACCTGACCCAAGCGCGGGAATGGGAACGCTACGCAATGATAAAAGCGCGCCAAGTCGCGGGTGATTTTGTGCAGGGCAAGCAGTTGATGGCAATGTTATCGGCGTTTGTCTATCGGCGGTATTTGGATTACGGCGCGTTTGCAGAACTGCGCTCCTTAAAAGCCCAGATTACCCAAGAGTTACGCCGCAAAGACCGCATGGAGAATGTCAAATTAGGGGCAGGCGGCATTCGGGAAGTGGAATTTATCGGTCAGGCGTTTCAACTGATACGCGGCGGTACAGAAAAGCGGCTACAGACGCGCGGCATTATGGATGTGTTGCAGTTATTGGCAGAATTGGACTTGATGAGTTCGCAAGACTCGCGCACCTTGCAACAAGGTTACTGCTTTTTACGCCGTGTCGAAAATCACATTCAGCAATACCAAGACAAACAAACCCACGATTTACCGACTGACAAAACGGTGCAGACTATTCTGGCGTATTCGCTGGATTATGCCGATTGGGCTGGTTTTAAAGCTGAACTGGACGCAGTGCGCGCTCAAGTTCACGCGCTGTTCGATCAAGTATTTTCCGTCTCCAAGCAAGAAGAAATCCAGCAACTCAATCAAAAAATCTGGCAAGGTGTTGCCGATGAACAGGAGCTGTTAGACAACTTGGGCGAATACGGTTTCCGTCATCCGCAAACCAGTTTTGCCGCGTTACAACATTTTAAAAACGCGCCCAGCATTCGACGCTTAAGCAGCAAAGGCGCGGAGGTGCTGAATCGCCTGATGCCGCAGCTGATTGATGCCTTGCAAAACGTCACCAATCCCGATGAAACGCTGAACCGCATACTGGACTTATTTGCCGCCGTCGCAGGACGCACGGTGTATTTATCGTTATTGGCAGAAAATCCGCACGCCCTAGCGCAACTCATCAAACTGTCCTCTGCAAGTCCGTGGATTTGCGAGCATCTTGCCTTGCACCCGATTTTATTTGATGAACTGCTAGACCCGAATGCCTTATACGCGCCGCTGAAAAAATCCGATTTGAACGAACAACTCGGCGTATTGTTAGCCTCGGTTGATGCAGATGATTTAGAACGCCTGATGATAGTGTTGCGCCAATTTAAACAACAGCAAGTATTGCGCGTTGCCGCCGCTGATATTATGGGCGTATTGCCGCTGATGGTCGTGAGCGATTATTTAACCTATATCGCCGAATGTATTGTTGCGCGGGTATTGGATTCTGCGTGGTTGATGCTGACCGACAAACACGGCTATCCGCCTGAATGCCAAGGCAAGCCGCAAGGTTTTGGTATTCTCGGTTTTGGTAAATTGGGCGGTATTGAACTGGGCTACGGCTCTGATTTGGACATGGTATTTTTGTACGATTGCCCCGACGGAAACGCCCTGACCGACGGCGACAAACCCATCTCAGCCGCGCAATTTTACGGACGCTTAGGGCTGAAAGTGCGGCATATTTTAGACACCAAACTATTATCAGGCGTGCTATATGAAGTCGATATGCGCCTGCGTCCATCGGGTGATTCTGGCTTATTAGTCACGCCCATCAGTAGTTACGAAGATTATTTAACCACTCAAGCATGGACGTGGGAACAACAAGCCTTAGTCAGAGCGCGATTTATTGCGGGCGATGAACGCTTAAAAACCGAATACGAAGCCATACGGCATCGGGTATTAAGTCTGCCGCGTGATAAAGCCCAGCTAAAAATTGAAGTGCGCGAAATGCGCGAAAAAATGCGCACCGCACTGGCAACCAAAGAGAGCCATAAATTTGATTTAAAACAAAGCAAAGGCGGCATTGCCGACATTGAATTCATGGTGCAATTCGGCATCCTAGCCGAAGCCGCCGAACACCCCAGTTTAACTACCTACACCGATAACGTCCGCCTGCTGGAAGGCTTAAACGCACAAGGCATAATCAGCCAACACACCGCCAACACCCTAAAAGCCGCCTATTGCGCCTACCGCGACATGGGACACAAACAAGTATTACAAGGCGATACCGCCGTCATTGACGAAGCCGAAGTAGCCGATTTACGCACCCAAGTTGAAGCAATTTGGCAGGAGATAATGGAGTAATTCCATAAACACCTAAACATAAATTTCTAGGCATACGAAGTACAAACCTTGGTTTGTGCTGTGGCATTGAACAAACCAAGGTTTGTCCTCCATTTTACTCGAAAATTTTTATGCAGTTACTTAGTAGTGACAGACGCGTCCATCTTTCTCTCTCGGTTCTGTTTATAAGTGTTTTAAACTAATAGCAATCGTTAATATAAAAAATGAAAATTTTAAAAATGATACTAAAAATAATAATAAACTTCATATTAATTTTTACAGTTTTTATTTTTATTAAAAATAAAGCATTAGATAATACCTACAATGCTGTAAAACTTTGGATACCCCCTGATGATTTAACAGAAAAAAATGGGCAGATAAAAAAATTATCAGTTAATCATGCGGCTGATTTAAACTGGTTAAATAAATTTGAAAAATTAATATCTTTGAATTTGACTTTAGGTAATACTCCTGTTGATAACTTAAACGCATTGCAGGGATTAATATCACTAACATCATTGGACTTAAGTTTAGGTTATTCCGATGTAACTGACTTAAGTCCATTAAAAAAATTAAATAACTTAACATCGCTAGAGTTATTCTTGAATAATACAAAAATTAACGATTTAAACTCACTAAAAGAATTAAAAAAATTAGTATATCTAAATTTAGGTTTAAATCAGAGTCGGGTAACTGATCTAAGCACGCTGCAAGACTTAAAGAAATTAAAAACATTGGTTTTAGATTTGCAGAATATTGGGATTGTAGACTTGGGTGCATTATCAGACTTACAAGAATTAACATCATTATATCTACTTTTAAGTAATACTAATATTAACAATATTAGCGCATTGCACACCTTGAAAAAATTGAAATTTCTGAATCTTGATTTAGGAAATACTTGCATTGTAGATGGTTTAACAAAAAATCCAGTTGATTATCTAAATATATTGAAAAAATTGACAATGTTGACTTCGTTGGAGTTAAATTTAAATGCTACTTGTTTCAATAACATTGATGCGTTAAACACATTAAATAATTTAACATCACTAAATTTAGACATAGGAAATAACAATAAAATTAATGACTTGAGCGCGTTAAATTCGTTAAATAAATTAGAAGATTTGCATTTAAATTTAGCCAATGCTAATAATATTTCTGATTTGAGCGCATTAGTAAAATTAAAGCAGCTAAGATCACTGAACTTAATTCTCAATTCCAAAATCACAGAATTAAGCGTACTAGAAGAATTACAAAACTTAACATTTTTGAGTTTGGGGTTATATCATGTTCCAATTACAGAACTAAAAGCGTTAAAGGGATTAAAAAAATTAACATCTCTGCACCTAGGGTTAAGTAATGAACAAGTTGCTGATTTGGATGTATTGCAAGAGCTAAAGGCATTAACAATGCTTAGCTTAAGATTAACTGATAACTCTCAACGCACTTCATTGAGTGGCAAGTCTGTAGTAAACTCATCTACGTTGACTGATTTGAATAGATTAAAAAACTTAAATCGATTGAAATCGCTTGAACTTTATTTTAGTCCTTATCAGGCGATTGATTTAAGTCCGTTAAAAGAATTAAAAGAATTAAACTCCTTGGAGTTACATTTAAATAACAGTGAAACAGTTGACTTAAGCCCGTTAAAAGAATTAAAAAATTTGACCTCGCTAAAATTATATTTAAATAGGTCTAAAATAACTGACCTGAGTGCCTTAAGAGAATTAAAAAAACTAACAGACTTAGATATGGATTTAACCAGTACTAGCATCACTAATTTAAATGTATTATCTGAATTAAAAAGTTTAATATCACTGAAATTAGATTTAAGTAGCACTAAAGTTATTGATTTAAACACATTAAAAGAACTGCAAGAGATAACAACTCTGAATTTAAAGCTATACGACACTCAGGTTACAGATTTGAGTGCATTAAAAAATCTAAATAAATTAACGACTATAAATTTATATTTAAGCCATTCAAAAATAACAAACTTCAGCCAGTTTAAAGATATTCCCTGCAAAGAAATAAAGTTAGATATTAGTAATACTGAAATTAAGAGTTTTAAAGATATGCCACTTGGTGTTATCCAACTAGAAGTCGGTAATTAGATAATGATACTTGGTTTTTTATTGTTTCAATACTCTGAGTCCAGTAGGGTACGCTGTGCTTACCATTTAGTTTAATGGTATGCACAGCCTCCTATCCTACGAAAATAAGCGATAACTATTCACACAGGAAAGCAAGATGAAATTCGTTGACCCCACCACCGACATTGCTTTTAAAAAAATATTCGGCAATGAAGCGCATAAAGATATTTTAATTGAATTTCTTAATGAAACTTTAAATCTTGAGTATCGCATTATTGAAATTCAGTTATTAAATCCTTATCAAGCTCCGAAATTAGAAGGTTTAAAAGAAACTACTTTAGATATAAAAGCTAAAGACCAACACAGCAATGAATTTATTGTGGAAATGCAGGTGGAAAAAGAAACAGGGTTTTATAAACGTGCTATTTATTACAGCAGTAAAGCGTATAGCCAACAACTTGAAAAGGCTGAAAAATATCATTTATTAAAACCTGTTATTTTCTTAGGTATTTTAGATTTTAAAGTATTTGACCACGACAATTATTTTTCGCGGCATTTAATTTTAAATCTGGAAAATCAACAGCAAAATTTAAAAGATTTAGAGTTTAATTTTATTGAATTACCTAAATTCACTAAACAAGAGCATGAATTAACCTCTACCAGTGATAAATGGGTTTATTTTATTAAAAATGCCAGTAGTTTAGAGCATATTCCTGATAATGCGGATACTGAGGCTTTAAAACAAGCGTATCAAATTGCCGAACAGCATCAATGGACGCGCAATGAATTGGAGATTTATGAATATCAAGGTTTGCAAATCGGCAAAATAAAAGGCGCGATTGATACCGCTCGCTCAGAAGGCGAATATGAAAAATCCAAGCAAATTGCTATTAAAGCTTATCAGGAAGGAATGTCGCTGGAGTTGATTGCGAAAATTACCGATTTATCTATCCATGATTTACAAATGATTTGCGAGTCGTAGATGTGTTTGAGTGCGAACAAAAACAGCCCATCTTATCGTACTAATGGCGCACCAAAGTCATCCGCCATATAAGTAACCAAACCTTTCATACAATCGACTAAATGCCGTTTTACTTTTTTCATTCAGCGTCCATTAATGTTGCAGGGAATAAGCTATAGCCAACGTTAAAAACGATAGATTCAATTTACGAGGATACACTCATGAAAAAGATATTTTTATTGGCGGCGGCTGTTATTCTGTTTTCGCCGTTGTCTTATGCGGATTATGATGGTTACGGGCGCGGTGGTTATGGCGGCTGGGGGCATCATGGACATCATCACCGTCATCATTATCAGCCAGAGGTGCGTTATTATGCTCCGCCACCTGTTGTTTATGCGCCGCCGCCCCCTGTTTATTATCAACAGCCGCCCGTGCGTTATTATCAGCAACCGCCTGTGCAGTATTACCCGCAACCACAGCAGTATCGGCAAAACAGTTTACGGTTGTCGTGGTAAATGGGCGTTCAAAATGATTGCCCGTTTTTTAACAAACGGGCAGTTATATTGCAAAATTAAGTTTGACAATCCGCATTTACCCGCGTACAGTGCCGCGCTTTCCCATCCACTTATCTGCTTTAAGGAGGCTACTATGTTCGATATTGTGATTAGATTCGGCCTCGCATTCGTTATTCTTCGGTAATTCATTCGATTCAGCGAATCGGGGCTTCCAAAAAAATCATCCATTTTTTTAAACTTGACCGATTGCGGTAAGGCTTTTTATTGCCTGCGATTTTCGGTTAATGGGAGTTTTTATGAATAACCAACTTCGTTGGCAAAAAAACGCGGCTGCCTGTTGCGCTGAATTCGGCGCGGAAGACGGTATTGATCCGCGTTATGCAGTGACTAAACAGGCGCGTAAAAAATCATCGCGTAAAAATTTACAATTGTGTAAAGAAGCCACGCGCATTATTTCCTTGGTATTGACAGGCGAAACAGGGCAACCATTGTTGCGTGATTTACTGGTGTTGTCTGTGCAAGCCGAACAGGGCGGTGCGTCTGTGTGCGTGAGTGTCGGGCATTATGCCGATATTCAGGTGTCCGACACCGAGGTATTGGACGCATTGAAAAGCGTACAGGGGCTGTTGCGCACCGCATTAGCGCACGCACTACACAGAAAACACACGCCGACATTGAGTTTTCATTATGTCGGTGTGCTTGGCAAAGGAGATTACTAATGCCTATTCAAAAAATCATCACCAAGGGCAAAGTCCCTGTGAAAATTTACACCGACGAGATTGATTCGGCGGCATTTCAACAATTGTATAATTTGTCGCAATTACCGTTTATTCATAGTCATATCGCGGTAATGCCTGATGTTCATGTCGGCAAAGGCGCGACGGTGGGTTCGGTGATTCCGACTAACGGCGCAATTATTCCTGCGGCGGTGGGTGTCGATATTGGCTGTGGAATGAATGCGATGCGCTTGTCGATTAAAGCCCATGATTTGCCTGATAATCTGCGTTCGTTGCGTTTGTTTATCGAAGAGGCGATTCCTGTGGGTTTTAATATGCACAAACAAGACCGCGCGAAACAATCTACGGTGACGGGCTTGGCTGTCGGTTTGCACAGCATTTTAGGCAAGCATAAGAAAATTAATACTATGCAGAAAAAGTCCTATGCAACGTGGGTGCGGCAACTCGGCACGTTGGGCGGCGGCAATCATTTCATCGAGTTGTGTCTGGATGAAAATGATGATGTGTGGGTGATGTTGCATTCAGGCAGTCGTGGTATCGGCAATGTCATCGGCGAGTATTTTATTAATTTGGCAAAAAAAGACATGGGGCAGCACCTGATTAATTTGCCCGATAAAGACTTGGCGTATTTCAGCGAAGGCGCGGCGCATTATGATGATTATCTGGAGGCGGTGGGTTGGGCGCAAGATTACGCGCTGGCAAATCGCCGCGAGATGATGCTGTTGGTGTGTGAAGCGTTGCGCAAAAAACTACCTAAATTTGGCGTGACGAAAGAAGCGATTAACTGCCATCATAATTATGTGGCACGGGAAGCGCATTTTGGTCAGTCTTTATGGGTGACCCGCAAAGGCGCGATTCGTGCAGGGGAGGGCGAACTGGGCATTATTCCCGGCAGTATGGGCGCGAAGTCGTACATTGTGCGAGGCAAAGGCAATCCGCAATCGTTCTGTTCCTGTTCACACGGCGCGGGTCGGGTGATGAGTCGCAGTGCGGCAAAACAGCGGTTTGATAGTGATGATGTTCACGCGCAAACGCTGGGCGTGGAATGTCGCAAAGACAGCGGCGTGATTGATGAGATTCCAGCGGCTTATAAAGACATTGATAAGGTCATGGAGCATCAAAGCGATTTGGTGGAGGTGGTACACACGCTGAAACAGGTGTTGTGTATTAAAGGCTAGTACATCGTCAGTTTAGTTATGGCGGGTAAAGTTGCTAGACCTGCGAGGTTTTAAAAACCTCGCAGGTCTTTATCTCACCGTGATAATAAAATGGACTGACTACTGGTTGCAATATCAACCTGCTGGGTTTTAAAAATCTGGCAGGTTTTTTCATACGTCTATATGATGAGCAAAAATTCACTTTATTAGGTTAACTTCATGAAAATAATAAGCTGTTTACTGTGTGCTACTGCATTGATAGCGACTGGATGTACTGAGATACCGTTACAAAAACAATATCAGCACGCGGTTAAAGATGCTGCTTTCGTTAAAGCCAAAGAGCGCACTGATAAGTTATGGGTGATTAATGCCAATAATCCCAAATTGGTGTGGAATGCGGATAAAACCAAATTGCTGGTGGTGACGTGGAAAAGCCGTGCCGCTTACGATAAATTTATCAAAACCAGCGTCCAAAGCCCCAGTAATCCTGATTACGCGCTGTGGGTGACTGCCGCGCCGCAAGTGAAAGCATTCTGTCAGGCTTATGAGCATGAGACTGACGAGGAGCTGAATGTTCGCTTGAAGCAATATCTGGGCTTGGCTCCTGAGTGGCAATACGATGTGTTCGTGGAAATGTGGGTCAGTCCTGAACAGTTGTTCCGCCCTTGTGTTGATCCTGAAACCAATGATACTCAGTGCGAAGTCAAAGTCCCTGAGAAGTTTCCAGCCGTCGCTAATATCCCCGATTACGGTCAGTTTTATAAGAATCTGTATTTTAAAAGTTTTAGAGAATCGGCAGGTGTGCCGTGGACGGGTTTAGGTTATACCTACGATTGGGGTAAGGAGCATGGTGAAATCGGCGCGAGTGAGTTTATTTTACAGCCCAACTCACCGTATCAAATTAAACAGGTGCTGACGACACGCGAGTATTGTGCAAAATAATTTAGGTTGGTTTTAAGAGCGGCAGTCGGCGGGTGCGAGTTTTGCATCCAGATTGCCGTGTGTGCCACGGTTGACCGCAGGCGGATTGGCGGAGTTGCATTCCCAAGTAATGTGCTTGATTTTAGAGGTGTAGGCAAAATCGAGCGGTAATTCATGCCCGTTACTCCCGGGCTGCGTCGGGTCGGCGATACGAGGTGACAGGATGAGTTCGTTGTGGAAAATAGGGGCGATAGTGGGTGCAAAGGTAATGATTATTTCACCCGAATGACGCGCAGGCAGGGTGAGCAGTTGCCCGTGTGAGCCTAAACTAATGCCCGTGGTATCGGTAATATGAATACCCATGTCCATGACCGCTTCGGTGGGTGCAGGCGGAGTCCATACTGAGGTGACAGGTACATTATCAATGGCATTATGCAGCACGGCGGTTTTTGCGGTAGAGGCTAAGATTAACCCTTCGCTCACTTTTGTTTTTTTAAGGTAGGTTGTATAAGCGGGATAAATAAATAACGCCAGCATTATCATCAAAGCAATGACGATGGCTACTTCAATTAAGGTGAATCCTTGCTGTGGTAATTTATTCTTCATTTTTAGGGTAGCTGTGAAGTTAGGTGTTATCGCCATATAAAGATAAGCATATTATGTGCCAATTATTTTTAGCACATAGACATATTGTTGTAGTGCGGATGTTATGATTTATTGTTATTTTTAAATGTCTTTTCTTGTCCGCAATAAAAAATTACAGCATGAATTTTGTCATATTATGACTAAAAACCATACTGTAAATTTGGCTGGTTTTATTGCTTAATATACACATAAACTTTCTGTTTGCTCAGTTAACATGATGCCGCAAAAAATACCCTACCAAGCTCTGCTCGATACGCTGCAACATAAAGGCAATTTGTCTGCGATTGAATTAAAAAAAGTGGAGCGTGTGCAAAAATCCACCGTAGCAGATAGTTTGCCGCAATTAATTGTGAAGTTAGGCTTATGCTCTGAACTGGATGTCGCGAATGCGTTTGTTGAGTCAGGGCAGTTTGAAAAAGTCCTCGTAGGTCAGTATCCCGAAGAACCGCAATTGCCTGAAAATATCTCGTTGCGCTTTTTAAAAAATTACCATTTAATCGGTTTGGCTGACAGCGAAGACGCGGTGACAGTTGCGCTGATGGATCCTGAAGATTCATTCGTGCTGGATGCGTTGCGCTTGGCAACAGGCAAACAAGTGATTGCCAAAGTCGGTTTGCTGTCGGAAATTGATGCTGCACTGGAAGTGCAGTACGGTCAAGGTCGTTCAAAAATAGATAAGTTGGATGATGCGGGCGGCGATGATTTTGGCGAAGAAGATCTTGAACATTTAAAAGACCTTGCCAGTGAAGCACCGGTTATCAAAATGGTGAATTTAATCATGCAGCGAGCCATTGAGCTGAAAGCCTCTGATATTCATATTGAACCGTTTGAGCAGACCTTAAAAGTCAGATTGCGCGTTGATGGTGTGCTGCAAGATATTGATGCGCCGCCTGTTAAATCCACCGCTGCGGTCATTTCACGCATTAAAATCATGGCGAAACTCAATATTGCCGAACGCCGTTTGCCGCAAGATGGCAGAATCAAAATCCAAATGTCAGGCAAAGAACTGGATTTGCGTATCTCCACCATTCCTACCATGTACGGTGAAAGCGTGGTAATTCGTTTGCTGGACAAAGACAACACGGTACTGGATTTTGCCGCGCTGGGTTTTTCTGATAAACATTTACAGCAGTTTTCTGATGTACTGGCGTTACCGCACGGCATTATTCTTATTACAGGCCCAACAGGTAGCGGTAAATCGACCACACTGTACGCGGCGTTAAAGCAGCTTAATACCACGGCACGAAAAATCATTACCGTTGAAGACCCTGTGGAATATCAAATGGAAGGCATTAATCAGATTCAGGCAAAGCCGCAAATCGGTTTAACCTTTGCCGTTGCCTTGCGCTCCATCGTCCGACAAGACCCTGATGTGATTATGATTGGTGAAATGCGGGATTTAGAAACCGCGCGGATTGCGGTGCAGTCGGCATTAACAGGGCATTTGGTGTTATCCACCTTACACACCAATAATGCGGCAGGCGGTATTGCCCGTTTGTTGGATATGGGCTTGGAAGAATATCTGCTCACCTCGACCGTGAACGGCATACTCGCGCAACGGCTGGTGAGAAAATTATGCGCGGAGTGTAAACAAGCTTATCCTGCATCGCCTGAATTAATCAGCGATATGCAGTTACGCCGTTTTGCCCCAGAAGGCGATATTATTTTATATCATCCAATCGGTTGCCCTGTATGCTCAGGTTTAGGTTATCGTGGACGAGTCGCCATTATTGAATTTTTACCGATGAGCATTGCTATCAGCAAAGCAATTATGGCGCATGAAGATGCGAGTGCAATTCAAGAACTTGCTATTACCGAGGGTATGATGACACTGTATGAAAACGGTTTGGATAAAGTTATGCAGGGCATTACCACTTTAGAAGAAGTGTTACGCGTTACATCGGTTGCCTGATGCAGTTATTTTCTTATAAAGTGGTCAACAGTTTGGGCATTACCGAAGAAGGTATGCGCAACGCGCCCGATGAACAAAGCTTAATTGCCAGTTTGCAGGCAGAAGGGTGTATCCCTATTCGTGTTGCACCCGCGAATGCGCGCTCATTTTTAGGTGTAAAAATGAGCGCGAAACGCTCACAATTATCCACCAAAGATATTCTTTTATTTACGCGTGAATTAGCTGTTTTATTGGAATCAGGCTTGCCCTTGGATCGTTCATTAACGGTGTTAATAAATTTAACCGAAGATAATATACCGCTGAATAATCTTATCGCTCGCGTACTGGATAAAGTTAAAAACGGTTCATCACTGACCGATGCGTTAGAACGACGTAAATCAGGTAATAGACCGTCATCAAAACTGTTCACCAAGTTTTATCTGAATATGATACGCGCAGGGGAGGCGGGTGGTAGTTTAGGTGAAGTATTAACGCGCTTGTCGGATTACATGGAAAGTTCGCAGGAATTAAAAAGCACGGTCAGCACCGCGTTAATTTATCCTGCTATTTTACTGGTGATGTCGTTTGCGTCGTTATTTGTGATGCTCATTTTTGTCGTACCGCAATTTACTGAAATGTTTGAAAGTGCGGGTAAAGCGTTACCAGTATCAACACAAATTGTTGTCGGCTTGGCAGACGGACTGCGCAGTTATTGGTGGCTGTTAATAGGCATTATTGGTGGTACTTACTATTACATGAGCCTACAGTTAGCTGAGCCACGCACCAAAAAAGCGTGGGATGGTCGCTGGTTGAGGATGCCGTTATTCGGCAATGTGATATTGGATAAAGAAACTGCCAGTTTCAGCCGCACACTGGGAACGCTGTTAAATAATGGCGTGTCGCTTTTAACCGCCTTAGCGATTGCGCGGGAAACAGTTGATAATCTGGTATTGGTGGATGCCCTCGCCGATGTGCAGGAGCAGGTCAAGGAAGGTAAAAATATGTCTGCCGCGTTACTGGAAAAAAACGTGTTTCCTAAAATGGCAATGCAAATGATTAAAACAGGTGAAGAAACGGGACGTTTGGAAGAAATGTTACTGCGGGTAGCGACTATCTACGATAAACAACTCAAAACCTCGATACAACGCCTGTTGGCGGTGTTGGAACCTGCGTTAATTCTCAGCTTAGGCTTAATGATTGCGGGGATTATCGTGTCGATATTGTTGGCGATATTGAGCGTTAACGATTTGGCGTTTTAGCCATGACTACCAGCCCTTAAAGGGACTGGTAGTCATAACACTGCTTTTACAAGGTATGACCGTGTTTTGCAGGGACATCACGTCGTGTTGCACCCGTATAAAGCTGTCTTGGACGACCGATTTTTTGTTCTGGATCACCAATCATTTCATCCCAATGCGCAATCCAACCGACTGTTCTGCCCATTGCAAACATCGCAGTGAACATATTGGTGGGAATACCTAGCGCGTGTAATACGATGCCTGAATAAAAATCGACATTCGGATACAGTTTTTTCTCGATAAAATAATCATCTTCCAGAGCGATACGTTCCAGTTCCAACGCCAGTTTAAACAATCTATCATCATGCAGACCTAATTCAGTCAGCACTTCATGACAGGTTGCCCGCATTAATTTTGCGCGTGGATCGTGATTTTTATATACCCGATGCCCAAAGCCCATTAATCTGAACGGATCATTTTTATCTTTGGCTTTAGCAATAAATTCAGGAATGCGTGACACATCACCAATGTTTTCCAGCATATGCAGCACTGCTTCATTTGCACCGCCATGCGCCGCACCCCATAAACAGGCGATGCCAGCGGTGATACACGCATAAGGATTCGCGCCGCTTGAGCCTGCCAAACGCACGGTTGACGTAGACGCATTCTGCTCATGGTCGGCATGAAGAATCAGAATGCGCTCTAATGCGCGAACCAAGACAGGATTGGCAACAAATTCATCACACGGAGTCGCCAGCATCATGCGCATAAAATTTTCTACATAGCCCAGCTTATTGTTGGGATACATGAACGGCAGACCTGTACTGTATTTATGACACATCGCCACAATCGTCGGTACTTTAGCCAGCAAGCGAATCGCGCTTAAATCACGGTCTGCTTTTGATTTAATGTCCAGTGCATCATGATAAAACGCTGATAATGCACCAACCACCGCCACCATAATCGCCATCGGATGCGCGTCACGACGAAAACCTTTGAAGAAATTAGTCAACTGATCATGCACCATCGTGTGCATAGTGATAGTGCCTGCAAATTTATCCATTTCTTCTTTATTGGGCAATTCACCATTCAGCAGTAAAAAACACACTTCTAAAAAAGTACATTTTTCCGCAAGCTGCTCAATAGGATAACCACGGTACAGTAATATGCCTTCTTCACCGTCTATGTAGGTAATCGTTGAACGACAACTCGCTGTTGAGGTAAAACCGGGGTCATAAGTAAACATCCCTGTTTGTTTATACAGCGTCTGCACATCCAATACATCAGGGCCTATCGTGCCGGATAAAACAGGTAACTCACACAACGACTGTGTGTCCTCACTTAAACTAAGATTGCGTAGATTGGTCATGACTTTTCTCTTAAGGTTTTAAAAACGGATTAGCATTTGGCGTTATCGACAGCCAGTTTTGCCAACTCGGTGACTTTAGCCCAGTTTTTCGCTTTAACCGCATCCGCAGGGGCTAACCATGAGCCGCCCACACAGGCTACGTTACTCAACTGTAAATAAGCCTGATAATTATCAGGTGAAATGCCGCCCGTCGGGCAGAAAGTCACTTGAGGAATCGGGCCTGCAATGGCTTTTAACATCGGAATACCGCCCGCCGCTTCCGCAGGGAAGAATTTGAAATGATCCAAACCGTATTCCATGCCCTGCATCAATTCTGACAGCGTAGCAATACCGGGAATTAAGGCAATATTGCCTTTTACAGCGGCGGCTAACAAAGCGGGTGTTAAACCGGGGCTGATTGCAAACACCGCACCTGCGTCTTCGGCGGCCTGTAATTGTTCAGGAGTCAGAATGGTTCCCGCACCGACAATCGCCTCAGGGACTTCTTGGCTAATCAGTTTAATCGCTTCCATCGCGACTGCGGTGCGCAGGGTGATTTCTAACACTCTGATACCGCCCGCGACCAAGGCTTTAGCCAATGGCACAGCATCATCCAAGTTCTGAATCACCATTACAGGCATAACAGGACTGGCAGTTAAAACGTCTTTAGGTTGGATTTTCCAGTGGTTTGTATTCATGATTTTATTTTAAAAAGTTAAGGTTTCTATTGTAGGTTGGGTTAGCGATAGCGTAACCCAACACGCCACTAAGGTAAAATTAAGAGAGCAACTTGTCATATTCAGCATGAGTTCCAATCCAAACCCACAAAAATCCATCTTCAATCTGTGTTGCAATAGCGCGATAATATAAGCCAACACGAACAGACCATACTTTACCGACTTTCTTGAACTGTAATGATGGATGAGCAGGGTTAGCTTTGAGTATTTGGAAGTTTTTATCTGCCAATTCACGAATTTCTACTGGTAGTTTGTCGTAACCTAACCAAAAACTGGATGCTGTTTTATGCTTCAAGGCTTCTCGTTTTTCCAGCTTGATGTTCAGCCAATGCGGCATCAATAAGAAAATCTAGCTTGCCCGCGTTTGAATCTGCTTCAATTTGCTTGTCCCAGCGGGATTGCTCAAATTCAATAAACCAGTCGCGTAGCTTTGAAAACGATTCGTTATCTAATTCGGTAATTTGTTTTTCTAATACTTCGACACTAATCATAACAATCTCTCATTATTTATTATCTTGACCAACAGAACTATCGTGCCAGTTTTGTAGGTTGAATTGTGGCTTTTGGGCAATCCAACCTACGCCTGTTAATCCACCATAAACAAATTACTAGCCCCAGTCTCAGCAGAAGATGCACCTAAACGGAAGCCGCCGAACATTTCTCTACCCATACCGTAATGGTGATTTTTAGCAGAATTGGGTTGTGGTACGCGGGCATTAAATTCAGCGTCATCGACCAGCACGTTAATGTCGCCTGTTTGTAAGTTCAGCGAAATAATGTCGCCGTTCAAGACTTTCGCTAAAGGACCGCCCGTTTCACATTCGGGACACAGATGAATCACCGAAGGCACTTTACCTGACGCGCCTGACATACGACCGTCGGTGACTAACGCCACTTTAAAACCTTTATCTTGTAACACGCCCAGCGGTGGCGTGAGCTTGTGCAGTTCGGGCATTCCATTGGCGCGCGGGCCTTGGAAGCGGATGACGGCGACGAAATCTTTTTCCAGTTCGCCGCGTTTGAAAGCGGCAAGCATATCTTCTTGGTCATCAAAGACAATCGCAGGAGCTTGAACAATTTGATGATCTTCTGAAACAGCCGATAGTTTAGATACGCCGCGTCCTAAATTGCCGTGCATAACGTGTAAACCGCCACCTGCGGCAAAGGGTTTTTCTACGCTGCTCAACACTTCAACATCTAAAGAAGCGGACGGTACCGATTCCCAGATAAGCTGATTTTCAATGATTTTAGGTTCTTGGGTATAACTTGCCATGCCGCGTTCATCGGCAACGCCGATAATATCGGCGTGTAATAAACCGTGTTTTAACAGTTCGGCGATTAATACGCCCATGCCACCAGCGGCGTGGAAGTGATTCACGTCCGCAGGGCCGTTAGGATAAATTTTTGCCAGTTGCGGTACGGCTTTGGATAAATTATCAAAATCATCCCAGTTCAATACGATGCCTGACGCTCTGGCGATAGCGATTAAGTGCATGGTGTGATTGGTTGAACCACCTGTGGTTAATAAACCGATGACGGCATTAACAATGGCTTTTTCAGACACCATGTGTGCGATAGGGCGGTAATCATCACCGAGTGCGGTAAATTTCAATACTTGGCGTGCCGCCGCTTTGGTGAGTTCATCACGCAACGGCGTGTATGGATTGACGAAAGAGCTGCCGGGCAAATGCAAGCCCATGATTTCCATCATCATCTGGTTGCTGTTTGCCGTGCCGTAGAAGGTACACGTTCCAGGACTGTGGTAGGAAGCAGATTCTGCGGCTAATAATTCTGCACGTCCGATTTTGCCGACCGCATAATCTTGTCTGGCGCGGGCTTTTTCTTTGTTGGTCAAGCCGCTGGGCATAGGACCTGCGGGAATGAACACAGTGGGTAAATGCCCGAAACTCAACGCGCCGATTAATAATCCGGGAACGATTTTGTCGCACACGCCCAGATATAACGCGCCATCGAACATATTGTGACTCATGCCGACAGCGGTTGCCATTGCAATCAGGTCACGACTGAACAGCGATAATTCCATACCCGCCTGACCTTGGGTAATACCGTCACACATTGCGGGTACGCCGCCTGCGACTTGCGCGACACCGCCCGCTTCACGAATCGCGGCTTTGATTAAATCAGGCGCGTCTTTGTAGGGTTGGTGCGCCGACAGCATATCGTTGTAAGCGGTGATAATGGCGATATTGGCTTTTTGATCGCCTGTTAAATCGGCTTTTTCTGCCGCGCTGCACGCTGCAAAACCGTGGGCTAAGTTGCCACAGCCCATACCTGAACGAATCGGGCCTTTTTTGGCAATGGCATCAATGTATTTTAAATAAGCGGAACGGGTCGGGTGACTGCGTTCGATAATGTCGTTGGTTACTTTTTCTATAGTTGGGTGCATTTTATAATCCTGATTTTTGAAAATTTTCAACAGTGGGTTACGTTGCTTCCCACTCACTGTGCGGAATGAATGCTGTCCGCGCTATTATTCAACGCAACACATGAGAATGGGTTGTTAATATGGCTTGTCTGCCATATTATCAAAAAATGTACTTACGTCGTCATTAATTACCCGTTCATAAATATCATTCACCGATACGGTTAATTCAATGGCGGCAAAGGTAATGTCATCACCCATGAAATAATGTTCGGGTTGCCAGCCTTCTGAGCGGCGACAGATTTCTATATCAACAATGTCTTGTTCAATTAATACATATTCTTGCAAGCTGGGCAGTGATTGATATAGCCGCCGTTTGGTGGTTTCATCAATGCGGCGCGTAGATTTTGATAACACCTCAACAATAATCAGCGGTTGTTCGGTGTAGTATGCGTTAGCCGTTTCTAGCTCACAGGCAACAATGACATCAGGATAAAAAACCGCTAAATCGCCGATTTTGACTTTAATGTCAGAAGCAAAAGTATCACAAGGCGTGTTGCGTAAATGGTCGCTTAGTATTCTGACCAAGTTACTGATAACGCGCTGGTGGTTTTTACTCGCACCCGCCATTGCATACACTTGACCTTCTATGTATTCATGTTTGCTATCACTGTCCAATTCATTTTGCAGATACTCAGAGATACTGTAAAAGTCTTGTTTTGGTTGCCAGTTCATGATTGATGCCCCTTAAAATAACAATCTTTCAGGTTTAAAAACCTGAAAGATTTAGATGATGATATTACTCTTCCCAAGCCCTACCATCACGCGCAACCAAAGCAATAGAAGCCACAGGTCCCCATGTACCCGCAGGGTAATGTTTGGGTGCATCACCTGAATGTCGCCACGCATCTTGGATAGAATCAACCCACGTCCACGCTTGTTCAATTTCTTCACGGCTTAAAAACAGGGTAGGGTTGCCGCGCATGGCTTCCAGTACCAATTTTTCATAGCCGCCGAAAATACTGCTTTTCTTAAAGGTTTCGGAAAAACTTAAATCCAGTTTGGTTTTCTGGATTTTGATATGCTCATCAATCCCTGGAATTTTATTGAGAATTTCCACTTCCACGCCTTCATTGGGTTGCAAGTGAATAATCAATTTATTGGGTGGTAATTCGCGGAAGCTGTCTGCAAAAATGTTATGCGGTAACTGTTTGAAATAAATAACAATCTCGGTGCGTTTGTTGGTCATGCGTTTGCCTGTACGCAAATAAAACGGCACACCTGCCCACCGCCAGTTATCAATATCAACGCGCAAGGCAACAAAACTTTCAGTGGTGCTTTCGGTATTCGCGCCGTCTTCTTCTAAATAGCCCGGAACGGCTTTACCTTTCATATAGCCCGCCGAGTATTGTCCGCGCACGGTTTTTTCATCGACATTCGCGCGGGTAATAGGACGCAGGGCTTCCAGCACTTTGATTTTCTCGCGGTGAATGCTTTTGGCTTCCAGATTCACAGGCGGTTCCATCGCGATAAAGGTCAGAATCTGTAATAAATGATTCTGCAACATATCACGCAATTGCCCTGTTTTATCGAAATATTCCCAGCGTCCTTCAATACCGACTTCTTCTGCGACCGTCACTTGAATATGGTCGATGGTATTGTGATTCCAGTTGGTGGTAAAAATAGAATTGGCAAACCGTAACGCCAACAGATTTAAAACGGTTTCTTTACCTAAATAATGGTCGATACGAAAGACTTGTTTTTCGCTGAATACTTTAGCGACTTCATCATTGATGACTTGGGACGATTTCAAATCATGCCCGATGGGTTTTTCCATCACCATGCGTGATTCGTCGGTCAATACGCCTGATTGCGCCAAGCCTTGGCAGATATTGCTGAATAAAAATGGGGCGACGGCAAAATAATTCACGGTGACGCGGCTTTCGGTATCTAACACTGTATGCAGTTGTTGATACTCTTCCATTTGCGTCAAGTCGATTTTCAGATACGACAAACGTGCAGAAAATCGCTTCCATACCGTCTCGTCCAGCTTATCGTTTAAAAATTCTTGCAAACTTTTGTGGGCAATTTCAACAAACTCAGCACTGCTATGAGTATGTCTATCAACACCGATAATGTGCGTATCAGGTTCAATCAGATTAGCATTTTCTAACCGATACAGGGAAATAAGCAACTTGCGGCGAGATAAATCGCCCAGCGCACCAAAGATAATCAAATCGCAGGGTTTAAATGTTTTTTTGTCTTTCATTGTCTGTGTCAGCTAAAAATACGGGGCGGGATAAAAATACAGTTTTATGACTCAGAACTTATTATCTCAGAATTTGTTTGACGATGCTGGACTGATTGCGCCGTCGCGAACACAGGAAATACACGCTTCACTTAATAGCGAATCGAAAGTTTATTGACAGACCTACTGGGTCGCTCGTATAGTGTCGATTCACTACTAGACAATCAGCGCAGCAGTGATAAACCTGATAAATGACTCAATAATAAAGGTGGAAAAAATGAGCGAAGAAGAACAAACAACAGACAGATTCTGGTTATATGTAGGCGGCACTGTGTTAGCTATCGTGACAGTTATCTTATTGATTAAACAAAGTGAAAATGAAAAATTCGCGCCTATTAAGCAACAGGTAGAACAGGACATTGCCCAGATGAATATTCGGGTGTTGAGCGACCGTACAGAAAAATAATAATAAATAATAATGAGGAGAGAATCATGAAATTAAAACCCCTAATCTTGCTAGCCGTATTGAGTTTTTTTTCGGGCAGCACATGGGCAACTGAATATATTTACCGCGATTTGATGGCAAATACCCTCGCATCGCCTACTTGCGCCGCAGAACCGCAAGCCATTGCCGAAGCCTCCAAACCGTTTAATATGAGTAAATACAGCAAACGTTTTTGCCAATCACAAGGCTACGGCTGGCACGTTGAGCAAATAAAAGATAATGGCAAACCCGTTTGTGTAGACTGCTCAGGAGGTAAAAGCGGCAAACAGTGTCATCTGGAAGATGTGGTCGTAACCTGTAAACGCATTAAACCCGGATCGGTCGGTATGCTCCCTGGAAAAAGTTAATCCCCTGATTGTTGTCGCGCACTAAATACCCCCGCTTAATCCTTAGCCGAATACTATTAATGAGTTTCGGCTATTGCCTTTATTCACCCAGCTATACACGCCGCAATATCTGAAAATCTGGCTCATCAGCAATACGCTTTTCTTCATTCATTGCTGAACAAATAAGCACCAAGACCCACTTTCATACCATCGCCCGTATACTTATCTAAATAAAGCCCGTTTCTTTCCACGGTTTCACCAATGATGAAGACCATGAAGTAAACTGTCGAATATCAGTACGTCTTGTTTTTGCTTTATAAGCCAAGTTTATTCAAACACTTTGAGACTATCAATTTTGGAAAATCAACAAAACATTTATGAATTGAAATTTGAGCAGGGTATCACGTTAAGCTTATCAATAGCTGATACTGCCATTATGGTTATCGAGTCTTATCTTGATGGCAAGCCAACCAAGCGAGGTAAGGTCACAATCAAGAATGCCGAACGAAACATTTTTTTCTGGACATCCCCATTTTTGAGTACATTATCATCCGATGTGTATGAGTCCGAGCCTTTTGTATTGGCACTGGCTCGTTATATGGGACAAGAACAAACAGCCAGTTTTGAACTAATTCAACATATCGCCCAAATTTCACCAGAAACAGTGCGGCGAGCAGTGCGCTATTCTGGTCTGGTATTGCGTCAAGATTCAGAACGCTGGAAAGAAATTGAACAATTGGCTATCACTGAAGCCGCTGAGTTCAGTGAATTTGTTCGTATTTGCCGTAGGTTAGACTACGCACATCGTGAACGAGTGGCTTTAGTTGAAACTTGTCGCAAACCTCTGAGCAAATTATTACCGTTAGAATTACTGGTCTACGCTAGCTTTTATGGATTTGAACACTTAATACCCAAAAGATTAAATGTAGCCAGCCAGAGTGAAGATGATGCCAGTGCGGATGAAGTGTGGTTGGCTATCAATGACATTCTGCTCTGGAAGCTTCAAACTAGCAGTGATCGTGATTTACGTTTAACAGAAACCATTATTGGTAATTCGTTGCGCACTCATTTGTCACCCTTTCTATTTCCTACCAAACTCAATCAATCAAAGGGGTGGGCAGATGTATATCATGCGTTCAACTATCTGATTGAGGCACAAGTAGAACTCAATAGCTTTTTGTCTCGCTCGATTGATGCGTTCTGCTATGACGACAGTATTAACTTTGAATTTGCAGGAACTGAATTGGTGATTGTTGAACCTGACGTGAATGCTCGTAAGGAGTGGCAACGCAATGGAGAAAGACTTGTACAATTGGACAATTACTGGCTTTATCGGGCATATTGTGAGTTCGAAACATCGCCTATGGCAACAGTACAAATAGGCAGCCTCGAAAATCATGAAAGCAATCGACTAGCCTACATTAAGGCGATTCGCACACAATTACGACTTACTGAAGTCTATGGTCTTAGCGATTCAGTACTGACTGAAACCAAGTTACCAGTAGATATTTTTCAAGCACTGTTGTCATTGGAGTTGATGACAGTATTTTATAACAATGCCTTTTTAATACCTTATGATGACTACCTGAGCGAAACGGATAACTGGCGGAAAGCATTGACTGGTCTTGCGATGGATGGTCTGGTTAAGGGAGAAAATCGCTTTCCTATTGCATGGTCTGATCGAGATGCCAAGATAAAAAACGTTCGTGCATGGACAGTGAACAATGAATTTCCGCATGGACATCTCAAAGCTGCCGAGGCGATTGTTGATTTTTGGTCTTGCGATATAAGAGCGTTAGCGGCTCAATTGCGAAGTGGTGAACCAACTTTAACCCCAACACTCTATGAACGCCCAATGTTGAAAATGGGGCATTATATTTTTCAATTGCCGTGGATGATGGCAATGCAGAATAACTCCACGGCAGCTATTAACAACCTACGAAGAATCGGCGCACGGCGAGTGGAAGCAGGGGAAGAAACACGCTGTATAGAACAACGATTAGCTGAATATTTCGAGGATTGCGGTTTTCGGGTGTGCTTAAATTATCATCCAGTACCCACGTTATCGGATAACGCAGGTGAAATTGACCTCATCTGTATGCGAGATGGGCAGTTATTAGTGCTGGAAATTAAATCGACTTTTGTGCGCAGTTCAATGAAAGATGCTTGGTTACATAAAACTACGGCATTGCGTAAAGCAGGTTTGCAATTAAAGCGTAAAGTTAAAGCAGTGCAGGCGGCATTATTTTCAGATACAGACTTAGTTCTCGCGCTTGGCATCGGTGAGAATATGGAAGTACCTGTAATACACGGTTGGATAGTTGATACTTCGATTGAACATGACCACGAATTTTTTTCAGGTTTTTTGAAAGTGTCGTTAGAAGAAATATTGATTGCTTTGCGTGATGATAGACATTGGCTAAATGATCCAATGGGAATGTTTACAGGTCAGCCTATCGACATAAATAACATTGAATTGTCTGAACCTATAATGACACCTACACTTTATCCTAATGGGTTTTCGGGTAAATATTTTGTTGATGTTATTGAGTGGCAAACCGTATGGGCGAGTTAATACAATAAGCACGATTTGATAATGACTGCCAAAACAACAAACATCTGGTTTGTTTATTTGCTGGAATGTCGCAATGGTAAAATTTACACGGGCATTACTACCGATGTTGATGCGCGTTTTAACACGCATCTTGCGGGTAAGGGGGCGAAGTTTACCAAGATGAATCCGCCTGCTCATATAATTGCGCATAAGCAATGTGAAAATCGTTCCGTAGCAAGTAAACTCGAATACCAGATTAAACAACTGACTCCAGCCAAGAAACGGGCGTTGGGTGTCGCGTGGAATGACACAATCAAGGATTTAATGACGATGAGATTAAAAGAAAAAGACGTTGAAGTCGGCTATTTATATTTGACCAGTGCCAAGCAATATCGCGCGGTGTTGGCGATGAAAGGTGAGTTTATGATTTACGCGCCCAGTCTGGAAGGAACTGCGCTATTAAATGGGAATGCGCCCACCATGCCATTTGAAAATCAGCCGTTCAAGAAGTGCCAAATTGTGACATTTGCTAAAAAGGATTATCAGGTGTTTGCGTTTAATGGCGTGGAAGCTATTAAGCATAAGCTGGATGAATCGCAGTTAGCCGATGTCATCGCACAGTGTAATGCGAAGTCGGCGATTGCCACCTTGTTAGCTGAATAACGGTTATTAACTGATGTTACGCACAAGAAACGATTGTCCACGAAAGACACGGAAAGCACGAAAAAGAGTAAAAAATGGTAATGGGTTAAACCTGTTATCACCGCATGAATGACTGCTAGTCATAAAAATAACAGATGTAATACACCATCAGATTGTTATTTTTCGTGCCTTTCGTGCCTTTCGTGCTTTTCGTGGACTATGGCTTTTCACTCACCCATTAAATAATTGCGCTTATGCACACTGAATATTTCGACGCGGCTACCACTGATTTATTGCAAGGTATTAATCTGATAGAAGCCAGTGCGGGGACGGGGAAAACCTACGCTATCGCAATGCTGGTGTTGCGCTTTGTGGTGGAACAGGAACTGACTATTGACCAGATATTGGTGGTGACTTTTACCAAAGCGGCGACGGAGGAATTGAAAGACAGGGTACGCAGTCGCTTGGTGGAAGCGCGCAATGCGATAAACGCCGATAACTATGATGAAGACACAGATGAAACCATTGTTAATTGGCTGGATGGGTTGGAGATTGATCCTGAGCTGATTAAACAGCGTTTGGATGTGGCGTTATTAAACATCGACCAAGCCAGTATTTTTACGATTCACAGTTTTTGTCAGCGGGTGTTGCGGGAACACGCGCTGGAAAGCGGACAGTTATTTGATGCAGAACTCACCGATGATTTAGCCAGTATCAAACAGGCGTGTGTCGATGATTTCTGGCGCGAGCAGATTTATAGCCGTAATCAATGGCAGGTAGCCGTGTTGACTGCGCACTATGCCACGCCCGATGAATTATTGGGCAGTATTGATGTGGTTGCCGCGCACATTACCGTATATCCCGCTTATGAAAATCTGGATGACGCACTGCAAGCCTTGGAGACTGCGGCGGCGTTGGCAAATGCGGAACTGGATAACGCAGTGGCGGCATTACGCGCGGGTTTTGCCGATGGCGTATTTAAAGACAGTTATTGTGCAGCTGTTACGGAGATGATGCCGTTATTAACCGAGTGGTTGCGAGGGCAGGGGACGCAAGTTCCTGATGCCAGTAGTTTGGCGTTATTGACAGAGGCGGGTTTGGAAGACGGTTTGAATGGCAATAAATTTAGAGCCAATAAAAACCAGACTTCCGCAGAACGTAAAGCTGATTATTTAGCCACGCTGTCCATCAATACCGCGCCGTTTGATGCACTCGCCGCCGCTGTGCAGCACGTTACCTTGGTATTGCGGCGGATGTTGTTGGAAGTGTTGCGCATTGAACTCGATAAACGTTTGCAACAGCTGAATGTGTTGTCGTTCGATAATTTAATCACCCGCTTGGCGGACGCATTGCGCGGCGACAAAGGCGAGTTACTGACCAGTGAATTACGCGGGCGTTTTGCGGCGGCGTTGATTGATGAATTTCAAGATACCGATGACAGCCAGTGGGGCATTTTTTCCACGGTGTTTGCCGCCAGTAGTCATTTTTTATATCTCATCGGCGACCCGAAACAGGCGATTTATAAATTTCGCGGCGCGGATATTTATTCTTATCTGGGCGCACAAGATAGGGCGGAACATCAATTCACGCTGGGTAAAAACTGGCGGTCACATCCTGCGTTGGTGAATGCGGTGAATACGCTGTTTCAACGTGAACAGGCGTTTTTACTGGATAATTTGCTGTTTCATGCGGTTGAGCCTGCCAAGTCTGCCGCCGATGGTGAATTGTATAATGCGCAAGAGCAAGCTGGCGCGCCAATGGTGTTATGGCAACTGCCCCCCAGCGAAGAAAAATCGGGCTATTGGGGCAAAGGCAAAGCCGAGCAGGAGATTCGCTTGGCGGTGTGTAATGAAATTGTTAGTTTGCTTAATCTGCCGTTGCATCTCAACACCCATAAGCCCGATAAAGACCCTGAACAGCAAGCCATACAACCGCAAGATATTGCTATTCTGGTGCGTAGCAATCGACAGGCGCAAGCCTATCAAATCGCACTGCGTGAAGTCGGTGTACCTGCGGTGTTGAATAGTGTGGAATCTATTTTTACCCGTCCAGAAGCCGCAGATTTACACACTTTACTGCAAGCGGTAGCCAATCCCAGCGACAGCGGCTTACTGAAACAAGCATTAACCCTGAGCTGGTTCGCCTTGGATGGGCAAGGTTTGTACGCACTGCTCAATAATGAAGCGGAACTGGATAACTGGATGGCGCGGTTTTTAAACTACTATCAGGAGTGGCAAAAACTCGGCTTGATGGCAATGATGCAGAAGTTGCTGACACAGGAAAAAATCCGCCAGCACCTTGCCAATACTGCCAGCGTAGAGCGGCAATTGACCAATATTTACCACGCGATTGAACTGACGCACCAAGCGGCAATGAATGACCATCTGGGTATCAATAAAACGCTGGACTGGTTACACGCCGCGATGCACAGAGACAGTCAATCTGAAACCCAGCAATTACGTTTGGAAAGTGATGATGACGCGGTGCAGATTGTTACCATGCACCGTTCCAAAGGGCTGGAATACCCGATTGTGTTCTGTCCGTGTCTGTGGGAAGACAGAGCGGTCAACGACAAAAGACCGATTACCTGCCATGCGCAGGGGAAAACCATTGTCGATTTAGGTTCTGAACAGTTTGCCGAGCATCTGGAACAAGCCACACTCGAACAACGTGCCGAAGATTTACGGGTGTTTTATGTAGCGGTTACTCGCGCTAAATACCGCTGTTATCTGGCGTGGGCGAATGTGCGTACTAAAGACAAAGCCAATCAATCGGCATTCGCGCATTTGCTGGATTTTACGGAGCGTGATTGTTCAGAGCAACAAACAGTATTAGAAAACCTCGCCGCACAACAGCCTGAACAGTTTGCCTATCAATTATTAACCACACCCAATAGTGCGCAAGGCAGTTATCAAAAACGCCGCGTCATCGACAGCTTACAGGCAAACCAGCGGCAACGGCAGCTATACACCCATTGGCAAATGAGCAGCTACACCGCCTTATCGGCACTCAGCGAGCATGACGCGCCTGAACTGCCCGAAGATAAAGCCCGCGAACAAGGCGAAGTATTAATTCCCCGCGCGACCGCTGAACAACTGCCCAAAGGGGCGCATACAGGGAACGTGGTGCATGATTTACTGGAAAATCATCGTTTCAGCGATTTGGCACAGCGTAAAGATATAAGCGTGCTTCGGGATAAAGCCTGTCAGCGGTACAGTTTAAAACTCGACCGTCCTGAAATGCTCGATGAAATGTTAGAAAAAGTGGTTAAAACGCCGCTGTCTGCAACAGACCCCGATTTTTGTTTGATGAATTTAGCGGATAAGCAGTGTTTAAAAGAAATGCCGTTTTATCTGGCGATGCAGGACATGAACGCGCAGCATCTTAATAAAGTATTGCAAGATACGCCCGCCTATCAACCCTTGAGCAGTAAAGCCTTGAGTGGTTATCTGACGGGATTTATCGACCTGATTTGTGAGTATGACGGGCGATATTATGTGATGGATTATAAAACCAACTTTTTAGCGGATTATGATGAAGCGAATTTAACATTAGCGATGCGTGAACATAACTACGGTCTGCAATACTGGCTTTATACCGTGGTATTACATCGTTATCTGCAAAACCGTTTGCCTGATTATGACTACCATCAACATTTTGGCGGGGTGCGTTATTTATTCGTGCGTGGCATGATGCCCGATGTGCCTATGAGCGGCGTGTATCAGGATAAGCCTGAATTACCGCGCATTCATGCGTTGGCGACGTTGTTTGGTATTTAATTTGGTGGGGTACACAACACAGTTAAGCGTGATTGTTCGTAACCGCGTAGCGGTGAAATGATTGTCTGATTTACATTTCACCCCTACGGGGCTATTAAGTCCTTTAAATTCTTGGGCTACAAACATTTTACCCCGCTGGGGTTTAACGCGAGTGGCTGTAACCATGATTCTGCAAAAATCTTTCACTGCGGGCTGTAAGGCAATGCGTACCCTACACGGTTTTTGAGTTCAACTCCTCAAGGTTTTTTCGTTCCTGCTGCTGCCAGATGTTCAAACATAATGCGTTTGACCTCTTCAATAACCTCAGGTTGACCTTGGCATGAGTGACTCCAATTGACGACCAACTCAGAAACCGCTTCATCAATGTGTGCGCTTTTATAGGCGACCACACCATCATCACCTTGTTCTTTGGGGACATTGCCGTCAACGGCGATAATCGAGTGCGCAGGAATACTTTTTGGCACGGGTATGGAGGCTAATACTTGCAGCGCGGGATTGTTCGGGTTCATGAGGTCAATAGAGGTCATCGGTCTGCTTAGCATGGTGGCAACTTTCTCATCACCTGATGCGGTGGCGAGTTGTGCTAATAGCGCGGTGGTATTTACCATCGTCATCGGCAGGCTGACCAGTTTGGAAGCAAGCCCTGTGACAATTTGAGAGGCGGCTAACATCGCTCCGTGTTGCGGTGTCGAAATAAACACCACGCGCTTAACGAAAGGCAAGGGCGTATAGAACACGGATTGCTGGATAAATTCCCGCGTTTCCGGGCTGAGTTTCATTTGCCCGACGGGTTTGTCACTAATCAAGTCCCAAAATTTTGTCCCGCTGTCAATGGCGGTCATCTTGGTCAACAATCCACCTTGACTGTGACCCATGACTATCATGTTCTGTAATGCGGGGTCTTTACCGTTCGGGTCAAGCTCATGCACGGTGTTGGTCAGTGCTTTGCGCAGCCGTCCCGCAGAGTAGCCAATGCCTCTGCCGCTGTCGTAAACAAATAACCATATTTGAAAGTGTTCACGGATTTTTGGATCGCCATTGAGTTCATTCACTAATTCAGCCCAGCGTGCGGGACTGGATGCCGTGCCATGCACTAATACCACAGGGATTTTGCCTGCTTTGTAAGGCTGCATGGTGAAAATACCGTCCTGCGCGCGGTCTTTTGACAGCAGACCGCTGGTGAAGACCGAGCCATTGAGAAATCCCGCGATTTCCATTGCGTAGAGCGGGCTGTCATTGAGTTGATAGGCAAGTGCGGCTGTCGGGTCGGATTCGATAGGCTGCGGTTGTCCATCAATCGTGACGGTTGAGGTTTTATCCGCTGAATAGACTTCAAGTTGTCCTTTTATCTTGCCCTTGCTCAGGCTGGCACGCGCGTTTTCAAAACGCAACAGGGCGGTGACGGGAACTTTGGTATGTTCTCCAAGACGTTCTGCACCAACTACTTTTTTTGCCGCCGCCTGTGTTTTTGCAAGACTGGCTGCCAAGGGAACACCGATACCCGATTTATGGTAGCGATTTCTGAGACCATCGACTTCCAGCGCGGTTGTGGAAATAAAACGGTCAAGCGGGTAGCCGCCCCAAGACATACCCGATTTATCCAGCGTTATTTGAAGTGATCCGAAAGGCAGTTTGTAAGTACCTGCTTTCAGACGGACTTCTTTTTCTTCTGCATCAGTCGGTGCCGCCAGACCTTGGGCGACGGCTTGATTGTAAATATCATAGCTCAAGCGAAATCGTGGATCGGTAGGCGGTATCTGCATACTCGAGCCGTTTTCCGGATACAGAAGCGACCACGCATACACGGCGGATGCCAGATAATAGGCACGGTCATTGGTATGTTGAGCGTGCAGTAAAGACAGTTCTGCCAAGGAAAACAGCTGGTCATCATCGCCGACGGGTTTAAGATTTTTATGCAGTTCAGCCAATACCTTGACGGGTTCGGTTTCAAATCTGTCCAGTAACCCGTGCTGTCTGAGAATGATGCTGGAGGCGTTTGATAGCTCACCCGAGGAAATCGCGCTTGCGGTCTGAATGCGATACGCCGTTTGAATATCCACATGAGACACGCTGACAGGGTTCGCGCATCCTGAGAGCATGAGTGCGATGCCTGCGGATAGCATGATAGGTGTTATCAGGCGTTCTGCAATCTGCCCGCAATGCTCTAGTGTTTGCATACTCAAGGTGCTGTTTGATGCTGCGCAAGTAATGTGTTTTTGATTCATCTTTATATTAACCGTAGGAGAGTGTCAGGGATTTGTTAAGAGGCGGATAAGTCAGGACTTTTATCGACTGAATCTGTGACGTATACAGTTTGCGTGGGGAATGCAAACTCTATTTCCATGTCTTCGGCCAGACGTAGAATATCCAAAAAAATCCGCTGCCGTTCGTTGAGTTCATCCATCTTGGCAGGCACTTTGAGAAAAAAATCCACTAAAATATCCAGACTGTGGACTCCGAACTGGTAGAAAAACACCTGAAAATTATCTTTGCGCGTGTCAGGATGCGATTCAATAATGTGTTGAACGCCTTCAACAAACGCTTTTATTTTCTCAATCGGCGTGTCGTAAGTAAGACCTAAATCGACTTTAATCTGCCGATAATCGCGTAACGCCATGTTATCAATGGTGCTGTTCACAAGCTGACTGCTGGGAATCGTGACGAGAGAGTTGTGCAATGTGCGAATTCGTGTACTGCGAAAACCCACGCTCTCAACTACCCCCTCGGTATCTTTCAATTTGATGGAATCGCCTACTTTGAACGGTTTTTCAATCATGATGATAAGAGAACCAATCAAATTGGCGATGGTCTGTTGCGCCGCCAGAGCCACTGCCAGACCGCCAACTCCAAGTCCTGCTATGACTGAGTAGGCGGGTAAACCTATTCGGTCAGCTCCAGCGATGAGGATGGCAATCGCCACGATAAAGGTGATAAGTCGCAACACCAGCCGAATAAGCTGACTATCAATGCTGCTGGTCAACAGCCGCTCTTGAGCAATCACAGTGGAAGCAATCGCTCCCCCTGCCACCCAAACAGTCCATGTCAGAGAAAGATAGAACAGCGTCCAGAGTGATAAGGTGAACACCTCATAGACTCCGTCTGAAATTCGTAGAACATCGCCAAAAATTAATGCGGCTATGGGAGTCACAATGACCAGACTGACAGGACTTAGTAAATCTGCCCATTGGTCAGAAGAGTCTGTTCTACTGCGCCAGTAGTGACTCAGCCGAAAACACAGCCGAACAAAAATAAAGCCTGCGCCTAAAATGACGGCAATACTTAACCAACGCCATACGGGTTGGTTAAGAAACGTGGCTCTGGCGGGTTGCTTATCGGGTGCAGTCAGCAACCACCGAGGCGGTACGATGCTATTCAGTGCCAAAGCCACGCCGGCAGGGCTATAGGTAGTAAAATCGTACCAGCCGACAGACGCATTTGCTTTATAGGGAAGGTGTTTAACTTTCGCATAAAACTCCGGCAAACGCTTCAAGGTGTCTGGGGTAAACAAGTATTCGCCTGTACGCTCTCCTTTTTCAACGCGCTGAATCCGAATTTCACTATTTGGAATCACCCAATACTTGAATTCCGATTTAGCCATCATCTGGGCATCCGGAATGGATTCCACGGGAGGAATATCAATATGATCCAGCACTTCCTTCAGTTGTACCATCAGTCGCCGTGAGGTCTCGTCAACGGTGGCGGGAGGTAATTCACTTAAATCCAAAGCACGTTCAGCCGATCTCTGAAAATGCTGAACTTCTTTAAGAGCAGTCAATTCTTCCGCTGTCAGGTAAAGAGCCGAGGAATCCATATAGGTGTTCAGGAATCCGAAGCCTGTGTTATAGGTTTTATTGGTAAATTCGATAAACCCTTGCAGCGTTGCTCTGGGACTCGAGGTATCAATGGGTTTGAGCGGATTGTTATCTACCTCAGCATGGGCGGGCGTAACCCACATTTGAAGCATACATAACGTGATTATGGTTGTTATGAAGTACCACTTAGACATGAAGAATTTAAGCATCATATTAGTTCTAGGTAAGTTGCAGGCAAGCTAATTGCCCGAATAGTGGGTAGTTTTCGAGCTTTATCAGGTGCAATGTTACTATAATAACGGCATTTTTAACTTAAAATATCTTAATTCCAGCGAGGATTTTAGTGAGCATCCCCTTTAAAAAAACTCTGTTATTACTGACCCTCACCAGCCTGATGAGCGGCTGTTATTCTTTCGGCCCGGATGAACTCAAGGGTACGCATCCTTTGTATAACGCGGCGATTGTTGACAGTCAGAATGAACAGTTTATTCAAAACATCGTCCGCCTGCATTATCGTGATCCCATGTTTTTTCTTGATGTGGTCAGCGTTACCGCGTCTTTAAAAATGGATTTAGGCGCAGGTTTGGATCAATCGGCGTTTGATTTAAAAAGCGGCGGTGCAGACCTGATACAGTTCAGTGCCAGTGGTGCATATACCACTGCACCCACCATTGCCTACTCACCGCTGCAAGGTGAAAACTTTGTGAAAAGCGTATTGAAGCCTATCGCACTGGAAGATTTATTTTCGCTGACAGGGTCGGGATGGAGCAGTCGGCGCGTCTTGGGGCTATGTGTGGAGCGGATGAATGATGTTAAAAACGTACCGATTGCCTCAGGACCGACACCCGTCTTGTCGCCCAAGCATATTGATTCATTCAATCGCCTGTTACAACTGTTTGATGAAGTCATTGGCGAAGACTTGATTATTCCCAGAATTGATCCTGTCACCAAGGAAATACAGCTGGAAATTAAATCCTCGCATCTGTATCAGGGGCAGATTCGGGAAATCAAGCAACTGCTGGGACTCGACCAGAACATTGAGGTTTATCATGTCAACAGCGATTTTCTGAGCCGCAAAGGCGATACCATTTCGATACGCAGTCGCTCACTGAGCAGTATCTTTTTCTATTTATCGCACAATATAGACACGCCAAAAGAACACAAACAAGCGGGCTTGGTCACTGTAACTCGCAACAAAGACGGTTCTGAATTTGACTGGAGTAAAACCGCAGGCGGCAGTCTGTTCCATATCAAGAGCAGTTTTATGAAACCTGACACGGTATTTGTGGCAGTGCCGTATCGCGGTCAATGGTTTTATGTCGCCGACAATGATTTAGAATCTAAATCCACGTTTATGCTATTGACACAGTTGTTTCGGTTACAGGCAGGGTCGGCTAAATCAGCGGGGCCGACGCTCACGTTACCTGTCCGATAATCTGAAACTTAGCACACATAAATATGCACATTTATGCGATACTAGCCGACTTATTTTTTTCAAATTATTGTTAATACTATCAAGGAGTAACACATGACAGCACTGGTTGGCATCATCATGGGCTCGACCTCTGACTGGGAAACAATGCAATTTGCAGCACAAACGCTGGAGCATCTTGGCATTCCTCATGAAATTGAAGTCGTTTCCGCACACCGCACGCCCGATAAATTGTTTAATTATGCGGAAACCGCAGAAATTAAAGGTTTGGAAGTGATTATTGCAGGCGCAGGTGGTGCCGCGCATTTACCTGGAATGACAGCGGCCAAAACCTCGATTCCCGTGTTAGGTGTTCCCGTGCAGTCTAAAGCCTTGAATGGTATGGATTCCTTATTATCCATCGTACAAATGCCCGCTGGTATTCCTGTCGGTACATTGGCAATCGGCAAAGCAGGTGCGATTAACGCAGCCTTATTAGCGGCGGCGATTATCAGTAACAAACATACTGAATATAAGGATGCGTTAAACACATTCAGACGCGACCAAACCGAAACCGTCTTATCAAACTCAGACCCGCGTAAGGAAATGCAATGAAAGTAGGCGTATTGGGCGCAGGACAACTGGCGCGTATGGTCGCGTTAGCGGGTATACCGCTCGGACTGGAATTTATTTTTTTAGACCCCTCAAAAGACGCAGGAGCAAATCGCTTGGGTGAAGCCTTAACAGGCGATTACTATGACCCTGAACTATTGGCACAATTGGCAGAACGCGCCGATGTCGTCACTTATGAATTTGAAAATGTACCCGCACCTGTGGCTGAATTTCTTGCCTCACACACGCAAGTACACCCCGCACCCAAAGCCCTTGCCGTTGCCCAAGACCGCCTAGTTGAAAAAACTTTTTTCAATGACATAGGCATCGCCACGCCACAGTACGCAGCGGTCAATAGTCTGGCAGAATTACAACAAGTGATGACCACCATCGCCTATCCCGCGATTTTAAAAAGCCGCACCCAAGGCTATGACGGCAAAGGACAATCGGTATTACGTTCAGCCGATGATTTAGCCGCCGCGTGGGACGTATTACAAGGTGTGCCTGCTATCGTGGAAGTGTTTGTGCCGTTTGATAGGGAAATTTCTATTGTCGCCGTGCGCAGTGTGTCAGGTGACATCGTGTTTTATCCCGTGGCGGAAAATGTGCATCGTGGCGGTATTTTGCGGGTCTCCACCGCACTGGATAATGACGCTATGCAAGCAACCGCTGAAAATTACGCCACCCGCTTATTGGAAGCCTTGGATTATGTCGGCGTACTGGCGTTGGAATTATTTGAAGTCAACGGTACATTATTGGTCAACGAATTCGCCCCGCGTGTCCATAACTCAGGACATTGGACAATTGAAGGCGCGGAAACCAGCCAATTTGAAAATCATTGTCGCGCGATTGCAGGCTTGCCGTTAGGTGCAACCAGCTTAGTCGGCTACTCGGCAATGGTGAATTTTATCGGCGGTTTGCCTGATACCAGCGAGTTATTGGCACTGCCGCACACCCATCTGCATCTGTATGACAAAGAACCGCGCACAGGGCGTAAAGTCGCTCACGTCACCGTTCGCGCCGACAGTGCCGCGCAGTTAGCCGAATTGTTGCAACCTGTCATTGCAATGGCTGATGAAACAGATGACTCTTGAATGGTAAAAGACGTTGCACTGCAACGTCTCTACAGCAACGCTAACGTCTCTACTAAAAACTCATGTTAAAAATATACAACACCCTCACTCGAAAAAAAGAACTCTTCCAGCCGCGTGTTGCGGGTAAAGTCGGAATGTACGTCTGTGGCATGACCGTTTACGATTACTGCCATATCGGTCATGCGCGAGTCATGGTAGTGTTTGATACCGTCGCGCGGTATTTTCGTTATTTGGGTTATGACTTAACCTACGTCCGCAATATCACCGACATCGACGACAAAATCATTCAACGCGCACTGGAAAACGGCGAAGACTTTCACGCCCTAACCGAGCGTTTCATCACCGCCATGCACGAAGATGAAGAAGCGTTATCCGTGTTGCCTGTCGATATTGAACCCCGCGCCACCCAATCCATCCCAGACATTGTCGCCATGATTGAAACCTTGATTACCAACGGTTTGGCTTACGTCGGCGCAAATGGTGACGTGTTTTACGCAGTCACTAAATTTGCCAATTACGGGCAATTATCAGGTAAAAATCTGGATGACTTGCAAGCGGGTGAACGAGTCGATGTAGACCATGCAAAAAACAACCCGCTGGATTTTGTCCTCTGGAAAATGGCAAAAGCCAATGAACCCGCGTGGGCATCCCCGTGGGGTAATGGTCGTCCGGGTTGGCATATTGAATGCTCAGCCATGTCCACTTGCTGCTTGGGTAACTCCTTTGACATTCACGGCGGCGGCATGGATTTACAATTCCCGCACCATGAAAATGAAATCGCCCAATCCGAAGGCGCGACAGGCGAAAAGTTTGTCAACCTGTGGATGCACAACGGTTTTGTGCGCGTTGATAATGAAAAAATGTCCAAATCATTGGGTAACTTTTTCACCGTCCGCGAAGTATTAAAACAATACCGCCCTGAAATTATTCGCTTCTTTATTTTATCCAGTCATTACCGCAGCCCGCTCAATTATTCAGACGAATCACTGAATGAGGCATACAGCGCGTTGACTCGTTTATATACTGCATTACGCGGTGTGGATAGCGTTGATTCAGCCATAGATACGGATTACAAAGCCCGTTTTGAACAGGCAATGGACGACGATTTTAATACGCCCGTCGCTTTAGCCGTGTTATTTGATTTAGCACGGGATTTAAACAAAGCCAAAACCCACGAACCTGAAAAAGTAGCTGGTTTAGCCGCCAATTTAAAACAACTAGCCAGCTTATTAGGCTTATTACAAGATGCCCCCGACGCATTTTTAAAAGGCGATGCTGACGACGACATCGAACAACAAATCCAAGCCCGAATAGACGCAAAAAAAGCCAAAGACTGGGCAACCGCCGATAAAATCCGCAACGACTTAAAAGCCAACGGCATTATTTTAGAAGACTCCCCAGACGGTACAACCAGCTGGCGACGTGAATGATTTATCGGAGTAAAACAGCTTTAGCTGTTTTATAGTTCCCACCGCTCCAGCGTTGCGTGACTATGAAGACGCTGGAGCGTCAACTGAGGCATTCCAACGCAGAGCGTTGGAACGATAAATTTAACCTAAATGACTATGACTCAATTGTTTTCGGATTTTGATTTTTCACAACTAAGCTCGCCAGATTTTAAAGAAGATAGTGTGCGCGAGGTTCTTATTTTACCTTTGTTATATGAACTCGGTTATAAGCAATCACAGATTCAGCGTAGTAAATCATTAAAACATCCATTTGTAACTATAGGTTGTAGGGAGCAACCTGTTAAGCTAATCCCTGATTATTTACTTAAAAATGAAGACGGGAATTATGCTTGGGTATTGGATGCAAAAGCACCAAAAGAAAAAATTAATATAGGAAAAAATGTTGGACAGGTTTTTTCTTATAGTATTCATCCAGAAATTCGTACTAATTTTTTTGCATTATGTAATGGACGACAGTTTTCATTATTTAAAATAGATGAAAATGAGCCAGTTTTATACTTTGAATTAAGTGATATTGCAAATAATTGGGAGAAACTTAAAGAATACTTATCTCCAAGTTCTTTTGGATTTGGTTTGATTGATAAAAAAATATCACTTTCTTTGAATTTTAGTCCTAAGTTTCATGTTGTTCAAAATGATACGGAAATTGAAGAAATATTAGATAAACTAGATTTTCGTATTAAAAATAAAATTCAATACTCTATTAATATAGAATTGTGTATTGAAAAATACAATGAAAATGAAGTTAGCTTTTTGGAAAAAGAAAAAATAGAATACTTTTTATTAAAAATAAGGGAAGAAATATCGTTCAAATTAAATCTTTTTGCCAAGGCTAACATTGGTAACAGTAGAAAAAATATTGCTCCATTAAAAGAAAGTTTAACTGATTCATATTATCTATATAAGCTATACGAAGATACAATATTTTATGAGAATGAAGATTGGCTGTGTACTTTATGCTCCAATACTGGAAAGGGATTTGATATTATAAAAAATTTCAATAAAAATGAAATATCTTTTCGTATCTACCTTGATAATGAAGAATTCGATTATCTACTAAGTTTGGTTAATAGGTATTTTTCTCGGGAAATAATAAATAAAAATTCAACTGGTTATGATATAGCTATGACATTTTTATCTCTACGCTTAGAGGTAAGTGATATACAAAATGAAAATATAATAGACAAAATTATGTCGAGTTATTTAAGAAAAATGTTTTCTTTAAAAGAGGATAATGAATATCATGATGAATTTGAAGATATATCTTCATTTATCATTGGATTAGCTTAATAGCACGATAGGATGGGCTGAGGCACGAAGCCCATTAATCGCGACAGATTGGCTTTCTTCGTCAGCCCATCCTATTATTCATAAAAGAAAGCACGATATATTTCCAAAAATAAAAACTGGAGCAATAAAATGAATGCCGTTATCTCACTCGATGATGAAAAAACTAAAGCATTATTAACTGAAATCATGGTGGATTTAATTAAAAATAAACGCGAAGTTTTACATGAAATTATGTTGGAAGCATTAGAAGAAGTTGCTTTAGCTAATGCGATTACTGAGGGTAGAAACGATGATTTTGTTTCCGAAGATGAAATATTTTCTATATTAAATGGTAATAACGAGTGAAAGTGAAATTTGAAGCAAAGTTTGCTAAAGATTTACGCGCTATTCGAGACCAAAAACTGTTAAATAAAGTTAAAGAAATCATTGAAGATTGTAAATCAGCAAACACATTATCAGATATAAACCATATTAAGAAAATGCAAGGTTATGATACTTTTTACCGTATTCGTTTAGCTGATTATCGAATCGGAATTGAAATAATCAATGATGAAATAATTTTTACCCGCTTTTTACATCGAAAAGATGTTTATAAATACTTTCCTTAATTACTGTCCATTCACACATGAGCGAAATAAAAGACCAACCCATTCAACAATTTCTTGATAACTTAGCCAGTCAGTCAGCCACTCCGGGTGGCGGCAGTGCGGCGGCGTTGATGGGTGCGCAAGGTGCGGCACTTATCAGCATGGTGTGCAATTTAACCATTGGTAAACCAAAATTTGCCGACGTTGAAGCTGAGATGCAAGCCTTGTTAAGCGATGCCGAAGCCTTGCGCGCACAATTAACGGGTATGATTAAAGCCGATGTTGATGTGTTTAATCGCGTGATGGCGGCATACAGCTTGCCTAAAGACAGCGATGAAGACAAAGCCGCGCGGAGTGTCGCTATTCAAGCGGTATTAAAAGACGCAACCGATGTGCCGTTAGACTGCGCCAGAGCCTGTGCTAAAGTCATTGAACTCAGCCAACTTGCCGCTGATAAAGGCAATCCTAATGTGGTCAGTGATGCGGGTGCGGCGGTTATGTCGGCTCATGGCGGCTTAAAAACTGCCGCGCTGAATGTCTATATCAATGCAGGCAGTTTGAAAGACCGTGATTTTGCGGAGGCAAAATTGGCTGAATTAGCGGATATTATGCAGGGTGCAGAAAGCCGCGCGGAAGACATTTATCAGGCGATTAAAGCCAAGCTCTAATACTGAATAACTTGCGTTTGAGATAAGTAGTGGTGAAGAAATTCTCAGGTGAAATGACTGCCAGTCCTTCAAGGACTGGCAGTCATACATTTGAAACTTATACCCAGCTACTGATTTCTTTATATCTATCTGCGGTTATTAGAGCAACCCAATATGAATACCTTACTGAGAGGAAAATATGACTACCAGCGTAACCGTAGAACCCATTAATTTAAAAACGCCTGAGTTTTATATTAATCGTGATTTGAGTTTATTGGAATTCAATAAACGAGTATTGGCACAAGCATTGGATGAAAATGTACCGTTATTGGAACGTTTGAATTATTTGTGTATTTCCTGCTCCAATCTCGATGAATTTTTTGAAGTGCGCGTTGCCAGTATTATTGAAATGGCAACCATTGATCCTAAAGCGGTCGGTTCGGATGGTTTAACGCCCAGCGAGCAATTGGAAAAAATTTCTATTCATGCGCGGCAATTAGTTGATGAACAATATCAAGTACTGAATGAAGTATTAATTCCTAAACTTGCCGAAGAGAATATTCGGTTTATTCGCCGTAGCGATTGGACGGAAGCACAGCATAAATGGTTGGCGAATTATTTTAATGAACAGTTAATGCCGATTTTAACGCCTGTGGGTTTAGATTCTGCGCATCCGTTTCCGCGCATACTGAATAAAAGTTTAAATTTTATTATCTCGCTGACAGGTAAAGATGCCTTCGGGCGCAATAGCGGACGTGCTGTTTTACAAGCTCCTAGAGGCTTGCCGCGTGTGGTTCAATTACCCGCCAATGAAACTTTGGGTGGCAGTAGTGATTTTGTATTTTTATCGTCCATCATTCACGCTTTTGTCAGTGAATTATTTAATGGCATGACGGTAAAAGGCTGTTATCAATTCCGCGTGACGCGCAACAGTGATTTTTATGTGGATGACGATGCGATTGATGATTTATTGCTGGCGGTGGAAGGTGAACTCGCCATGCGTAATTATGGCGATGAAGTGCGGCTGGAAGTGGATTCTGCTTGTCCCGATGAAACGGTCAACTTTTTGCTGGATCGTTTTGAAATGAACAGAGATCGGTTGTTTTTAATCGACGGCCCTGTGAATTTAAATCGTATTCAAGAAGTCAATGCGTTGGTTGATCGTCCAGACCTTAAATTCTCACCTTTTAAACCCAGCACGCCCGCAGCACTCACGCGGAATAAAGACATTTTTGCCGCGATTAAACGCCATGATATTCTGCTCCATCATCCGTTTGAATCGTTCTCGCCTGTGGTGGAATTTATCCGTCAAGCGGCTATTGCACCCGATGTATTGGCAATCAAACAAACGTTATACCGTGCAGGTGCCGATTCCCCCATCGTTGCCGCGTTAATTAAAGCCGCCAGAGCAGGCAAAGAAGTCACCGTGGTCATTGAATTAAGAGCGCGTTTTGATGAAAAAGCCAATATCGACCTCGCGGCAAAATTACAGGAGGCCGCTGTTCATGTGGTGTATGGCGTAGTGGGTTATAAAACTCATGCCAAAATGTGTTTGGTATTAAAACGCGAAGGCAAAGAATTGCGTAATTATGTGCATTTAGGCACGGGTAATTACCACACCAAAACCGCCCAGCTCTACAGTGACTACGGCTTATTTTCCTGTGATAAAGATTTGGGTGAAGATGTGCGACGGGTGTTTGCTCAGCTCACCAGCTTGGGCAAAGTGACCAAATTACACAAACTCCTGCAATCTCCATTTACCTTGCACAAAGGCATACTGGAAAAAATTGAACGCGAAATCAACCACGCGAAAGCAGGAAAACCCGCAAAAATTATCATTAAAATCAACGCACTGGTCGAAGAGCAGGCGATACAAGCCTTATACCGCGCTTCACAGGCAGGTGTTGAAGTTAAATTAATCGTGCGCGGCGTGTGTTGTTTACGACCCAACATCGAAGGCGTTTCTGAAAACATTGAAGTCCGTTCTATTATCGGACGCTTTTTAGAACACGCGCGGATTTACACTTTTCTTAATGACGGTAATCAGGAGGTTTATGCGTCCAGTGCCGATTTAATGAACCGCAATATGTTCCGCCGCGTTGAAGTGTGTTTTCCGATTGAAAGCAAACGCTTATCCAACCGCATTCTGCACGACCTTGAATTGTATTTAAAAGACAATACTCAAGCGTGGTTATTGCAGTCCGATGGTAGCTATCAACGTTGCGTTCAAGCTGAAAATGAAGCCACCGTCTGTGCGCAAACGCAGATTTTACAAGAATTGCAGGCATAATCATGACGAAGCTCCGCGACATCGCCCAACTGGGTGCGACCGTATTAAGACAACAGGCAGAAGTCGTGACCGATGTCCGTAGCGAGGAAACGCGGTTAGTAATCGCCGCTCTGCAAGCCACCTTAGCCAACACCCAAGGTGTTGGCATTGCCGCGCCGCAAATCAGCGAATCCACACAAATTATTATTGTTGCCTCACGTCCCACCGCGCGGTATCCATCCGCACCTTTGATGCCCGCCACGGTGATGATTAATCCGCGTTTTTCTCCTTTAACTGAGCATAAAGAAAAAGGCTGGGAAGGCTGTTTAAGTATTCCCAGTATTCGCGCTCTAGTTCCCCGCTATACCGCCATAAAAATCGACTATTTGGATGAACAAGGCAATGAGCAAACTGCCGAACTTCATGATTTTGTCGCACGCGTGTTTCAACATGAATTTGATCATCTGCAAGGCAAAGTCTTTTTAGACAGCGTGGAAAATAATCAGGATATTGTTGCCGAAAGTGAGTATTTTAAATTGATTTGATAATTTTTTCTGATTCATTGATAGACAACCAAACTGATTCTTGCTCTAAGCCTTTTCCTGACATTTGCATCGTGCGAATTAAATCTTTTAATTCATTTGTTAATGCGTTCATATCATTTAATTCACGCACGGCATTATTAAACAATACTTGATTGTCTTGCCAAATGGCTGAGTTACCAAACAGGGATAATTTATTTTTCCAGTCTGGGATTAAATAAAAATGACACGCTGTTATAACACGGCGTACTCGCAAAAAATTATTAAAACCTACGCCATCATAATCAGGGAATATAATAAACGCGGTTGCTCTTGGTTTATTTCCTAACCAAGATAATAATACATTATTTATATTGCCACCATAATAAATAACACTGCCATTAAAATTATCAGGCAGCCAATCTAACCGATTAAACAAGGCTTGGTTTTCAATTAACACTAATGGATGGTGTGATTGCCAATAATCATTTTCTTGAATCATCAAGCTACTCACACCTTGCTGGATTGTTTGTTCGCTGATATTAATATTATTTTCGTCATTAAACCAATAAACATTGTCACCCACTGCTTTTAATAACAAATAATAAACTTCATGCTGAGGATTAACCTGTTTGCTGTTTTTATACAAACCAATATTACGGCTTCTTTGTGGTAAATCAGCTGTTAATTCTGATTCATCCAGTGGTTGTAATTTTTTTAAATGGTTTTGTAATGCAGTTATATTAATAACTTGATAAACAAAACCGTTGCCTTGTTTAGTCAAACTGATAATGCCAGTTTGTTTTATTAAATCATTCAAATATTGTTGTTGATTTTTAGTAAAGCGAGAGCGTGTTACCGTCTGTTCTGCTTGTAATAATTGTAGGGATTTTATTCTATTCATAATTGCCGAAAAATTTGCCTAGCTTTATGGCTAATTTCATTTTTACCATTCACTGTTTTAATAGGGATGCAATAATGAGCGGTGATTTGTGCTTCAGGCGAGGCAAAAATTAATGCAAAACCAAATTCCTTTGCGGTGGCGATTAAATTACGCTGATTATGTTGGTCTAATGAAGCGGCTTCATCTAAATAGCAAACGGTATGGATTTTTTTGCGCTCATCCTGCATTAATTTTAACAGAGCTAAACCTGTAATTAATTTTGCCATTAATATCGTGCCGTTTGATGCCGCATTATCAATATCATCGTGTTCTTTAGCGAGTTGATTTTCTTTTGCTAAAATAAACTTTAAATTAAATAAATGTTCTACTTTTAGTTCACCTAAAACCTCACCTTTTTTAATTAAAAAATCTTTGGCTTTATTGACCAATTTATCATCTAATAAGGTGTGATGATTAAATAAATCGAATGATTCACCAGATTCTAATTTTTCTGAGGTACTAATTAAAGTTTTAATTGCCTCAACTAATGTTATATCCTCACGCGCTTCTACTTTAAAAGTTTTTAAATCAGATAGTTTCGTTTTATTAATCAACTTATTAAAGTCACTCATACGACTTTTTAATGCGTCTAAGTCTTTACTTAACCATCGTAATACATGAGAAACACTGATAACAGCAGTACGCGCTTCATGTGCAATCACTTGTTCTTCTGTAACTAATTGGGCTTTAAAATCGAATAAACTTTCTAATTCTTGTTCTGGACTGTCATGATATTGATATTTTGTGATTCCTTTGCTGTGTAAATTATGTAATCCATTATTCAATTCATCATCTAATCTTAGTAAACGCGAATAATCATTGTTATAGACTTCTAATTGGGTAGCTAATTCTTCCATATTAATTTTAAATTCCAATACACTGGGAATGTAAGGAAGTTGAATTAAATAATCGATAGAATGTTGTTTATCTTGACGATTACGGCGAATAGTATCAATGCGTTGATGTTGATTTTCTAACTCAACTTTTTCTGCTTGCCTTTCTTCTCTCTGTTTTGTTAATTGTTTGCGGTTATGTTCAAATTGGTGGTCTTCTTGTTTTAAAGCGGCAAGTTGTTGTGACAGGTCTTTAAGCTGTTGTTGTCGATGTTCTTTATCCTTTTCTAAGTGCGATAATTCCTGATATTTTTTAATATCATCATCTAGCTGTTTTATTTTTTGTTCTAATTGCTGCTGTTGTTGCTCTCTATTTTCTAAATCATTGGCAGTTGCTAATAATTGGGTTAATTGGGCAATTGCTTGATTTATGTATTCAATTTCAGAGTTTAATTCTTGGGCATTTTTTAGTGTTAATTCACAGGATAAAGTTTCTGTATTTAAACTTAAGCCTGCAAATTGCAGAGTATCTTGATTAATTATCGTGGTTAGTTTTTCGGCAAAGGCTTTAAAATCCGCTTCATTATAAAACTGTACTTTCTCATTATCGCCCGCTGATAATGTTAAGGTATTTTTACTGAATAAACGGCTAATAATTTTAAACTCTGGTGTGGGTAAATAACGCTGTAAACGCAAATAAAAATTATCGTGTAAATTAGCCAGTTCCTGTTGGCATTGGGTTAATTCTTTACGCTTATTTATTAATTCTCGATTAATACTTTCGGGTGAACGTATATTAGCCTGTTTAATGTCAGAAACGAGGTTATATAACTGATTTTGTAATGATGCGCGGTGATGTTCTAATTGCTGTAAATCCTTAACAGCAGAAAATTGAATCTTTAAATCAATATATTGTTTTTCTAATTTCTTTAATTCTTTTTCTTGGTTTCCTACTTGCTCTTGTTCACGAATATTATCCCTAACTCGCTTAGTTAAGTTGTCATCTTGTTGTTTTAATGATTTCAGTTGTTCAACTAGCGTTTCAGTATTTTCTTTATAATAGGATTGCCAGTTTATCAAACCCGTTTCTATTTCTGGACGTTGAACAATTAATTTTCCTCGTAATAGTTTACGTTTAACTTGTTTTTTTTCTAAGCTGTCAATTTCAGATTTCATGCTATTGACTGCATCAAAATGTTTTTTTCTACCATTGACTACGGCAAAAGCATCATCCCATACTTTTTTAAAATCGACGGTGGAATCCGTCATGTCTTGTTTGAATATTTCTAATAGATATTCTTTAACATTTTTAGAGCTGAGTTTATCTAAGCGTAATGTGCGGGTTAATATGCGTTGATAAGTGGGTGCAAAACTCGCGCTGGCTAATGGAAAAATAGTTAAATCTAAATCATCGTTTTTTAAGCGTTGTTTATTACTGCCATATAACATAGCTTTTAAATCGCTGGCTTTATAGAATCTGGCTAATTTATTGCGTTCGGTTAAATGGGCAATTAATTTTGGTTGGCTAATGAGTTGATTATTTGCTAATCGGTAATCTTCACCATCCAAACTACCTTGATAAGCGAAGTATTCATATTCATGCCCTAAGCCTTTACCCACGCAACCAATGACTGCCATACCTGTGGGCAGCAATACTTCTAATAAAATATAAGAGCTGTTATCAGGAAAATAAAATTTCCGTGAATCTTCGCGCGGGTACGCACCAAAATCCATTTTAGTTTTATCTATAATTAATAAAAATTGCAGGGCATTTATTAAGCTGGTTTTGCCTGTATTATTGGGTGCGATTAATGATACCGAGGCATCTAGTGGTAATTCTGCATATTTGTAACCCGCACTGTTTATTAATACTAATTTTTGCAATCCCTGTTGTAAAATCATGCTTGCTCCGTATTATTGGCTTGTTTTTTATAGGCTCTTTGTAATTCTAGTTCTTCAAATAAATCTAAATAGCGGTATACGGCGGCTAATAAACGATAATTATTATTTTCATTGATTACAAAACCTACACGCTCAGCACTTTTTAAAACACTTTTTAATTCATCCATGTTATTTATGTCTTCGGTTTCTAATAAGCTGTGATGTTTTTGCCATAAGATAGTCATTAATTCGTTATCAATCCGCCATTGGTCAAATCTGGATAAATCGACACCTGCATCAGCTTGATATTCGAATAGCAATAGCATAAATAAAGCGAGTTTTTTGGTTAATTTATGGGTATCCGTATTAGATGTTTTTTCGGTTTTAAAATACGCATAGCCGCGTGTATTAATGACTAATTCAAAACCAAGGGTTTTAAATAATTCACTGTATTGTTCACTGTGTTTTTCTAAGGCTGAAAATAGTTGATGGTCGTGGTCACGGTTGAGGTGTGTGCCAGAATTCAGTTGTTTAAACAGTTGTTTGGCGTGGGGTAGTTGTTTAAGGTCTAGGTTCATGAGCAGTTAGGCTATGGCTATAAAGTTGAATCGCATGGTGTTTGAGTTCGTGGCGAGTCAGTTCATTTTGATGGACGGCAAGCACAGTCGGTAAACGTATAAGGCGATGATACAGTTTGATGAGGCTTGCGTCTTGATACTGCCCATAGTTTTCTATTAGCCAGTGCATTAAGTCAGTGATTGGCAGGCTGTTAAGCAGTGATTGTTCAATGGCGGCTTCGTCTAGCCATTCTTGTTGTACGGTTTCGCCATCATCTATTAGGTCTGGAAATACTACCGTTTTGGGTTGGTAGTCGCGGACTTGTGCAATGAAATCTTTTAAGCTGTCATCCACAGTGATACGGCGGGGTTGTTCTTTGCGCCATAGCGGTAAATCGCTATCGGCAAAGGTGTATTTAAGACCGCGTTTGCGAACTTCGCCCAATAATCTAGCCACTGCGGTACTGAGGTTGTTATGACGGCGATATTCATCACGCAAAGGCGTGATGGTCGCAGAGCTGTTGGTTAAGGTTTCGCGTCCGATACGTTGTAATTCTTTAACGCGAGCATTGAGTACGCGCAAGCCTCGCTGGTGGTCAATTAACGCGCCTTGGGTTGCCAGTTGTTCGCTTAAAGCGTTTAACACGGTTTCGGTTTGTTCTAATAAGGGATAAAACTTGCCACTCGCACCTGTGTCCATGAGTTCAGTCATCGGCACAATATAGCGTTCGTAAGTATCCAGCACTTCTTGATAACGGCGAGCTAAGGGCATTTGATTGTCGGCAGTTTTAGCGCGTTCGACAATATCGGCGATAGCATGGGTATCGTGTTGTAATTGTTTAGTAATTTCGCTTAGTAGTTTTTCTATACTTTTAATACCACGAATCAACATTGCTGTATCGTTGTTGTACATAGCTAAATGCAAGGCTTCTAAGGCAATGTTAATTTCGTCAATACGGTTTTTTATATCGCTTGATAAGCCCAGTTGATGTTCATTGAGTAATTGACTGACAAAATCCCGCACGATGCTGTTGAGTTCATAATCATCGCTACGCGGTAATTTTACTAAAATTTCCGCGTTGACCAATTGTTGCAAGCGTTCATCGGGTAATTCTTTGGTATCAAATCGCTTCATTAAGACCAATAAAGTCTTAGATTCCCACGTTGACTGTTCGCTCAACGTAAGAATCAAGTATTCGATAACTTCCCAGTGCTTGTCTAGGGCGCGGATGATACTACGGGGATTTGCCATAAGGTGATGATATATAGGGTAAGGGATTAGCTCATTATTTATTTGATGATAAGTTGGTCAAATGTGCGCGTATTGTATCTTTTTAAGTCTTTTAAAAAATCGGGGTATTCAATCTGATACTGTTGCTCAAGATTGAGGGCGTGTTGTCTTAGGTGTTTTAGGGTAAAAAGCGGTGCGTCTTCATTAAAGGCGAAGCCGATGACGTTGCCGCGTTCACGGACGGGCAGAAACAGGGTGCGTTGTTTAAATGTGCGTCCCAGCCAGTGGGTGCATTGTGCATACAGAGGGTTATCGTTGCCGCCCCAGAGGTTGATGACCAATAGACCGTCTTTTTTTAATACCGCTTTGCAGGCATCAAAAAAATCCTGATTGGCGAGCGATGCCGCCATGCTTTCGTGGTCGAAGGCATCAATCAGTAGCAGGCTGTAGTGTTCGGCGTGGGTGTCGGTGCGCTGGCGGATGTAGTCGCCGCCGTCATCAATGATGATTTTTAAGCGCGGGTCTAATGGCAGTCCAAAATGACTGCGGGCAATTTTTACCACGCCTTTTCGGTATTCGACTACGCGCAACCGACAGTCTGGAAAATGCTGTAGTGTGTGTTTGGTCAATGAGCCGCCGCCCAAGCCTATCAGCAAGGCTTCATCGTCCAAGGTCGGTTTGAATAATTGCCAGCTGGTCATGGCGCGGACATAGCTGAGTTCCAGTTTATCAGGGTCGGACAGTAATAGACTGCTTTGGCGCGGTTCAGAGCCAAAATGTAAGGATCTAACGCCTTTTTCTTCGACTACTTCAATAATACCGTCATCATCATGACTTTCGTGAATCAGCAAGCCTTCATATTTGTACATAAAAAACGTCAGTTATGAGCTATAAATAAACCATTATAGCCGAGGGAGGAAATATAGTATTCACCTGACGACTCACTACACTGCCGCAGAGCTACGGTATACTGACCGCTATTACTATCTTATCAGGGACTTTACCATGTCAAAAATGAGTCATATCAATGTCATTGAAAAATATGAAGAGCATCGACTCGCTATTCATCATCTGCTGGCATCTATTTTACGTTTTTTTGCCGACCGAAAAATGTTTGAGCAGAGTCAGGAAGAATTAGTCGCGCAGTTTAATTCGTTGTACGCCTATTATCCGTTTATCAGTTTGTTTTATCTGCTGGATGCCGATGGTAAGCAAATTACGTCTTGCATCAAAGGAAAGCACGTTAAAAGTCACGCGGAAATGGGCGTTGGTGCCGATCGCAGTAATCGACCTTATTATCTTGCCGCACTGAACAGCGATAATGTGGTGATTACCGAACCCTATCTTGCCAGTGTGCGCCGTGAGTTGTGTTTGTCTGCCAGTGTGAAAATGCTGAATGACGATGATTCTGTTAAAGGCTATGTGGTGCTGAATATTGATTTAAACGAGACCTTGGCGTTTTTAACAGGCGATAGTCGGCGTATATTGTTTGAACCGTATTTTAAAGCCATGTACAGCTTTATCGTCTTGGGTTTATTCAGTGTGGCAGGGGTATTGATGTACACCGCCGCATTGGAATGTATCAAGGTGGCATTGTCATTAGTCAGTGCGCATCAGGATGCGGAAATACCGTTCGGGGTGGTTATTTATCTGACACTGGCATTAGCTATTTTTGATTTAGGCAAAACGACGCTGGAAGAAGAGGTATTGTTATATAAAGATATACTGCGGCACAGCTCGACGCGGCGCACGATTACCCGATTTATTGCGGTGATTATTATCGCCGTTTCCATTGAAGCCCTGTTGATGATTTTCAAAGCGGCATTGCATGGCGGCGGTGAACAGCTGATTGAAGCGGTGTGGATTATTATTGCCACCGCATTACTGCTGGTTTCATTGGGTGTTTATGTTTATCTTGGCAGTAGAGCAGAAGCTATTTTATTGAAAAATAACGATAGTATGAAGATAAAGCGGGATTTAACAGAGTAACAAAGAAGGACGGGCGATTAAACCCGTCCACTTGTTTGAAGATGAAACAGATGGATTCATTATTTGCCTTTAGCCAGTCGGCGCGTCATCAACACGTTGCTGGAAATGGCAGAAGCCGCAAATAAGGTGCTGGAAACAATAAATTCACCTGAAATAAAGCCTAAAAGACCAATTAAAAATATAAGACCTGTAAACACGTCTTTAGCAAAATCACTCATGACACATACCTCTTGTCGATTAAATAAAGTGTGCTGACTGCACGGTTTCAACTATACCCCTAGTTTTTTAAAGTAACAATTCATTAAAAATCATATACCTATCTCAATAATGGAATTGTTGTATGATTCTCAAAGCAACAACAGTGCAGATTATTATTGCTACCGCATGATTGTTAATTTGCTGGGAGTTTATGATTATCTTGGAAGCCAAGAAGAAATTATTTTTAAAAAATAATGATAGGGGATAAAACGGGATTTAGCGTAAGCAAGCAGGACGGGCGGTTAAACCCGTCCTCTTGTTTGAAGATGAAATTATCATTTGCCAGCCAATCTGCGGTTCATTAACACGTTGCTGGAAATGGCTGCGGCTGCAAATAAAGTGCTTGAAACAATAAATTCACCTGAAATAAAACCTAAAAGACCGATTATAAACATAAGACCTGTAAACACGTCTTTAGAAAAATCACTCATGACACATACCTCTTGTAAGTTAAAAAAGTGTGCTGATTGCACGGTTTTAACTATACCATTCGTTTTTTAAAACACAATACCCTGAAAAATACATAGATTGTTTCTTGTTAAGAAATAGTTTTTCATTGAGTTTTCATAAAGTGCCTATAAGGTGACGGTTTTTTTATTAGCTATAGTTGTAAGCCTTGTTTAATGTAGTCATATCAGGCGGCAGCCAACTCGGTATGGATTATTTAAAAAATCGGCTGAAGAATAGGGGCTTATAGGGTATTATCACGCACCATTTATTCACTTTTTTAAAATTACAGGAAGCTAAATATGACCCAAGATGAATTGAAACAAAAAGTTGCACAGGCGGCTATTCCTTATGTAAGAGACGTTGCCATTATCGGTGTGGGTACGGGTTCTACTGTTAATCATTTTATTGATTATCTGGCTGATTTTAAAGCCGATATTGAAGGCGCGGTATCCAGTTCTATCGCCAGTACCGAACGCTTGAAAAAATTGGGTATTCCTGTATTTGATTTGAATGCAGTGGGTACGCTGGATGTGTATGTCGATGGCGCGGATGAAATCAGCCCGCACAAACATTTAATCAAAGGCGGCGGCGGCGCATTAACACGCGAAAAAATTATTGCCGCTGCCAGTAAAAAGTTTGTCTGTATCGCAGACGGTTCTAAGCAAGTTGACGTGTTAGGCGCGTTTCCATTACCTGTGGAAGTGATTCCAATGGCGAGAAGTTACGTTGCCAGAGAATTGGTTAAATTAGGCGGTCAACCTGTCTGGCGCGAAAACTACATTACTGATAACCACAACGAGATTCTCGATGTGCATAATTTGAACATCCTCAATCCAATTGAATTAGAGCAAATCATCAATAATATCGTCGGCGTAGTCACCGTCGGTATTTTCGCTATGCGTCCTGCGGATGTAGTGCTGGTGAGCGTCGGTAACGACATTATTACGCTTTAAGTTCAAGTGTATAAATAAACCTGCGAGGTCTTTAAGACCTCGCAGGTTTGAGGTGTTATACCCGCCAAACAACTTAAATGTCTTTATAACCTACGGTTTACGCCGTAGGGTTGTCATTTCAATCGCTTTTAGGATACACCGTGAAAACTCATAATGCGGAACAGCGGAAGATAAAAAAACAGCTTTGGCAGTATTTAATATTAGCTAACTTATTAGGTTTGTTGGCATTTGGCATTCACTGGTACATTGGTTTGCAGGACACGCTGTCAATATCGGCGTTTGTTTGTTCTGAAGTGTTGTTGTTTGTCACGGGCAGTCTTGCCTCTGCGCCCTTGATACGTTTCGTGGTTCTCGACTGGGATACCCGTTATCTTGAATTTCTCAATCGCTTGAACAGCGACGCACTCACTGCGTATCTGCAACAATTTTGGGAAAAACGCACGATGGACGATCCCCGCTTTATCGGGTGGCGATTGGAAGAATGCCCAGATAAAGCCACCACACAGGCACAAATAGACCGCAGTATGGATGCTATATTTGAAGCTCTCTATCATGAGCAATACGGTCGGTCGGCATTTTTTATGCCGATGGCATTGTTGTTTTTCAGTATTTTTATTTCTACTGTATTCGGTATCTTGGCGTATTCACACCAAACGACTATCGCCATAGAAAATACTGATGTCACTGTCATTGCGATTGCCTCAATCACAGGTGCTTATATGTACATTGTCAGTGACTCGATACAAAATGTACGACAACGCAGTTTGAATTCGTCCACTGTTTATTGGTACACGCTGAGAATGATACTGGCGATTCCCATTGGTGTTGCGCTGACCTCGCTGATTGCCCAAGATGCCCAGCCGTTTGTTGCCTTTGGTTTGGGTGCGCTACCGATGGATCAAATCATTAAAGGCTTGCGCCATCTCAGCACTGAAAAACTCAATCTGACCGTAGCCGAAGAAGAATCGGATCAATTGATAAAACTGGAAGGCGTGACTGCACGCATTTCGTCATTAATGATTGCCGAAGGTGTGGATTCAATTGACCAGATTATCAATGTAGACCCCGTGTTATTGTCGATACGCACAGGCTTGGCGTTTAAATTTATTCTGCATTTAGGTTCGCAAGCGATAGTCAGACGGCATCTGGGCGAAACCACGGAAAAATTAATTCCGTTAGGTTTAGCCAATGCACGTTCTATTGCGGATTTGGTAGATGATTTGGATGATAAAAACGGCGTGGATGCCAAAAGCAGGGCAGAAGCCGTGTTAGCCGCCGCGACTGCATCGGTAATGTCCGCCAGCAATAATGACCCCGCCGTCGTCACCAGCGATTATTCAAGCGCGTGTCTGGAATACAATTTCCGCCAAATCGCTAACAATAATTACACCAAGTTTATTCAGGGTAAGTTATTGAAGTTGAGTTAATTGTTCAGGTTGGGTATGGCTTTAGGTTTTATGTTGGGTTGCCAAAAAGCGGCAACCCAACCTACGCCGCTAATCTTGCTCAATTCTTTTAAATAGTTCTTGAGCAGCAATTCTGGCTGATATGTCTTGATTTTTATTTAGCGAAGTTATTGTTATTCCGAATCGACCATCTGCATACATATTACCGCCGTCATATATCGCATAGAAGTCATCTTTAGTCAGATCAGTTTCTAGCAACTGCGCCAAATAAATCCAAGTCCAGCAACGTTGTAGATTATTTTGATCGAATTCTTCGATAAGTCGGCACATTGAGTTTATATCACCATCCTCGGCAGCAATAGTTAGCCAATATTGTACATCTTCCATACGTCCCATCTTCTCAGCAATCTGGGAAGCCCGTAAAGGGTCATGATCAAAAACATTTTTTACTGTTTCAAAAAATGACGGATCATCAAAATCATCCGCTAGATCAAGGAGAGCATCTTCATTTCCAAGCCGACCAGCTTCTCGAAGATGAAATTCATATTTTGCATCATTAGCGATTGCTCTCGCAAAAAACTTATCAGCCCATTTTTTTTCTACATCAGTCAGGATGTGACCTTGTTTTTCTAGGTTATAACTATCATCGATATTAACTTTACGGATCAAAGCTAGGACATAGTGAGCAAGCGCGTTGTCTTTGTTCGCTATGGATTCCAGTTCAACCACAAAATCATCATCTTCATCAAAATTATCTTCATCGTCTTCGTCAAAATAATTTTCGTATTCATCCAAGTCCAATAATTGATTGCGTAATTTAGTTATCAAGGCAAAAAGATTTACGACAACAATCTGATGTTCTGCAACTAAAGTATACAACTCAACTGATATGACATCAGCAATTGCTGGCTTATATCCCAGTTCAATACAACGTAGATGTAGAGTGGGATTATTCTGTGAGACATATTTTGTTTCTTGTTTTCGCTGAATGAAAATAGATTCGACACAAAGTGCTGCGAAAGAATTGTAACCAAATGAGGCTGCTAAGAGTTCGTAAATATGAGCGCGTTTAAAGCTGTTGCTTGTTTGAGTTTGGAGTTTTTGTTGCGCCAAATACGCAAATTCTTTGATAGTCATGACAAATTTCCTTAATGTCTTGCCGAATTCGGGTTATGCGCACACGTTTAATTCCCCGATGACAAGGCTGTTAAAGAAAAATTTTTAATAACTAATGATAAAAATACCTTTTTTTACTCGTGTGCAAGTAAGGTGGGCTACCGTTGTCAATGGTAGCTTTGTTATTCAATTGGGTCAACATCTGCGTAAATTGAGCGGGTGAGCCAGCCTAACAAAACCTATAACCCTGTCGATTTTATGTTGGGTTGCCAAAAAACGGCAGCCCAATTTACACACCACGCGAATGAATTCGCGCCTAAGCATCACGCAACCACTGCGCCACCGCTTTGGCGTAATAGGTCAAAATCGCATCACTACCAGCACGTTTAAAGGCTAACAACGATTCCATGACGACTGCTTTTTCATCCAGCCAGCCGTTGATAGATGCGGCTTTGAGCATGGCGTATTCGCCGCTGACCTGATAGGCAAATGTCGGTACGCCGTATTCATCTTTAACGCGGCGAATAATATCCAGATAAGGCATTCCCGGTTTGACCATCACCATATCCGCGCCTTCTTCTAAATCCAGTTGAATTTCACGCAGGGCTTCATCGGAATTGGCTGGATCCATTTGGTAACTGTATTTATTACCTTTGCCCAAGTTGCCCGCTGAACCCACTGCATCTCTAAAAGGGCCATAAAATGCGGACGCATATTTGGCAGAGTAGGCGAGTATCAGCGTGTTCATGTAACGTTCAGTTTCCAAGGCTATTCTTATTGCTCCGATACGTCCGTCCATCATGTCCGATGGCGCGACTATATCGGCACCTGCTTCGGCATGGGATAAGGCTTGTTTGACCAGCACGGCGATAGTTTCATCATTTAACACATAACCTGCTTCATTGATTAGCCCGTCTTGCCCGTGGATGGTAAACGGGTCTAGGGCGACATCGGTGATAATGCCCAAGTGGGGTAAAGCTTGTTTTAAGGTTCTGACGCTACGCTGTACCAAGCCATCAGGATTGTAGGCTTCTGCGGCATCGTCTGATTTTTTATCGGCAGAGATGACGGGAAACAAGGCAATCGCGGGAATGCCCAGTTCATAGACTTCACGCGCTTGTTCAACCAGCAAATCCAGCGAGTAACGTTCCACGTCTGGCATGGAGGCAATGGCTTGTTTTTGGTTTGATCCTTCGATGACAAACATCGGATAAATCAGGTCATCAACGGATAATGAGTTTTCACGCATCAAGCGGCGGGAAAACTCGTTGTAACGCATTCTTCTCATGCGCGTAGGCATTGTGATGTTATGATATGGCATCTTATTCTAGGCTCAACAGGTTAGGAATATCACTGGTTTAGTGGTCGATTCTGAGGCGCATTATATCAGTGAATTGTTTCGCTGACGGTTGCAAGCAAAGGATAAGTAAGAATACATCGGTTTTATTTTTAGAGGCTTTTATGAAAGTTAAACACACTACATTATTTGGGTTGTTCGCATTATTATTGGCTTTTATGCCGTTTGCCCAAGTAACGGCGGCTGAGCTGGCTGCACCGCAACAACCCATAGCGGCTGCTTCAGATCAGTTACAAAAAAGAATGCAGGATAAAAATTTTGTTAAAGACTTTGCGCAAGTCACTCAGTTTGTTAATGAAACGATTTACCCGCATACTGATTTCGATAAAATTTCAGCGTTGGTGTTGGGCAAGCTGTGGAAAACAGCAACACCTGATGAAAAAGAACGTTTTAAACATGAATTTCAAATCCTGTTGATTAGAACCTACTCCCGCGCTTTTATTGAATTTAAAGAATGGTCAGTGCATTATTTGCCCTTGGAAATGGAAGACGGCGCGACTAAAGCAGTGGTAAAAACGGAAGTATTACAACCCGGTATCAAACCTATCGGCGTAGATTACCGTATGGCGTTGACTGATGGCGAATGGAAGGCCTATGACATCATGATTGAAGGCGTGAGTTTGGTGACCAACTATCGCACTACATTCAGCAATGAAGTTGAAACCAAAGGTTCATTATCTGCGGTCATTGATGGCTTGGCGAAGCGCAATGCTGAGGCAATGGCATCAAAAAACTCATAAAGGAATGAGCGTTTTACTTGCCGAGATTATTCGGTAAGCCTGCAAGACATTCCTAAGCATATTTCAAATAATCACCCTGTCACAACGTGGCGGGGTGATTTTTTTACAGACCACTTCCGCTGGTCAACTCTGATTCAACATGAGCGATTATCAAGCCTTATACGATGCACTGCGAGAGGCAAAAGCCGATGCGTGGGTTGCATTATTACCCGCACAACTCGCACAAGCGTTTGATGCAGATCAACATGGCGACTTAGTCCGCTGGCAACACGCTATTCAACAATTACCCGCACTGTCACCCTCACAACGGCTACTAGATACAGATGCAGTGCATATCGGTTGCGCCGATGAGGTGAGCATCACAGAACAACATCAACTCGAACAGTCTTTAAGAGCCTTGCACCCGTGGCGTAAAGGCCCGTATCAACTCTTCGGCATTCACATTGACACCGAATGGCGTTCGGATTGGAAATGGCATCGGCTACAACCCCATCTTGCCCCGCTGGAACACCGTTTGGTGTTGGATGTCGGGTGCGGCAATGGCTATCATGCGTGGCGATTATTGGGCGCAGGTGCAAAACGTGTCATTGGCATAGATCCCACTTTATTAAGCGTGATGCAGTTTCAAGCGGTTAAACGCTTATACGGTGATGCCCCGATTGACGTATTACCACTGGCTCTCGAAGACCTGCCCAGCAATTTACAGCTGTTTGATACTGTGTTATCTATGGGCGTGTTATATCACCGCCGCTCACCGTTCGAGCATTTATTGGAGATGAAAGGCTGTTTGCAACACGGCGGCGAATTGGTATTGGAAACCTTGGTGATTGAAGGCGGTTTAGGCGAAGTATTAGTCCCTGAAGGGCGATATGCCAAAATGCGCAATGTCTGGTTTTTACCCAGTTGTGCGACCTTGATAAGCTGGATGACCCGCTGCGGGTTTAAAAACGTGCGTCTGGTCGATGTCACCGTCACCAGTATTGCAGAACAACGCACTACCGACTGGATGCAGTTTCATTCCCTGCAAGATTTTCTCCATCCCGATAATCCGCAACTGACCTGTGAAGGTTTGCCCGCACCAAGACGGGCGATTTTTATGGCGAATGCCTGACAACAAAAAGCCATCGTGAAAATGTCTCACAATGGCTCTCGGTAGTTGCCCAGTCTCGTTGTCACCATATTAAATCAAGGCTACTGTTATATTATTTTATCCCCACTTTGTTTCCAATTGCCGATGTTCGCTTGCGCAATCGCGAAGATACAAATTTATCAAGCTCTGATAAGGAATACCTTTCGTATCTGCCATGTCTTTGAAGTAAGCAATCGTTTCTTCATCAAGACGAATAGTAACCTGTTTTTTAAGCCGTTTTGCGTAGGGGTTTTTGACTGATTTTGAAAAATCATAAGATTCACGCATGGCGATAGCCCTCATACTGTTTTCGTTCAAGTTTGTCAGCTTTTCGTGCTGAAATAATACGAATAGTGTTCGAGTGTCTTTCGCAATGGCAAACCGTTAATAGATTATATTGCGAGCTTACACCCATCAGAATAAAACGCGCTTCGCCTTCGGAATTATCAGGATCGGGAATTAACCGCGCTAACTCATCTGCAAACACAGTCTTGGCTTCTGCAAAGGAAATACCGTGTTTTTTTTGATTTGAGATATTTTTATTTTCATCCCATTCGAATTTTAAACTATTCATGGGATAAATATAATTACATTGTAGTTACAAGTCAATGCAGATAACCGTGAACGGATGTAGATAAAAATGTGTCCAAAATGCTTTAAATTGGAATAACGACGCATTAACCTGTGAAGGCTTGCCCGCACCAAGACGGGCGATTTTTATGGCGAATGCCTGACACGTTCAGTTGGACTGCCAAAAAGCAGCAGCCCAACTGACAGTGATTATTTGTGGGTCATCGCCGCAATTTTTTCTTTTAATTCTTCGGTTCTGGGGTCAGTCATGGTTGCCATGCAGTTTAATTTAAACGCCTCCTGCATCATTTTATCCTCAGGCTGTTCATTGACCGCTTTCAGCAAACAATCTTCTTTACGTTGTTGTAACCATTGTTTTTGTTCAGGCAATAAAGCCGCTTTGATGTCTTGCGTGGCGGCATTCCACACAATATTAATCCGTTTGTTTGCTTCATCCAGACGAACCTGCGCCTGATTTCTGGAAGCTTCTGCTTCCGACGGATTAGAGTCGGTGATTTGATCGTCATTTGTCGCAACAGAGGCGGCTGTTTCGGTAATGTCCTGTTTCAGTGCTTCGGTTCTCTGGTCGCTCATGGTGGTCATGCAGTTTAATTTAGCCGCTTCCTGCATCACCTTATCTATCGGCTGTTCACTGGCGGCTTGCAGTGAACACTCATTCTCCCGTTGCGTCAGCCATTGATTTTGTTCAGGCAGTAACACATCTCTGATGTCTTGAGTCGTGCTGTTCCACACCGCATTAATACGTTTATTAGCGGCATCCAGTTGTATCAATGCCTGATGTTTGGCGGTTATCGCCTTATCGGCATCTGCATTTTCTACAGGTGCATTAACAGGCGGTTCAGTAGTGACAGGGGGTTGCTGAGCGGCTGCTGGAGGAGTCGTCGCTGGAACGTCGGCAGGATTGGTTGCAGGTGTATTAATAGACGCTGCGTTATTGAAAGCGTTTGAGATAGCGGTATCAGTAATTTCTTTTTTCAAATACAAACCCAGAATAATAAACAGCACACTGCCTATAAAGCACATATATCGGGGTAGACCTGTAATTTGCGGTATTTTGACTTCTTTAACATCAATGCCACCGCCGATAATGCCGATGAAAAACAATAGAATCCCTGTATAAAACGACACTTCTCCGATATTCATTTTTACCTCTGCTTGAATGTGTTTGGTGGGTAGCATAACAAATGCGATTTTGTTGAATAGTATAAAAAATTTCAATGCTCAAAGCGATTGAAACATTCGGTCATGCTTGAGTGTTGCGTAACCAGACCTGCGAGGTTTTTAAAACCTCGCAGGTCTTTGGCAATAGTCTCTTTTTGTTATGCGGTGTTAAGATACGCGCTTGAAATTCATTTTAAACAACGCACTGCACAATAACACCAAGAGCTTTTTAGAGGGAACATGGGGGTAAGGTATCAACGAAAATTGAGTTATCAAGCGACGGATCGTTGGAAGTTTTTTGTTCCACTCTCATTTTTACTGCATATTATCATTATGCTCAGCCTTGATATTAAGCTATCAATGCCTGTAGCCGATAAACTCAAGCCCAACAAGGCTATCACGCTGATTTTACAAGCCGCGCCTGTGCCAATAAAGCCGCCGCCTGTTGCTAATAAACCTAAGCCTGCCCTTGTTAAATTGGTTAAAGCAGAGCCAGAAAAGACGTTACCCGCACCGCCCCCTATTCGTTTACCCGCGCCTGTTGTTGCTAAAAAAGTTCCGCGCCCAGTCGTTGTCAAAACGCCACCACCACCTAATGCGGCGCGGCAACGTTATATGAAAGCACCCCCTGTTCCGCATACGACAGTGGCTAAAACAAGCGCAGCGAAACAATCGTCCGTTCCTGTACGCAGAACGCCTGCACCCGTTCAACCAGCGCGTGTACCTGCGCCTGTCCCTAAATCGAATATGCCGGATAATATGGCTGATTTGCCCAGAATTGGCATTCCTGTACAACCGCCGTCGCAACCGCAACCAGAAGTGATTACCTCTAATATGCCCAGTGATATGCAGAATTTGCCGCGCATTGGTATTCCTGTGCAAGCACCCATGCCCGTTCAGCCCAAGCCTGCAATTAGCCAGACAATCGCCACGCCACAGCCTGCGGTGGTACAAAAAATCCCTGTGCCTGACGTTGTTAAGTCCGTAGCTCTGCCCACGCCAGTTCAGCCCATACAAAAAAGTATTCCACCTGTTCCTGAGCGTATCGCCGATACGCCTGAGCCTGAAATGCCGCTAACCGCGCCGCCAGTCAAGCAAGCACCTATTGAAACCAGCCAGTCTGCGCCTGTACCTGTTAATACGGTCAAACCGTCAGCGTTTCAGCAACGCTTGGAATCACTGCAAGACAGTGCAATCTCTTTTATGCCCGTTTTTCCGCAAGTTGTTCGGCTGATTGCACAAGGATGGTTTAAAAATTTAGAAGAAATTGCTGTGCCTACACCTGCGCCCGTTGCACCCGCACCTTCGCGTACCGTGGTGCAATCTGTCCCTGTGGAAAATAGTGCAGACCAAACCAGTCAAGACAACGCCGTGAGCCGGACTAAGCCTGCCGAAAGCACCGAGGCTATTCCTGAACAATTTATGACCGATGATCGCTTTCATACCAAAGAGGTTATTCAGGGCAATATGGATAAAGACAGTTTGTCCGCAGAACAGCAGGGAAAATCAGGTAAAAAATTGGGTTCGATTATCTTTAAAGAGCGGAAAAATTATGGCGACATTACGCCACAAGAACAGTCTGCGGCACAAAATACCAAGAAACCTAAAGGAGAGGGCTTTAGTATTCCTATAGGAGATTGTTATGTGGGTTCTAAAACAGCGGTTGAAGAAGAGCAAGCGGGGGAACACAAAAATCCAATTAATTGCAATTTTTAAACAGTAACTGATGTTACGCATGAAAAAGCAATAGTCCACGAAAAGCACGAAAAAAATTAAAGCTAATGCGTCCTGTATAAGTTTCTAGGCTAGAGCTGCGAGGTTTTAAAAACCTCGCAGGTCTTTATTGGATACGTCAGAATAAAACGAACTGACTCTGGGTGTTTTTTGGCTTTGCGAGCCATAATTTATACGACACTTATTATTATTTTTTAGTCTTTTTCGTGCTTTTCGTGGACAAAAATGTTCTTGTGCGTAACATCAGACAGTGAGCAAAAAAAAGCCACAGTCAACAACTGTGGCTTTTTTAAGCAACCGAAAAAAGGTTTATCCAGAGGATTACTTGATTTTGGCTTCTTTGTAGATAACGTGTTTACGAACGACGGGATCAAATTTTTTGATTTCCATTTTTTCAGGAGTCGTTTTTTTGTTTTTAGTCGTGGTGTAAAAGTGACCTGTGCCTTCGGTAGAGATCAATTTAATTTTATCGCGCATGATGTTAGCTCCTTAAACTTTTTCGCCGTTTTTACGCAAATCCGCTAATACTGCGTCTATGCCGTTTTTATCAATGATACGCATTGCTTTAGTTGAGATACGCAGACGTACCCAACGGTTTTCGCTTTCTACCCAAAAACGGTGGTGTTGCAGATTAGGAAGAAAACGTCTTTTGGTTCTGTTGTTCGCGTGTGATACGTTGTTACCTGTAACGGGACCTTTGCCTGTTACTTGACATACTCTGGACATGATTAACCTCTTTTTAGCTGTGCCTAGATTCAAAAATTAGCCAAACTTTATACCAAAAAACAGCGTCAAAGTAAATGTTTCAATCGGCTATTAGGCACATTTATAAATTAGCATCACTGTTAAATGCGTGTTATCTACAGACAGCACTGTCAAATTTTGACAATTCCATTAAAATGGTCAGCATGACGCACCCTTTTTTGCCAAACACTTCGGAACGCTAATGCCTATTAAACTCGGGATGGTGATGGATCCCATCGCCACTATCAATATCAAAAAAGACACCAGTTTTGCTATGTTGCTGGAAGCTCAGTCCAGAGGCTGGGAACTGCATTACATGGAATTAAACGATTTATTTCTACGCAATGGCGTGGCTTACGCCCGCACACGCACACTGACGGTTGAGCGCAATGCCCAGCAGTGGTATCAATTCACCGCTGAGCAGGATATTCCGCTGAGTGAGTTGAATGTGATTATGATGCGTAAAGATCCGCCGTTTGACCAAGAATATATTTATGCGACCTATTTGTTAGAACGCGCGGAAAGTATGGGCGTTTATGTGGTTAATAAGCCGCAGTCGTTGCGTGATGCCAATGAAAAGTTATTTACTGCGTGGTTTCCACATTGTTGTGCGGAAACCTTGGTAACCAGAGAACCGAGCAGAATCCGCCAGTTTTTAGCCGAAGAGGGCGAAATTATTTTAAAACCGCTGGATGGCATGGGCGGTACGTCTATTTTCCATATTCGTCAGGATGATCCGAATATCAGTGTGATTCTGGAAACCATGACGGAATATAAAAGCCGTTATGTGATGGCGCAAAAGTATTTACCGCAAATTAAAGACGGCGATAAACGTATTTTAATGGTCAATGGTGAACCTGTGCCGTATTGTCTGGCGCGTATTCCAGCGCAAGGCGAAACACGCGGTAATTTAGCCGCAGGTGGACGCGCAGAAGGTCGTCCATTAACCGAGCGTGACCGCTGGATTGCCAATCAGGTCGGCGCAACGTTGCGCGAAAAAGGGCTGATTTTTGTCGGTCTGGATGTGATAGGTGATACCTTGACGGAGATTAATGTCACCAGTCCGACCTGTGTCGTTGAACTGGATACGCAGTTCGGGCTGAATATCAGCGGTCTGTTGATGGATCATATTGAACAAGTGATTCGCTAATATGAGTTATGCTGTCATGTCCACAACACCCGCTGTAACAACAACGAATCGGACTTTCTTATTCGCGTTAGTGATAGCGGTTATTGTGCATATTATTCTGGTGCTGGGTGTGCAGATTGCTAAGCCCGATGCTGAAAAAATCAGCAGAAGTATTGATATTACCTTAGTCAATGCGCCCAGTGTCCAAGCTCCTGAAAAAACCGAGTTATTGGCACAAGACAATCAAATCGGCTCAGGTGATAAAATTGCCAAACCCGAACCTGTGAAGCAACCGCAGGCACCGACTGATACACCCGTTAAGCCGATGCCGAAAAACTTGATGGAAAAAATCCAGCCCGCGCCGCAAGTCAAGCCTGCGCTGAAACAGCCTGAAAAAATCAAGCCGTTGCCAGTGCCTAAACCTGAGCCTGTAGAAAAACCAATAGACATACCGCCACCTGCGCCTAAGCCCGTTGCCAAACCTGTCGAAAAACCAATGCCTGCACCGCCGCAAGAGCAATTTTTTAAAGCAGACGCACAGCCCGTTAGCAAGCCTGATGTGCAGCAGAAAGTGCTGACTCAGGAAAAAGCCGAACAGAAAATCGCTACCAGAACCCATACTACGCTCAGTAAGGGGCAGCCTGAAATACACCATTTTTCAGCCGCTTCGTTACAACAGCAAATTTCGGAACAGGCAGTAGCGACCACTCAACAAGCGGTGGCAGCACCGCAAATTAAAACCAAATCGGTTAATCAGGTGAGTGCCAATAAATACGTCGCCGCCCAATATCTGCATGACTGGGAAGCCAAAGTTGCTGGGGTGGGTAATCGTAATTACCCCGAAGCGGCAACCAAACCCGGTTTTTCTGCGACCTTAACAATGGAAGTGGGCATAGATATTGATGGTAATATTGACAGTATGCGCATCACCCACTCATCTGGTAATCCGGAACTGGATGAAGCGGCAAAAAAAATCGTCCGTATGAGTGCGCCGTTTCCACCGTTACCTCAGGCATTGCGAGACCAGCTTGATATACTGAAAATTACCCGTGTCTGGAAATTCACAGACGAATCTGGCTTAGTTACCCAATAACAGCCGCCCTTAACTTTTGATACTGAGACGCATGACCGCAGTCACTTACTTAAATAATCACTTCATTATTGCCATGCCCAATCTGGCAGATCCGTATTTTTTTCATACTGTCATTTATCTTTGTCAGCACAATGACGAAGGCGCGTTAGGCATCGTTATCAATCGCCCTATTAATATGAAATTAGGTGATGTTTTTAAACAAATGAACAGCCCAGTCAGTTCTGAGAGTGCGCCTGAATCCCCCGTATTTGCGGGCGGGCCGATGCAGCAGGAGCGCGGCTTTGTACTGCATAACACGGGCAAAGAATGGGACATGACGCTGCCCATTTCGGAGTCGGTTGCCTTAACCACGTCGCGTGATGTGATTGAAGCTATCGCGCTCGACAAAGGCCCTGAGTCGTATATTGTCGCGCTGGGTTATGCAGGCTGGGGGCAGGGGCAGTTAGAACAGGAAATGCTCGCCAATGCGTGGCTGACCTGCCCGTACAGCAAACAGATTTTATTTGATACACCTGCCGATAGTCGCTGGCAAACCGCCGCCGAGCAAATCGGCATTAACATCAATCAACTCACTATTCCTGCCGGTCATGCTTAAACGTGATCCCTTAGCCGCCAGACTCACCAGCACCACTTATCTGGGTTTTGATTTCGGCACCAAAAAAATCGGCGTGGCAGTGGGGCAGACCAGCACGGCGAGCGCGAGTCCATTGCAAACCATACGCTCGATTAATCAAACCCCCAACTGGGAGATTATTCGCCAGTTAATTGCCGAATGGCAACCCGTGGGTTTGGTGGTCGGCATTTCCCGCCAGCAAGATGGCACGGATAATCCCGTTACCCCGCGTATGTTAAAATTTTGTCGGCAACTGGAAGGACGTTATGCACTGCCTGTGTATCAACAGGATGAAACCTTATCGACTTTTGAAGCCAAGCAAATGTTATTTGATGAAGTCCATTTAGGCGCGGCGAAAATGTGGGACGTACAAGACCAGCTCGCCGCCCAGCTCATTCTGCAAACATGGTTAAATCACCACACCGCCAAGGAGCAACATTAAGTGTTAGCAATACCCGAATTATTAAATAATCTGGAAGCAGAACTAAAACACACCATTGCCGCAAGACAACTGGTTGACCCGTTGATGATTGGTATTCGCACAGGCGGCGTATGGATAGCCGAAGTCATGCACCAGCGA
>Ga0208116_1000036_pt1 | contig 90161 bp, 71 predicted proteins | sample LakWasMeta9_HOW4_2_FD_183859 | JGI IMG/M metagenome (GOLD analysis project Ga0208116, IMG submission 183859) | Freshwater sediment methanotrophic microbial communities from Lake Washington under simulated oxygen tension - Sediment Metagenome... | ecosystem: Environmental > Aquatic > Freshwater >... | reverse complement strand
AGCCCTCTCCAGCGGGAGAGGGTTGGGTGAGGGGAATCTAAGATAAGGAAAAGCTTATTTGAATCCCCTCATCCCAACCTTCTCCCTGAGGGAGAAGGAGCAAATGTCGCTTTACTAACTCCGGACTCTATATCAATAAACCATGAACGGCTAGTTGATGCGGATGCCGTGAATAAGTTGGCAGGGGCGACCAACAGACTGGCTGGTCGCTTCCCCACTCACAGATTTACAGATTATTCAGCTTTCGGCTTTGCCCGTCTGGATGTAGATCCCATTCTTTTCTTGCTTTTATCCACTTTTTTAGCGCCATCGTCGGACTTTGCCGCTCTTCTGGGGCTGGCGCCTTCACCCATTTTGGATATGTTCAGTTGCTGTCCGGCTACCCTGACTTTTTTCAGTTCCTCAAACAACTCCTTCGGTATGCCGGCAGGCAATTCAACGGTGCTGTAATCGTCCTGAATTTTGATGCGTGCGATATGGTCACCGTCAATACCGGTTTCATTGGCTATGGCGCCAACGATATTGCCGGGTTTTACGCCATGGGCATGCCCGACTTCAATCCGGTACGTTTCCATTTCAATATCCGCTCCGCCGGGGAACGCGCGTTTAGGTTTGCGCTCTCTTTGCGGCTTGTCGGATCGTGATGATCTATCGTCCCTGGATGGTCTGTCATCCCGGCTGTCTTTGGCTCTTTTGGGCAGATTTTGCATTAATAGCGGCGTGTCACCCTGAACCAGTTTTGCCAGGGCGGCAGCTATTTCCAGCGCAGTGACATTGTGTTCATGTTGGTATTGTTCAATCAGTTGGCTGAAAAAACCCAGTTCTTCGGCGGCCAGAGTATCGGTAATATTCTGTTTAAAACGGGCGATACGTTTATTGTTAATAACCTCGGTTGATGGCAAACCCATTTCTTCAACTTTTTGCTTGGTTGCCCGTTCAATATTATTCAGCAGATTTCTTTCTCTGGGGGCAATAAACAAGATGGCGTCGCCGCTACGTCCTGCGCGTCCTGTTCTGCCGATACGGTGAACATAAGACTCGGTATCGTAAGGAATGTCATAGTTGACGACATGGGTAATACGATCTACATCCAGTCCGCGTGCAGCAACATCAGTGGCAATCAAAATATCCAATTTGCCGCTTTTCAGATTGGCTATGGCGCGCTCGCGTAACGCTTGCGACATGTCGCCGTTAATCGCGGCGGCGGAATAACCGCGCGCTTCGAGCTTTTCAGCCAGTTCAACGGTTGCGGTTTTGGTTCTGACGAAGATAATCATACCGTCGAACGTTTCGACTTCCAGAATACGGGTCAGCGCATCCAGTTTGTGTACGCCGCTGACCAGCCAGTAGCGTTGGCGTATGTTTTCAGCTGTTGTAGTCTTTACCTTGATAGTGACATGTTCGGGTTCGTGCAAATATTGTTGAGCGATTTTACGGATGACTGTCGGCATAGTCGCAGAAAATAATGCGATTTGGCGTTGTTCCGGAATTTGCTCAAGTATCCATTCCACATCATCAATAAAGCCCATGCGCAGCATTTCATCGGCTTCATCAAGCACAAGATGGTTAAGTCCATCCAGGTTCAACGTGCCTTTACGCATGTGGTCCATAACCCGGCCCGGTGTGCCGACCACTACATGAGCGCCGCGTTTCAGCTGGCGCAACTGGGTGCTGTAGTCCTGTCCGCCGTAGATTGGCAGAACATGGAAACCTTTTAAATGCGCAGCATAACGTTGAAATGCTTCCGCTACCTGAATAGCCAGTTCGCGTGTTGGAGCTAGAACCAAAACTTGCGGGTCTTTTTGCTTAAGATCGATGCGCGACAAAATGGGTAATGCGAACGCGGCGGTTTTGCCGGTTCCTGTTTGTGCTTGCCCCAGGACGTCTTTGCCTTTCAGTAGGAGCGGAATGGTTTGTGCTTGGATGGGTGAAGGTGTTTCATAACCGACATCATTCAGTGCTCTTAGCACCGGTTCAATCAGGGCTAGATCACGGAAAGAGGGTAATGTAGAAACATCATTGGACATGGATTTACCTGTTGGAAGCTAGAAGGCGCGTAAGCGCGGAGAAATGTGTTTGTTTATCAGAGTATTATACCGCACTATATTAAAATCTGCAGAGAAATTAACGACACAAAGGCCTGCATAATGAGTAGCGGGCTGGTACAGATGCACGTTTTAATGTGATTAAAGATAATTTATTTCGCGAGGCAGATGAAAGTTGTTAGTGCTGATACTCAGGCGGAAGCTGACATAATGGAAAAACAAAGTTAGACTGAAAGATGCTGATTACGCGTCATTGAGTCCTCGGACAAGTTGGTTAACAACTTATGGCCAAGTTTTACAAGATTTTCTATCTGTCTATAATCAATGTAAAATATAAATTCTCAAGAGGTCACGTAATTATATAAATTAGCCATAAAGATTAATTTCACGGCAAGTCCAATTTTCTTTCAGCATATTGAACGTAATCTTAGATATTTAAACTATTCTTATAATATTGTTCACTAATGTAGTATGGGTGCTTCAATCGTATTCTTAATAACTATAATACAAATTAATCATTTTGGAGAATAATAATGAAATTGCATAAATTGGCTGTTCTTGTTTTTTTTGTTGTTTTAGCAACGCCCGGTTTTGCCGATAACCGTCAGGTAGAGGGTGACGGTTACGATGTGATGCTTGATATGATACTCAGGCCGGTTGGTCTCGTTGGCACAATTATTGGTGCCGGGATATATGTCGGAGTCAGTCCTTTAACTGCCATGGCGGCGATAGCACCTCCTCATAATGCTTTTGTAAAGTTGGCGGATACTATCGTATGTAAACCAGCAAAATATACTTTTTTGAGACCTGTGGGCGATTACAGATACGATGAGGGCTGTGATAGTCATGTTCAGGCCCCTGCCGCACAGCCTGTCGTTCACTATGTTCCACCTGCACCTACAGTTGCTAAACCCCAACCCCCAGTTCAGTATCCTAAAGACATCAATAAGAAACTTGATACTTTATTCAAAAAAGAAATGATGAAATAGTGAGTTTTTCAGTATTAAAAAATGCGGTTATAAGGTTTGAATTGCATACTCGCTAATATGTAATTAGTTTTTCATGAAAGTACGGATTGCTAAACGTACATACTTTCAGTAAGTAATCGAGCTAAAATTTTCCGGTATTCTGGAGTACAAGCTCCGCCTGCTTTGCAAGCACCAAAAGTAGGCGCTTTAGGCGGAGCTTGCACTCCAGATTTGAACCTTAGCTGGAAACTTATATTAAGGAATTGCACTAGTTAGCACTTTCGCTTTGGAAAAGTAATCGATCGTATACATTATAGAACCCGAAGTTGATAAAGCGACGCAAAGCCCTCTCCGGCGGGAGAGGGTTGGGTGAGGGGAATCTAAGATAAGGAAAAGCTTATTTGAATCCCCTCATCCCAACCTAATCATGCCGGACTATCCTGTCCGGCACCCTGCGGGCGAGTGCAAATCCGCTCCCGGCGGATTTGTCCCTGAGGGAGAAGGAGCAAATGTCGCTTTACTAACTCTGGACTCTATATAGTATTTTATTATTCTCACACGCTAATCCGAAGCTGTGAGAATATTATCTGAACTAGGCCAAAAATATATATTATTTACCCATAAATGGTGCGAAGAAAATAATCCTCTAATTAAATAATAAGAGCTTTACGTTTTCGGAAATTGCTTCATGCTTCGGTTATTTTGGAAGTCCTACCTATTTACATCTTTACAGTTTTTCTGTAATTTTCGTTAAAAATCAATGACATAAAAACCATATCTCTTGTTTGTGCTGTTTTCGTTTTCGAACGTTGCATGTGGCGGATCTTAGCTGAATTACTACCTGGAGCGTCACTGTCATTAAGTTAAGTTCAAATGGAGTACAAGGCTTGCCTTGTATGCGGACAGCCTTGCGCTCCAGCCGCTGGAAATACGCAGTCATTAACTTAATGGCAGTGACCTGGCGCGTGAAACAAAGTATCTGTACGTTGAAAAAAACTGTTGAGCATCTATTGATTTCAGTGCCAGTAAAATTTATTTCCTGTTTGCTTTATAAGTGTTTTGTGAGAATTATTGAGCCAGATACGCCGTCGTTATTTTGGGTATTAGTTTATTGTTGTTTTTTCTTGAAAGCTGCAGGCTGGTTGCTAACTGTTTTTTTTACGGGTGCCTTAACAATTGTTGCCGGCTTAACTTGAGTCGCTTTAGCTGAAATGCTCTGATTTGGTAAAGGTGCCGGACGAGTCGATACGCCTGGTTGAGTTATTGGGGGAGGAGGCACTGATGGTTCAAAAGACTGTGTCTTTGCTTTTAACGACATCAGGGTTTTAAGATTTTCCTGGGCTTTCGGGAAATAAACAGGCGAGTCGTCAATCGCTCTTCGGAGATATTCTTCCGCAACATCATACTGACCATTCAGCATGCTGATATAACCGATGTTGTTGTATGATTCATGGGCCGGCATAATGCGATTGAAGAGGGCGACTGCAGCTGTAAAATTACCGTTTTTAATTTCAATCAATGCCAGATTATGAATGGCACGTTTATATTTATTATCGTAGTTTAAGGCTTGAGTAAAGAAATGCTTCGCGTTATGCAGATCGCCGGAAAGATAATAGGAATAACCAACATTATTTAACAGCATTGGGTTAGACGGTTCAGCTGCTAAAGCCGCTTCGTAATGAGCTATGGCTTCCTTGCTGTTATGTTCCAGATCGGCAATGACACCCAGTGCATTGTGAGCTTTCCAGTTAGTGTTGCTGTTCTTTACAGCCACTGCAAGATATTCTTTTGCTTTGCCGGCTTGACCGTTTTCCAAAAAATATAAGCCAAGATTTTCATTGGCCGATAAATTCTGATTATCGATCGCCAAAATATCCTTATATACTTTTAAAGCAAGTTCGGGGTGATTAGTGCGATTATGAATGTTGGCAATTTGTTCGAGCGCTTTAATATTTTGTTTGTTGTATTGCAGGACCTTGATGTAATAAAAAAGAGCATTGTCGTTTTTTCCTTGGCTTAATGCCTCTTCAGCTTTGGCAAAAGCTTGTTTTTCCGTTTTTACCTCAGGATCAAGCAGATTTAAGATATTATCTTGACTATTAAGGTCGCTTTCAGCGCGATTGGGTTGAACGGTAAGAGGATTACAGGCGCTGATGAAAAAAAGTGTTAAACAGGAAAAGGTAAAAGCTTTAAGTTTTTGATATGACATATTAAACGAACAAGAATTAATGTGAAAATGCAGCATAGATTGAAATAACTGCGGGCCCCAGAAGAACAATAAAGATTCCTGGAAAGAAACAAAAAGCTAATGGAAAAAGCATTTTTACGGCAAGTTTAGCCGCTTCTTCCTCCGCACCTTGCATACGTTTATCCCTTAGCTCGTCGGCAAAGTTTCTAAGAGTACTGCCGATACTGGTGCCGAAGCGTATGCTTTGCGATAAAGCACCGGCAAAATTTCGTATTTCTTCCACCCCGGTTCGCGATACCAAATTCTTGAGAGCTTGCTCCCTAGCAACGCCGGCTCTGAGCTCTGCATTGACCAAGCCGAGTTCATATCCCATGATTGGATTACTTAAAAGGGTGTCCTTGGCGACTCGTTGTAAACCGGCATCCAAACCAAGACCCGCTTCGGTACAGACAATGAGTTGGTCAATGGCATCAGGAAACGCATTTTTAATGATTCTTTTTCTTGCAGTAACCTTGCTGTCCAGATAAAAGCTGGGACCTATAAATCCAAGCAGAAACCCGGCGACAATCATATACAGCAAAACGTTCGACTGTATTTTTGGGAAAAATAGATGGCAAATCGTAAATATCAGAATGGGTAAGCCGATGGTTAATAAAATTTTAATTCCGTAATATCGGGATAAGCTATTTTTATCATGATAACCGGCGTGTAAGAGTCTTTCACGGTCATGATTGAGCTTTTCGCCTGCTCTTTCCCGGATGACAAAGTAACTGCCTAAATGCGCCGTGGCACTTCGAAAGTATCGGTCGTCACTTGTAGTGCCGGTAATATTGTGCATTCGCGTTCTGATAGGGTTATAAATACCAAAAACTAAGAAGTAGAACGCCATTGCTAAAGCAAAAGCAGTCGCGGCAAATAAAAATATAATCAGCCAATGGCCTATGACTGGGTCACCTGAAATACCCAAAATAAATTGTGAAATTGGATTCATGCGTATGGCCTATATATCAAAATTAATTTGTTTGCGGACCCAAAGTGCGCCGACAACCTGTAGAACAAGTCCGACGCCAAGAAGCGTATGACCCATTTCCGTATCGAATAAGGGTTTGATGTATTCGGGAGATCTGAGTGCAATGGCTAAAAATACAGCAAAAGGTAACAATGCAAGCACCCAGGCCGACATGCGGTTCTCGGCGGTTATTGTTTTTACACGGCGTTGAAAGCGAAACTTTTTTCTTAAAAGATCGCTGGTTTTATCCAGTAATTCCGCCAAGTTACCGCCAGTTTCTCTCTGAATCAGAATGGCAGTGGTCGCTGCGATCAAATTCGTACTGGGTACTCTCATTAGAAGATAATTAAAAGCTTCCCTGACATCGCGACCATAATTAATTTCTTCAAAAGTTATGCCGAACTCTTTGGCTATGGGATCATCCATTTCATGGGCGATATAATTCATCGTTTCATTAAAAGGATAGCCTGCGCGTAAAGCGCGAGTAATCATATCCAAAGCATCGGGCAATTGCTCTTCAAACCGGTCGAGTCTTGCTTGACGGTCATTCTTAAGTTTTAGATAAGGCAAGGAAGCTGCGAATAACGCAACAGCCGGGGTGGCTAATTGATGGGTGGTGAAATACCAAGTTATTGCGCCTGCTGTAAGGGCAAGTCCAATCATCAGGAAAATAACCATGTAGGGCCGATAGTTTTTACCGGCCTGTTCAATCAAATCTTCTAGAGCCTCGGAGCCGGGTAATGACTCCAGCCAGCGTCCAAAAGTGGATAATTCACGTAAATATTTTTGCCTGACCAGCGAATACTCGCCACTGCCTATGGTTTGGTTGACTTTACGAAGCCGCTGCTTAATCTTTCGACTTTCTACAGACTTAGTGCCGAAAGAGGGCACCAGAATTAATTGAGAAAGCACAAAAACAGCGCCGGCAACCAGCATTAAAAAGATAATGAGTTTGGACTGATCCATGATGTTAATCCTTATAATGAGTTGGCTGTTTGGTCGATGTAGCTGTCAAGACCGATATTGATGCCACGTTGTTTCATACGCTCATGGAATCGTGGAACTATACCGGTTGAAACATATCGGCCAACGATATTGCCGTTTTCGTCGATGCCCCGGCGTTCGTATCTAAATATTTCACTCATCGTAATAACATCGCCTTCCATGCTGTTAACTTCACAGACGCTGCTAACCCGTCGTTTACCATCTTCCATTCTTTCAAGTTGCACGACAACATCAATTGCAGATGCAATTTGCGCACGAATGGTTTTTACAGGTAAATCAAAACCGGCCATTGTGACCATGTTTTCAACACGGGACAAAGCATCTCTCGGGGTATTGGCATGGATAGTCGTTAATGAACCATCATGCCCCGTATTCATTGCTTGCAGCATATCGAAAGCTTCCTGCCCGCGCACTTCGCCGATGACGATACGGTCGGGACGCATCCGCAAACTATTTCTGACCAGATCGCGTTGATTAACCTCGCCTTTACCTTCGATGTTAGGTGGGCGAGTCTCAAGACGAACCAGATTTTCATTTTTTAGTTGCAGTTCGGCTGAATCCTCGATGGTTACAATCCGCTCATTTTTAGGGATGTTATTGGAAAGAGCATTGAGCATAGTGGTTTTACCGGAACCAGTACCGCCGGAAATCAGTATATTGAGCCTGACTTTAACCATATTGGCAAAAACGTCGACCATGGCCTGGCTTATACTGCCGATACCAACCATATCCTGTAACTGCATTTTATCCTGAGTGAAACGCCGTATGGATAAAGACGGGCCGTCAATTGCCAATGGCGGAATAATTGCATTGACACGAGAGCCGTCCTTCAAGCGTGCGTCGACCAAAGGGGAGGATTCGTCTATTCTTCGTCCGACCTGCGTGACAATTCGATCGATAACCTTTAGCAGATGGGCGTCGTCCTTAAAGGTGATGGGGGTTTTTTCGAGCCTTCCGAAGCGTTCGATAAAAACCGAATTACAGCCGTTAACTAGAATGTCGGCAATAGTCGGTTCATAAAGCAAATGCTCAAGAGGACCGAGTCCCAAGATATCATTAACGACTTCATTGACGATTAACTGCCGTGTTCTGGCTATTACCGGCAACGATTCTTCATCAATAATACGGCGAGCTATTTCACTAATTTGTTTTCTGGCATCCGTATTCTCCATTTTAACGATTAAAGATAAATCAAGGATATCCATCAGCCTTTGATGGATTTTATCCTTGTATTCAGTTTCCTTAGGCGAAAGAAGCTCGAATGTTAAAGGAGGAGTCGAAGTTTTTTCAATTGGAGGAGGGGTTGAATGCTCCGGTTTGTCATTACTAAATAATGTTTTGTTATTTTGTCCCGTGTAGTTTTGGATGCGACTTTTTAGATTCACAATAAGATCCCTTGTTAATGGTTTGATTAATAGAGCTCAAGTAAAGCACTGCTATTGGTACCCGTTTAGATTGCATTCTGTTCCAATTAATTCATGGCTACAGTATAACGATTAATTACAATTATTTAAGAAATAGTGTAATAAATTAATTTACATTTCAGCCAGATCTATAAGAGGTGGCCTGTAGGCTAGATAAGTAATGCGCATCCGGCAGATTTGATGAGTGCGCATTACTTAATCCGAATAGCGAGTCGCAATTATTTTAGAAGCAATGCAATAAATCAATATTATCAGATATAAATTGTCTAAAAAATACGCCGCTACAGCCTGAGCCTAGCCACCTTATGCAGTGGGAATGCGGCCTGTCGGCTTTTAGGGTAACTGCCTCAGATGCTTTGCCGATATAAAATAATTAATCTATCGCGAAAAACTCGTCCTTCAATACACTGGTGAATAGTGTAGGCGGCAACGCTGTCTTTTTATTTGCCAGTTAATGAGGGGTTAATGCTTGACGTATTTCCGAATAATTTCAAACGGCGCCCTTCAGGTTTTCCACTAAGTAACTGACGTTACGCGCTGTCCTGTCCATTACAGCCAAAAAAAGATAAACACCTAATCTCGCTGTAGGGCGTGCCGTGCGCGCCTTAGGAGCTAAGAAGCAGGCATTGATGAATTTAAGCAATGACCATGAAGAACATGAAGGGTTTAAGCCTTCATGTTCTTCATGGTTTAACCATAAAACGTGCTCACGTCATTTCTCCGAAGGCGCGCACGGCACGCCCTACCCACTCCGTCACAGCCATTCGAATTAAAACATAAAACCGCCTTTTCGCGACCAATGCGTAACATCAATAAGTAATTGAACTAAAGTTTTCGGGTTTTTGGAGTGCAAGCTCCGCTTGCAAACCAGGCGAAGCCTGCACTCCGGCTTTGAACCTTAGCTGGAAACTTATATTCAGGTACTTAGATTCGATACTCACTTTAGATGAGTTAACCAGCAGACGAACTGAGTCGTCCCTCCATCAAATTCCACTAGCCCTGCTTCAAAGTCGGCGTATATGCTTGCTAAGATTTCGTGATGATTAGCGAGTATGGCTTTTATAAATAGTCCACGGCAATATAGAACCCGAAGTTGATAAAGCGACGCAAAGCCCTCTCCGGCGGGAGAGGGTTGGGTGAGGGGAATCTAAGATAAGGAAAAGCTTATTTGAATCCTAACTCTGGACTCTATATTTGTTATAAAGACCGGATGAACGCGTATCCTCAGAACGCAGTGTCCGGCATATCTTATGTCATTGCCATCGTTTATATGGCAGAGTATTATTGACTATGCGGAGACTTCAAGTCTTCAAATATGGATTGATGTTAGACGGCGGTATTAACTGTGCCGTTTCGCCGGGGCATGACGCTAGAGAGAATCGGGCAAAGCCAACCTAGCTTCGAGTGCGTAGGTAGTTTCAGGAAAATACCGAGCTGTCCGGTGCGATCAATGTTTTCAAGGGCGGACACCGCCCGGTTAGCTTGTGCAGATACATGAAACCTCGGACCAAGAACTATTGAGTTCACTTGAGTTTTTACGGTCTGCGCGCCGTAGAGATCTTCGTCCTAAAGACGAGGAAGATGTCAGTTGCTGTTCAAAACAATCTCAAGTAAAGCTATTTAAATCGATTTGTTTTGCGTTAAAAATAGATCAACTTAGTTTCTAACCTAGAAAGAGTTATGCTGAACAATTTGATAAAAACCTATCTTCTGATTTTAATGCTAACTTTTAGCGTAAATCTTTACGCAGAATCTTATAACATCACTATCAATGTTAATGGTGAGGAGTATTATTCAAGCGAGAATGGTTTTTCAGATAAGGGCACTGTTTCAAAAAAGATAAAACCCAAATTAAAGGAGGAGACCCGGTCAATAAGCCGGAGTAGTTATAGCAACGCCTCGCCTTCTTTAAGCATGAATAAAAGTAAATATATGGACCTGATCGCCAAGGCGGCAGACAGGCATCAGGTTGATGTCAGATTGTTACACGCCGTTATTCAGGCCGAATCCGCTTATAACGCAACAGCCATTTCTTCGGCGGGCGCAGTGGGGTTAATGCAGCTAATGCCCGATACCGCCAGGCGTTACGGCGTTACCGACCGGCGTGATCCTGTCCAGAATATTGATGGCGGCACGCATTATTTGAAAGACTTGCTCAAAATGTTCAACTCAAACCTGGATCTGGCCGTCGCCGCTTATAATGCCGGTGAAAATGCCGTAATCAAATACAATAACACCATTCCGCCATATCCTGAGACCCTTAATTACGTTAGACAGGTGCTGTATTTGAAGGAATACAGGAAGCAAAGCGGCAATGAAGCGGGATACAAAGAACACTGATTGGCGCATCAATTGAGCATGGTCAGGCTTTGTTTTGTAGAATAAGAATAGTTATCTGATGTTATGTACTGTCCACGAAAAGCACGAAAGACACGAAAAATAGCAGCCGTAGGTTGAGCGGCTTGCGATGTGATACCTGGCATTCATTCTCGTCCCGTGACCCCTAGACAGGCTCTTACAATTACACCGACGTAGGCCGGAATACCCACAGGGCACAAGTAAGCCAGCCCGGCGCTAGCAAGGGTGGGTATTTCCGGCAATCGGAATGCCGGCAACACCAGTTTTCGCTTTCGCTCAAACCGGCTTATTCCGGCCTACATCTGCTTATTATTTATTTTTTGAGCGGAACAGTTTTTGAAAAAAACCTTTCTCTTTAAATTCGTCTTTGACAGTTACATTTAGAGATTCAATCAGTGACATTATTGATTTAGTAATGGGCGCGTTACGCGCGTAACTGTATAAAGGAATACCCAGGTTTGTTGATTGAGCAACCGTTTCATAATCGTTTGGAACGGTGAGCACGTTCTGACAATCCAGTGTATCTTGAACGTCCTTTATCTTTAAACTGCCATCAGAATTGTAGCGGTTAATGACAATGAAAATATTTTGTGCGGCTATATTAAATTCCGATCTCAATATTCCTATTAAACGTTTGGCGTCGCGCATATGAGCCAGGCTTTGCTGTATTACGATAACGATCTGATCCGATCTTTCCAGTATTGTGACCGACACTGAATCAATGTGGCGCGGCAAGTCCACAAAAAAACGGTTGTAGCTGCTGATGGACAGGGTTAATAGCTGGTCAAGATTCTCTATAGAGATTTCATTGGTAAGGGTCAAATGATCATGCTCGGTCGAGAGCAGACGCAATCCGCTTTCATGTCGAGTCATATAACCGTCAAGGCCCTCAAAATCGAGCTTGGCGACATCATTAAGCGTTTCTACAATATTGTGTCGCGGTTTGACATCAAGATTGAGCGACTGTGTTCCGAATTGCAGGTCCAAATCCATTAAGACAACGCTAGAATCGGAAACGACCGAAGTAAGATGGGCCAGGTTGCAGGCGATAAAACTCCCGCCTGAGCCGCCCTTAGCGTTAATAACCGTGGTCAGGATACCTTGTTGAGATTGCCCCCGTCTCAGATCGAAAATAGTTTGAATTAAAGACTTATGCAGTTCCTGGCTGTCGACGGGATGGGCAAAAAAATCCCTAGCTCCTGCCTGCATCGCAAGTCGCATTAGCTGTTTGTCGTTGTCCTGTGCAATGACCAGTAAAGCCGGGCGCATTGAAGAGGGCAGAGCGGTTAATTGGTTCAGCGCATCGACTGTCGAATCATCGAGCAGAAAAATCAGTAATTCAGGCAGCTTTTTATCTTTATAGAGCAGTGTAGGAGAGGTAACGTCATATAAATACGTAGTTATCTCTTTATTGATTAAAGCCGAAATATGGCTGCGTTGGAGTGTTAATGTGGATAGGTTACTACCCAGAATCTCGATGGAAATTGCTTCCTTTTGCATATTTTATGTGTGTCTTAAAGAGATATTTATGTTAGTTATGATGTGGTATGACCTTTTAACTCGATTAGACGTTATGGAGGAAAACCGCATACATCAGTACCTGTGCCTGTTACGACTCCTAATGCTTCCGGCGGAAGCTTTGTAGTTAAACTCGGAGCGGTAATTGTTAAATCCATTGGTATTATTAATTTATGAGAATAACCAGTAACGCTTACTTGAACAGATCCCCCTGCATTCAACTTGTCCCAATCAATTAAATACGTTGGATAATTTGAATCGGAAGTGGCCGGAATGGGGTAGGTAAGATTGTTTAAAGGGGCGCCGCTAATATCCAGGTATTTTACTTGAATATTAGCTGTAGTTAAATTAGGTAAAATATTCCCCGTTGTACCTGCCAACGGATCACCAAATATTGCCACTCTTCGGATTGCAGGATGATTGGGCGGGCAAACGGCGGCTACCCTTGCGCCTCTTCTTGCTATTTCTGTTAATGTATTGAGCGTAAACAGTAACCTTGCAAGCTCAATGACGCCAAATAATAATAAAAAAAACACCCATGCGACCAAGGCAAACTCAACCATCGCCGCGCCAGTTTCTTTGCGGTGGTGCTTTCTGATCATTTTAGCTGTACTCGCATGGTTGTTGTAGCAGAGAGTGGAATAGCTGAGTTAAAATTTCCACCAAACAAGCCCAATAATGAGCCTAATAAGGGGCCCATTAGTAACTGATGATTATAAGTTGCGCTGACCTGTGCATGTTGCAAACCAGTGCCAGAAGGTACTAGCACCACTGGTATAGGTGTTGGTACATTTGTGGCATTGTGTGCGTAAAATGACGGGAGTCCATCCATCACGCTTTGTATCTGGTCTGCAATTTGAGCATCCGTGAGTGGCGTAACTGTAGAAGGTAAATAGGGATCCAGGCTATAAGTTTTTAAGCGGGCGCCATCGCGTACAGCTTTATTAAGCGTATTTTGTGCAAAAAAAGCCGTGCCCAGTTCAGTGACACCGATTGCGAGAACGGCCAGTAACGGCAGAATAATGGCAAATTCGACAATCACTGCGCCGTTCTGTTTACGTTTAAAATTAAGCATCGTGGCTCACCGGGTCTTTGAATAAAACCACCCTGTTCGGAGCGAACGGACTTACGACAGAATTAGGAGCCGGCTTTGAGGCAATTTCGCATTTTGGATCGATAATTAGACCGCTTTTATTAACGCCGACAAACTCTGCAAATACTTCAAATTGGTTCGGTTCTCCCCCATAGGGTACTTTTTTAGTGATGAGAAAACAGCCCATGGTCTGTAGATCCAGATCGACCCCGCCATGTCCTAAGCCATCGGCACAGTCGACAAGCGGAAGATGGATAATGCGCTTATCGGCCACTCCCGAATTTGCCGGGGGATAAAGAGAAGGTGGGCCGGCGTCATTTTTATAAGTTGAGAATTGTGAAGGGTCCGTTGCGGAAGAAGGATATTCGTGAATATTCGTATCGGGATTATAAGGTGGAATCGGAAATTGTTGGAGATTATTGCCATGGGTATGATCGTCGAAACGGATGTTAAGGCAAGTTGTAGGGCCTGCCGCATTACCTGTTTCACTTGGAACGGGTTCAGTAGGATCTATAACCCGGCAATCGGCACCGCCCGCCATAGCCTCGCATATGTCCCTTCCACCGGCACCAACATCCATTAAGCCAAAATTGCCGCTTCCAATAGTGGTATCAGTCCAATCAGTTACTTTTAATGTGTAGTGATGTCCTATAGTATATCCATAACAAGCATCTCCGGGCTCTTCGGCGCCATTGTTGTTATCGTCGCAATTCGTATCTGTCGGAGTCCTTGCATCATCCACATTGCCAGCGATTCCGTCGGGACCTGGACCGATGGTGGTCATGTCTGAACATGTCAGTAAAGGAACCAAGTCGCATGAATTTTTTAGAGCTAAAGGCCCCGATACGGCGCTGGCAGAGATATTAGTATTAGGAAATCCTATGATCGAAGCAAAAGTGGTCGCTACACTTAATAAATGCCCCTGTTTGTTGGTTACGCGAACAAACTTAGAGGATGCTGTTGGCGTTGTAATGTTACATGATGAATCAATGCTGTTGTAATTATTAAAAAAACAAATATCAATGTCAGTAGTTGAGTTAACAGAAGATAGACCGTATGTATTAAAAGTATTTCTTGCGTCTGTGACAACTTGACCTAGTGGCCGCTCATTAACCAAAGATATAGCTGCACTTAAAGCCATTGCGTCTAGTGCGTTTTGCAATCGAGTTTTGTTGACGTAGGCGTTACCTAGGTCAATACCTAGTCCCAACATACCCATTATCACAAAAAGACTCAAGGCAGTTAGAACCAGCACACTACCTTTCGATTTGCTTAGTGAAGCCAATGATGTGTTCATAAAGTACCCCTGCGCTAACTGACTTTAATTATTAAACCGTTCTTGTTTTAGCAATAATGCTTATCATTGACCGCCTGAACCGCCTGAACCGCCTGAACCACCTGAGGCGCCACCGATATTAATGGTTAGGCCCTGAGGTTGAACAATCGTGCCGAATCCATCTCTATAAGATCTAAGAGTATTAACCCCGGCATATCCGTCCATTTTTCTTGGAGAGTCCTTCGGAGGATTTTTCGCCGCCTCGGGATCGGCAATTTGGGCTTGAAGCATTTGGTTTTCAACTTGGCCGAATTTATCGTCCAGGTTATACGGCCTGTAAGTACCGTCGGCGCAAGCAGTCAGCATTAAACCGCTTATTGCAGCCGTTAAAATTGTCTTGTAATTCATCGTGAGCCTCCATCAGTAATTTGGTGCCCGAATTGACCGGTCGTTCCGCCTATCGTTGAGTCGAATACGGGAGCTTGTGCCATTTTTATCGGAGTTTTTCTGGCTTCCATCCGGCCTAATAAATAGAATTCGACATCATCCGGCGCGACATAGTTTTCTGTGGGCAGATGAATCTGATCGTGCGGTATGGGTTTTGCCAGATGCGGTGTTATCAGAATTACCAATTCTTTTTTATCATTTGCGGCTTCTCTATTCCTAAATAACGCACCTAGGACAGGAATATCAGCGAAACCGGGAGTTTGTGTCTGTTTGTTGCTGTTATTTTCGCTGATTAAACCGGCAATCGACATAGTTTGGCCGTCGGCGAGTTCCAGAGTGGTTATGGCTTCTCTGGAGTCAAGACTAGGCGTGGGTTGTAGAGGAATTAAAAGATCTTCGACGCCGGTGGATAAGATCTGGTTAGCGGAATTACTCAGCGCACTAACCGAAACATGAGTGGTCAGATTGATCCGGTTGGAATCCAATACAACAGGCGTAAACTCAAGGCCTACACCGAAGGGTTTGAAGTTAACTGTGCAGGGGGTAAGGGCGCCGGCAGTTGTTGGAGTGGCGGAGGTACAGGCGGTATAGGGAAACTCACCGCCGGATAAAAAAGATGCTTTTTGGCCGCTAAGGGTGGTCAGATTGGGTTCTGCCAGAACGGTAGCCAAGCTGGTGTCTTTGCTGAAGTTTAAGCTCCAGTTGAAAAGGGTAGCGCCGGCGACGTATGAGCCGGTAAAGAGCCCCGCACCAGCCGAAGCCACATCCCACAGAAACGATCCGTCCTGAAGGTTGGTTTTACTTGCGCTGCTGTTTAAACTTAATGCTCGAGCCAATGTACGGCTGACTTCGGCAATTTTTACTTCAAGCATTACCTGCTGTTCGCCGCCTACATGCATCATATTGACGATAAATTGCTTAGTGTTCCCACCGCCGCCACCGCCGCTAGCCCCACCGCCGCCACTATCGCCGCAGCCACCGCTACTCCCACCACCACCGCTAGCGCCGCCACCAATTCCGGCAGCGGCATAGCCTTGCGCAAGTTTCATGGCGAAATCCATATTGACCAAGTTGGACACTTCACCGCTTAAAACGATACATCTTTCCGCGCCGCGAACTGCAATATGCTCGTTGGGCATTAGTTCGTAAAGTTTTTGTTTGAGTCCATCCAGGTTATGGGTGACTTCAACATCCAAAACCATGGCGACACGATTATTGGCATCCCAGACGGTTGCGTTGGTTCCGCCAATTGCATTTCCTCTTAGCAATACTTGTCTGGGATTGAGAACTGTAATATCGGCGATGTCGTCCTTGCCTTTGGTTAAGGATTTAACATTTCGATCAAGATTGATCAACAGGGACTTATTTACCGGTACGTGGTAGGTAAGATGCCTGCTGTCGGAGCTGGTGGTCACTTCGGCGCCGACTTGAAGGGTATAGCCTAAAAGCAGAGCGGGTACCGCCTTTAGTAAGCTGCTTGGATAGATGTTTAACATGGTGATACTGCCCTTTTTTTATTATTATCTTTTAAGTCATGCACTTGCATGAGTTTAGATTATAAATTGATTATTTGAACTGGTTCTGGCTACTCAGCAAGCGGCTCCTTCTTGACAATTCGGGACAAACTTCTGACTTCCCCAGGGAAGAATCATAATTGTCACAGGTGCTTTCTGGCGGGCTTCTTTAGGAAGTTTAGCTTCAATTACCGTGGCTTCAGGCTCAATATAGGTATCCGTATCCATAGGGTTGCGCAAGGTAAACTGGAGGGGGCCTGTTTGCATTGCTTGCACCAAAATCTCTGCCTGCTTTGGCGTGACTTCCAAGGTCAGAGCCTGAACTACAGCGGGTTTATCCTGAGCTGTCGATGCCGTTTGATCGATAGCCAGAATTTTAATGTTTTTTAGTAAAGTATAAGTTCCGCCGTGATCTCCGCGAGAGGCAATTATATCTGCGAAGTTACCGGGCAAAATAAAACCGGCGACACCAACCACGTCATTAACGCGGACACTCATGGCGCGCATGCCTTCTTTAATTAATGCCGATAAAGTGCTGCCGCCTGCATGCTCTTTGATTTGCGGTTTTAACAGGATTTCGTCGGCATAAAAGTCGCGTTGGGTCACTTTGCCGATAATAGCATTGGGGTTGGCTTGTATGTCGGCTTCAGTGAAAGCTTCAGCAGGAACGTTATCTTTGGGCCATTGCATCAATTTAACGTGCGTTTGATCTATACGGGTAGCGAATGGAATATTAATGGCGGCTACATATACGGGGATGGTATTTTGCTCGGACGAGACCGGTTCCTGGCTGGTTTTTGAATCAACCCATTCTTTTGCTGTCCAGGCGGCCAGCCCTGCCATAACAAGGGCAATTACCAGCATAATTAAAAAACGACTGTTCATTAGTCTATCCTTGCATTTTTAATTTCAATAAAATAAGTATCCCATGCGAGATGTAATCTTTCGGTTGTTGCTATTCTATCATCGCCTTGGTATTCGCATTGATCCCTTACTAACCCCAATAAATCTCTGGGGTGGCAAGGCAAAAAAGGACGGTTTTCTTTTTTGTAGCGATCAATAATTTCATCAAGCAAGTCGGCCGGACAGTTTAATTGCAACTCTTTTGCATATAATTGCCAAATATCAATATATTGAGCCTGGCTAACCGGGGCAAACTTGATTTTATAGCCCAGACGTCTTAAAAAAGCCTCATCCGCAAGGTCTACAGGATTAATATTAGCAGAGAAAATGAGAATTACATCAAATGGGGTTTGCACCCGCTTGCCGGTATCGAGGCTCAGGTAGTCATGCTTTTCTTCTAGCGGGACAATCCAGCGGTTAAACAGATCAATAGGACTGACACGTTGACGCCCCAAGTCATCAATAATATACATGCCATTGTTAGCTTTTAGCTGCAATGGCGCTTGAGATAAGCGAGTGTTTTTATCGTGGTCGATTTCCAGCATATCTAGTGTCAGTTCGCCACCGCTGACGGCAACAGGTCTTTCACATTTGATAAAACGGGGATCAGAACCCTGATGCAGATGTATGCTGGCTGGGTTTTCGTTTGCTTTTACCTCGTGGTGCAGGGAAGGGTCATAAACCTGTACGACGCTTTCGCCAACGGCGATGGCGTACGGTATTAAAATCGACTCTCCGAGTAAACGAGTCAGTTTTTTGCAGATGTAGGTTTTGCCTGTTCCCGCGAGTCCATAAATCATGATAGCCCGTCCCGAATGCAGGGCGGGACCCAGTTGATCGAGTAATTGAGGATCTATAATAGTATCCTCGAAGGCTTTTTGTACGTCGGGACGGGTAACTTTAGAATTTTGCACCGACTGAGCTTGGACGACAGTTCTGTATTGTTCAAGAGTCACGGGAGCGGGTCCGGTATAGCCGCTTTTACTGAGTGCTACCAAAGCTTGTGCTACGCCTTTGTCGGTCAATGCATAGCGTTCACCTCTGCTGTTATGTGAGGCGGATAGCATTTCAACCTGGTTCTGTTTGCGCAGATCGGTTAAAACAGTTTCTAGGATGTTGCCGGAGAGCGCTATATTTTCGGAAAGTTGGTGCAAATCGGCGATGCCGTTGACATGTAAGTGTTTGATAACCAAGTCGCCAATGAACTCAGCCGATAAGCCAGTTTCCTTTATGCTGCGTGGACGTTGAGCAAATACGGCATGCGGCAAGCTATCTTTGTTATAAGGATTCATATATTTCGATTCCAGCATGCTCTGTTTAATTTTTTAAATTTGGATGTTGGCTAAAAAGCCATTTCCATATTTAATTGTTTAGGTAATTTTACAATAGGTTGATAGTAAAGTTATGCAATCCTAATTTATTGCCAATTACCCTTGGCCTGAACCATAGCGGTTGTAAACCTGAGTAAAAACTTGAAGGGATTGCGATGCTGTCTCTTCGGCTAAAAATACTAGTGTTTAAGTGCTAATGAGGTTAGCCGTTTGCAGTGCTTAATGTACTGTTAACTGTGCTGAATGTTTTATTCACTTCTTGACCCAGACCGGTGATCACGACGATTGAGACAACCGCAATCAGAGCAACCATAATGGCGTATTCAACCATTGTGGCTCCTTTTTCTTTGGTAGAAAATTTTGTGATGTAGCGTTTCATATTTTTCATGGGATTTTTCCGTTATTGGTTGAAGAACAACCAGTGTAAAAACATTAAACCTATATTTCATTTTAAAATGAATAATATAGTTAAGCGTCTGCCGTGCCTAATTGATAATTTATTGGTTTTATTAATATATATTACCAATTCCAGATTCTGGGTTTTAATTAAACCGATTTATTAAAATTTAAGTCGGGCAGACTCTTAACATTTACTATCAATGTTTAGCCGTTTGCAGTGGCTAATGAAGAGTTAACTTTGGTGAATGTTTTGTTCACTTCTTGACCCAGACCGGTAATTACAGTGATTGATACAATCGCAATTAGAGCAACCATAATGGCGTATTCAACCATTGTGGCTCCTTTTTCTTTGGTAGAAAATTTTGTGATGAGGTGTTTCATATTTTTCATGGAATTCTCCGATATCGTTTAAAAGTGTGATCTAAATTGCGTTTAAAACGCAATAAAAGTCTAACAACGAGCATGATTCCTGTCTATAAGTAACTTTACTTAGCGCAGGAAGCGGCGATAGCTCTAAAATTAACCGCTATATACTAGTTACGCAAAGTTAGGATTTTTTGAATTTTTGCGAAATTCAATGCAGAAAAACCCCGAAGAACATTATAGCTCATTATTAAATTAGCTGCTGTAAATGCTTATTAGCCAGGTCCCTGTAATCCATATAAATCTTTACTTAAAGCTAACTTTAGAAAGGTTGTTCATTAGAAATCTCCTAGCTGTCCTCTTTAGGCAAGCTGTCTTTGATTTTTTTTAGCTCCAGTTTTGTGCTATCGCTAATATCTTTGCTGGCAGTCAAATAGATAGTGAAGTATTTATCGGAATAAATTTGGCGCCATTCAGGTCTTTCTCCAAGCAAGGTGTTGATAGGCAGTTTTGTTTCAAAAACAGTCCATGAAATATTGGAATCTTTAATAAGATTAAGTAATGGCTTAGCGCCTTTTTCTAGACGAATTGTCGTGAAGTATTTCTTGAGAAACGGGTCGCCATAGAGTTCAGCTCGGGAATCGATAAATACGGGATAGTTAAAATGAATCAAATATACACTGAGGTCATAGCTGTTAAATACATTGCCTAAAACGGTCTTCTCCTGCTGCAAGGCGGTTAACACCTTGGCTATTTGAGTACTCTGTTTCGATTCAATTGTTCTGGTAGGTAGATAGGCAATAAGGGCTGCCAAATATAAGCCTATGGCTAGCCACTGTTTTATATTTTTTGGGTAAAGTGAGTTGAAAGAAAAATTGGCAGGGGTATTGAGCTGTTTGCTGAATGATGTAGCCAGGATCAACGGCGACAAAAAAGACAGGAGATCGGTTGAAAATCGGACAGATTTAAGGGACAGATGAATTAATCCCAGCAAGAAAATTAACCGGAACAGTGGAAGTTTTAAGCCTTTGTGTAGCGATAGTGCTATAAATCCCAATATCCAGAATTCAAGTGGCTCAAAACCATGGAAATTTGGAGAGAGCCATTCGCCTACAATATCGGTTATATACGTTTGATTGGTCAATTGGAACGGCAGCAGCAGTCCATTGATACCATGTGGGGTTATGAGAGTTGCTGCCAGGGTAAGCAATAAAAATAGCAACCAGTGTTTTAGTAGTGTAGTCCGAAGGGGGTGATCATCTGTTGCAAAGACAGATTCGGCTGCAAAAAATAGAACGAAGGCAATGCCTACCACAAAGCTGCCATGCATATTTGACCATAAGATCATTATGAGCGCCAATGGGTAAGGCGGCTGGGTTTTATTTTCGCTGGCTGTAATTAATTGCGATGTCCAGTAAACCATAACGGGCAATGCCAGAATATGGGGCCTAGGCATAATATGAGGGATCAGTAGAAAGAAAGCGAACAACATAAAGATTATGCTGACATTGACGCTGATCCGTTTAACCAGAAAATTAAGCAATAGGCACATTGTGAGGGTTATCGAAAATGTCGCTAGAAATACCAATCCAGGCCACCCGGTTAGGCTGAAGGTGGCATACAAGAATATGGCCGATAACCATTCATGCGATACCCAGGGGAAATTTTCCGCCGTATAGGAGAAAATGCCTGTGGAAGGAACTTTTTTATTGTCTACTATCCATTCGCCGACTTTGATATGCCAGTAAGTATCATCTCCTGTGCCGCAGTTCGCGGCAATGATCCAGGTTAAATAAGCTAAAAGCAGGAGAATAAAAAATTTAGTCTTTGATTGATCGTTATCTATAATATTCATTTTGTCCCAGAGCATTCGTTTAGGTTAAATTTGTCTTGTTACCATTCCATTGTGTTTCTAATGTATTCATAAATTCAGTAACAGTTTCAGTATTTATTTTAGAGTTTGGATTGTGGTTTTTTGAGATAACTAGCCATGGAGCCTTAAAAAATTGAATGTTATATTTTTTTCTAGTTTCAGAATAATAAAATCAACTTCGGAAATTTTATTTGTATAAGCATATATTCAATTTCGCCGGGTAAAGTGTCGTCCCGACATTGCTGTGTATATTGCCCATAAAGATTTATAGGCTAAGTGTGATTTTGTTAAAGTCATTCGCTTGCTGCCTTTTTAGCAATAACTAAAATTGATACGCCAAAAGGCAGGGTGGTCATATTTAGTAGCGGGATTTCTAATTGGAAAAAGTGTTGCAGTATCCAATTAATCGCGGGAGAGGGCATGATAAAGTCGGAAGACTGGATCTTATTAATGAGTTTGCCGACAAGCCTTGCGGAATAAACGATTGGGAACAAAAGCGTATTAAAATAAGTCGAATATTTTATAGTTAAGCCGTTTTTTAAGATGAGCTCTTCAAGTTGTTTTCGCGTATAACGTCTTTTGTGATGGTGTATTTCATCGTGAGCACTCCATAAAAAGTTATAGGCGGGCACGGTAATTAACAGCATTCCGTTGTCGTTTAGCTGAGACGCTATGGTATGTAATGACCGTGAATCATCCTCGATATGTTCAAGAACATCCAGCATGCAGATCAGGTCAAATTTATCATTAAGTTGAAGCTGGTCCGGCAGTGATCCCTTATGAATCGGGCAAATATTCTTTTTTGCAGAGACTTCTATGGCTTCATCATCCAGTTCGACCGCGGTAAGCGCGCCATATTTTGATAACAGCGCCAGATTTCCTCCCGTTCCGCAGCCAACCTCGAGTATTTTATTGGGGGTGGCTTTCTCATAGAATCTATCTAATATGGATTTTATGATGTTCCTTCTGCCTGCAAACCACCAATGTTTGTCTTCATGTAGGCTCATTTGAGCATATATCTCTTTATCCATAGGTACTTATAACTCCTGTCTGATGATATAGATGGGCCTGTTTTTTGTTTCAATATAGATTCTTCCCAAATATTCGCCAAGGACACCTATACCGATTAACTGCAAACCGCCAAGAAACAGCGTAACGACCAGTAATGAAGCATAGCCGGGGATATCTATGCCATAGACTAAGGTGCGTGTGATAATAAAGGCGCCGTATGTGAATGCAAAAAAAGAGATAATGAATCCCAGATAACTCCATATTTTGAGCGGCACTGTACTAAAACTGGTGATACCATCGAGAGCAAAATTCCATAATTTAACAACGGCAAATTTTGAATTCCCGGCTTTTCTGTTAGGCCGAGTATACTCAATTTGCGCAGTGTTGAATCCAACCCAGTTGAATAGTCCTTTCATAAATCTTTCGCGTTCCGGCAACTGCTTTAACGCCTCAACTGCCGCACGATTTAATAACCTGAAATCCCCGACGTTTTCCGGAATAGGAGGCGTGGAAATATGATTATGAAGTTTATAAAACCACCCTGCAGTCTTTCTTTTTAACCAAGTGTCGGAAGAACGATCGCATCTTTTAGCCAGCACTACTTCATAGCCTTCCTGCCATTTGTTCACTAGTTCCGTGATCAGTTGTGGAGGATCTTGCAGGTCTGTGTCTATCGGTATAACGGCATCACCCAAAGCATGGTCTATGCCGGCGGTTAATGCGGCTTCTTTTCCGAAATTTCTTGAGAAGTCGAGAATTTTTATTTTTACATTAGGTGGGCTGGTTCGTTTTTGATCAATAAGTTTCTGTAACGTTTGATCTTTACTGCCATCATTAATACAGATAACTTCTATTTCATCATCAATAGCGCCTATCGCATTGAATAGCTCTGTAAAAAAAATCGGAACCATCAGTTCTTCATTGTAAAAAGGGCATACTACTGAGATCATTAAGATTAAATTGGGATATTGAGGTTAAAATTATTTAAGTAGGACAGTATCATAAGCCAGATTGCTTTTAAAAAAGAAACTGAGTAAGCGCCTAGCAAAAAGTTAGCGTGTATTTTGAGCCAAACCCTGCGCCAATTTCATCGATGGCCTGTTCAAGTTCACTAGGTGTAAATGTTTTGAAAGACAGCCATTCCTATTTTATCTTATGCCATAGTCGTTCAATGACGTGCTGGGCTTGCTCGAAGCGTCCGGGATCGTGCTTTTTTTAAATGGTTGCGCGTTCAATTTCACACATATCCCAAACGTTTGAGCTCAGTCCGCAAGGTCGTCGCACTCACATGGATTTGGTAGTGCTCAGCCACGCGCGTTAATAATTGCAGGAATGATAAGTCTTCGGCTTCAGCCCGCTGCCCTAATTGTTGTCGATGTTCATCGGTCAGTTTACTTGGTGCGCCACTTCGGGGCTGATCCGGCAAGCTAGCTAAACCTAGCTGCAACCATTTGCGGCACCGAATACGAACCGCTTCGAGGCACAGGTTCTGTTGCTCGGTCACCTCCTTTAACGGTTTTTCCGGAGGCCAATAATAAAACCGTCTCGGCTCGCTCTCGTCCACGCCAATCAGAGCCTTTCTTTAGGATCATCCACAGGCAATCGTTTTCAATTCCCGTTAATTCTATCCGAGCAACTTGTGCCAAGTGTTGTTCCCTTGCTGTATCCAAAGACCCAATAGCATAATACATATGGATTTATTGCGAAGCACTTAAACTGATTTTCGACGATTTTTTTAATCAGGGCTGTTATTATATATTTTAATTGTAACTATTACCCTCATTGGCTCACATCCTCCTGCTTAGTGTTTGCAAAACGGGATGTTTGGAATTTCAAAGTCAGCTTTGAAATTCGCTATTTGTGACTTTTAGTGTCTAAAGCTCGCTTTGGTCGTTTTTCGAGCAGGCAGCACGAGTGAGACGAAGACAGTTATTCGGCGAGTGAGATGTTATTTTGTATTCACAGCGCAGGATTGTTGCTTTGAACGAAACCAGAAAGATTCAGCACGGACAAGATCGTGCATAAGCCTCATGTAGGTGTTCATTTTGAATCTTTAGTTATCTGCATTATAAAAACAGAATTATATGACGAAAGGATTTCCTAGATGCTGAGCGTTTGTGTACCTATATATAATGAGGAAGAAAGTATTCCCATACTGTATGAAAAAGTAAATGATGTGTTATGCAAATTGAATCGGGAATGGGAAATCATTCTGATCAATGATGGTAGCCTCGACGGCAGTGCAGTAATTATGGATCAGCTGGCAGAAAAAGATTCAAGGGTAAAAGTTGTTCATTTTCGGCGTAATTATGGACAAACTGCGGCAATGATGGCGGGGATCGACTATGCGAGCGGGGATGTGATTATTCCTATCGACGCCGATTTGCAAAATGATCCTGAAGATATTCCTAAGCTACTAGCCAAGCTCGATGAAGGTTTTGACGTGTGCTCAGGGTGGAGAAAAAATCGTAAAGACAATGGCTTGCGTCGAAATCTACCTAGCCGAATTGCCAACTGGATTATCTCGAAGATTTCAGGCGTGCCGCTGCATGATTATGGATGTTCGCTCAAAGCCTACAATAAAGATGTTATTAAGGGGATAAAGCTCTACGGAGAAATGCATCGCTTCATTCCGATATATGCAAGTTGGTATGGTGCAAAAGTAACGGAAATCCCCGTTACTCATCATCCTCGAAAATATGGGCAGTCAAAATATGGGCTCGAACGTGTAGTTAAAGTAATTCTCGATTTAGCCGTCGTCAAATTTCTCGATTGCTATGCACAAAAGCCCATGTACGTTTTTGGCGGTATCGGCATGTTGAGCTTCTTGCTTAGTGGAGTAGCCGCAATTTGGGCCTTATATCTTAAGTTTTTTGAAAATATCACCCTGGTGCAAACACCGTTGCCGCTTATGTTTGTCTTTACCGCTTTAACCGGAGTGATTTGCTTATTAATGGGGTTGTTGGCTGAATTGATCATGCGCACTTATCATGAATCTCAAAAAAAAGATGTTTACCTTGTTAAGGAAACACGCAATTTCAAACAAGATATTCGTAGTCTTAGAAAATCTTCATCTAGGAATTACTAATAATGTGCGGTATTGCTGGTTTCGTTGGAGTGGGCGGTAAAGAGGATATCGTACGTATGAATCTTGCCCAGGCTTCACGAGGTCCAGATGCCGATGGAGTTTGGTGTGATCAAGAACAAGGGATTTATCTCGGGCACAGGCGATTGTCCATTCTCGACATTAAGGGTGGAGCGCAGCCGATGTGGACGAATGATGGAGCGCTTGGCATTGTATTTAACGGCGAAATCTACAATCACGCCGAACTCAGGGAGGAGTTAAAGAAAATCGGACAGGTATTCATTAGCGACCATTCCGATACAGAAGTTTTATTGCTCGGCTACCGCGTGTGGGGTGAATCACTGACCGAACGGCTCAACGGAATGTGGGCATTTGTAGTTATTGATCGTAAAAACCAACGTCTTTTTTGCAGTCGCGATCGTTTTGGCAAAAAACCTTTTTATTACACCCGACAGTCTGATTTGTTCGCATTCGCCTCCGAGTTGACCGCACTTACCGCGCATTCCGCCATTCAGCCAACGATTTCCAGGTTGGCGCTGAAAAAATATTTCGCCTACGGCTACATACCTGCACCACATTGCATTTACCAAAATATCCACAAACTCCCTGCTGGGCACTCCTTGAGGTTCGATCTCAACACAGGTCAACTTGATGTTAAGCAGTACTGGGATTTTATTATCGAACCATTCGAAACTATTCCTCCCGACCCTGAAAAAGTATGGGGAGAAGAGTTGCGTGATTTGCTTGGCAAAGCTGTAAAGCGCAGGCTTATTTCAGATGTACCCATCGGTACGTTTTTGAGCGGCGGTATCGATTCCTCGGCTGTGTCTGCTTTCGCAACTCGTGAATTGGGCGAAGGTAAACTCAATACATTTAGCATTGGCTTTGATGAAGCCAGTTTTGATGAATCCGAATACGCCAATACCGTGGCTAGGCATTTAAAGACCAATCATCATTTGGAATGGTTTTCTTTAGAGAACGCCAAGTCACTCTTACCTGAGATTGCCAGGCGGCTGGATGAGCCAATGGGCGATAGCTCGTTGTTGCCAACTTATCTTCTGTGCGAGTATGCGCGCAAGCATGTCACCGTGGCATTGGGCGGAGATGGTGCCGATGAACTATTTGCAGGTTACGATCCCTTTCGCGCCCTCAAGTGGGCCAGACTTTACGATGACTGGATTCCCAAACCGGTACATCAGGCCATTCGGTTGATTTTCGCCAGACTGCCGGTGTCACATCGCAATATGAGTCTGGATTTCAAGATCAAACGCACCCTGCGTGGACTTAGTTACGCGCCCTGTTACTGGAGTCCTGTTTGGATGGCCGCACTCGATCCCGACGAACTGGGTGAGCTATTCCAGGAGTCGATAGATTTGGAAGAAGTTTACGCCGAAGCGATTGCTCAATGGGAGGCTTGTCCGCAGGACAATCTGATCGATAAAACTTTGCAGTTTTATACCAAGCTGTATTTGCAGGACGATATACTCACTAAGGTGGACCGTGCATCAATGATGAACTCACTGGAAGTGCGCGCACCATTTTTGGATATTGAATTGGTTGATTTTATTAGACGAATTCCAGCTGAATACAAATACCGTAATGGTGAAACCAAGTATCTGCTGAAGAGGGCGCTGGAAAATGTTTTACCTCAGGATATTTTATATAGGCCAAAAAAAGGGTTCGGTGTACCGATAGGGAAATGGTTACAAAAAGGAGAGATATACATCGCTGATCAAGATGTTCAAGTCAGTTTTAATCAGGCATTTATGAAGTCAGCAGTGCATAAGCACCAAACTCAGGAGAAGGACCACCGCGCATTATTATGGAATATGTTTATTTTCAACAGCTTTAACAGTGCTTGTCACTAGTTTAGATAATTAAAGTTAATCATTATGAAAGCCGATCAAAAAACTGCGGATGCATTTGCCAATTCATGGAACAATTTACCACAAGGTTCTGTATATACTTATGATCAGTTCGAGGATTGGCTTCTGCCAATCACGAAAAAAGATATAAAAAATAAAGAAATTTTAGAGCTTGGATGCGGCAATGGAAGTTTATTAATGCATATGACAACATGGGAACCAGCCTATTTGGAGGGGATTGATCTTGGCGAGTCTGTATCGGCAGCTCAGAACAACATGGAGCTTACGGGTTGCAAAAGTTGGAAAATAACTCAAGCTGACTTAACCGAATACACTAGCGAAGGATACGATTTAGTTTATTCAATTGGAGTGCTTCATCATCTTAAAGATACGAAAAAAGGATTGGACTCTGTAATCGCTAACGTCAAACAAGGAGGAAGATTCCACTGTTGGGTTTATGCAAAAGAAGGTAATGCGTTGATAATCAACTTGGTCGATCCGCTAAGAAAAATCGCATCAAAACTGCCCTGGTGGGTTACCAAGTATTTACTGGCGACACCCTTGGTTGTGCCTTATTACTTTTATGCAAAGCTCATTAGTTGGTTTGATACTGTCATTCCCCTAAAATGGCTTCCCCTTTATGAGTACAGTCTTTGGATTGCCAAGCGTGAGTTCGCGTTCTTTAGACATGTAGCCTTTGATCAATTGGTTACGCCGCAAACGGCATATATTAGTAAAGAAACTATCTTGATGTGGTTAGATAGTTACAGCAATTTAGACAGGGATAGTATTTATCTGCTCATGCGAAATGGGAATTCGTGGAAGTTCGGCGCTCGCGTCAAATGAAAATTCTTCTTGTGAATTATGAATTCCCTCCTCTAGGAGGAGGCGCCGCTAATGCTAGCTGGTTTATAGGCAAGGCGATGGTTGAGCTTGGGCATGAAGTTACTGTTTTAACTAGCGGTTTAGGGTCACTGAAAGGCTATTTTAATGAAAGTGGTATGGATATCTACAGGCTGTCTACAGGAAGGAGGCAGAAGGATTGCTCAGGTAATTTAGAAAAACTGGCGTTTTTACTTTTGGGGCTTTTAAAACTACCTAATATAATAAAGAAAAAAAAATTACACGGGCTTGTGGTTTTTTTTACGATCCCATGCGGCCCTTTAGGCTGGGTTGGTAAAATAATTGATAAAATACCTTATGTAATATCCTTAAGAGGTGGAGATGTTCCTGGACTGGTGCCAGAAATAAATTGGATTCACAATCTTCTCAAGCCGATTCGTAGAGCCACACTTAGATCAGCAATAGCAGTTATAGCCAATTCCGATGGTTTGAAGGCTATGTCAGAAGAAGCAGATCCGATACTGGTTAAGGTTATTTCTAATGGTGTAGATAGTGATTTTTTTTGCCCAATAAAGGAGAAACAGATTTCAAGAGCTTTCCAGTTTTTGTTTGTGGGACGGTTTCAAAGTCAAAAAAATCTTTATTATCTCCTTAATAATCTGAATCATCTTAGTCAAACCAGCTCGATCCCTTTTACTGTAAAGTTCGTCGGCGATGGTCCGCTGAAAAATCAGGTTGTTGAATACGCTGAGAGCTTGGAGATTGCCAATAAGATTGAATGGGTGGGATGGTGCCATAAGCTAGCCTTACGCACACACTACCAACAAGCGGATTGTTTTTTAAACCCTTCTTTATATGAAGGTATGCCCAATACCGTGCTGGAAGCAATGGCATGTGGACTACCAGTCATTGCCAGCAATGTCCTTGGCAACAATGAGCTTGTGGGGCACGATGAAACTGGCTATTTATTCAATCTGGACCTGCCTGATGATTTTCAAAATTCGTTAAAAGATATTCTTGATAACCCGGAAAAGGCCAGAAGATTTGGCCTAGCCGGACGTCATTGTGTAGAAAAAGAATATTCGTGGCGTCGCGTTGCTCAAGAATATGTAGCATTATTTAATAGCTGAAGGTGGTTTCTATGCAATTTGATTTTGGCCAAAACTGGAGAATTATTCGTCAATTCACAAGTACCAACTGGGCGCATCAACTTTTTGTTTAGGTATAGAAAATGATGAACAGTGCAGGAAACGATAACATGCTTATCTATGATAAGAACTGGGATCAATGGAGTGATATGAAAGAAATTGGCCCGGCCTCTTGTTGGCTTCGATACTTAATCTACGAACATATAAAAGGCATAGAAGCATTAGGGGTCAAATCTATTCTGGATGTAGGGTGTGGGCAAGGTTGTAATACTTATTATTTGGCTAAATATCTCCCTAAAGCCAATGTTATAGGCATTGATTTCTCGGATACCGGTATAAAAACAGCACAACAACGGTATCACTCACCTAACCTAAAATTCTATGCTGATTTAACTTCCTCAAAGCTTACAAGTTCATTTGACTTAATTACATGCTTTGAAGTTTTAGAACACGTTGATGACTGGCAGGGGCTGCTAGGACGAATAGCCAGTGCATCAACGAGCTATGTGATGCTATCTTTTCCTGTCGGACGTATGCGCCCTTTTGAGGTTAATGTAGGTCATGTGCGTAACTTCAAAGTTGGGGAAGTTGAAAACTTTATGTCAGAGAATGGCTTTGAACAGATAAGTATATTTTACGCGGGCTTTCCTTTTTATAACCCACTTTATAGAGATATTTGCAATATAACCAATGCTGCAAATAATTCCTTTACCAAGGGAGAGTATGGATCATCTCAGAGAATAGTTTCAAGTTTAATTTATCTAAGCTTTAGGTATGGGTCAACCAAAAGGAGATTCGGAGATCAGTTCTGTGGTTTATTTCGAAGAAGCAATTGACCTTGAAACTAATATTAAAAGTAGCCTTTAGCTGTTTACTTTTGGCTTTGTTATTGCGCAGAATAAGCCTAGAGGAGTTAACCAATAACACATTGAGGATATCGGTAGAGGCTATTCTTTATTGCATTATCTTATATTGCTGTTCATGGCAATTATCTATCTACAAATGGCATCTATTATTGCCTGACATCAGTTTCGGACGGCTTTTGTCCGTATCTTTAGTGGGGCAGTTCTATTCGGCTATTTTGCCAGGACAACTCGCTGGCGAAGTTATTAAAACCTATCGCTTAGGTAAAGGTCGACAGGATGCAGAGCATGTGGCTGCTTCGGTGCTACTTGATAAACTGACCGGACTTATTGGTTTGCTTGTAGTCGCTGCGGGAGGGATTATGACATCCAACTCTCAAGTTCCCTCTGGTATTTCACTAAGTATCGGTCTGTTCACGCTGTTTTTTTTTATGGGCCTTTTCTGTTTAAAAATTCCTTTTGTTTATCGCCTCAGTATTGCGTTACTTTGCAATATTACTGGTCGATGGCCTCGATTTGATCCTTTTATTCTCCGACTTTTTCGGTTTCTTAACGTCTGGGAAGACTATCTATTTCGCCCCTTGCGTCTGATCTATGTTTTTTTCCTTGGGGTTGTTTTTCAATTGATATGTGTCTGGATCAATATACTCTTAGCTCAGGATCTTGATATCAATGTGTCCTATGCCGATTTTTGCTGGATTTTTGGTCTTGTCTCTATAGCGGTATTATTTCCCATCAGCGTGGGCGGCATCGGTGTCCGTGAAGGAGCTTTCGCAGGAGCGCTTTCACTACAGGGCGTTCCCATCGAAAAGTCCTTAGCTTTATCCTTTGCCGTCTTCTCTATATCATTGTTAGGTGCGTTTATCGGTGGACTTTTAGAACTGTTTAGGTATATGACCAAAATATAAACTTAATCTAACTGCTCAATAATTCGCTAATGGATAATTTGGTAAATATCAAAAAAGCTACCTCTAAATTTAAGTTTTAAGTTGTTTAAATTAATAGTTGATAAGTCGTTAAACCTTATAGAAATAAGAAAGTCAAAATCTTGGTCCCATTTTTCCCAATAAACTTTAGTATTAATGCCATACGTATCACCGTTTCTATATTTATTGCTAACTAAGTCGTCAAGAGTCAGATTTGGACCATTGGCTGTATCGATATGTTCTGTTCTAGCTGTTGGGTATATGGGTGTGTTAATAGTAAAAAGAAGTGGCCAGAAAGTCGAGCGCTGAATTATAGATAATGCGGGCATGTGGTCATAAAGGCGAGGATCAAAGCCATTTAGATTTTCTGTATCTTGCTGGATAGTTAAAACCTTAGAGCCTTGGCTTATATATTGTTGGGCATTTTCAAACTCTTGGTATTGTTTATTTATTTTTTCCCACATATCAGAAACATAATAAATTTTATATGATGAAACAATAAAGATAATGCTTAGTAAGCATCTTCTTAAATTTGTGGCATTTTTATTATTTTCGTCAAACTTAATAGAGATAAAAAATAACACCATGAAGATGAAAGGGTATCTAAAATCTGTGCCCCATGTGCCTGCCAGTGAGCTCGGCATTAGAATTACTACTATCAGTAGAGATAATAAAGGGATCTTCATGTTATTATGTATACTGATACCTCCAGGATAAATGAGTCTTAAGATAAAAATTAGTATTAGTATAGAAAGAATAAATAAGATGGTATTTTGATTGAAATCAAAAGCAAATGGCGAAAATAGAGCAACTACTTTTGTAATAAAACCCCCGTAATTATACATGGTAACAAGGCCGCTTTTTGGGAGAGTGTTCCACCAAACTACCGATAAAATAAATGGCGGTAGAAACTGGGATAGAGCTTTTGCTGTGTTAGATGAAAATAACTTAGCGTTTGAATATTTAATTAATCCTAATTCATAACCCACTACAAAAATAGCATAGATCCCAAGCGTATAGAGGTGACAGAAGTAAAGTGCTGTAGAAATAATTGAGAATAACAGTATGTTGGCAATATAGTTAATGTTTCTTAATTTAATCCATAATGCCATTGCAATCAATGCCAATCCTGAGCTGGCATAGTAACTAACAAAGCCAAAATACAAAACAAAATTATATATTACGGTAAATATTGAGCAGATCCATAAATCAATATGACCATTAATAGCTTTCCTCATTAATAAGCCGCCGGTACATATAAATATAATTCCTGAAATAAGAACAATTCTACCGGCTAGATATATATCAAAATATGTAGCTAAAACCCCTCCAAACCATTCTATTAAAATATAGGGTTTTGCTACCCACTTAACTAAGTAATTTTCTTTTAACCATTGATCATTATCTATATTCGCTTGAATATAAAAACCCGCTAAATGGTTGTGGTAATCAACTAAGACAGGATATTTAAATATTATAAGTGGATATATTGTCAGTAATAATAAAAATATAAAACAACAATAAATAATGTGTTTGTTATTTATTTTTGATAACATTTTTGTTCCAAGTAAATATTGATGATAATCCATAATTAAAGATGGCTCCGATCAGGGCGCCCGCCATACCTGCGATAGCCCAATTAATATTATTGTCGTATAAGAAACTGGCAAGCTCAACATTTAAAAAAGCACCTATGGAACAAACCAGGTAAAAGCTTATTAACCCGAATAATAGCTTTGTGCCATGCAGTTTTTTATCTCTGTAAGTGAAGCTGTTATTTATAAAATAATTGCTGGTCATCGCAATATAGGTGGCTATCGTCTGTGACCATATGAACTGGGTGTTTATGGTTATATGAAGTACAGTCAGGACCAGAAGGTGTACGCAAGCGCCAGTTAAGCCGACTAATAAGAACAGGATGAATCTGACTGGTATGATTTTGCCGAATAGTTTATGGCAAAGTAATTCGATAAACTCAAGTGCGATGGTGGTGTCGAGTTTGCTTTCTCCGCTATGTCGGGTATTAAATCTAAGTGGTACCTCGATAAATTTTAATGGCTTTTTAGATGAAGCAAAAATATCCAGCAGGATTTTAAAACCTTTGCCGTAGAGCCTAGGGGATAATTCGTGCAATACTTCTTTTCTAAGCATAAAGAAGCCGCTAAGCGGATCTGTTAATCGAGCTTTCAATACCAATCGGCTTAATAATAGATCGCTGATATTTGACAACAGTTCTCGCTTTGCAGAAAAGTCATCCAGCTCGGCGCCTTCTAGGAATCGGCTTGCCACAGCTATGTCCAGTGGCTTTTGAGAAAACTCTGCAAACATGATGGGCAGCAAGGTTTCATCATGTTGTAAATCGGCATCCATAACTGCAACGATGGGGGCTTTGCTGGCTATCATGCCTTCTATGCAAGCAGAAGATAAGCCTTTTCTGTTTATCCTATGGATGGCTCTAATATGGCGATGTCGGGATGAAATCTTCTTAAGTAGTTCTTTTGTACCGTCAGTCGAGTTGTCGTCTACAAAAATGATTTCCCAATTTATTTCTTTTAGTACAGTGGATATTTTGTTACAAAGTAGCTCTATGTTGCCAACCTCGTTTAGGGTTGGTACGACGATCGATAGTTGGAATGACATTTTTCGGTAGACATCCTGTTTTAATTTGAATGATATGCTTAATCAATTAACCGCTCCGTTTGCGTTATTTTTTACAAATACCGATCGGATTTATTGGCTCTATTTGCTATCTGCTTTCACGATAGCTTTTTTTCTATTTATTGTCCATAAGGAGGACTATGTAAAGTCGGGAGGAAACGCTTTGTCCGTAATTTTTCCCCGAAACATTTTATGGCATCGGTCTTCTATCAACGATTATCTGTATTTTTATACCGATATATTGTTTCAGGCCGCTTTTATCGGGGCTCTATTCACGTCGCTGTCCTTCGTCGTTTCATATTTGATTGAAGCAAATCTGAACGAATTGCTGCCCTTCTTGAAAGGTAAATTACAGGGCGTTTACGGAATGGCTGTGCTAAATACTTTTTTTCTGGCTGCGGCTGCCGATTTTGCGTTATTTTTTAGTCATTTTATGCAGCACCGGATTCCCTGGTTATGGGAGTTCCATAAAGTTCATCATACTGCGGAAGTGATGACGCCTATTACGGTTTTCAGAATGCATCCTGTGGACAGTATGCTGGCATTTAGCCTGGGCGGCTTGTTATCGGGGGCGGCGTTAGGTTTGATCACCTTTTTAATGGGCAATAATATTGTTTTGTTCAATGTTGCCGGTGTTAATGTGATTTTGGTTGTGTTTTATCTGGTTGGTTACAATTTGAGGCATTCGCATATCTGGTGGAGTTGGGGGCCGGTTTTCAGCAGAATTTTTATCAGTCCAGCCCAGCATCAGATTCATCATAGTTCCGCTCCTCAGCATTTCGATAAAAATCTGGGCTTTACTTTTGCTTTTTGGGATGGCCTGTTTGGAACTTTGTACGTTCCGGAAACTAAGGAAGACATTGTTTTCGGTTTGGGAGACAAAGAGAATGAAAAATTCTCCACCTATTGGAGCTTGTATTTAATGCCTTTTATTAATTTATTTAAAAATTTCAGATTGAGGATGCTTTTAGAGCCCAAGCGCTATGCGTCGGTTTTGGTTTTCTTTCTGGTGGTGCTGCCAGCTGTTTACTTGAGCAATAAGGCGACTGCGCCCGTTACACTTCCCGTTAATAATTACCTTGAAGATATGACTTGGCAGGAGGTTAAGGAGGCCATCGACCGAGGTGCGGCAACAGTGCTGGTGCCTACCGGAGGTACTGAGCAAAATGGGCCGCATGTTATTTTGGGCAAGCATAACTATATCATTAAATACACGGCTGGCAAGATCGCTGAAAGTCTGGGTAATACTCTGGTCGCGCCGGTAATAAGTTATGTTCCGGAAGGTTCGATTTATCCGCCGGATGGTCATATGAAGTTTGCAGGTACTTTGTCGATAGCCGAGGCAGAGTTTGAAGTCCTGCTGGAATCGACTGCGCGAAGTTTAAAACAGCATGGTTTTAAAACGATTGCCTTTATCGGCGATAGCGGAGGTAATCAGGCGGCTCAGAAACGGGTGGCGGAACGCTTGACCCAGCAGTGGCATACTGAAGGTGTTCGGGTGCTGCATATTAACGATTATTACGAAAATAATTTTCAATTGGCCTACTTGCGAAATAACGGTTTTTCCGATTTACAAATCGGAGGGCATGCCGGAATCAGGGATAGTTCTGAATTGATGGCGGTGATGCCGGACGGAGTAAGGGAGGCGTTTAAAGTCGACCATACCCGCGCCGACTTTGCCTCGACCGGAGCCGATGGCGATGCAAGCAAGGCCAACCTGTTTTTAGGGAATATCTTGTTAAATTTAAAAATTGACGCCGCTGTTAAACAAATAAGACAGGCTTCTGGCGGTATTGTTGAGTAATTCATAAAGAAGAAAAATCTCTTGCAAATAGGCTCTGTCAACATTTGATATGAGCTACTCGTAGTGCCATCAAGTTAGGTTTTTTATTTATTCTGACAAGTTGTTATTCTTGAATATTTATTTAACAACACCGTAGGGTACGCATCGCGTACCTTTTGAGATTTGATTCAGCGTAAAACGTTGAAAATGGTACGCGATGCGTACCCACTCCCCAAGGCGCGCACGGCACGCCCTACGGCGGATATTCCCAGACACGGAAAGATATTTCCCGACTGTGATCTATCTTTTTCACGACGCTTTTAGATCGTGCGTAACGTCAGTTGAATAAGTCAAAAAGGAAAAAATCTCTTGCAAATAGGATTTGAAGGCTTTGATAAAAGCTCTTGTATTGTTTAGGAATGTGCACAAAATAACTTGAGCGAGTTGCCAATAACTGGAGTGCAAGCTTCGCTTGCGCTTGCAGGCGAAGCCTGCACTCCCGCTAAAAACTTATCTCGCGAGTTGTTCAAATTGTTTCATGCTCATTCCTTAGTGAGGTGGGACTCTTATCTACTCGTTCAAGTGCCGTAGGGTACGCATCGCGTACCTTTTGAGATTTGATTCAGCGTATAACGTTGAAAATGGTACGCGATGCGTACCCTACCAGACTTGAATAGCTATTAATCGCTCAATAAGTTTTGGTATTCGTAACTGCTCAATCCGGGGTCCGTATTCTACTCGTGCTGCCCGATCGCCCAACGTCCAAAGCCAGCTTTGGACTCCCGATAGGGCAAATACCGGGGTTCAAAGCTGGCTTTGCCTACATGGACAGATACTTGCCGAGGAGTGGAAGCTTTTTTGGCAACCGAAATGCCGGAAACACCCGTTTTCGCTTGCGCTCAAACCGGTTTATTCCGGCCTACGCCGGGTAACGGCGAGGGCGTATCCAGGAATCGCGGGACGAGCATGAATGCCAGCTATCGCATCGCAAGCGACCAACCTGCGGCTGCTATTTTTCGTGCCTTTCGTGGACTTCATTCATCAAGGTCAAAGCGCCGTTCGCAGTACCGTAGGGTACGCATCGCGTACCTTTTTGAGATTTGATTCAGCTTAAAACGTTGAAAATGGTACGCGATGCGTACCCTACCGAACTTCCTTTTTAGTTAAAGACACTCTAAATATTAGTAAAATTACGTATCAAGCTGAGTTTTAATCGTTTGCTTGTTATAATGCCGCCAGTTTTGTAACTGTATTAATTCTGATCGAGAGACTTCATGATTCAAGGTAGTATCGTAGCTTTAGTAACACCGATGGATGAAAGCGGTGCGGTGGATAAGGAAAGCTTGAAAAGGCTGGTGGAATTTCATATAGCGGAAGGCACGGACGCTCTGGTCGCGGTCGGTACTACAGGTGAGTCGGCGACGCTGGATGAGCATGAGCATTGCGATGTTATCAAGTCTGTTGTCGAATATGTCGGCGGCAGAATACCGGTGATTGCCGGAACCGGTGCAAATTCAACTACCGAAGCGATCAATCTGACTCGCTTAGCCAAAGAAGCTGGAGCCGATGCCTGCCTGATTGTGACGCCTTATTACAATAAGCCTACTCAGGAAGGCTTATATCTTCATTACAAGGCCATTAGCGAGGCCGTCGACATTCCCCAGATTTTATACAATGTGCCGGGACGCACCGCTTGCGATATGCTGCCGGAAACCGTCGGCCGTCTGTCTCATTTGAAAAATATTGTTGGCGTTAAAGAGGCGACCGGCGACCTGTCCAGAGTTAAAACTATTCGTGATTTGACGGGTGATGATTTTGCAATTTATACCGGCGACGATGCGACCAGTCGCGAGTTCTGCCTGCTGGGCGGCAATGGAAGCATTACGGTAACGGGCAATGTCGCGCCAAAACTGGTGCATGAAATGATTATGCTGGCGATAACAGGTCACGATGAAACCTCGTTAGAGATTGACAAAAAATTAGCCGCGTTACACAAGAACCTGTTTATTCAGTCAAATCCGATTCCGGTAAAATGGGCTGTTGCTGAAATGGGTTTGATGGGCAAGGGCATACGTTTACCGTTGACCTGGTTGACCGAAGATTGCTTTGATGCGGTTCGTGACGCCATGCGTCAGGCCGAAGTTATTTAATACGTATTATGAAAATTACAGTCAGGGCGCTTGTTATCGTTATTGCTTCGGCCAATTTATCGGCCTGCTCATATGTAAAAAATTTATTCCCGGATAAAGAAAAAGATTATCAGTTTACGACTGAAATTCCACCCTTGACGATTCCGCCCGATCTTGCAGGCGGTTCAATCACAAACGCTCCCGCTGCTCCTGCTGCGGAAGCTGCAAATACTGCTCCCGCTGAGCCGGCAGCTGAGCCGGCTCCGACGGTAGAACGGAAATTAATTCAAGTTGCACTGGTTAATGCTGATCAGGGAACAAAGCGATTACGTATCAGTGCCCCCCCTTTAACAGCATGGCGAATGGTTGGCAAAGCACTAAGCCGGCAGTTTATGGAAGTAACTAGTCGCAATCAGGAAGAAGGACTGTTTCATGTTCTATATGATCCAAACAGCAAGGAAGTGGAAGATGGAGGTATTTGGGACGAGGTCGTGTTTTTTTTCAAAGGATTTGAAGCCAATGAACAAGAGTATGTTCTCAAATTGATAGAAAACGACAGCCAACAGACCGATGTTGTTATCCTGGACAAGGAACAAAAACCGATAGCTGATGAGGCCAGCTTGAGTTTGCTGACGCTTTTGCACGACACTATTAAGGCTGATTTGGCTAAATAATACATGAGGAATAAGGTGCAAGTCATATGCACCTCATCCTCGCATACTGTACCTTTTATATCTTTTTTCACATGTTAAAAATCTCTGGAACTTCCGCGCTTTCTGTCTTTCGCATTAACAAACTGCTGGCTGAGCTTCAAACTATAGAACCCGCTATCAAGGCCGTCTCGGCACGGTTCATTCACTTTGTGGATGTTGACAATAATTTGGATGATAGCCAAGCCGAAATTTTAAAGCAGTTGCTGGCATACGGTTCCAGGCTATCAGGCGATGATGTTCAGGGGCAGCGTCTGTTGGTTGTGCCGCGCTCGGGCACGATTTCACCGTGGTCCAGCAAGGCGACCGAGATTGCCCAACGTTGCGGGTTGTCTGCGGTTAATCGCATCGAACGGGGTATTGAATACACGCTGGATGTTAATCAGCCGTTGCCGGTTTCCGTAAAAGCCTTATTGCATGACCGGATGACTCAAAGCGTTTTAGACAGCGAAGCGGAGCTGGATTTATTTGCTCATCATCAGCCTAAACCGCTACAGAGCGTAGCAATTATCGAACAGGGCCGTGATGCGCTGGTTAGCGCCAACACAGAGCTGGGTTTGGCTTTATCGGATGATGAAATCGATTATCTGACCGAGAGCTTTCAAGCGTTGGGCAGAAACCCGACCGATGTTGAATTGATGATGTTTGCCCAGGCCAATTCGGAACATTGCCGGCACAAGATTTTTAACGCCGACTGGACCATAGACGGGGTAGAGCAGGCGCAAACCCTATTTAAAATGATCCGCAATACCGCGGCAAAAAGCCCGGAAGGCATTTTGACGGCCTACAGCGATAATGCCTCGGTCATGACCGGTTCAACCGAACAGGTTTTCATACGCAATGCCCAGACCGGTGAATACGCTTATGTCGAAGAAGACGCGCATTTGCTGATGAAAGTCGAAACCCATAATCATCCTACCGCGATTTCACCTTATCCGGGGGCGGCAACGGGCTCCGGCGGTGAAATTCGCGACGAAGGTGCGACCGGCCGCGGTTCTGCGCCTAAAGCCGGTTTAACCGGGTTTTCGGTGTCGCATTTGAAAGTTCCCGGTTTTCCCCAGCCTTGGGAAGTGGATAACGGTAAGCCGGAACGTATCGCTTCTGCATTGAATATCATGCTGGAAGGTCCTTTGGGTGGCGCGGCGTTTAATAATGAATTCGGCAGGCCCAACCTGACCGGTTATTTCCGCAGCTTCGAGCAAGCGGTTCCAGGTAAGGACAATGAGTTCCGGGGCTATCACAAACCGATCATGATCGCAGGCGGCTTGGGCAACATTAGGCCGATGCTGGTTAAAAAACATTCGATTCCTGCCGGCTCGTTGATCATCATCCTGGGCGGTCCAGCCATGCTGATTGGCTTGGGCGGCGGCGCGGCTTCATCCCAAGCTTCCGGTGCCGGTTCGGAGGATTTGGATTTTGCCTCTGTGCAACGGGAAAACCCGGAAATGGAACGCCGTTGCCAGGAAGTTATCAATCATTGCAACTCGATGGGCGATGACACGCCGATTGTGTCGATCCATGATATTGGCGCGGGCGGTTTGTCCAACGCGGTGCCGGAAATTATTCATGACTGCGAGCGCGGCGGCCGCTTTGAGTTGCGTAAAGTGCAAAACGCCGACATAGGCATGTCGCCGATGCAAATCTGGTGCAATGAAGCGCAGGAACGCTATGTCGTTGCGATTAAACCCGAATCGCTGGAACTGTTTACCGCTTTTTGCGAACGCGAACATTGCCTGTTTGCGGTGATCGGCGAGGCGACTGAAGAAGAGCATTTATTGCTGAACGACGAACTGCTCGGCGATAAGCCGGTCGATATTCCGATGTCGGTGTTGTTCGGTAAATCGCCCAAACTGCATCGCAATGTCGAGCATGTTCCGGCCAATACCCAGGCGCTGGATCTTAGTGGCATTATGCTGGACGAAGCGATCAAACGAGTCCTGGCATTCCCGGCTGTCGCCGATAAAAGCTTTCTGATCCATATCGGCGACCGTTCGGTCACCGGTTTGGTTGCACGGGATCAAATGGTCGGACCTTGGCAAGTGCCGGTGGCCGATGTTGCGGTCACCGCCGTCGGCTTTCATTCTGTGACCGGCGAAGCAATGGCGATGGGCGAGCGTTCACCGATTGCGGTGATCGATGCGCCGGCATCCGGCCGTATGGCGATAGGCGAAGCCATCACCAATATTGCCGCCGCCCACATCGATTCATTGAAAAAAATCAAATTGTCCGCCAACTGGATGGCCGCAGCCGGTTACCAAGGCGAGGACGCGGCATTGTTCGACACCGTCAAAGCGGTGGGCATGGAGTTGTGTCCGGCGCTGGGTATCGCGATACCGGTGGGCAAGGATTCCTTGTCGATGCTTACGGTGTGGGAAGACAAAACCATGACCGCGCCGTTGTCGCTGGTCATTACCGCGTTTGCGCCAGTTGCCGATATTGGTCTGACCCTGACTCCGCAACTGCGCTGTGTGCCCGATGAAGACAGCGCCTTGATTCTGATCGACTTGGGGGCCGGTAAAAACCGTTTGGGCGGCTCGGTGCTGGCGCAAGTTTACAACCAGCTCGGCAACGAAAGCCCCGACTTGGATAATGCAAGCTTGTTGAAAGCTTTTTTCGATACCATACAAACACTCAACGCACAGCATAAATTGCTCAGCTACCATGACCGTTCCGATGGCGGTTTGTTGGCTACGGTTGCCGAAATGATGTTTGCGAGCAGGTTGGGCGTGACCCTGACGCTCGATTGCTTGGGCGAAGATGTGCTGGCGGCATTGTTTAATGAAGAATTGGGCGCTGTTATACAAGTGCGGCAGAGCGATTGCAAAGATGTTGTGGATCTATTGAAGCACTCGGCCCTGATTGATTGCTCGTATGTGATCGGCAAAGTTATAGACGATGAGCAGCAACTGATCATTCGCCATGCCGGCGAGCTTATCTATTCAGCCGGCCGGGCCGAATTGCAGACCGTTTGGTCTGAACTTAGCTACAGAATGCAGGCTTTGCGTGACAATCCGGAATGCGCGCAGCAACAGTTTGAGCGCATTAGCGATGATGCCGATCCCGGTTTGAATGTCGCGTTGACTTTTGATGTCAATGACAATGTGACAGAACAGTTTAAAAATGCAGCAAGGCCTAAAGTCGCAATATTGCGGGAGCAGGGCGTTAACGGCCATGTCGAAATGGCGGCGGCGTTTGACCGCGCCGGATTTACCAGCATTGACGTTCATATGAGCGACATTATTCATGGCCGGGTGAGTTTGGCTGATTTCACAGGCTTGGTGGCCTGCGGCGGTTTTTCTTATGGCGACGTACTGGGCGCAGGCGGCGGCTGGGCAAAATCGATTCTGTTCAATCCGCGCTGCCGTGATGAGTTCGCTGCATTTTTCCGACGTCCGGATACTTTCGGCTTGGGCGTTTGTAACGGTTGCCAGATGATGTCGGGATTAAAAGACATCATTCCCGGCGCTGAACATTGGCCGCGTTTTATGCGCAACAACTCGGAGCAATTCGAAGCGCGGGTGGCGTTGGTTGAAGTGCAAAAATCGCCGTCCATCCTGTTTGCCGGTATGGAAGGCTCCCGGATGCCGGTTGCTATAGCGCATGGCGAAGGGCGCGCTGAATTTGCCGGAGACCCTGCGGTTGCGCTTGAAGCGGGCGCGGTTGCGTTGTGCTATGTCGATAATTATGGGGAATTGACTACCGAATTTCCTGCCAATCCGAATGGTTCGCCGTTCGGTATAACCGGTCTGACCACAACAGACGGACGATTTACGATTATGATGCCGCACCCGGAGCGTTGTTTCAGAACCTTGCAAAATTCATGGCATCCGGATGACTGGGATGAATACGGCGCATGGATGCGTTTGTTCAGAAATGCCAGGGTTTGGGTCGGTTAAAGTCTTGTCGTGTTAGACAAGAGCACCACAGAATGATCCGGCTTATGGTTGTGTAAAGTCTGAGAAGTATAATCAAATCCGGACAATAAAAAGTTTAGAGGTTGTAGATTATGGATAAGGTCGGCATGGCGAGTGATAAAAATCGGAGAGCTTCTTTCCGAATTTATGACGAAGTGAATCTGTTTTACAAGAAAATAGACGAAAAACTGGCGACCGAACCGAATCCTCTTTTCGAGAACATTTCAGATACTGAGAAGGCATCGCTGGATTCGGCACAGCTATTACCCAATCCGAAGGAAAGTCTGCCGGGTTTCAGTACGCAGGACTCGCAATATAAGGAAAATGCGGCCTTTAACGTTAATATCAGTGCAAGCGGCATCGCTTTTACTAGTGAAGAAGCGCTCCAAGAAGGCGATTATCTGCTGATCAAGATGCTGCTGTTATCCGGCATGGCTGTCGTCATGGCTTATTGTAAGGTGATTTACTGCAAGAACAGCAACCCTTACGAAAATCAGTATCCTTATCTGGTTGGTGTTCACTTTACTAATATGCAAAATGCCGACAGGGAATTGTTAACGGCCTATGTGGATAAAAAGCGATTGCAGAAAAATTGGGTCAGAGGATTACTGTTGGCGGCTGCTGTTACCGCTATCGTAGCGCCGGATGTCGTATTCGGCTTGTTGCTTTCAGTGCTTCATTTCTTGTTTGAGCATTTGCTTGAGCTCAGCCATCTTACGTTTGAGTTTGCCGAGTCCGCTCTCGATCATCTCATCGAACATCTTTTTCATACCGATCTGCACCAAACTCAGGTTATTGTTTTTTATGTGTTATTGTCTGTCATTCTCTATGGAGTCTATACTGTAGGGAAGAGAGTGCCGTCTTTTTATAAGCGTTGTAAAAATAGTTTGATGGTCTATATATCATGGAAGAAATCAAGCCTGCTTTATTACTGGCAGGAGCAGTCTTTGGGCAATAAAATCAAACTGGCTTTAATCGGTGTGGCAGTCATCAGCAGTTACGTTCTTTTCGGTATGTAGTGGTTATCACTGGCCACTCAAAAGCAGAGCTGAAGATTGAATCGAAAGTTGAGCCTTTGTGGATCAGGTTTAGAAGGATTTGGGCCGTTTAACGAGGAGCTTTAGAAGTTGGGTAGAGGCGGATAAGGCAAGAGGATTCAGCCTAAACTAATGCTAAATCCTCTTGTTGCTTGTCTAATTATCCAAATGCCTCATAGAAGATTTGAATTATTATCTGGCCATTCCATTGCCCAGAAAAGAGCCGGCGGCGGCGCCCAATCCGGTAGCAAGAGGATCGCCGCTACCCAGTTCATAGCCAAAAACACTGCCTATCACGCCTCCAGCCAATCCTTGGTGTGACCTTGGATCAGGCGAATACTGTGCTTGCCGCTGATAATAATTAACTTGGGGTTGCGGATAGTAATTAATTTGCGGCGCCGGGTAATAGTTAACTTGGGGAGGATAATAGTCATGGTCATGGTCATGATGATGGTGGTGACCCCAGCCGTGGCCATGCCCATGTCCATGCCCCCAACCATGATGATGGTCAGCGTATGATAGGGGTGAAAACAGCATTGCAGCTGCAGCTAATTGAATCAAAAAAAGATACTTTTTCATGTGATTTTCTCTCTAAATTATTTGGTTTGTTGTTGAGTTAACAAAAATCAAGTTTAAATCAAATCGAGTTAGTGTCTTCCAGCGACTCCGTTGCCGACATATGAGCCGGCGGCAGCTCCCAATCCGGTGGCAAGAGGATTACCATTACCCAGTTCATAACCTAATACGCTACCTACAACGCCCCCGGCCAAGCCTTGATGTGAGCGGGGATCTTGGTGATTTGAATGCCGAGGCGGCTCCGGATAATATCCTGCATCTTCGGAATGATGATGTTTGTGATGTCCTTTAGCGTAACCGTGACCATGACCTTCCCCCCCAGATGCATTGGATGCAGATGAATAAATGATTGCAAATACAAACAGCGGACTTAAAAAAAACGATTTTTTCATGGGTTTCTTCCTTAAATAATTGCTTTATTTACTTCTATGTTGAGTCCGGCAAAGGTAAGTCGGCCAGTCATTAACTTTGGAATCATATTATTCGCGTTAACCTTAATGGCTGCTTAATAAATAGAATCGTTTAATAGGCGTTCCAGCCTGTTCTAGAGCCACACAATACCTACCGATTAATTGCCGGAATAATTCCGCCGTGTCGCTTATAATATTAGCGCATTTGAACCAGTATTTACCCAATCTTAATGGCATTTTAATAAATGGAACAGTTTATCCCCGGCCAACGCTGGATTAGTAACACCGAGTCTGAACTCGGCTTAGGTCTTATTCTTGATGTGGCGCACAAGAGAGTCACGGTACTTTTCTTGGCCTGTGACGAAAAGCGCATGTATGCGCAAGACAACGCACCGTTAACGCGCGTCCGATTTTCGGTAGGCGACGTTATCGAGTCGATTGATGAATATAAAGTGACCGTTACCGGTTTAACCGAGAACGGCGGCTTGATTACTTATACAGGCAAAGACGAGGATGGGCAGGAAGTCGAACTCGATGAGGTGGAACTGAATCATCATATTCAATTTAATAAACCTCAGGATCGGTTGTTTATCGGGCAAGTTGATCCGACTGCCTGGTTTTTGCTGCGATATGAAACCTGGCGCAGACTGCAACAGCATCAGCAGTCTCCGGTCAAGGGCTTATTAGGCGGTCGTGCTTCGCTTATTCCGCATCAGCTGTTTATTGCGCATGAATCGGCTAACCGGTCGGCGCCACGGATCATGCTGGCCGATGAGGTCGGCTTGGGTAAAACCATAGAAGCCGGTTTGATTTTGCACCATCGGCTGATTAACGGCTTGAGCAAACGGGTCTTGATTATTGTGCCGGAAACATTGCTGCATCAGTGGTTGGTGGAAATGCTCCGACGCTTCAATCTGCGATTTAGCATTTTTGACGAGGCGCGTTGTCTTGATACTTATGCCGAAGACGATATGGTTGCTGAAGGCGAAACGAATGATGACGCTGCCGAAAACCCGTTTTTAAGCGAACAATTGATTTTATGCAGCCAAAACTTTTTTTCCAAATATCCGCGTCGCCGGCAGCAAGCCATAGAGGCGGGTTGGGACATGGTGATTGTCGATGAAGCGCACCATCTGGAATGGAGCGAGCAAGCGCCCAGTCCGGACTATCTGTTTGTCGAGCAACTCGGCCGGGTTTCTCCCAGTCTGATCTTATTGACGGCGACTCCTGAGCAATTAGGTAAGGAGAGTCATTTTGCACGATTAAGACTGCTCGATCCTGACCGGTTTTACAGCTTTGCAGCTTTTGTCGAAGAAGAACGGTTATTTGAGCCGGTGGCCAATGCGGCCAAATTGTTGCTTGCGGATGAACCGCTGGATGAACAGGCGCAGCAACATTTAACCGCGCTATTGAAAGATGACAACGTCGACGGTTTATTAAAGAATCTTATCGCCAGGGATGGTGTGTATGCCGCTGGCCAGTCAGGAACTGGCGCGGCGATCGCCAGGGATGGTGTGTATGCCGCAGACCTGCCGGGAGCAGGTGCGGCGAACGACCCTGAAAAATCGGCAGCGGCTCGCGACGCGTTGATTACCGTGCTGCTGGATCATCATGGCACCGGGCGAATTTTATTTAGAAACTCACGGCAAACTGTGCAGGGTTTTCCCGAGCGGGAACGTTACGGCTATGCGTTGACTGGTCAGTCCAATACCGATGATTGGCAACAAGATCCGCGTTTTCTGTGGCTGGTGAACATGGTCAAGCAACTGTCTGGCGATAAAGCCTTGGTGATCTGTAAACAGGCGCAAACCGCGATTGATTTGGAGCAAACTCTGAAAAACCGCGCCGGAATTGCCTCGGCCGTTTTTCATGAAGGCATGAGCATTATCGAGCGCGACCGAGCGGCGGCTTTTTTTGCCGACCCGGACAGTGCGGCACGGTTATTGATATGTTCCGAGATCGGCAGTGAAGGCAGAAACTTTCAATTTGTGCATCATTTAATCTTGATGGATTTGCCGAATAACCCCGATTTATTGCAGCAACGCATAGGCCGTCTTGACCGCATCGGGCAGAAACATGTGATTCAGATTCATGTGCCGTACCTGGAGCATACCGATAATGAAGTGTTGTACCGCTGGTATGATGAAGGCCTGAACGCGTTTGCCAGCAACAGTTCGTCCGCTCAACGGGTTGCGGATAGTTTGCACGATGAGTTGGCGGCTGTTTTGGATAGCAGAAGCCCAGCCGCTATTGATGCGCTTATCGCCAAGACCCGGTCACTCAGTGTGGAACTTGAAACGGAAATGCATAACGGCCGCGATCAATTGTTGGAGTTGAATTCCTGCCGCAAGGAATTGGCCGATGAGCTGATTGCCCAGTTGAATAGCTACGAGAAAGAAGGCGTACTCTGGCCTTATATGGAAGATGTCTTTGAATGCTATGGTGTGGACACCGAATTCCATTCGCCTGATTGCTTTATCGTCCGTCCCAGCGACCATTTACGCGTTTCGCATTTCCCCGGTTTGACTGAAGACGGTTTGACTTTCACCGTTGACCGGCAGATTGCCCTGGCGCGGGAAGATATGCAGTTCATGACTTGGGAGCATCCGGTGGTTACTGCATCGATGGATATGGTGCTGTCCAGTGAAACCGGCAACGCCGCGATCAGCGTGATCAAACATAGTGACCTTAAAGCCGGGCAGTTTCTGTTGGAGTGTTTGTTCATTGTCGAGTGCAGCGCACCTGCCGAATTGCAAATCGGAAGATTCTTGCCTCACACGCCGGTTCGGGTGTTGATCGATCAGAACCAAAAGGATTTAACTGCGGACGTCGATCACCGCGATCTGGTTGAAGCCGGCATTAAGTTCGATAAACACAAGATCATTGCATTCTTGAACAGCCAGCGGCCGCACCTGATCAATATCTTGGGCGTGGCCGAGCAAAAAGCCAAAGCCGAAATGCAGCAGCTAGTCGATCAGGCGACCCAAGCCATGCTGGAATCGTTAAGTAATGAAATCAAGCGCTTGGTCAGGCTGAAAAAAGTGAATCCGACCATCAGGGCCGAAGAAATCGAGCAGTTAAAGGATATGACTATGCTGGCGCATGAAAATATTCAGGCAGCTCAGCTAAGACTGGATGCAGTGAGGTTTTTGATTACCAGTTGATGTTGAATAATTTACCGCGAACGATGCTAAAAGTTACTGCAGGCATCGTTTTCGCGAAGTTTTATAAACCCCAAATCCAGTTAAGAAATTATGATAAATATCGGCAAAATCAATAAGCTGAAAGTAGTTAAACAACAAGGTGCCGATGTTTATCTTGCCGACAGCATCTCGGGAAAAAAAGTGTTGCTGGCGGATAGCAAGCTGCCGGCAACCTGTCAGGTCGACGATACCTTGGATGTCTTTGTTTACGTGGATTCGGAAGGGCACTTGGCTGCTACCGCCAAAAAGCCGTTAGCCGAGGTGGGGGATATAGCATGGCTGAAAGTCGTATCGCTGAATTATGTGGGGGCGTTTCTGGACTGGGGACTGCCCAAAGATTTACTGGTTCCGTTTAGTGAACAACACCATGAGATGGAAGTAGGGCGATCTTATCTGGTTAAGGTGTTTCTCGATGACAAAAACCGTATTGCGGCGACCACCAAGATTGATAAATTTCTCAGCGATGAATCGGTCGATTTTGAAGTCGGCCAGAAAGTGTCTTTGATCATCGCCGATAGATCTGATTTGGGCGTTAAAGCCATCATCAACAACAGCCATTGGGGCATGCTATACGAAAACGAGTTATTCCAGCCCGTCAGAAAAGGACAGAAAATGGAGGGCTATATTAAGCAGGTTCGGGAAGATCTTAAAATTGATCTTAGTCTGCATCAGCCGGGATACGGTAAAGTCGTGTCACTGACCGATAATATTATGGCTAAGCTGAAAGCCAATAATGGCGTGTTGATGCTCAGCGACAAAAGCCCACCGGAAGCTATTTATGCCGCATTCGGGGTTAGTAAGAAAGTGTTTAAACAGGCTATCGGCGCATTATATAAACAGCAATTAATCACCATTGATAAAAGCGGGATCAAGCTTGTTGATTGATCGTCAGGCGTAATAGCCTACATTAAGCTGCATGGCTAAATTTAAAACCCATTATGACAACTTAAATGTGGCGCGTAATGCGCCTTTAAATGTTATCAAAGCCGCCTATAAGGTACTCTGCCAAAATTATCATCCGGATAAATACGCTGGAGGGCATGAAGAAGCGCTTCGGATAATGAAAATCATCAATGAGGCTTATGCGGTTTTATCGGATCCCGATAAAAGAGCCGAGCATGATCGATGGATCAACAGGCAGGAAAGAGATCATGCAACCCATAAAGCGCAACGGATAATGGCGATTGTTGCAAAACCTGGTACAGCAAGGCGTCTGAACAGGGCGATGTACACGCTCAATACAATCTGGGCGACATGTATGCAAATGGCGTCGGTGTGGCAAAGAACAGCAAACAGGCTGCTGTTTTGTATCGTAAGGCAGCAGAGCAGGGACTTGCGGAGGCTGCCGCCGCTTTAGAACTACTGGATCATGAATTCCGTAGGACTCATGTTTTTGAGTCCCTGTAGAGCTTCAATTAAGGGCTGAAAGGCTACTTCATTTCCGGCATCGGCATACCGATGTGATAGCCTTGGGCGTAATTGATGCCCATATCTTTGAGTGCCTCCCAAATTTCCTGGTTTTCGACTAATTCGGCAACGGTGAGAATGCCGATGTCCTGGCATAACCGGGACAGGTTGTGGACCAGGGCGTAATCCACTTTAGAGTTCAGTATGTTGCGCACAAACGCGCCATCAATTTTGACGTACTCAAAATGCAATTCGCGCAAATAATGGAACGAATTATAACCGGTACCAAAATCGTCCAAGGCAAAAGCAAAGCCTTTGCGGCGCAAATTGGCGAGAAACCGGCGCATATTGGTCATATCGCCAATTGCATCGCGTTCCAGCAATTCAAAGACAATGCTTTCGGGAGGGAGTTCCAGGTTTTGGCAGAGTTCTTCGGCTTAACCTAAAATGCCACGGCCTTGAATTTCCTGTACCGATAAATTGATGAAAACTTTCGCATTGGCTTCCGGACGATTGGCCTCCATGCCAGCGCGTTTAGCGGCAAAAGAGTTTTTGATCGTAGCGAGGTCGAGTTCACGGGCCATGCCATATTTATCAATGGTTTTGATAAACATTGCCGCCGAGGTCGTTTCATCTCCTGTTGGGGATTTAAGCCGGGCCAGCGTTTCAAAGGCAAATAGCTCGCCGGATTGGCAGTCAACAATCGACTGGTAATAAGGAACAATACGCCCTTCCTTTAAGGCTTCGCGTAGATTTTCCGCATGATCGCGCGTCTCGCGAATGCTGATACGCGTCTCCGTTGCGTCAAAGCTACAGACGCTGTCTTTACCCATATCCTTGGCTTTGTACATGGCGATATCGACGCCCTCCAACAGGGTGTCTATGGTTAAGCCATCGCCTGGATAGCTGCTCACGCCTATGGAAACAGTCAAATGAAACCGATTGCCTTGCGCGGATGTGATAGCCATTTCGCGTAGTGCATGGCTTACGTTTTCAGCGACTACCCGTGCTGCCGCTCGGAACGACCGATTTCATAGCTTGGAATATCGTTAAACTGGCGGCGGTTATGCAGTCCGGTAAGGGGGTCATGCACAGCGTAGTACTTCTATGTAATTGGTCCCCATCCTTGGGGTATAGCTCCTTATTTTAATGGTTTGCCGGTTTTATTGTCGCAGGCCAGAAGCGGCAACGCGAGAACAGCCAGACATATTAGCCACATTATAAGCTGGTAATTGGTCACTGAAAATATAAAAGCCACGCCGATTCTTTCACCAATGTTAGGGTAGGCCAGGACAAAGTCGCGGCTTACCACGAAAGCTTTGGTTTCCCAGATAATCAGGGTCATGCCTAAGGCCAGCAAAGCATAACCTATTATCTTGTTATGATCGGCTTGGCTGTTTTGATGTCCAGCCAGATGGTTAATCTCAACGGCTTTTAGTGACCGTTCAGTAATATACCTGATGGCCATTAAGCCGAACATGCCCACAACCGGGATGTAAACAGCTACCGAAGGAAAGCTGATATAACGTCCATTTAACGCCAGGCCAAAAGTTTTATAAATAGCATATCCGGCAAAGATGATATAGAGCGTGTATATCCATGCGCCGAATTTCAGGTTAGCCGCATTATGAGCTAACAGGCCATGGCCGCGATGCAATATCAAGCCGGCCAGGATGGCGTTCAAGCCCACGGTTAACAGCGTCTGTAAACGTTGCCAATCGCTATAGCTGGTATACCACAGGCTCTCGGCCATGTTGACTAACAGCCAGGCGAGTAGTTGCGCAAATAGTAAAAAGAACGCAGTACGCGACGAGGATAATGACTGCAACGGTTTCCAGTAATATGCGGCGATAACCAGGAAAAGCGCCGTTGACGCGATAAGGCTTTTAAGCCAATTGGGGTTTTCGTAGACCGGGCCGGTTAAAGGAAACACCTCTTTACGGTCAACCGAATAAAGTCCCCAGTTTGCCCCGACCACGCCTTCAAGTTCGCTTTTCCATGATTGGTTAAAGGCTTCGACAATGTTGTAATCGAAGCCGTTTTCATTGGCGACTTTGATTAAGGCGCGGATGAATTTTGCTTCATTGACCACGCTCGGTACCGACCAGCCGCGTTGACGGCCTTCGCCCGGCCAGCCGGATTCACCGATCAGTATGGGTTTGCCGGGAGCAATCGCATCGGCTTCTTTCTGTACTTGCTTGAAAATGCGCTCGATATGCGCCGGCGCTTCGTCAACGGTAATGGGCTCGTCTTCCCAGTAAGGCAAAATATGAATCGTAATAAAATCGACTTCCTTGATCAGCTCGGGATATTTCATATACATCGACCAGACGTCGGCATAAGAAACCGGTTGTTTGATCGAGCGTTTGACTTCTCGTATGTATTCGACCAGTTGTTCGGGCTTTAAGTCGCCGCGCAGCAATACTTCATTGCCGACGATAACCCGTTTGACTACATCGGGATTCTCGTTAGCGGAACGGATCAGTTCGGCGGTTTCGATTTTATTGTCGATTTTTAAAGAGCCCAGCCATGCGCCTTGAATCATGGTCAAGCCGTGTTTTCTGGCCAGCGCCGGAATGAGCGGCATGCTGCCTTCCGCGCTTGCATACGTGCGAATGGAATGGGTTTTCTCGCCCATTAGATGCAAGTCTTCGTCGATTTGTTCGGGGGTAGGGAATTTTTTGTCTAACGGTCCTTGATCTTCCCGATAAGGCGCGAACGACAGACTGTTGAGTTTTCCTGATGGAACGTCCGGACCTACATCTTGAGGTAAGTTGTTTGACCAACTCAACAAACCATTAAGCAAAACAACCAATACAACGAATGAAGCAATTTTCATAAATGAACAACACAAGATAATTAAAAAAGGCGTAAAAAATCGCCGGGTAACTCATTGTTACATTGTCTCATAATTGGCTTACTAATAACACGGACAGCTTTTGGTATGGGATGGCACAATTTTTTACGACTTTAAGTTACGCAAAATACCCGCATTCAGCTAAAATGCGCCTCTTTTTGCTTATGTAATGTTATGGCTAAAAATATTCGTATCGAAAGATGCAGTGGTCCTGCTCTGGAACAATTTATCCCTGAACTCGCCCGGCTTAGAATTCAAGTATTCCGGGAGTTTCCGTATTTATATGACGGGAATATCGAGTATGAAAAAAAATATCTACAGACTTATATCGATTGCCCGGAAAGCGTTATTGTCATTGCATTTGATGGCGATAAAGTGGTTGGTGCCTCGACAGCTATCCCGATGAAATACGAAACCGATGAGTTGAAGAAGCCGTTTATTGAGCATGGCTACAATCTCGACGAAGTTTTTTATTGCAGTGAATCGGTGCTGGACAAGAACTATCGCGGGCTGGGGATTGGCGTTCGGTTTTTTGAGGAGCGGGAAGCTCATGCGCAAGACTTGGGCGGCTTCAAATACATTTGTTTTTGTTGTGTACAACGGCCGGCAGATCACCCGAGGCGACCGGCCGACTATGTGCCATTGGACCAATTCTGGACCAAACGCGGTTACGTCAAGCACCCTGAGCTTAACACAACCTATGTCTGGAAAGATCTGGATGATGTGGATGAAACGCCTAAACCTATGACTTTCTGGTTGAAACATGAACATTAAAATTGCAAGCGCTCAGTACGACATCAGTTTCCTGGAAAGCTGGCAGCAGTATCAAGAAAAAGCTGAACGCTGGGTTATTGAAGCCTCGGAGCAGGACGCGAAAATATTGCTGTTTCCCGAGTATGCCAGCATGGAACTGGCCTCGCTGTTCGGCAAGGAAGTCTATTCATCATTAAGCAAGCAACTGGCCGCGATGCAGTCCTTGCATGACGATTATCTGGATTTGTTCCGCGGATTGGCCAAAAAATACCAATGCATCATTCAAGCGGGCACATTTCCGGTACAAATGGAGTCCGGTGCTTACCGGAACCGGGCGTACCTGTTTATGCCGGATGGTCAGTTTGATTATCAGGAAAAGTTGATGATGACCCGCTTTGAAAACGAGCAATGGCTGATTCAGAAAGGCGAGGAATTAAGGTGTTTTGAAACCGAGTACGGGAAAATCGCTATTAATATCTGTTATGACAGCGAATTTCCGATGTTGGCCAGAAAGCAGGTTGAAGCCGGAGCGAATCTGATTTTAGTGCCCAGTTGCACTGACACTGTGGCCGGATACCATCGCGTTAAAATAGGCTGCCAGGCAAGAGCTTTGGAAAACCAGTGTTATGTCGTTCAATCCACGCTGGTAGGCAATGCGCCGTGGTCTGAAGCGGTGGATGTTAATATTGGTGCGGCGGCTGTTTATACGCCTGTGGATCGAGGTTTTCCGGATAACGGCATTCTGGCGGAGGGCAAGCTTAATACCGTGCAATGGGTTATTGCCGAAGTATCGCTCAGCGCTTGCGGTACGGTTCGGGAACAAGGCCAGGTTTTTAATTACAGGGACTGGCCGCTACAAAATGCCTTTGTCGGGTGCCGGTAACGCCGTGAGTTTGGTTAAGGTGTAAATAGAGTGAAGGGACGTAGTGGTATCGCGCTTTTGTTTTTATGTTGATCTCCGCAAACAGTCTATCTACTCTTTGTCTGATACAGCATCCCTATAATCAGTAACGATGTGGTAAATGCAGATATTACACGACTGCATGGGCGGATTGGCTTTTTAACAATCGCTCATGCAGTCGTTTTTGGTGATAAGCACAACATCAATTAAAAATGGCTTCGGAAGAATAGCCGTTAAATTCCAGAATTTCTTTCATTCTCTTTAAGGCATCCATTTGAATCTGTCTAACACGCTCCCTGGTTACGCCCAGTTCCTGGGCAACTTGTTCAAGCGTTGAGCCTTCATAACCGCACAGTCCATAACGACGGCAAATAACTTCACGTTGTTTTTCAGGAAGCTGAAAAATCCATTTGGCCATATTATTTCTAATGCCGTCTTCCTGTATTTTTTCGGCAGGCGATAAGCTCTCTCCATCAGAAATCGATTCAACTAAAGGTTTGTCAAAATCCTTGCCGCCCGGTATATCAATGGATGTAACGCGTTCATTGAGTTTGAGCATTTTTTCAACTTTAGTAACCGGTATGTCCAAATGTCCGGCTATATCTTCGGCATTGGGTTCATGATCGAGTAATTGTGACAGATGGCGTTGGGCTTTAAGATAGGTATTCATTTCTTTAACGATATGAATCGGCAAACGAATGGTTCGCGTCTGATTCATGATAGCCCGCTCAATCGTTTGCCTGATCCACCAGGTCGCATAGGTTGAAAACCTAAAGCCTCTTTCAGGATCAAATTTTTCAACGGCGCGCATCAAGCCAAGATTGCCTTCTTCAATCAAATCCAGTAAGGGTAGGCCTCGGTTCAGGTAACGACGGGAAATTTTAACGACCAGGCGTAAATTACTTTCGATCATTATCTTGCGGGCAGCCTCATCGCCCCTTAAGGCTCTGGAACCGTAGATTTTTTCCTGATCAGCGGTCAATAATTGTGAACGAGCCAGCTCATTCAAATAAACTCGCGTCGCATCCATGCTCTTATCTTCGCGAGAGTCGATAGTAATTATCTCATCAATATCCAATGCCTCACTAGCGATAGCGGTATCTGTTTGGAGTTCATCGTCAAAAGGCAAGTCGTCATCAAATAATACGCAAACATCATCGTCCAATAGCTCAACTAATTCTGCTTTCATGATAACCTCGTGTTGGTCGGCCCCAGCCGAAATGGTTTTATTATTTTCCCGGTAAAAGATCGAGTGGGTTCACCGGTTTTCCGTTTTTTCTTATTTCAAAATGCAGCGACGTTTTGTTTGATCCTGCTTGCCCAACTTTGGCAATAACCTCGCCTTTTTCTACGATATATCCTTCTGTAACAAGCAGTTGGCTGTTATTTGCATAAGCACTTAAATACAAATCGTTGTGCTTGATGATCAGCAAATTACCGTAGCCAATCAGGCCTTGTCCGCTATATACAACTTTGCCGCCTTCAGCCGCGCTCACGTTCTGCCCCATTGCAGCCGCTATATCAATGCCTTTGTTATCGTCTTGAGAAAAAGATTTTAAAATCTTTCCTTTTATCGGCCATTGAAAGTTTAACTTTAACATGGTTGTATTATCAATTGAAATAATTGATTTTTTTTGTGGACTACTTCCGGTTTTTGCAGGGGGATTATTGATCGTGGGGATTTTATAGACAGGCCTGTAGCTTAGATTAGGTCTGGCATTTAATGAAATAGTGGCGTTTTTCTGAGCGCTGGTTCTATTGGTTGCCGTTGCGGCCGCAATGTACTGTTTTGCCTTCTTTTGTGTTCCTGCATCCGAGTGATCATATATAGGAGTGGGAGTGTTTCCTGCGTTCGGTTCAGAGAGTCTTATTTTTTGGCCTATTTCTATCGTATAGGGCGGGGCAATCTGGTTCCATTGCGCTAATTGCCGATAATCCAAATCATAAATCAAGCTTATTGCGTACAAAGTATCGCCTTTTTTTACCTGATAATATTTCGTCTCATCTTTTGGCGGTTCTGGATAATGGGGGCTGACTGGCGCGTAGTCGGGGTTGATAGATGTAGATGTGCAGCCATTCAATAAAGCCGACAGCACGGCAAGAAAAATAAGCTTTGCAAAAGAGGAGGTCATAACTGGGTTATTTTTTTAACAAAATCTTTTTAGCCAGATTAATTTTTGCAGCCAAATAATCCGATCCGCCACGGTCGGGATGCATTTTCTGCATCAATTTGCGATGCGCGGCAATAATTTCAGACTCCGACGCGCCTATTTTCAAACCTAATATTTCATAAGCTTCTTCAATAGACATACTGCCTTTAGGTGAGCCGGTTTTGTTCTGCCGTTGCGAGGTGTGTTGTTTTGCAGCGATAAATTCCGACCATAATCGGTGCAAATAGGGGGCATACCGTAATAATACCGGCATCAATCGGAGCATAAAGGCGATAAACACACCTGCCAGAGCAAAAAGCCAGTTCAAGCGTCCTGTTGCGGCTAAATAAACAACGATAAGCCCGGCAATGGACATCAGTATGACCTTGATGTAACGGGCCAATACTTCAGGTGATGTTTTTAAAAATGGACGCATCCAATAGAATGCGAGCATGATAATAAATAAAATCAGAAAAATTCGAATCAAGGTTGGCTCCTGAATTAAGACCGTTGTAATGGCTTTCGATCCAGCTTTTTGCCTACACCTGACCGTTAATTTCGCAAGACTGCGTTAACGATCACGGCCACGTATCCATAGTATTTGAATAGATAATACCTTAAAATATGACATCTTATGATAACAATCTAATAATTTGGTTGATATGCAGAATGCCCGAATTCCGGTTTTAGGTTTTGTTGCCGCCAGCGGAACCGGCAAAACCACATTGTTGACTGAATTGATCCCCATTTTAAAACAAGCCGGTTTGCGCATCGGCCTGATCAAGCACAGTCATCATGATTTCGAAATTGACCAGCCTGGAAAAGACAGCTTTCGGCTGAGGAAGGCCGGCGCTTCACCGGTCATGCTGGTATCCCGGTATCGGCGCGCGATTATCACCGAGTTTACCCCGGCCCAGGAACCGAGATTGGACGATCAGTTGAAGCAGTTCGATCAATCCGAGCTGGATTTGATTCTGGTCGAAGGCTTCAGGACGGAACGCTTTCCAAAAATTGAATTGCATCGCCCCTCGCTTGAAAAACCATTGCTTTACCCGAACGACCCGGACATTATCGCGATAGCCACAGATGCGGCGCTGGTTGTGCCGGACTATTTGCCGCAACTGGAACTGAACCGGCCCGAAATGATCGCCGCCTTTATCCGAAACCATGTAATGAAGAATCATGATTGATGCCTGCAGCCAAGAACCCAGAGCACTATTATCTATAGGCGACGCGCTGGACAGAATTAAGTCGGCTGTAAAGCCAGTCAACAGCACAGAACAAGTATCGTTAAAAAATGCCTTGGGACGAGTGCTGGCAGAACCGGTTTATTCACCGATCAACATTCCCTATGACCGAAACGCGGCAATGGATGGTTATGCTTTTGCCAGTGTGGACAGGGCTGATGGACAGGCATTCACACTGGTTTTGGCCGGAACTTCCTGGGCCGGACGGCCGTTTCAGGGGCAGATGCAACCCGGCCAATGCGTCAGGATTTTTACCGGCGCAGTGGTGCCGGAACAAGCCGATTCCGTCGTTATGCAGGAACAGGTGCAGGTTCAGGGACAATGCATACATTTTCCGGCCGACACGCGAGCGCAGCAAAATATCAGAAAAATCGGTGAAGATGTACAACAAGGCGCCTGTTTAATAGCCGAGCCTAAAAAACTGACAGCCGTCGATTTGGGACTGCTGGCTTCTGCCGGTGTTGATCGAGTTACCGTTAAACGCCGGTTGAAAATCGCCTATTTTTCAACCGGCGACGAGTTAACCTCACTAGGTCAACCGCTGGAATCAGGAAAAATATACGACAGCAATCGCGCTATGCTGGGCGGATTACTGGCAGACCCCGGCTACAGCGTTGCCGATCTGGGCGTCATTCCAGACAACAAGCAGTTGCTTGAAGACAGTTTTATTGAAGCTTCGCTTAACTATGATGCGGTCATAACCACCGGCGGCGCCTCAGTCGGTGAAGCCGACTATGTCAAAGAAATTTTGCAAAAGAGCGGGGCAGTCAATTTCTGGAAACTTGCAATAAAACCCGGCAAACCCCTAGCCTTTGGCAGAATAGGAGAGTGTTACTTTTTCGGGTTGCCCGGCAATCCGGTTGCCGTTGTCGTAACCTTTCAGCAGATTGTAGCGCCCGCACTCAGGCAACTTTCCGGCGCGCCGTTTGTCAAACCGCTAAGATTTGCCGCGACTTGCACCTCCGCGTTAAAAAAAGCTCCCGGACGCCGGGAATATCAGCGCGGCATTCTTAGTCAGGATGAAAATGGCGAATTCTTTGTCGCCTCAGCGGGTCATCAAGGTTCGCACATCCTCAGCTCCATGAGCCAGAGCGGCTGCTATATTGTTTTGCCGGAAGAATGTAGTGGCGTGCAGGCGGGGGATAGAGTCACGGTTGAACCGTTTAGTTTGTTTATATAACAAGCTTAAAGACTATGGCCGGTTAAGGTTCAATAAGGAACCCTAACCGGAGAACGGCGGATTTTAAAGGCCAGGCCGGATGTCTTGAAACGCAGAATAGTCTTACGCTTTAGGCTTTTTTAACAAACTCAGATTTAAGTTTCATCGCACCGATGCCTTCGATACGGCAGTCGATATCATGGTCGCCTTCGACCAGACGGAGGATTTTGACTTTAGTGCCGACTTTGACAACGGATGATGATCCTTTGACTTTGAGATCTTTAATGACAGTTACGGTATCGCCGTCTTGTAACACGTTGCCGTTTGCATCCTTAACGATACGGACATCGCTGCTATCTTCGGCCGCCCCATCTTTTGACCATTCATGTGCGCATTCAGGGCAGACGTACATGCTACCGTCTTCATAGGTGAATTCTGATCCGCATGCAGGGCATTTAGGGAGATTACTCATTGCTTTTCCTTAATCTAGAAGTGTTTCAACCTTGTGGAATACAAAGTCTATCAAGGCCCTATGATGCCAGATTCAGCCGTTTTTTTCCATTCATCGGCTAATCCGCCCGGTCAACCTTAACCAAAATATGCATCCGGCTTTCGCCGACCTGGCGCGTATTGACAAGTGCGCTGTTGGTGCTGCTGGTGTTTTCGCCGATGCCGCCGAGTTCCACCCATTCACCCAGATTTATCCTGATAGTTGATTGCGCATTCCGGGTCTCAATCTGTCCCCGGCCATTCATCCTGTCCGACCAGGGCGATACGCTCAGAACGACCTGGTTTCCTGTCAGTCTGGGAATGACTTCAAATCCGGTTGTCGCTTCGGCAGGTTCAGTGGCTGAAGAGTAATTGTAGTTTGAATAATATTGTCCCGGATAAATATTACCCGCTTTAATGTGAGCCGGCATGCCTTCCAGCGTACGAACGGTCTGGGTGTTCTCATCGGCGTGTTTGTCCTGGGTTTGGTACACATGGCCGAATAGCCTGCCGCCGGCTCTTGACGGCGCGTCCACCGGCACATTCAGTTGGATTCCGGCCGCTGCGTTAAGCTCCTCTGCGGTCGATTGTCGGCTTTGTACGACGGTGATGACCAGATTGCTCTGGCGCACATCCAATTGCCTGACGATGGACTTGATCTCAGTCAGCCGGTCGGGCGTAGTTTTGACCAGCAGGTTGGAACCGTTATCGATCAGCTGGGCGCTGTTGCCAAGCAACGGAGCGAGCAGTGGCATTATCTCGAATGCAGGCCGATGGCTTAAAGGGATCACTTCAATAACAGCGTCTTCGGCAAACGCGGTGCTGTTCAGCAGGCTTATCAACATCAACGCTAAAAGTCTTTTCAAAGTGAATCTCCGGGTTAAGGTAACTTATTGACAATTTTTGCCACAGGGATCGTAAGTGGCTGATTCCGGCAGACGGGCACACGGATTATAGTTAACCGGGACTATTTTGTCCCTGTTACAATCGGAAAACAGGACAGGACTTTTTGGACAGCTAATTATGATCTTATCGGGTAAAAAAACGCTCTTTATTATCCTCGGCATTGGGCTGATCGTTGCCGTTTATTTTTTTAGTAAACGGAGAGAATATGTTGAAGTCGAAGTAGCCGCCGTCGAGCAAGGCGAAGTCAGATCGACGGTGTCCAATACCCGGGTCGGTACCGTTAAAGCCTGTCGACGCGCATATCTTGCGCCGGCAACGGGCGGACAGGTTGCCGAGATGCATGTCAAGGAAGGCGATAGTGTCAAACAAAACCAGCTGCTGATGGAAGTATGGAATAAGGATCTTAAAGCGCAGGTCACCTTGCAGAATGCTCAAATCAGGTCTAACCGGGCGACGGCTGAACAAGCCTGTCAACTTGGCGCAGGCGCTGAGCGCGAAGCGGATCGCGCTCAGCGCCTGCAAAAGTTCAACCATATTATTTCCGAAGAACAAGTCGATATTAAAACCACCGGGGCACGGGCCAAGCGGGCGTCCTGCAACGCCGCCCTTGAGGCCGTCGCGGTTAGCCAGGCCAACCGCGACGCCGTGCAGGCCGCTGTGGAACGCACCCTGGTTCTTGCTCCTTTCGACGGCACCGTGGCTGAAATTAATACCGAGCTGGGGGAGTTCATAACGCCGTCGCCGCCCGGCATACCCACCTTGCCGGCCATCGATTTGCTGGATGTCAGCTGTTTGTATGTATCCGCGCCGATAGATGAAGTGGATGCGCCGCAGATCAAAACCGGCATGAGCGCCTGCGTGTCGTTGGATGCTTTCGCTGAAAAACGCTGCTCCGGCACGGTAAGCCGTATCGCGCCGTATGTGCTGGAAAAGGAAAAGCAGGCGCGCACCGTCGAAGTCGAAGTTAAGTTAACCGATCCGAACGATATTAAGGATTTGCTGCCCGGCTACAGCGCCGATATTGAAGTTTTGCTGTCCAGCAAACCCAAAGCGCTCAGAGTGCCTGCCGAAGCGGTGCTGGAAAATAACAAGGTTCTGGTGATGCATGAAGACGGCTTGCTGGAAGAGCGCAGCTTTACGCCGGGTCTGGTCAACTGGAATACCGTGGAAGTGCTGTCCGGGCTGAATGCCGGAGACAAAGTGGTGTTGTCGGTAGGTAAAGAAGGCGTGGCGGCAGGCGCTTATGCCCGCGTGCCAAAATGATACGCCTGGAGCACATTCACCGTTATTTTCAGGTCGGCGAACAGACCGTCCATGCCTTGAATGACATCAGCATTACCATCGAAAAAGGCGAGTATGCGTCGGTAATGGGACCGTCAGGTTCCGGCAAATCGACGTTATTAAATGTGATAGCCCTGCTTGATCAGCCGAGCTCAGGGAGGTACCTGTTAAACGATCAGCCGGTCACGCAGCTGAGCGATGATGAACTGGCCAAAGTTCGCCGCGAAAACATCGGTTTTGTATTCCAGTTTTTCCATTTGATTCCGCGTCTGTCGGCGGCTGAAAACATTGAAATGCCGATGATACTGGCAGGCATAGAAGTCAAGGAGCGCAAGCAACGGGTGCTGGAGGCGCTGGAATCGGTCAGTCTGCAAGACCGTGCCGATCACAGGCCGGATCAGCTTTCCGGAGGGCAGTTGCAGCGCGTCGCGATTGCCAGGGCCATGATCATGCGGCCTTCGATTTTGCTGGCCGACGAACCGACCGGTAATCTCGACAGCAAATCCGGCAAGGACATTATCGAGTTGCTGGAGGGACTCAACCGGCAGGGCGTGACCTTGATGATTATCACCCATGACCAGAATGTGGGCGATAGGGCGCGGCGGAAAATCCGCATTATCGATGGGCAGATAGGATAGTGAACAACCAACCATCAGAATAATTACTACGAATTGTCCACGAAAAACACAAAAGGCACGAAAAAAATGGATGAGGAAATTCGGTATAGAGAAGAGTGTTATCAGATACAAGGTGCTGTGTTTGGCGTGTATCGGGAAATGGGCTGTGGTTTTCTTGAGGCTGTCTATCAAGAGTGCCTGGGAAAAGAGTTTTTAAAACGTGGAATTCCCTTTGTCGAACACCAAGAGCTGAAGCTTCACTACAAGGGTGAGACGTTACGGCAAACTTACGTGCCTGATTTTATTTGCCACGATTCTAATATTGTTGAAATTAAAGCTGTTTCTGCCATAACAGGAGTGCATCAGGCGCAGGTACTCAATTACCTGAAAGCGACAAGAATGCGTTTGGGCTTGCTAGTCAACTTTGGTTGCTATCCAAAAGCAACAGTCGCGCGAATTGTCTTATAAGACTTTTTCGTGCCTTTTGTGTTTTTCGTGGACAATGAGTTTAAGTTTAAAGATTCCCTTGCGAGTTTCGGATGAATAAGCCATGTTCATTAAAGACACCTTAACCCAAGCCTTGGCGGCAATCCGCACTCAGCGTCTGCGTGCAGCATTGATTATCCTGGCGATGAGCATCGGTATCGCTTCGGTTTCGGTGCTGACGGCCTTGGGAGAAAGCGCGCGGCGTTATGTGGTTAACGAGTTTGAAGCCTTGGGTACCAATCTGGTGATTGTGCTGCCGGGACGCACCGAAACCACCGGCGGGCAGCCGCCGCTGTTTGGCGAAACGCCGAGAGACCTAACGCTGGATGATGCCGAAGCCTTATTCCGCAGTCCTCACGTTGCTGCCATCGCGCCGCTGACCATCGGCTCCGCTCCGGTTTCATCGCTGGGTTTGGAGCGCGAAACCAATGTCCTGGGTTCGACGCACGCATTAAGACGGGTGCGCCGTTTGACCGTGGCGCAGGGTAGCTTTCTGCCGCAAACCGAGATCGATAAAACCCTGTCGGTTTGTGTGATCGGCCAAACCATACGCAACGAGCTGTTTGCCAATCAACCGGCGCTGGGGCAATGGTTGCGTATCAATGACCGGCGTTTCCGGGTGATCGGCGTACTGGCCTCGGAAGGGCAATCGGTCGGCACCGATTTTGATGAAATCGTGATTATTCCGGTGGCTTCCGCACAGGCTTTGTTCGACACCCAATCATTATTTCGGGTGCTGGTTGAAACAAAATCAAAGCCGGACATGTACAAGGCGGTCGATGAAATCCGCGAAATCATCAAGGTTCGTCACGAAGGCGAAGACGACGTGACGCTGATCACCCAGGACAGCGTGGTCAGTACTTTCGATAAGATATTGACTGCGTTGACCCTGACCGTAGCCGGCATCGCCGGAATCAGTCTGGCGGTGGCCGGCGTGTTGGTAATGAATGTGATGCTGGTCAGCGTCACGCAACGCACTTCCGAAATCGGCCTGCTTAAAGCATTGGGCGCAACCAAGCGACAGCTTCTGTGGCTGTTTTTGAGCGAGGCGGCAATGTTGTCGCTGGCTGGCGCGGTGCTGGGCGTGATGCTGGGTTACGTAACGCTTGGGGTGTTGCAGGCGATGTATCCGGATTTTCCGATGCAACTGCCGGGCTGGGCATTGCTGGCTGCATTGCTGGTGTCGCTGTTTACCGGCCTTGTGTTCGGCGTATTGCCGGCCAGAAAAGCCGCCAATCTCGATCCTATCGCCGCATTGGCGAAGCGGTAAATATGTTAAAGCGAACTGAAAAATTATTTACCACAGAGAGCACGAACGACTTGCAAGGATGCAGGAGGTAGAGCACCAACAGTAGGCGCTCTAGGCGATGCAGGGAGCAATTGCCGAGAACACGAAGGAAATAATTTCTCTAATTGAATATGTTGAAAACTTCGTGTCCTCGGCAACTGCTCCATGCGTTGCTCTACCTCCTGCATCCCAGCAGTCCTCCGTGTTCTTCGTGGTTATCCTTTAATTGCTGCTAGAAATTTAATCTCATGCGCTACACCGACTTGATCTTATTGTCATACCGGACGGTCCTCAGCCACAAACTGCGCTCCTCGTTGACCGCGCTGGGGATCATTATCGGCATCGCGGCGGTGGTCGTACTCACCTCAATAGGACGGGGCATTCATAGCTTCGTGTTGGCCGAATTCACTCAGTTCGGCACCAACCTGATCGGCGTCCATCCCGGCAAAACCACTACTTTCGGCGTGTCCGGCGCAACCATCAGCACGGTCAGACCTTTGGTCCTAGCCGATGCGGTCAGTTTAAGCAAAGTGGAAAACATCATCGCCGCATCGCCCTTGGTGCAAGGCAACGCGCGCATTGAAGCCAGAGACAAACAGCGGCGCACCAACGTGCTGGGGGTGGGTTCAGCGGTGCCGGAGATCTGGAGAATCAAAGTCATCAGCGGGCGTTTTTTGCCGAGTGAAGAAAGCAATCCGCGTGCCTTTGCAGTGCTGGGCAACAAATTGGCGACTGAACTGTTCGGCGCGGCCAATCCGCTGGGGCAGCGCATCAGGATCGGCAGCGACCGTTTCCGGGTCATCGGCGTGATGGAAAAAAAAGGCCAGATGGTCGGTTTCGATATGGACGACACGATCTACATCCCGGCCGCCAAAGCGCTGGAACTGTTCGACAGGGAAAGCCTGATGGAAATCCACCTGCTTTATAACAGCAATGCCAGGGTTGCCGAAGTGGAAAAAGCGATCAAACGAAACTTGATTGCCCGGCACGGCAGCGAAGATTTCACTCTCGTCACCCAAAACCAGATGCTCAAACGCATGGATTCTATTCTGAACATCCTGACGTTGGCGGTCGCGGCACTGGGCAGTATTTCCTTGCTGGTCGGTTCGGTGGGCATATTGACCATCATGACCATCGCCGTTTCCGAGCGTATTTCTGAAATCGGCCTATTACGGGCAGTGGGCGCAGAGCGCAGGACCATTTTCCAGATGTTTCTGTGCGAAGCCTTGGCGTTAAGCGCCTTGGGAGGGCTTTGCGGCGTATTGCTGGGCATCGCTATCGTCCAAATCCTCGATGCCGTGCTACCCGCGTTGCCTGTGGAACTGGCCTGGACTTATATCGTTGCGGCCTTTGCGGTGTCATTGTTGATCGGCATAGCCGCCGGAGTGCTTCCAGCCATGAAAGCTGCAAGGCTGGAACCTCTGGAAGCTTTGCGGGCCGAATAATTTTTATTAGACGATGCCGATATACCAACTGCGGGAAAAGTCAGTTCAACTGGGTACATAGGACAGAGCGATTCAACCCATTAAATTTTATAGCTTGAAAATGCCGGAATTCGCAGTCAGCGGAAACCGGAGCACATGATTTGCTTGTCTAAATAGCGCGGCAAGCGAAACTACCTGAGTTTTAACTTTTGGCATACGCCAGGTTTCCCGACTTAACCCAATCTTGCTGAATATCTGAGCCACAAAGTACGGCAAAATGCGTTATGTGCCCTGTACATTAACAGGGTCCGAAAAAGCAGAGCGTATTCAGATTCAACCTGCGCGTAGTACATTTATTATCGTTTTACGGATGTCCATCCTGCTCGGCTTTATAGCGCGTTTTAAAATTAAAGAATTTTAAAATGCAACTCGAATAATAGGTTTTCGTACGTATTGTACAAGTAACCGTCTTAATTTAACCTTAATCCCAAGCACAACATTTTTTGGTTAATGGGTTAGGGTTTAATGGTCTGAATTAATTAATATAAAGCAACTGCTCAATGACATGAATCCGTTAATAAGTCACGAAGTAGACTTATTATATGCTTGTAATTATTTTTGTAGAACCATTTTATTTAATAAAATTTCGATGGTAGCTATGTTCATGCTCGTATTGACTCTAAAAGAATACTATCTTCTTACCTGTTGCCAAATAATAAGTTGTATTAATCTTTTTAATTAATAAGTTATTTTATTAATTAGGATTCGCTCATTAACTACAATTAAATTTACGCATAAATATTATTTTTTGTCGCAAGTGCGCACGTAACTAATTAAATACGAAGCTGCATCATCAAGGACAGGAATCAATAAACATTATAATGCATCATATTAAGTGCGTTAGATTAAATAAGAAGGATTATTCCAATATTCGCGACGAAATATACAATTATGCATCGACTTTAATTATTATAGATATTAGGATTGAAAATGATAATAAATAAAGTATCAGTAGAGCAGGAGCCATTTTTCATCCAGACAGATAATTCAGATGCTTATCAATTTAGTTTAAGTGAATTTTGTGATTTTCATTTTCTTAGGCAGCTGCACATTGAGACACTCCGAGCGCAACGCTCTAAATCTACGTTATCAATTATATTGCTAACACTTGATAAAGAGACGAGTTTTAAATCGCTTAATATGGATGAGATTTTAGGCCTTATACGGAAAAAAACACGAGACACCGACATTAGTGGCATTATTAATCATAAAACCCTATGTGTACTTCTTCCGGATACAGACGAATCAGGAGCAAAGGAGATTTGTGCAAAGTTAATTAATAAACTTCCACAGTTTTCTATTACCAGCTCAAGTTATCCTGATCATATCTTTGAAAGCCTAACAAAAAATGGATGTATTCAACCTGATGCTTTCCCTTTCGAAATCTGGGAGCCAATGGAATCAAAGGGTGCTTCATGGTTTAAATCGCAATTAAAAAGAGGGGTTGATATTGTCGGCTCAATTATCGGTTTACTTGTTTTTATGCCTGTCATGTTAATTACGGCTTTGGCTGTTAAGGTAACTTCACCGGGGCCTGTCATTTTCAGTCAAACCCGCTTGGGCAAGCATGGTGCTCCTTTTACATTCTACAAGTTCCGATCCATGCATGTGAATATGGATAACCAGTTGCACCGTGATTATGTCCATGACTTTATTAACGGGCGCCATGAAAAAGTCAATCAGGGCGATGCGGAAAAACCAATCTATAAAATCAAATCAGATCCCAGGATAACCAAGATTGGAAAATTCATTCGGAAAACCAGTATTGATGAATTACCGCAGTTTTTTAATGTGTTAAAGGGAGACATGAGCCTGGTTGGACCAAGGCCACCCCTTCCTTACGAAGCCGAGAAATACCAAGCGTGGCATCTCAGACGAATTCTGGATATGAAGCCTGGAATCACCGGACTCTGGCAGGTAGAAGGACGCAGCAAAACCGAATGGGACGATTCGGTGAGGCTTGATATTCGCTACATAAAAAACTGGTCTCTACTGTTTGATTTAAAGATATTGCTGAGAACCTTCAAGGAAGTTCTAAAGTGCAGGGGCGCCATGTAGCGCGAAGGACAACGCAAGCTAGTCATGCCCCAGGGCTATAGGCTTAGGCACGACCTAATTTTATCTATTTACGATGGCATCGTAATAGATAGTCCTCAGGACGTTTGTCTAAAAATATTCAACGGCTAAAGAAAAATGGTCGAGACATTGATTGTCATGTTTTCAATGATTAACCGCATAGGAGCAAGCGTGTGATTAAACTAAAGATGAAACATCAATACCTGAAAAATTCAGTATTATTCTTTCTGGCTTTGATTGTCTTTATTCTAACGATGGAACATTCGGGGCCTGTTAGAGCCGCTGGTGCAGATCAAGTGCTCAACGCTTCTACTATAAAATTTTCTAGCGGCAGACTCGACCTTACCGCATTCAGTCCTGACGGCAATACCCTGGTCAGCACAGATTCCGATGGCCAAATTCTGCTATGGGACGTAGTCTCGGGCCAGTTGCGCATGACGCTTCCGAACCCGTTAGCAAGCCCGGTTAATGGTTTGGTTTTTAGTCAGGATGGCAATACGCTGGCTAGCATAAGCAGCAACTCAATCCGGCTATGGGATGTTGCATCCGGTGACACTCGGCTGGTTCTTCCCAAAAGTAGCTTTGTTACCAATCTGGCATTCAGCCCGGACGGTAAGAGCCTGGCAGCAGTAGGGCAGGATGCTCGCATCACCCTTTGGGATTCACAATCCGGTTCAATAACCCAAGTTATAAGCAGTCATCAAAGCGGCGTTAATACGATTGCATTTAGCCCGGACAGCAAAACCCTGGCTATCGGCGGTCAGGATGCACAGATTGATCTCTGGAATAAGGCAACAGGCCTGAAACAAGTGAACCTATCGGACAGCATTGATTCCGCAGTCATTGGGCTTCTATTTAGCCCGGACGGTAAGACCTTAGCGGCTGTAGAAAAGGATGCCCGCATCACACTCTGGGATTCTCAATCCGACTCTACGGTTCATATTTTAAGCGGCCATCAAAATGGCGTTAAAGCCGTTGCATTTAGCCCGGACAGTAAGACTCTCGCCACCGGCGGCCAAGATGCCCAGATTAAACTATGGGATCGAAAAACCGGTATGGAACAGGTAAGCCTGCTAACGGAGAGTGGTGCCGCTGTTACCGGCTTGGCATTTAGCCCGGACGGTAAGACCTTGGCCAGCATAGGTGAAAGCGAGTCGGTTTTTTTATGGGATGTATCGAATAAGTTGAAGTTGCCGCAGCTTCTAACAGGACATACGGATTGGGTGGATAAGGTCATTTTCAGTCCCAATCAAAAAACCTTGGCCAGCGTTGGAAAAACCGGACAAGTCGTCGTATGGGACTTAATGACCGGGATAGAGCAGTTGCTTTTCCAGATTCCCACGTTAAGCGCCACAAGTGTCAATCCACTGGGGTTCGTTTCGGGCGGCCTAACCACCAATACGGCAGTGTCTGCCGCAACACGGTTGGCTAATGGGAATGTCCAAACTGCTAGAGGGATTGACGTTAGTAAGGCTATTAAGGGCACTCGTAAGAAAAAAAGTAACCATGATTGGAAAGGGATTTCGTCGCTTGCCATTAGTCCGGATGGAACGCTTTACGGCGGAGCGTCCAGGGATGGCAAAGTCAGGCTTTGGACTTCAAACGGGAAAGAGCGCTTTGCCATTTCAGAGCATCATGGCGCTGCTGTAACCGGCGTTGTGTTCAGTGCCGATGGAAAGCGCCTGGTGAGTGTCGCTAGAGATACAGAAGTTCAAATAAGAGACGTCGCGAGTGGCAAAAAGATTCAGACGCTATCGGCTCATGAACACCCGATTAGAACAGTCGCCGCTAGTCCGGACGGTAAATTCCTTGCCAGCGCCGGCGAAGACACGAGAATCATGTTGTGGGATGCCGAGTCTGGCAAACTGAGCAAAATTCTTTCCGGCCATGCTGATTTTGTGAACAGTGTCAGTTTCAGTGCGGATGGAAATCACTTGGCTAGTGCAGGTGCCGATGGGCGTATCCTGCTTTGGGATGTACAAACAGGGCAGCTTGTTAAAACATTGCTCGGTCACTCGGATGAAGTCAATGCGCTTGCTTTTAGCAAAAACGGCCAGTTTCTGGCTAGCGGCGGCTCTGATAGTCAAGTGATTTTATGGGATGCCGCGACCGGTCAGCAAATACAGAACTTTACGAAACATCTGGCTTCCGTGAGATCGGTTGCATTCAGTCCGAATGGTCAGGAATTGGTCAGTGCGGGCGAAGACACCCAAATATTGGTTTGGAACATTACACAGCGTAAATTGGATAAGCAAATGACTGGCGCGACCAGTGCCATCAATGCACTCGGGTTCAATCCGCTCGGTCATTTAATTGCGGGAAGCGAAGACGGTGAGGTCAAAGAGTGGGATGTTAATAAAGGTCAAACCAAACAGACTATCAGGATCACTGTACAACCACAGTCCAATAATTCTGAAACAATCCCCACCCAATCGATATATGCAGCTGAACCGGTTGCTACAAAAGCGGCAGGGGATATCTTCAATCGGGTTTTGAATTGGTTAATCCCAGCAGCTGAGGCCGCTATTCCTGCCCCTCCGGGAGGGCCGATCCTGGTCATAACCACCACATCTGATTCGTTTGGCAAATATTACGCAGAGATTCTACGGACCGAAGGTTTCAATGAATTTGCCATGGTCGATATTTTGACCGTCAACGCGACCGACTTAGCTAATTACGACGTGGTGATTTTGGGACAGATGACATTGACACCCTCCCAAGTAACCCTATTTACCAATTGGGTCAATGCAGGCGGTAACTTAATTGCCATGCGCCCGAGCACAGAGCTTGCCGGTTTGTTGGGCGTTAATGCCATCGGAACCACGCTTTCGAATGGGTACCTGCAGGTAGATACATCGCAGGCGCCGGGCAACGGTATCGTCAACCAGACCATCCAGTTTCATGGCATTGCTGATCGCTATACGCTTGCTGGAGCTTCTAGTCTTGCGACACTTTACACGAACGCAACAACAGCGACTGCCAATCCTGCCGTCACTCTGCGAAGCGTCGGCACCAACGGGGGGCAAGCCGCGGCGTTTACCTATGACCTTGCAACCTCCATCGTTTATACCCGCCAAGGCAATCCTGCCTGGGCCACGCAGGAACGCGACGGATTTGCCCCAATCCGTTCCGATGACAAGTTTTTCGGTAATGCTTCCAGCGATCCTCAGGTTGATTGGGTTGACCTCGACAAGATCGCGATTCCGCAGGCGGATGAGCAGCAGAGGCTGCTTGCCAACCTGATTATCGAGATGAGCCGTGACAAGAAGCCATTACCTCGCTTCTGGTATTTTCCGCGCGGTAAGAAAGCAGTCGTCATTATGACTGGGGACGATCACGGCAACAACGGCACACAAGGCCGGTTTGACCAGTTTAAATCAATGAGCCCCGCCGGTTGCTCGGTGACTGACTGGGAATGCGTACGGAGTACTTCATATATGTACCCGAGTACTCCGATGACCAATGCACAAGCCGCTGCCTATACTGCGGATGGTTTTGAAGTGGGGCTGCATCTCAATACGAATTGCGCAGATTTTACCCCTGCCACTCTCAGGACTTTTTATACCCAGCAAATTGCTGATTTTAGAACCAAATATTCGAGCATTCCGGCTCCCATCACTCAGCGGCACCATTGTATCGCTTGGAGCGACTGGGTCACCGGCGCGATCGTACAGTTAGAAAACGGAATCCGTTTGGATACCAGCTATTACTTCTGGCCTCCGGGTTGGGTGCAGAATCGTCCGGGATTTTTCACGGGTTCCGGGATGCCGATGCGTTTTGTCAACCTGGACGGCTCCTTGATTGATGTGTTCCATGCAGCCAGCCAGATGACCGACGAGTCCGGGCAGACTTATCCATTTACCATTGATACTCTATTAGACAGAGCGCTCGGGGCGGAAGGTTATTATGGAGCCTATACCATCAATGCCCATACCGATGTGTCTCAAACCCTCGAAGCGACCGCTACGGTCAATTCAGCATTGGCTCGAGCCGTGCCGATTGTTTCCAGCAAGCAGATGCTGGACTGGTTGGACAGCCGCAACAGCTCATCGTTCGGATCTCTAGTGTGGAACAACAGCATCCTGAGTTTCACGGTCACGCCGGGTGCCGGTGCCACCGGATTGCAAGCTATGCTTCCCGCGAATTCCACCGCCGGCGTGCTCCTTAGCCTCACGAGAGGAGGCAGTCCAGTTAGTTTTACGGTTGATACTATCAAAGGCGTGCAGTATGCTTTTTTCACCGCGACGGCGGGTACTTACGCTGCTACTTATGGAGCAGACACGACGCCACCGACGGTGACTTCGACCTTTCCTGCGAATGCCGCTACCGGCGTGAGTTTACAGCCTACGATCACTGCTACTTTTAACGAAGCGATCGATCCGGCGACGATCACCGCATCCAACTTCCAACTGCAGGCCGGAAGCAATCCGCCCGTCTCTTCCACGGTCACTTATGATGCCGGCACGCGCTCCGCAAAACTGACGCCCAACGCCGCGCTGGCTGGTTCTTCGACTTATACCGCCACGGTTCTGACCGGTGTCAAGGATTTGGCCGGCAATGCTCTGGCCGCCAACGTTACATGGTCCTTTACGACAGAGGCCCAGCCGTGTGCATCTACCCCTTGCGGCGCGTGGAGCAGTTCGGCCGTCCCAGGGACTCCGGCTGTGAATGATCCGAATCCCGTAGAATTGGGTGTTAAATTCACTGTCGACCTCAGCGGTACGATCACCGGCGTCCGGTTTTACAAAGGCAGCACTAATACCGGCACTCATTTGGGGCATCTTTGGACCAGTACCGGGCAGTTGCTCGCAAGCGCCCAGTTCCAAAACGAGACTGCATCCGGTTGGCAGCAGGTAAACTTTGCCACACCGGTGGCAGTTACAGCAGGCACCGTATACATCGCCTCGTACTATGCGCCCAACGGCAATTACGCCGCCACCAACAGCCCGGAATTCAGTACATCGGGTGTCGATGCTCCGCCGGTGCACTTGCTGAGAAGCGGTGTGAGCGGTGCTAACGGCGTGTATGTGTATGGTGTCGGCGGCGGCTTCCCCTCGAACAGTTACAATGACACGAACTATTGGGTAGACGTTGTGTTTGCAACCAGCACAGGTTCCGGAACCGACACGACGCCGCCGACAGTGACGGCTCAAAATCCGGTAGCCGGTGCAACCGGGGTCGCGGCGACCGCAACCGTCTCGGCGACTTTCAACGAAGCGCTGGATGCGACGACCATCAACACCTCGACTTTCGAGTTGCGCAATGCGGCTAATGCCTTGGTGTCGGCGACGGTCAGCTACAACGCAACCAATCGCACCGCGACTTTAACTCCGGGGACTGCGCTTACGGCCGGTGCGACTTACACGGCCACCGTCAAAGGTGGAGCAACCGATCCGCGAGTCAAGGATGTGGCCGGCAATGCTCTGGCTGCCAATGTCACATGGTCTTTCACGATTGCACCAGCCGGGACGCAGGCCTGTTCAGGCGCCACCTCGATCTGGCCAACAAACCCGACACCTTCCATCGTTTCGGACGGGGATACTTCCTCGGTCGAACTCGGCGTGAAGTTCAGATCCAGTGTGAACGGCTTTATCTGCGGTGTCCGCTTTTACAAAGGCAGCGCCAATACCGGTAATCATATCGGCAAGCTGTGGACCAGTACCGGGCAGTTGCTCGCAAGTGCCCCGTTCCAGAACGAGACGGCATCCGGTTGGCAACAGGTGAGCTTTAGCTCGCCGGTAGCGATTACCGCCAATACGACCTATATAGCATCGTACTTGGCTCCTGTTGGACGGTATTCGGCTGACAGCAACTATTTTACAAACGGGGTAACCAGCGGATCGCTGTATGCATTCAATAACACTGAGAGTGGCGGCAATGGCGTGTACCTGTATGGTGCCGGCGGTTTCCCTGTCAACACTTATCAATCGAGCAACTACTGGGTCGATGTGCTGTTCTCAACCGATACCGGTCCGGATACGACAGCGCCGACGGTCACCTCGACTTCGCCGGCAAACGGTGCCACCGGAGTCATTCCAGCAAGCGCTGTAACCGCGACTTTTAGCGAAGCGGTTGACGGAACGACCGTCAACACCACGACTTTCGAGCTGCGGGGTCCGAGTAATACCTTAGTACCTGCGACAGTGGCTTATAACTCAGCTACCCGTACGGCGACGCTGACGCCCACCAATTCGTTGGCAGCATCCACGTCTTACACCGCCACGGTGAAGGGCGGTACGAATGGCGTCAAGGACCTTGCAGTTCCACCTAACGCGCTTGCGTCCGACGTGAGTTGGTCGTTTACCACTGGCGTTGATCCTTGTTCGACCGGGGGCAATCTGATCGTGTGCGAGAATAGCAAAACCGGTAATCCTTCGAGCGAGTGGGATGTCAGTGGAGCAGGGGATTCCAGTATTCAAGGTTTTGCTACAGACATCAGTGTTAATCGCGGACAAACTGTACGATTTAAAATTAATACGCCATCTACAAATTACCGGCTCGATATCTACCGCATGGGCTATTACGCAGGAAACGGTGCTCGTAAGATTGCGACAGTACAACCTTCTGCCGCCTTGCCTCAAAGTCAGCCAAGCTGTCTAAATCATGCTGCGACCGGATTGATAGATTGCGGTAACTGGGCGGAATCGGCTTCTTGGGTGGTGCCGGCAGATGCTACTTCCGGTATCTATATAGCAAAAGCTGTTCGCGAAGATGGCGCCAATACAGGTGCGAGCCATATCATATTTATCGTGCGCGATGATGCCAGTACATCCGATATCATATTCCAGACGTCGGATACCACTTGGCAGGCTTACAACAGCTATGGCGGCAATAGCCTTTACACGGGGTCGCCAGCCGGCCGTGCTTATAAGGTGAGCTACAACCGGCCGTTCAACACGCGCGCTGTAGACAATGGCCAAGACTGGGTATTTAATGCCGAATATCCTATGGTGCGCTGGCTGGAAGCCAATGGTTATAACGTCAGCTATATCACCGGCGTAGATACGGATCGATTTGGGGGCCTACTCAAAAACCATAAACTTTTCCTATCCGTAGGACACGATGAATATTGGTCCAGGCAACAACGGGAAAATGTCGAAAAAGCGCGTGATAACACACTTTTAAATCAGGTTAACCCGGTTAACTTAGCTTTCTTCAGCGGCAACGAAATATTCTGGAAAACCCGCTGGGAAAACAATATCACCAACGCCAACGGCAGCCTGGGTACTGATGCTTATCGAACCTTGGTCTGTTACAAGGAAACCCATGCTAATGCCAAAATCGATCCGTTACCGGATGTTTGGACAGGCACTTGGCGCGATCCGCGCTTTAGCCCGCCCGCAGATGGAGGGCGTCCAGAGAATAGTTTGCCGGGTACCATTTTTACGGTCAATGACGGTGCCACCACCAGCATTACAGTGCCAGCAGCGGACGGCAAGATGCGGTTCTGGCGGAACACGAGCATTGCGAACCTGGCCGCCGGAACCAGCGCCACCTTACCGAATGGTACTTTAGGTTACGAGTGGGATGAAGATCTCGATAACGGCTTCCGTCCTGCCGGTTTGGTTCGGCTTTCGACGACCATTGTTAATAACGCACCGATCCTGACCGACTTTGGTTCTAACTTTGGTACCGGAACCGCGAATCATGCCTTGACGCAGTACCGGTCCGATATTAGCGGGGCACTCGTTTTCGGAGCAGGAACCGTGCAGTGGCCTTGGGGCTTGGATAGCACCCATGACCGGGCTGGCACACCAACGGATATTAGGATGCAGCAGGCAACGGTCAACCTATTCGCCGATATGGGTGTCCAACCTAATACCCTGCAAACGGGACTGGTGACAGCGACGGCTTCTACTGATGCAATACGACCAGCTTCAACGATCGCCACGCCAGTGACAGGGACTAATGTGCAGCCAGGAAGTGTGGTTACGATCAGTGGCACGGCGACCGATGCCGGTGGCTTGGTAGGTGGAGTAGAGGTTTCCCTCGACGGCGGCGTAACGTGGCACGCAGCTACTGGCCGCAGCAACTGGACCTACAGCTGGTCGGCACCAAACACATCGATAACGGTAACCATCAAGAGCCGCGCGGTTGACGATAGCGGTAATCTGGAAATACCGGCAGCAGGGGTTACTGTCAATGTGGGTTCAGGGTCGGATACGACCCTGCCAACCGCGCCGACTAACCTGGCCGCGACAGCCGTTAGCACTACGCAGATCAACCTGACCTGGAGCGCTTCGACCGATAACATTGGCGTGACCGGCTACCGGGTGGAACGCTGCCAGGGAGCCGGGTGTTCCAATTTCGCTCAGATCGCTGCACCGACTACCACAAGCTTCGGGGATTCCGGGCTCGTTCCGGGAACCACCTACCAGTACCGTGTGCGGGCGACCGATGCGGCAGGTAATCTGAGCGCCTACTCGGCTGTTGCAAATGCTGCTACACAGGCTGATACGACACCGCCTACGGTGACGGGTCAAAGCCCCGTTTCCGGAGCAACCGGAGTTGGGACTGACACAAGTGTGACTGCGGCGTTTAGCGAGGCGATGGACCCAGCAACCATTACCACATCAACGTTCGAATTGCGGGATGAGGCTAATGCCCTTGTGCCGTCAGTGGTCAGCTACAACGCAACCAACCGTACGGCGACTTTGACGCCGAGCGCCCCGCTGGCGCCTTTGGCACTTTATACCGCTATCGTCAAAGGTGGCGGATCCGATCCGCGGGTCAAGGATGTGGCGGGCAATGCCTTGGCTGCGAACCTCACTTGGTCCTTTACCACGATCGGTAACACTGCTTTTTTGTCGCCTAGTGCCAATACGCCGGTCACGAACACTCTTTTGAACACCAGTAATGGCGACGGCAATGGCTTCCAGACAGCTCCAACCAATGCTTACGTTAATGACGGTCTATTCGCAGTGGATACGAACAGCGGTACCGGCACAGGCACCTCATGTACCAGTAGCGGGAAGGATAAACATGTCTATTACAACTACGGAGTCAATTTGCCGAGCGGCGCAGCCATCGCAGGTATTGAAGTTCGTCTGGACGCACGGGTTGATGGCACTGCCGGTAACCCGAGGATGTGTGTCCAGCTTTCCTGGGATGGCGGCACAACATGGACGGCGGCCAAGGCCACGGCGACGCTCACCACAGCCGAGGCCACTTACATCCTGGGCGGTGCTGCCGATACTTGGGCCCGCGCCTGGATAGCAAGTAACTTGTCGAATACCGACTTCCGCGTGCGCATCATCAATGTGGCGTCAAACACTAACCGCGACTTTTCGCTCGACTGGGTTGGATTACGAGTTACCTATTTATAGTTCAAGTTTTGACAACAGATGATTTGCAAAAAGACGCTGCGAATCATAGCAACTTAGAGGAAAAGCGAATGATTAAAGAAAATGTAATTTTAGGCGAAGGGGTTGCCATATACCATCCTCAGCTTGTGAACCTCTACGGTTGCACTATTGGAGAAGGCTCAAAAATCGGCACATTCGTTGAGATACAAAAAGGTGTTTCGGTTGGTGCCCGCTGTAAAATATCCAGCCATACCTTTATTTGCGAAGGCGTTAATATCGAGGACGGGGTCTTCATAGGCCATGGTGTCATGTTCACCAACGATATTTATCCAAGAGCCGTTACCCCGGAAGGCGAGCTGCAAACTGAGGCGGATTGGCAAGTTATCAAAACCCATGTCAAGGCCCGAGCCTCTATCGGCAGCAACGCGACCATCTTGTGCGGCATTACTATCGGCGAAGGGGCTTTGATTGGAGCCGGAGCGGTGGTTACCCGCGATGTGGCCGATTATGCCATTGTCGCCGGCGTACCTGCCCGAGTTGTCGGCGATGCCCGCATTCATGAAATGACAGGCGATAACGTGACGAGTCTTGCCTAGTTCGTTAATGACAATGGAGGTTTTGCATCAGCTCGACAAAAACGGACTTTTATCCCGGAAGGTTGCCGGAATTGCCTAATCTTCGGCGATCAACTGTTGCTAGGCAAAGTGATCGGTTTTTAGCAATACAGAAGTTTCATTCCATATTAAGGAGAATTACATGATTAAGATAGGTGTTATTGGATATGGTTACTGGGGGCCCAATTTGGTGAGGAATTTCGCCGAGACCCCGGGGATTGCAGCTGCCTGTGTAGCTGATCTCGATCCGAAAAAACTCGAACTTGTTCAGAAGCGCTTTCCCGGCATAAAGACTACAACGCGTTTTCAAGATCTGCTTGAGGACAAAGCTATCGATGCTATCGCGATAGCAACTCCGGTCAATAGCCATTTCGATCTGGGCATGGCTGCTCTCAAGGCCGGCAAGCATTTATGGCTGGAAAAACCGTTGACGGAAACCTCCGAGCAGGCACGGAAGCTGGTTAATGAAGCTGAGAAGCGCAAACTCGTGCTGATCGTCGATCATACCTTCATCTACACCGGTGCGGTGCGCAGAATGGCGGATTTGGTAAAGGCCGGAGACATCGGTCATATTCATTACTACGATTCCACTCGAATCAATCTCGGCTTGTTTCAGCGCGACGCCAACGTTATCGCCGATTTGGCAGTGCATGACTTCTCGATCCTCGACTATCTGATGGGCGAACAGCCGATAGCGGTATCTGCCGTCGGCACCAACCACTTTCCCAACACGCCGGAAAACGTAGCGTACATTTCACTTTTTTACGAATCAGGGATGATCGCGCATGTCAATGTGAGCTGGCTGGCGCCGGTAAAATTGCGCCAGATTCTGATTGGCGGCAGCAAGAAAATGATCATCTACGACGATCTGGAGCCGAGCGAAAAAATCAAGATTTACGACAAGGGCGTCAGTTTTACCGATGATCCGCAGAAGATTTACGAAATGAGGGTCGGCTACCGCACAGGCGATATGTGGGCGCCGCAGCTGGATACTTCAGAGGCTTTACGCATCGAAGGCGAACATTTTGTCGATTGCATCGTAAACGGCAAGAAGCCGCTCACCGACGGTGCTTTGGGTCTGCGGGTGGTGGAATTAATTGAGGCGGCGACCCGCTCTATGAAAGAACATGGTCGATCCGTAGAAATCAATGGAACAACTATGTTCCAAGGCAGGAGAGTAGCATGATACCGTTTGTAGATCTTAAAGCTCAGTATGCAGGAATTAAGGATGAGGTGAATACGGCCATTCAAGGCGTATTGGAATCCTGCCAGTTTACCTTAGGAAGCGAAGTGGCGGCGTTTGAGGAGGAGTTTGCCACCTATTGCCAGGCCCAATACGGAATCGGCGTGAACACTGGAACCAGCGCTTTGCACCTGGCCTTGCTTGCGGCCGGAATTGGCCCCGGCGATGAGGTGATTACCGTACCCTTTACCTTTGTGGCAACTGTAGCGGCCATCCACTATACCGGCGCCAAGCCCGTATTTGTCGACATTAACCCACGCACTTTTACGATTGATGTCAATGCAATCGAAGGCGCAATCACCGAACGAACCAAAGCCATCCTGCCGGTACATTTATACGGTCAGCCGGCGGACATGGATCCCATTCTGGAAATTGCCAAGCGCCATGGCTTGATTGTCATTGAAGATGCGGCGCAAGCTCATGGTGCGGAATACAAGGGCAAGCGCGTGGGTAGCTTGGGCGACATGGGTTGTTTCAGCTTTTATCCAGGCAAGAATCTCGGCGCTTACGGCGAAGGCGGCATGGTGGTTACCAGTAACGCCGAATATACCCGTACCATCCGCATGCTTCGCGATTGGGGAGCAGAGCAGAAATATCATCATGTTCTCAAGGGCTACAACTTCCGGCTGGAAGGCATTCAAGGAGCGGTTCTTAGAGTCAAGTTACGTCATTTGGAAACATGGACCGAAGCACGGAGGACCGCGGCCATATATTACAACGAGCTATTGGCCGACAGTGGCGTACAAACGCCGGAGGCAATGCCCTATGCACGGCATGTCTATCATGTCTATGCTATTCGTACCCAACAACGCAGTGAATGGCAACAGGCGTTGCAAGACAAAGGCATACAGACCGGCATCCACTATCCAATCCCCGTGCATCTTTTGCCGGCCTATGCCGATTTGGGCTATAGCAAAGGGGATTTTTCCCATTCAGAGCAGGCAGCCAACGAAGTGCTTTCCCTGCCCATGTTCGCCGAGTTAAGCCGGGCGCAGTGCCAAGAAGTCTGCGAGGCCGTTACGCTGCTCGCGGACCAGGATGCGGCTGAGCCGGCTTAGCAGGAGACGAGGACATGCAAGAGGTGGAGCCACTGTTGATTTTTCCCTACAACGGCAACGGTATCGAGGCATTGGATTGCATTGGAAGCGCTTTTCGGCTTATCGGTTTTGTGGACGACACACCCGAGAAGCAAGGCACAGATCCGAACGGCTACCCGGTAATGGACAGAGAGGCATTCGCACGATTTTCCGATGCGCGTGTCCTAGCGATTCCGGGTAGCCCCAATTCCTATCGATCTCGAAAAGAAACTATTCAAGGTCTGGGTATTGCAGAAGAACGGTTTGCCAAAGTGGTTCATCCAACGGCCAGGGTTTCTCCTCTTGCGGCGATTGGCTGCAATGTATTGATTATGGCGGGTGTAGTGATTACCAGCAATGCACGTATCGGTTCGCACACCTGCATTCTGCCGAATACGGTGATCCATCATGACGTGGTGGTAGGTGATTGGAGCCTCATCGGTTCCAACGTGACCATTGCCGGTAACACGGTTGTCGAAGAGAACTGTTACATCGGCAGCGGTTCAAGTGTCATGAATGGGTTGCTTGTCGGTAGCGGAGCTTTGATTGGTCTCGGTAGCAACGTTATCAGTAACGTTGTGGCCGATACCCGGATTGTGGGCAACCCTGCGCACGATATTGGGAAAAAGTTTAGCTAGCGGATAGCAGAGCACGGGTGAGAGTGATTCCGGAAAACACAAATTATGACTCAAGCAACGTAGGGTACGCATCGCGTACCTTTTTTGGGATTCGGATCCAGCGGAAAACGTTGAAAACGGTAAGCGATGCGTTCCCTACCGGAGAGATCAACATTCGGCTAACTGCGTAACATCAGTTATTAAATTTGAAAATGAAGCTAAGACGTCAATAGAGAGGGGTAAATTTTAGATGGATATTAAAAACTCAAACATACTGGTTACAGGCGGCTGCGGTCTGGTCGGCTCCACAACCATAGATTTGTTACTGCGGGATCATTCGCCAGCGAGCATCGTCATTCTCGATGATTTAAGCCGAGGCACTCTGGCCAATGTTGAGGCTGCCTTGAATGATCCTCGCGTGACGCTGATTCAGGATGATATTCGCGACCCTGTGGCCGTTCATAGAGCCATGCAAGGAATGGATGCGGTGATTCATATGGCAACCCTTCGCATCACCGCCTGTGCGGCTAATCCACGCGAGGCGATGGGCGTCATGTGCGACGGCAGCTTCAATGTCGTGGAGGCCGCACAGGCAGCAGGCGTAAAAAAGGTAGTGGCCGCATCTTCCGCATCGATCTATGGTCTGGCCGATACTTTTCCAACGAGCGAGGATCATCACCCTTACAACAACCGCACTTGGTACGGTGCCAGCAAAATTATGCTGGAAGGGTTGCTGCGTTCATTCAATGATATGTACGGTCTGCCTTACGTAGCGTTGCGCTATTTTAATGTCTATGGTCCGCGCATGGATATTCACGGCAAATACACCGAAGTGCTCATCCGCTGGATGGAACGCATCGCTGCCGGGCAGCCGCCACTAATCCTGGGGGACGGAACTCAAAGCATGGATTTCGTGTATATCGAAGATGTCTCCCGTTCCAATATATTGGCCTTGCAGTCGGAACTGACCGATGATGTTTTTAATATCGCCAGTGGTACAGAAACCAGTCTCAATGACTTGGCAGCCGCACTTCTTAAGGTGATGGGCTCCGATCTGCAACCGGAGTATGGGCCAGAGCGGTCAGTGAACCCTGTATCCCGGCGCTTGGCCGATACCACTAAGGCTGAACAGCTGCTCAAGTTCAAGGCGCAGGTTGATTTGGAAGACGGGCTTTCGCGGCTGGTCGACTGGTGGCGGACGAGCAAGATGGAAGAGCAACGCACAAACGAGATGGAGGTGGCATTATGATTCCAATCACTAAACCCATGATGGGCGAGAATGAGGCGGAAGCCGCGCGGCGCGTTATCCTGAGCGGTTGGACCAGTCAGGGACCGGAAGTTGCCGCGTTCGAGAAGGAGTTTGCAGAATACGTAGGCGCGCCCTATGCCTGCGCGGTATCCAGTTGTACTACCGCCTTGCATTTGGCGCTGCTGGCGGTTGGCGTGCAGCCGGGCGACGAAGTTATAACCGTCAGCCATTCGTTTATCGCTACCGCCAACGTGATCCGCTACTGCGGCGCCACACCGGTATTCGTCGACATCGACCCGATTACCTTCAATATCGATCCTACCCTGATTGAAAGCGCCGTGACAGATCGTACTCGAGCCATTTTATGCGTCCATCAGATCGGAATGCCCTGCAATCTTGCGGCAATCACTGAAATAGCGCATCGCCATGCAATTCCCGTGGTTGAAGACGCCGCTTGCGCCATCGGCAGTGAAATTTTTTGGCAGGGACAATGGCAAAAGATCGGCAAACCGCAAGGCGATATTGCCTGCTTTTCGTTTCATCCGCGCAAGGTCATAAGCACGGGCGATGGCGGAATGATCACTACAGCGAATGAGGAATGGGACGCGAAGTTCAGGCTGTTGCGGCAGCACGGCATGAGTGTCCCCGATACCGTTCGTCATGGTTCAAGCCAAGTGATTTTCGAGTCTTATCCTATCGTCGGCTACAACTTCCGCATGACTGATATCCAGGCGGCGGTCGGCAGGGAGCAATTAAAGCGTCTGCCGGAGATTGTCGACAAGCGGAGGGAATTAGCTTTTCGCTACAAGACTCTGTTCGCAGAAACGCCGGGACTGGGTTTGCCGGAAGAGCCGGAGTGGGCGCGCAGTACCTGGCAAAGCTTTTGCGTCCGGCTGCCGGCCGGATCGGATCAGCGACAGGTTATGCAGTCCATGCTGGATGCGGGAGTGGCAACTCGACGGGGAGTGATGTGTTCACATCGGGAGGCTTCTTACCCGGTTGATACCTGGTTATGTGCCGGTAGGGCAGGGGGCGGTGCCTGTATGACCGGATCATGCCAGTGCCTTAAGCACAGTCAGGAGGCGCAGGATCGCACCATGATCTTGCCGTTGTATCCTCAAATGAGTTTTGAGCAGCAAGATTACGTGGTAAAGGCGCTTCATGAGGCCTTACACCTGAGTATAGAAATGAATAGTATGCCCATTTTAGAAAGTTATGGAACAGAATACTAAAACACTAGCCGATTACCTTGACCTGCTTAAACGGCGCAAGTATTACATTGTAATTACTTGGTTGCTTGTCAGCATAGCATCCGTGATCGTTGCCTATAATTTGCCTAAACTTTATCGTTCAACGGCAACGATATTGATTGAGGCGGCAATTCCAACCACGCTTGCTGAATCGACACAATATGCTGATGAGCAGATCCAATCGATTTATCAACGAGTCATGACGACCAATAATGTGCTTTCGATTATTGAATCGACCGGCCTTTATGAAGACGTGAATGATGCCTATCCAAAATATCAATTAGCGGATTTGTTCAAGAAAAATACTGAAATTAAGTTGGTTACCTCTTCTTTAATCCCTAAGGCAAATTCCGGAATAGCTGATATCGCTTTTGATATTTCGTTTAGTCACAGCGAAGCAACCAAGGCACAAGAGATTGCCGGTAAGCTAGCTACGCTATTTATTGAGCAAAATGATAAGGCCCGGACTCGGCGCGCCATCAAAGCCACCGATTTTCTCATGGAGGAATCCGAAAAGTTGAACAAAGAGCTTCAGGAAATTGACGGTAAGATTGCCAGATACAAGGAACAATATAATTTTATTTTGCCGGAGCAAGTTGAAGGCAATTTGGCAGCAATAGATCGTGCCGAGAGCGAACTGAGAGACGCAGATGGCCAAATACGTACCACTAAGGAAAGGATTGTTTTTCTAGCGGCGGAATTGGCAAGATCGCAACAAGAACTGCCCTTCCAGCTTGATAACAAAGCGTCCCAAAGCGGGGCGGATTCATTAAGCGTGTTGCGGGCGAAATACCTTCAATTTTCCAGCATTTATTCCCCGACACATCCGTCGGTGGTCCGTTTAAAACGTGAAATAAAAGCATTGGACCCCGCTTTTGAAGGGCAATCGGTCGATGAAGACGTTATCAGACAGTTGGCAGAAGCCAATCGCGATCTTAAATCATTGGAAGAAACATACGCCAATAATCATCCGGATATTGTCAAACGCAAAAAACAAATCGATAGGCTGGAACAACAGTTAAAAAGCACGTCGGCGCGCTCGCAACAAGAGCCGGAGACAATGATGGTTACGCATACGACTAATCCGGCTTATCTAAGTGTAGAGACACAATATAGAAGCAGCCAATCGGAACTTCAGGCATTGATTCAGAAGCAGGATTATTTAAAAGGCAAACTTGAAAAAATGCACACTACGCTCTTGCAGGCTCCTCAGGTTGAAATGGCCTATACCGATTTAATAAGGGAGCGGGACAATATCATGAAGAAATACACCCAGCTCAAAGAAAAATGGCTGGATGCCAAGCTGCTCCAAACCCTGGAAGAGCAGCAGCAAGGGCAAACCTTTTCTATCATCGAGCAACCTGTGATTCCTTTACAGCCGGAAAAAGCAATCAGGAGAAAAGTGGCTGTCGGCGGTTTTTTTGGAGGAATCATTGCCGGTCTGGGTGTCGCTTTTTTGATGGAATTTCTTGATTCAGGAATTAGGGGATACCGGGCAGTTAGCGCGGTGACAGGACTTATGCCGTTAGTTATATTTCCCTATATCGAGTCCCCATCTGAGTTAGAAGAACGCCTTGTTAAGCAGAAGCGAAAAAAGCAAATCGTAGTTTGGTCTGGCGCAGCTCTCACACTGTTGGCCATGGTATTTATTTTCCTTACGTTAGCGCCTTTCCTGGAGATAAGTTAATGACTAAAAATGTTAATGACCATCCGCTCGACTCGATACGGTACACGAAGACTCAAACGGCCCTTATTGATAAGGATGCGCTGCAAAATAACCGGGTCATTATGGGACTTAACAACGATCCGCGGGCGGATTTGTTTCGTGTGCTCCGCACCAATGTCCTTAAGCAACTGCGGGATAATAACTGGAACAGCTTCGCTATAACCAGCGCGACGCCAGGAGCCGGAAAAACCTTCATATCCGTAAACTTGGCGATTGCCATAGCGATGGAGGGGAATCAAAGCGTTCTGCTCGTTGATGCTGATCTCAGATGTCCGAGAGTAGGCAAATGTCTGGGCCTTGAGTGGGAATTCGGGTTGGTCGATTGCTTGAAAATGGGTATTTCTTTAGAAGATACTTTAATCAATCCCGGCATTGAGCGCTTGGTTGTACTGCCCGGGAACCATTCCAACAATAATTCTTCGGAATTGATTTCATCCAGGCAGATGGTCAATCTGATTAACGAGATTAAATCGCGCTACCAATCCCGGATCATTATTTTCGATCTTCCACCGCTTTTTGCAGCGGACGATGCAATGGTATTGATGCCCTATGCCGATGCGGCGTTACTGGTCGTAGAGGATGGGAAAAACTCTTCCGAAGAGCTTCAGCATTCCATGTTCCTTCTGGAACAGACAAACCTGCTTGGATTGGTTCTGAACAAGTCAAGACAGCCGTTGCCGACATATCAGTATGGGTATGTATCTGAGGCAGGTTAGAAATGGCGGTAAGCTTTGGATAATTCGTAATAAGCCGTAGCGGAGGCTCAGGCAAGAGTGCGCCGAGAGTGGGGATACTTATTAAAAAAGCACGGTTGTTTTCCTTTCTCAACATTAAATTTAGAGGCAAATTATGCTATTCAAAGAAACAAGGTATTGCTCAGTGAGAATGCAGTTCAATCAGTTCAAGTGTCCTATATGTAATCACACTAATAATCATGTAACACAGAAGTTGTACGAATGCCGCCGCCGAGTTTCCACGAATCTATGGAGAATAATATGAAATCTTCCTATGTTTTGATTACGCCGGTACGCAACGAAGAATCGACAATTGGTACAACGCTTGAATCCGTTGTCCGGCAAACGATTCCTCCGGCAGAGTGGGTAGTAGTCAGCGATGAGTCCACGGATCGCACGGACGAAATTGTTAATAATTTCGCGGCTAAGTATCCATTTATCAAGCTTCTACGTCTGAATGGAAGATCAAATCGAAGCTTTTCTTCTCAAGTTTTTGCCACAGAGGCGGGCATCGAAGCCTTGTCATGCAAGGACTATGATTTCATTGGTTTTTTGGATGCAGATATTCGGTTAGCTAAGACTTACTATGCTGACATCATGGCGAAATTTGCAGGAAATTCAAATCTTGGACTGGCGGGAGGGTTGGTAGTAGATTGCGTTGGCGGGAAACGCGTCCCCAATAAGCAGTCGCTGAGAGATGTGGCGGGGGGGGTACATTTTTTCCGTCGCGAGTGTTTTGATTTGCTCGGCGGATTGGTTGCTATACCGGAAGGTGGCCACGATACGATTACCTGTATACAAGTTCGGATGCTCGACTTCAGTACGCAAACATTTCCCGAAATTCGGGTGGATCATCTAAAGCCGAGGAACGCATCTGAAGGAAATATTGCTAAGAGAAATATGCAACTCGGTTTCCGAGATTACGCACTAGGAAATCATCCTTTGTTTGAGACCGTAAAGTGTGCCTATCGTTGCCTTGAACAACCCTACCTAATCGGTGGAGCGATGCGTTTTGTGGGTTATTTCTGGTGTTATATCATTCAAAGGAAGCGCATGCTTTCGCCAGAAATTACTCAAGAAATACGTCGTGAGCAACTAGCCCGGCTTTTTCCGTTCTATAGACAGACCTTGTGCCAACGGAATCGACAAAAATGCTAAATTTTGATTGGCTTATATAGTTGAATTTAAGCATGAATCCTACTGGATTGGTACTCGCATTGGTCGCCAGCGCATTTATCCTCACGTTGCCGAAGCGTTTGGTGGTAATTCCATTTCTAACGGGAACTCTGTATATGACGCGCGATGCAGTACTGTTACTCGGGCCTGCTCATTTCACTATGGTGCAGATTCTGGTGTCTGTAGGGATATTACGAGCGATGTTGAAAGGAGAACGAATTACAGGCGGCATAAATCATATGGATATATTTTTGATTCTTTGGGCTATCTGGTTGATCGGCAGTTGCATTTTTCATATGTCAGATGCTTGGATGGTTCGATTTGGAATGGTCTGGACTCAACTGGGCAGCTACTTTTTATTCCGTATTTTTGTTCAGGATGCGGAAGATATTCATTGCATTTTCAAAGTACTATGCATTATTTTGATACCTGTCGCAGCTCTGATGATACTGGAAAAATATACTGGGAGGAATTATTTCAGTGTATTAGCAGGAGTTTCTGAGGTGGTCAGTTTCCGCCACGGGCATTTTCGTGCGAGAGGACCATTCGCTCATGCAATTCTCGCTGGAACGGTAGGTGCTACCTGTTTTCCGATGACTTTGTATTTGTGGAAAACACATAAAAAGCATGCACTGACGGGACTGTTTGCCACGATTGCCATTGTCCTAGCTAGCACTTCAAGCGGGCCGGTCATGGTGGTTCTTTTCATACTACTCGGGTTGGCTCTTTGGAAGATTCGTGGTCATTTACAATTGATCCGCTGGGTCATCATAACTGCTGTTATCGCCTTAGACGTAGTCATGAAAGACCCGGTATACTTTTTGATGGCCAAAATTGATATTTCAGGTGGCAGCCAAGGCTGGTTTCGGGCGAGACTAATACAGTCATCCATCGAACATCTGGATGAGTGGTGGCTAGTAGGTACAGATTACACGCGGCACTGGATGGAAACGGGTATATACGCCAACCAGCACCATACTGACATTACGAATCACTTGCTGGGAATGGGTGTGATGGGAGGGCTGCCGCTAATGTTTCTCTTTATTATGGTTCTGATCGCTGCATTTAACGCAGTGAGAAAGGTGTTGCGGAATTATGCAGATTCATCAGCGGAACATTGCTTTCTCATCTGGACGTTAGGAGCGATCTTATTTGGGCATGTATGGAATTTCTTTACTATTCCTCTCTTCGACCAGTCTGTTATTTTCTTTTACCTTATTTTGGCCAGCATTGGTGCAGTTCAAGTAGTAAAAGCAGAGTCATTTGCTAATGTAGAAGCCAAACAATCAGTTAGCCGTATTTCACAATCGCGCTATGTCGGGGTTGGGAGAAAGAATTCATTGTTCAATAATTCATGCGAAGTCTTTCCATTGGTTAGTACTTCCCCAATTCAATCCCGTGCAAAATTCAGAATACATAAATCCCCTTTTCCTGAATCAACTCGGAGGTTTACTTAATTATGAAACCAATTTCTGTGATAATTGTTAGTTGGAATGCCCGCGACTATCTGCGGAATTGTCTGAATTCGATCCGTCAAACAGGTGCGACCTGCGTGCAAGAGGTAATTGTGGTGGATAATGCCTCTAAAGACGGCTCGCCGGAAATGGTGCTGGAAGAGTTCCCAGAAGTCGATTTAATTCATGCGGGGGAAAATCTTGGATTTGCACGGGCAAATAATCTGGCTATGAAAAAGGCAGTGGGTTCCATCTTTGCCTTGGTAAATTCGGATGTAATTGTCCATCCCGGCTGTCTGGAAAAGCTTGCAGCGTTTCTTGATCAGCATAGCAACGTCGGTTTGATTGGTCCGAGAGTCACTGGAGGAGATGGCAAACTGCAAAAGACATGCCGCCGACTTCCAACTATATGGAATACGCTATGTCGGGTGCTGGCGGTAGACCGTGTTTTTCCACATTGGCAGTTGCTTTCGGGGTTTGAGATGCCGCCTCGGTACCATGATAAATGCATAGAAGCGGAAGTATTGAGCGGTTGTTTCTTCGTGGCAAAAAAAAAGGCAGTGGATGAAGTCGGTGGATTAGACGAGCGATTTTTTTTCTATGGGGAGGATATCGATTGGTGCAAACGTTTCCGGGATGCCGGATGGAAATTGATGTTCATCCCAGAAGCTAAAGCGACTCATTTTGGTGGCGCTAGTTCCTCAAACGCGCCGCTTCGTTTCAGTATTGAAATTCATCGCGCCAGTTTGAAGTATTGGCAGAAACACTACGGAATTGCAGGCCAAAGCATTTATGCCTTACTCGCTGCAGCACATCATGGACTCCGGTTGGTTATTCGTATTTTAAAAAGAATATTAGGATTGGGTGGCTCGCCAGAAAGCAAACATAAACTTAAGGAAGACGTTGTGTGCCTACGCTGGCTTTTGACTGGGAAGGGGATCTAGTGTGCAGCAATTGGATTAGTCAAAGCTTTCTAAAAGAATTTCAGAGAGGCATTTTAAAATGACCAAACTTTATCACATTCAGATTTCTCAATATCTTAAATCCCCAGCCGAAACGGAAGTATTTTCTACCTTGGAACATTTATTACCGATAAAATTTATATTAGGCGAACATGGCGATATTGAAGTTGACGGAACAATTGTCAATGATAATAAAGCCATTAATAATGTGGACGGTATCCCCAGTTTAAGCCTGCAACCATCTGCCGACCCAGCGAACAAATTTCAACAAATTGAGACTGAAGTAAAATTTGCAGATGACTCGGACGTGCCGTTTCCGTTTCGAGGCCGTAAAGTGAGCACAAGAATAACACAGGCAGGGACTATTCTTACTGTACGTCCCAATGAAAAGACTCTCGCAACCAGCAAGTGGGGGCCGATTTGGGTAATGTCCAAAATCAATGGAGTAAAGCATTTCAGGTCAGCTTTGCTTTTTCCTCTTATATCTACTGAAGAAATTTTCAACGATGTATTTAATGGGGAATGCTTTCTGGAAATGCTTGTGCTGTTGCAATTCGTTCGTGAAATCATTGCAAATACAGCTTATCAGAATCCACCATTACGGGCGAGTTTTATCATAGATGATCCCAATCTGCATTGGCCGCGATATGGCTTTGTTGATTATCGTGAGCTTATTGCTCATGCACAAAAAGAGCATTACCATGTTTCTTTTGCCACTATTCCACTGGATACATGGTTCACACATGCGGCAACCGCAGACCTTTTTCGAACGAATTCGCGGTGGCTTTCGTTATTGATTCACGGTAACGATCATGCGAAAAAGGAGCTGGCGCTGAATTACTCGGAAGTAATGCGGAAGGGCCTGCTGCAACAGGCCATTCAGCGTATTGATCGCCTGGAGCAGAAGGCTAATATTCGCGTTTGCCGAGTGATGGTGCCGCCGCATGGAGCTTGCTCGGACGAAATGTTGGCAGAGCTGTCGAAGTGTGGTTTTGAATCGGCTTGCATCTCGACAGGATCATTGCGTGCTCATAACCAAGACAAGCCGTGGACAAAAACGCTGGGGTTTTTTCCTGCTGAGACCATTCAAGGCTGCCCAGTCCTGCCGCGATGGGGATTAACTGGGAGCGTCAAGAACTCACTGCTTCTCGCCGCCTATCTTGGCCAACCGATGATCCTTAGAGGACATCATCTGGATTTGAAAGATGGAGGGGAGGTGTTTGATGAATACGCACGATTCATTAATGGTTTGGGAAACGTATTTTGGTCAAGTATGACTGACATGAGTCGGCTTAACTATCAATGGCGGTTAGAAGGAACAATATGCCGAGTAAAATCTTTGGGGAGAACTATCATCTTTGAACTTCCAAACGAGGCAACAGAAGTCATAATCGAAAATCCCGTTACCACTATTGACAATTATACTTGGAAAGTTACCTCGGCCGATAGACTTATACACAAAATAACACCGGGCGAGCATCTACTTCTGTTGGAGGGAAATGACTCTAAAATTCTCATTGATCGTGAGGAGCCACCATCATCCTCTTACGATAAAGTAAGTCTAAAGCCGACAGGATTGCCACTTATTTTACGTCGTTTACTAACCGAAGCGAGAGATCGCTTGTTAGTGTCGTAGTGCATACTCGGCATTATAAGTACACGTACATAAAAAAACCGGCAAAATGTAGCCAGTCTAGTTGAAGCGATAGAGGTGAACCATGAAACGCATCAAGACACTGACTCGGGAAGAACAACAGACCTTGCTGGACGCATCGCGCT